>Ga0247839_1001898_pt1 | contig 32858 bp, 24 predicted proteins | sample LaCruzMarch2015__6_FD_192405 | JGI IMG/M metagenome (GOLD analysis project Ga0247839, IMG submission 192405) | Freshwater microbial communities from meromictic Lake La Cruz, Castile-La Mancha, Spain - LaCruzMarch2015_16m | ecosystem: Environmental > Aquatic > Freshwater > Lake | place: Spain... | reverse complement strand
TGGCTTGCCATGCTTCAATATGCCCAATCCACTTCATTGATAATGCCATCGGTATTCCCCATCCAAAAGGGCAAGGATGACAGGTCGTATCAGGTTTGCGTAGGTGGGCGGGTTAGACGTTTACCATATAAATGGCCTAAAGCACGATAATAATAGAGAAAATCTTGAAGCCATCTGTATTGGCTGTCACGCAGAAGAACCCAATCACGGACATATCAAAAACAACCCTGATTACTACGAATATTCAAGGGCAAAGAATCTTTCTTAATCTGCCTAATCGGGTCACTATGTTTGGTGCTAGTTTAGCCTTGATGGGTATTACCGATCCTAACAATTTTGTCAAATGGATGTGCCGACCGTTGGCGGTTTTGAAGTTTGGTTTTTTATCAAGGTTTGGCGGCTTCGCTTGGCTTTCGTTAGCGGCGCGCCCCTTACCGTAACGTTGGGCATACATTCTTACAATGCTAGAAGAACTACAAACAGACCTAGAGCGTGTACAAGCACTGCAATCCATACTTATTGCGCGTGCAACAGGTGCTTTGGAAGGCGGAGCTGACTACAATATTTTGAGAACGTACCTAATTAGCAGCACGGCGTATTCTGAACTTTTACCGAGCTTTGTTCGGACAAATAGAACTTTGGAACAATTTTGGCAGTTCATTAAGGGGAAATTTCCGAGCTACGCAGAGCGAAGAAGCTATATTTGGGACGAGTTCTCGCCGCTACTAGATTCCCTAGAAGGAAAGGATTTTAGGCCTTTAGACGAATCTACATCGGCAATATTAAAATCCTTCGATGAGGAAAGTGTTCATGCTGTGTGGCAAAAAGCTTTAGAACGAAGAAAAGGCGATCCTGAAGGCGCAATCACCACTGCTCGCACACTGTTAGAGACAATTTGCAAACACATACTCGATCAAGCCGGAATTCCATACGACTCTAATAAAATCGAGTTGCATGAGCTTTACAAGCTTACTGCCAACGAGTTAAATATTTCGCCAAGCCAGCATAGCGAGGAAGTATTTCGTCAAATTCTTGGTGGTTGTTCAGCAGTTGTAAATGGCCTCGGCACTCTTCGGAATCGCCTTGGGGACGCACACGGTAAAGGTCAACGACCAATCAAACCTCAGCCTAGGCATGCGGAGCTTGCAGTTAATTTAGCAGGCGCAATGGGGCTGTTTTTGGTTTCAACATGGCAGGCGCAAAGTCAGTCCTAAGTGGGCTAATTGGTCATTTCTGTTAGGTGGTGGTTTAGCATTTGCTTTTAGTTCCAAGCCCAACAAGTCAGTCAAAGGGACTGCCCGCCGTTCCGGCTGGCAAAGTCAGTTTTTTTTTCACAGGTAAGCGGCTTCGCTCAAGTCATTCAAGCGGGCAGCCCCTTACCGTAACGTTGGGCAAATGAAAGTGTAATTAGGCCGATAGGGGTAATAGGCGAGGGTTCAATTCCCTCTTCGCTTGTTAGCTCCATAGCCCTTCTATTAATTTTACTGCGACACACAAGTATCAGCTTGGTTCCTGCGGCCAATGACAACAGTAAAAAGGAGGTTTCTATGGTCGTGGATTCAACTCCGAAGTGCAATCCTAAGTATCATGCGGCCTCTTGCCCTGCTTCAGCAAAAAACACAGCATGGGGTGTTTGGTACCCATAGGGCATAAATAATTGAGCGTTTTGCGTGGACGGTGATTCAGCTTGTGCATGACCGCTTCAACATCCTCGTCCGTAATGTTCCCAAAACTGCTGCCTTTTGTAAAGTACTGCCGGATCAAACCGTTGGTGTTTTCGTTCAGGCCGCACTCCCACGAATAAAAATGGTTTACGCATGACACCTCCGCATTGAGGTGTTCCTTGATGGCTTCATGTCCGGCAAACTCCTTGCCGTTGTCGGCGGTAATCGTTAACGCCTTGTCCAGATAAGGCTTGAGCAAAATGATAGTCGCCTCCGTGACGACTTCGGCATGTTTGCTGTCGACTTTTTTGATCAAGGTGAATTGTCCTTAGACCACCCTTGAGGTGGGACACCCTGTCCACTATCGTGACCAATGCACCCTGATGGTTCTGGCCGATCACGGTGTCGATCTCCCAATCACCAATGCGGGTCTTTTCCTCGACGATGGCGGGGCGTTTGTCAATGCTGATCCGGTTTCTGATCTGTCCACGCTTATCTTTTGATCCATATTGCTTTTTACGCTTCTTATGGCTGTGCCTCAGGTGCAGGTACAACGTGCCGCCATGACGCTTATCCGTCCAAACATGTTGGTACCCGCAGGGCATAAATAGATACGCTCATGGCTAATAGCGATGCCTAGCTCGGCCTTTAACCAGCCTGAGACTTGCTCGGGGCTCCAGTCCAGCACGATTTTTTCTTCGACCAGCCGCACCAGGCCTTCGGTCATTTTCAGGGCTTTGGCGGCCTGCGCCCTACGTTTGTCCGCCTTGATCTGCGCCTGTTTCGGCAATTGCTCCTGCATTGCCCTACCTCCTGCATCCATGCAGTCGTCGGGCGGTAGCCCCGCTTGCCCTTGTTCCGATTGAGCTCCCGGCAAATAGTGCCAGGCGATACGCCTAGCAATTCCGCTATCTCTTTCTGGTTTTTTCCAGCTTTCTTTAATATCCCGATCTGGTATCGTTGTTCCTGGCTTACGACTGAATGGATGCAGGAGGTAGGGCAATGCAGGAGCGATTGCCGAGCTGCTTATAGTTCCTCATGCACAACTCGTCTTTGGTCGGATAGAAAAAAGCGGAGAACTATAGCAGCTGGCCTTCTTCATATCCGATTATTTTCGATTGCACTTCGGAGTTGAATCCACGAATCGTTGAAATAGGGACACAATATTTTTTTAACATCGCAAAAAATGACTATATAACTTGTAATTATTCCCCTCCTCCTTTGAAAAAGGGGGATTGAGGGGGATTTATCTAAAAAATCTCCCCTAACCCCCTCTTTTTCAAAGAGGGGGACTGAATAATTACTATAACTTCAGTTAATCAAATTCTAACAGACTTTGATTGGCTGCTTTAAATCATATCAAGCAACAAAAAAAAGAATAATGGCTAACATTCGAAATAGAAGATGGTTGATTTTACAAGGTTTTAATTAACATGGGTTCCGCTTACCATCATGTTACTTTGAAATAATCATATTTTTAACATAACTTCATGCCTTGTAGATCAAACTATAAATCCTTATCAATGTGCACATTTTTTAATCAGAAGGGAGATAAATTCCCTAAGTATTAATAAATAATAAAAAAGCCCAATCAAGGGCTTTATTAAATAAAAATGCATTTATTAGTTTATTGAAGATTTTCAATCAAGGCTTTAGCTACTATTTGTTGTTCGTTATTACCTTTTTCAAGTACTTCACGGGCAATTTCATTAGCCGCTTCACGATCTCCCATGTCAATATAAGCCATTGCCAAATCAAGTTTAGTTTCCATTTCATCCATTTCGCCCAAATTGGTTAGGCCAAAACTTTCACTTCGATCTTTTTCACTAAATCCTAGCGATGGCTTATTTATATCAAAATTAATACTTAAAGATTCGTCTTTGAACAGATCATTATTAGCTTTTTTATCAACTGAGAAATCAAGTATGCCTGAGCTTTCATGGACTTTTTCAGGGCTTTTGGGGTTTACCGCTTCAATTTGAATCTGGTTACCATCATTTAAATCGGCATCAATAGGACTGAAATCAAAATCAAGTGAAGTAAAGTCAGTTTCACTATTGGCTAATGGCCCTCCTAAATCAACATCTGGCTTTTGTGCTTCCACTTCAACCGCACTCAAGTCAAAATTGAATGATTCAAACTCTTCATTTCTATCCAACGATAATGAAGTTGAAGGCATCTCAATTGAATGGCTTACAAGTTCATTAGCGGGCTCAGGCGTTGGTGTTTCAAAACCTAGTGTTCCTATATCGAAGTCTATATTGTCGTTGTTTTGAAGAGGATAGGTTTTATCGATTGATGGTTGCTTAGCTTTAGCAGTAATGTCCTTATCAAGATCGAGATCAAATAGACGGTCTGCTGGGTTACTAGAATCATCGCTATAAAACAATTCTTCAAATGATGCTAAGTCAAAATCCATTTCATCCGTTTTATTATCGCCATCAATCAGACCATTTGATGAAAGCTCATCTTTAGTAACGGTATTTTTCTTGATATCAACCTGAGTTGATTTTGATGCAAAAAATATAGAATCTGGGCAAATCTCACCGCCCATTTCTGTCACTTTAGACCAGAATCCGATATCGTCTATTTTACCTTCGTCGATAAGCTCAGCCGTATATTTCTCAAAATCCTGCTTATTCTCATTGGCGTAAAATATCTCCAACAGCTTCAGTTTAAATTCGTCTCGGTTAGGCTGCTCTTCTATAGCATGCCGCATCAGGTCTTCTGCTTGCTGATAACGGCCATAAGCTAAATAAACATCTGCTTCGGAAATAGGATCAATTTCAGTTTGATCCATATCAAAGACATTAAATTCACCGCTATTAAAGTCGCTTACAAACAAGTTGTCGTTACCAATCGCGTCGACATTCTCTATTCTGTTGTCTTTAGATGAATCAATCTGTTGCCCAACCGATTCAAAGCGACTGCCAACACTCGTCGATTCCAGTAAACTTTCGTAATCATTTTTACGTCTTTGCAGCCAAAACCAACCTAAAAATGCTAACAAACCAATACCTCCGACACCATAACCAAGATAAGTCCACATGGATGAAGATTCTTCAACTGCAGGCGAAGCGATCCGGTTCACACGAGGCTTAGCCAAAACCGGTTGCTGCTGGAGTTCTGGTTGCGTTTCTTGCTTATTGGACAAAGCGGCATCATCCGTAGGATATGGCTTTTGAACGACGGGCGGTTGAACCAGTTGAGGCTGATTGATTGCTGGCTGTTCGGGTGGTTGCGAAACAGGTTGAGTATTTGGCTGGACAACTTGTGGCTGGATGGGCTGGGTTTGCGCTTGATTTTGCAGGGCGGCGAGCTGTTGATCTTTTAATAAAATCAACTCTTGCATAGTCGCCAATTGCTTCTCTAAGGCCGAGATTTTCGATAATATCGCCTCGTCAGTAGCCCGATTTGATAAATCTTTTTGAGCTTTATCAGATGATGATGGTTTTTGAGGATCTGAACCGTTTCCAATCTGACCAGGTGATGCTATGGCCGCATTTTCATTAATGCTGTCTTGTGCCGGAGCGCTTAGTGTCAACTGATTTTGTGATACCGTCTCCAGTTCTGGCTCGGCAACGACACGGGCGACTGCAGAAGGATTTTTCCAAGCCCTCATCTGCCGATTAAATTCATCTAAAGCATCACTTCTAGAAAGCTTTAGAATTTCTTCTTTTTCAGGTATTTTTAGGGTTTTGCCAGGCAATAACGCGTTAATGTTAGCTTTAAAAAACGCCCCTTGGTTCGCATCGTATAATGCCACCATGAGTTGTTCTTTAGACACACCATCAAGACCAATCCTCTCGGCAATCTTACCTAAGGAATCGTTTTTAACTGTCGGTCCGTAACGTTCAGAATTTGAACTAGCAATAATTTTAGTTCTAGGATTTGATGGCTTTTGAACTGGCGGCCTAAACTGGGGTTCAGGCTCATAGGTTTCAACCAACTCAGGACTTGGGTCAGCCGCTTGTTCATATTCAGTCGGTGGATCAACTAATACCGTAAACTCGCGATATAAATCACCTTTAGGCCAACTAACTTGCAACAAAAAATCCAGAAACGGCTCTTTTAATACCTCTCTAGAAGTTATTTTGATGACCACCCGCTTACTGCTGGACTCAATGGTCTGGAACTTAAGTTTCGAAAGAAAATAACTCCAAGGTATCCCTGTTTCATCAAATTTATCGGGGGATGCCAGATTGACTTTAATATCGGCGGCTTTTTCCCCGGGCGATAAAAGCAAAGCAACTTCTGCATCCAAATTTTGATTTAATGCTGAGTGCAATTTAATCTCGCCTATTCCTAGAGGATAAGCACTAGCCGGTAGCAATAAAGATACAACCGCTATAGTTTTAGTTAAATTGCGCACACCACTCTCCTTCAAAATAGTTACCACAGTTTCATTACCATGAATAGTCAGTCAAATGTTAAACTAATCTTAGACTAGATGTGATTTTTTACCAGCACTTCTGCTATTTGTACACTATTTAAAGCCGCACCTTTACGGACATTATCGCTAACCACCCACAAATCTATTCCTTGAGGATGGGAAATATCTTCCCTAATTCTCCCCACAAACACATCATCATGGCCTGAAGATTCTGTGACAGCTGTCGGATAGCCGCCATCGACACGCTCGTCAATGACTGTGACTCCAGGTGCGTTGTTGAGCAATTCCTTTACTGAAGCAATATCAATTTTTCTTCTAGTCTCGATATGTACGGCTTCGGAATGCCCGTAGAATACAGGAACACGAACTGCCGTTGCGTTCACTTTGATTTTATCATCGCCAAGAATTTTTTGGGTTTCCCAAACCATCTTCATTTCTTCCTTTGTGTAACCATTATCCTGAAAAACATCAATCTGAGGCAATACGTTAAAAGCAATTTGTTTTGGGTATACGCGCGTGGTTATAGCTTGCATATTTAGCAAAGCAGCCGTTTGTTTTACCAATTCCTCGATCGCGTCTTTACCGGTACCGGAAACCGCTTGATAAGTGCATACATTGATGCGCTCGATACCCGCTACATCGTAAATCGGTTTCAATGCCACCAGCATTTGAATAGTAGAACAATTCGGATTGGCGATGATCCCACGATTTTTGTAATCGGCGATTTTTTCTGGATTTACTTCTGGGACTACCAAGGGAATATCATCGTCATAGCGAAAGTGTGAGGTATTATCAATGACTATGCAACCCGCTGCTGCAGCTTTAGGTGCATATTCAGCAGACACAGAAGCTCCAGGAGAAAACAAAGCGATTTGTACTTTAGAAAAATCAAAATCAGCCAAATTTAGTACACTTAAAGATCCACTTTTGAAGGGAATTCGCTTACCTACTGATTGGCTGCTGGCTAAAGCGTAAACATCACCTACTGGAAAGTTCCTTTCTTCCAAAATTGACAACATGGCCTCACCAACTGCCCCTGTAGCACCGACGACAGCAACATTATATAGCTTGCTCATTACGTCCCCTCTTTTAAAACAGAAATCACAGCATCACCCATTGCTGATGTTCCGATTTTTTTCATACCATCAGAATAAATGTCAGCAGTGCGGATATTGGCGTTTAGGGCTGCATTAACGGCGTATTCAATCCGTTCCGCTGCTTCAATATCATTAAAGCTATAACGCAACATCATTGCCGCTGATAGGATAGTCGCCAAGGGATTGGCTATGCCTTTACCTGCAATATCCGGCGCTGAACCATGGATAGGCTCATACATGCCTTTATTATTAGCATCAAGTGATGCAGATGGCAACATGCCGATTGAACCAGTCAACATGGCGGATATGTCTGAGAGAATATCACCGAACATATTTGTAGTCACCAGAACATCAAATTGTTTTGGGGAGCGCACCAATTGCATGGCGGCATTATCAACGTACATATGGCTAAGTTCAACCTCTGGGTACTGCTTGCCCGTTTCTGTGACAACTTGACGCCACAACTCAGTGCACTCCAAAACATTGGCCTTATCGATTGAACAAAGGCGACGTTTTCTTTTTTGAGCAGTTTGAAACGCTACATGGGCAATTCGGCGAATTTCTGACTCACTGTACACCAAGGTGTTGTAACCCTGTTTTTCTCCATTTTCGAGAACTCTGACCCCGCGCGGCTGGCCAAAATAAATACCGCCTGTCAATTCACGGATAATCATTATATCAAGGCCGGAAACAATTTCAGGCTTTAAGGTGGAGGCATCGACCAATTGGGGATACAAAATAGCTGGACGTAAATTGGCAAAAAGTTGCAATTCCGAACGTAAACCCAGCAATCCTTTTTCAGGACGCACGGAAATATCCAAAGACTCCCATTGATAACCGCCAACGGCACCTAACAAAATGGCATCTGATTGCTTTGCCAAATCCAAAGTTTGCTGGGGAAAAGGCGTAGCATACACATCATAAGCCGCGCCGCCGATTAGTCCGTTTTCGAAAACCAAACCCAAATCCATATCGGCGTTTAAATAGTCCAGCACTTTAACGGCTTCAGCAATTATTTCTGGACCGATGCCATCACCAGGCAAAACCGCAATTTTTTTTGTCATTAATCACCCCTATTTTCATCCATTATTATATTTCTTGAGTTCAATTGGCGAACAACCACGGGGCTCTTTTAGCACGCTCAACTTCATAAGCCATTATTTTATCAGCGTATTGCAATGATAAGCCAATATCATCCAGACCATTTAGCAGCCGAAATTTTCGGTTTTCGTCAATATCAAAACCAATAACCCGGCCGTTGGGCGTGGTAATTTGTTGCTCATTTAAATCGATCAGCAGTCGGTAAGCAACCGACAACTCCTGAAATAAACTATCTACAATTGGTGTAGCCAACACTATTGGCAATAATCCGTTTTTAAAACAATTATTATAGAAAATATCGGCAAAACTGGGGGCAATAATAACCCGGAAACCAAAACCTTCTAACGCCCAAGGCGCATGCTCCCGTGATGAACCGCAACCGAAATTTTCCCGAGTCAATAAAATTTCTGCCCCCTGATATTCAGGTTTATTTAACACAAAATCTGGGTTCAATGGGCGATTGGTGCAATCCATCTCAGGTTCGCCATGATCTAAATATCGCCATTCGTCAAATAAAAACGGCCCAAAGCCGGACCGTCGGATGGATTTTAGGAATTGTTTAGGAATGATTGCATCGGTATCAACATTAGCGCGATCCAATGGGGCAACGAGTCCGTTTAATAAAGCGAATGCTTGCATATTTTTTGCTAAAAGTATGGATTATATCGTTAGAGTTAAATCACCATCAGCTAATAACTTCACCGACTCTTACCAAACCCTTACCCGAAACATGATACGTTGTAGGCAGGCAAGTCTAAAATTACCGTGATGATCATAAAATAGTCCAATTTTTCTTATTTACCTGCCTATAGTTGTTGATACTGGCGCACATCGACAAAATGGCCGGCAATCGCAGAGGCGGCGGCCATTGCCGGACTTACCAGATGTGTACGGCCACCATAGCCTTGCCGTCCTTCAAAATTGCGGTTAGATGTCGATGCACAACGCTCCCCTTCTTCCAAGCGGTCGGCATTCATCGCCAGACACATGGAGCATCCTGGTTCACGCCATTCGAACCCGGCTTCAAGGAATATTCTGTCCAAGCCTTCCGCTTCTGCCTGGCGTTTGACCAAACCGGATCCCGGCACAACCATTGCGAGCTTTATGTTAGTAGCAATTTTTTTGCCTTTTGCCACTTCGGCTGCCGCACGTAAATCTTCGATTCGGGAGTTGGTGCATGATCCAATAAACACTTTATCAAGCGGGATACCGATAATCGGCTGCCCGGCATTTAAGCCCATGTATTCTAGGGCCCTTTCCATACTTTGCCTTTTCACGGCATCCAATTCTAAAGACGGATCGGGTATGCTTCCAGTGACGGCGACTACTAGCTCAGGAGACGTTCCCCAAGTGACTTGAGGCATTATAGCAGTAGCATCAATCTCAACCACTTTATCAAACACCGCATCCACATCCGAGTGTAAATCACGCCACAGGCGCTCCGCCATGTACCAGTCGCTATTTTTTGGCGAATAAGGCCGACTGCGGTAATAGTCGAGAGTCACATCATCAACTGCCACCAATCCGGCACGAGCGCCCGCTTCTATCGCCATGTTGCAAATCGTCATACGGCCTTCCATTGACAAGGCACGGATCGACTCACCGGCAAACTCGATGGTATAACCATTACCACCGGCAGTGCCAATTTCGCCGATTATGGCTAGGACTATGTCTTTAGCTGATACGCCAGCACCAACTTGACCATTAAGTTGGATCAATAAATTTTTAGCTTTTTTCTGCACTAGGCACTGGGTGGCCAATACGTGTTCGACTTCTGATGTACCTATGCCAAAAGCTAAAGCCCCAGAAGCTCCATGCGTGGAGGTATGCGAGTCACCACAAACCACCGTCATACCTGGTAAGGTTGCCCCTTGTTCCGGGCCAACCACATGCACTATGCCTTGGCGAGGATCATTCATAGCAAACTCAGTAATACCAAATTCGGCACAATTTTTATCCAAAGTTTCCACTTGCAAACGCGAAACTGGGTCGGCAATACCTTTATCACGATCAGTGGTAGGCACATTATGGTCAGCAACGGCGAGATTTCTTGATTGCCGCCAAGGTTTGCGGCCTGCTAAACGCAGACCCTCGAAAGCCTGGGGCGAAGTCACCTCATGGACCAAATGACGGTCAATGTATATCAAGGAAGACCCGTCATCTTCCACACAGACGACATGGTCGTCCCATAATTTGTCATAAAGTGTTTTACCAGTCATAGCTATTAGAAATGATTGTACAGCACAAGCAGCTGATTTGATTGTTTTTAATGTAAACGACTTACAGATCAAGCCAAAATGGTGAAGAGCTTTTGGGTGATTGAGTCAACCGATCCGACACCTGTTATCGAACTAAACTTGACCTTTTTTCCGGCAGCAGAATAAAAAGTTACCAAAGGCTTTGTTTGTTCATGATAAACACTTAACCTTTTACGCACGGTTTCTTCTTTATCATCATCGCGCTGAATCAACGGCTCTCCGGTCACGTCGTCAAGGCAATCAACTTTAGGAGGGTTGAATTCAATATGATATGTTCGCCCTGATGGTAAGTGCACACGTCTTCCCGCAATGCGCTTAACAATTTCTTCGTCTTCGACTACTATTTCAATCACTGTGTCAATGCTGACACCCATTTCTTCAAGCCCTTCTGCCTGGGCTATCGTACGTGGAAAACCATCCAACAAAAAACCTTTGGCACAATCTACTTGGGCAATCCGTGCTTTAATAAGCCCTAAAATAATATCATCGGAAACCAACCCACCCGCATCCATGACTTTTTTTGCTTCAATGCCTAACGAAGTTCCTTCGCGCACTGCTGCCCTAAGCATATCCCCCGTCGAAATCTGGGGAATTCCATATTTGCCAGTTATATACTGGGCTTGTGTTCCTTTGCCTGAACCGGGGCTCCCTAACAGGATGATGCGCATGAAATACTCCGTGGTCTCTTTATTATATGTTTACTTAAAATATTTATCTGCTATCCAGTGAGGTGGTAATTAATCAGGGACTATATTTTCATTTGAATTACAACCTTAAAAATGAAAAAAATCATAGTATTCTGAAAATTTTGGAAAACCCTACTGAAATGAAGCATTATGTGTAGAAAAGTTGGCCGGTAAACACCACCCCAAACGGCAAAAAACAGATAAAAGTATAACTCCACATTTTATAACACTTTTTCGTTAATCACTTTTAAATAATATCCATTTGCCGTTTTATGGATATATTTTTAACCAAAACTGGCATTTTCCAAATATCAAACTCCTATTTTAATATCAACAACCCGCAAAACAAGATTCGCGCCTCTGCCACATTTGCCATGTCGCCTGTATTGCCGTCCGCCGTTATTTTCGTCATACCCAAAACATTTAGTGGCTGTGAATGACGACAAAATATCGGTCATATGATCAATTTTCCCTTTCCACAAGCCCTTTTTATTATGGGAAACAGCGGCTTTTTCCTAAACAATAAACTAAACCGATATTGCAAGAAACCAACATTAAATTCGTTGTCTGGCTTTGACTGGACCTAATCAAATAATTTGGATGGATTATGGGAAATTTTGTATTTTATAGTTACCTAATCGCCTCAACAGCTTATTTTTTGTTATTACTGCTGGCAATATTCGGCACAAAAAAAAGTAATATCTCCATCCCTTTTATCGTTGCCGTAACTTTTTCACTTGTATGGGCCACTTGTATTACCTTCACGCAATACAGCTTTGCCGACGGTTTTCTCATTTCCGACAGCTTTGCTTTTGAAACCCTAAGAAATGCGGCGTGGTTTTTCGTTCTAGGAATGCTAATTTCTAGGGAATACTATGCCAACAGCTACAAGATGCTTTATGAATCGCGCTTTACTTATTTTTTGACAGCATTCATTCTGTTTCTGTTAGCTTTTGAAATATCTCAAAACTTTCGCAATTATATCTTGGAGATCATCGGTCAAAACATCAAGGTAAGGCTGCTTTCACATCTCAGCTTTGCCATTATCGGATTGGCTTTGGTCGAGCAACTTTATCGGAACGCCACTACTGAACTGCGCTGGGTGATTAAATTCCTCTGCATTGGCTTAGGGTCGTTATTTACCATTGATTTCATTGTTTATAGCAAGTCTTTGTTATTCATACGGCTTGATTATTCACTTTGGGGATCAAGGGGCGTGATCAACGCAATGATTGCCCCCTTGTTAGCACTGGCTTGGCATCGTTTGCAAACAACCAGCATGGTTGGCGTGACACTGTCAAGGCAAATGGTTTTCCATAGCACCGTGCTGATGGGTACAGGCTTGTATTTGATACTAATGTCTTTAGCTGGTTTTTATATCCGCGATTTCGGTGGCACATGGGGGGAATTTGCCGAAATTGTCTTCATTTTCTTGGCAATTTTGTTGTTGTTAGTCCTATTCCTGTCAGGCAAAGTCAGGGCGCTGGTCAAAATATTTTTTAACAAGCACTTTTTCAGCTATAGCTACGATTACCGGGAAGAGTGGCTTAAACTTAGCAAAACCATTGCCCAATTGGATTCGTTAAGTGATTTGTCAGATGCCATTATCAAAACCATGTCCGATTTGGTGGACAGTTCTGGCGGCGGTTTATGGCTAAAAGATGACCTAGGTGATTTTTATCTGGCTGAAACCAAAAACTTAGGTTTTGATTTGCCACAGAATGTTGCTGCAAATCACTCCATTATAAAATTTATTGTTGATAAGCAATGGGTTATAGATTTATACGAATTCGCAGACAACCCTGATGTTTACGAGGATGTCGATTTATCAGAATGGTATCAGGTCGAAAAAAAAGTTTGGTTGATCATCCCCCTATTCCTTCAAAACGACGTGGAGGCTTTTGTAGTATTAACCCAAGCGCGGATGCCAAGGGCATTGAATTGGGAAGACCGTGATCTCCTAAAAACAGTTGGCAAACAACTCGCCAACGCTTTAGCTCTCAATCGGGCCAGTGACGCGCTATCTCGATCCAGACAATTTGAGGCTTATAATCGCCTCTCCGCATATCTTGTGCACGATTTAAAAAATTTAATCGCACAAATAGCCCTAATTGTCAAAAACGCTGAAAAACATAAACGTAATCCGGAGTTTGTTGATGACGCCATCATCACCCTAGAAAATGTCGTGGTTAAAACGGATCACTTGATTACCCAGCTAAAAAAAGGTCACGGCACTAATAAAAGCATCCGTCTCAACCTCGTTGACATCGTCGCTGATGTCGCCATCCAGCAAGCGGGCAATCAACCTACTTTACAGTTGATATCATCGGCAAGTGAGGTGTTTATTAACGGTGAAAAAGAAAAAATTACCGCCATTTTGGGACATCTGGTACAAAATGCCCAAGATGCCACGCCTGATAATGGCCATTTCATTTTAGAAGTGAATAAAACACCCCAACATGCGGTTATTAAAATTTTGGATAATGGTTGCGGTATGGATAACAAGTTCATCACTGAACGATTATTTAAACCATTTGATACCACCAAAGGCAATGCAGGCATGGGCATTGGTGTTTATGAAGCACGCGATTATATCGTCAAGCATTCAGGTACTTGCAAAGTTGATAGCAAGCCAGGTATCGGAACAACATTCACCATTACCCTGCCACTTGCCAACGACAGCTTATAACGATGAAGCCTAATCTTAGCCGACATCATCATAGCCAAAAGCTTTGTTATTTTAGCCATATGATCAATAGACTAACTGCCCATTATTTTGGTATAGTTAATGCGTTTTCAAAATTTTAGCCACACATCTGTGTAATTTTCATTCCCCCCCCCTCTGGAGAAACTCAATGCCAATTAAAATTGCAATCAATGGATATGGCCGTATCGGCCGCAATATCGTCCGTGCTGTCTATGAAACTGGACGTACCGAAGAATTTCAAATTGTCGCCATCAATGACTTAGGCGATACCAACACCAATGCCCATCTGACCCAATATGATTCCGTGCATGGTAAATTCCCTTTTGAAGTCAGTGTTGATGGTGATTACATGGTCATCAATGGCGATAAGATTAGGGTTTTCTCTGAAAGGGACCCTTCGAAATTACCTTGGGCTGACCTCGGAATTGATGTCGTTCATGAATGCACCGGTTTATTCACTAGCAAAGCCAAATCCTCTGCGCACATCACTGCAGGCGCGAAAAAAGTCATCATCTCTTCACCTGGCGAAAGCGATGTAGATGCAACCATTGTTTATGGTGTCAACCATGACATTCTGAAAGCTTCAGACACCGTTATTTCTAACGCTTCTTGCACAACCAACTGCCTGGCGCCATTGGTAAAACCGTTAAATGATTCGATTGGCCTTGTGCACGGCCTGATGACAACCATTCATTCTTACACCAACGATCAAGTTCTGACCGATGTTTTTCATAAAGACTTGCGTCGTGCCCGTTCCGCCACACAATCTATGATCCCTACCAAAACGGGTGCGGCAGCTGCAGTAGGTTTGGTACTGCCTGAACTTGCCGGAAAATTGGATGGTTTTGCCATGCGTGTACCAACCATCAATGTTTCTGTAGTTGACTTAACTTTCACTGCGGCAAGAAGCACCAGTAAAGCGGAAATCAATGACATTTTAACAACCGCATCAACCGGTTCTTTAAAAGGTATACTTGATATCAATCATAAGCCTTTGGTTTCTTGTGATTTTAACCACAACCCAGCATCATCAATTTATGAAGAACCTTTAACTAAAGTCGTAGACGGCGTGTTTGTCAAAGTTCTGTCATGGTATGACAACGAATGGGGTTTCTCAAACCGCATGCTAGATACCTCTATTGCCCTAGTTAACGCGGGATAATCTACAATGTTAAGAAGAACCAAAATTTTAGCCACACTGGGCCCCGCCACGGACAAGCCCGGTGTGCTTGAGGAGTTGTTTGCCGCTGGGGTAGATGTTGTCCGCATGAACTTCTCTCATGGTTCTGCTGAAGACCATATCGCCAGAGCGAATGCCATCCGTGAACTCAGCAAAAAAACCGGACGCCGTGTAGGTATCCTTGCTGATTTACAAGGGCCGAAAATTCGTATCGCCCGTTTTACCAACACCAAAGTCGTTTTGGAAGAAGGCCAAGATTTCGCCTTGGACATCAACTTCGACCCGACGGCGGGTGACAATACCCAAGTGGGCATCACTTACGAACCATTGGCCTTGGAAGTAAAACCAGGCAGCCGATTGTTGCTGGATGACGGCCGTATCGTCTTGGATGTTGTCGACGTAGTCAATATGCGCGTCAACTGTACTGTTGCAGTGGGTGGCGATTTATCCAACAATAAAGGTATCAACCTGTTAGGTGGCGGGCTTTCTGCAGCCGCATTGACAGAGAAAGACAAAGAAGACATCAAAACCATTGCCACCATTAAATGTGATTATGTCGCTGTATCTTTCCCGCGTTGCGCCGAAGATTTAAACGAAGCAAGACGCTTACTGGAAGCCGAAGGTTGCTATGCGGGTATCGTCTCTAAAGTTGAACGCGCTGAAGCGATCATTGATCCAGTAATGGACGAAATCATTCTTGCCTCCGATGCCGTGATGGTGGCACGTGGTGATCTCGGTGTGGAAATTGGCGACGCTAATCTCCCTGCTATCCAGAAAAAGCTGATCAAGCGTACCCGTGAGCTGAATCGTATTGCCATTACGGCGACACAAATGATGGAATCCATGATTGAAAATCCGATTCCTACCCGCGCAGAAGTTTTTGACGTTGCCAATGCGATTTATGACGGTACCGACGTCATCATGTTATCGGCAGAAACGGCATCCGGCAAATATCCAGTCAAAGCCATCGAAGCCATGCACCGCATTTGTATGGAAGCCGAAAAACAACCTATCGTGCGCGAATCCGACCACCGCATCAACATCCAGTTTGATCGCGTTGATGAAGCCATTGCCATGTCCGCGATGTATTTGGCCAACCATACCAAAATCAAAGGCATTGTGGCATTGACAGAATCGGGTTCGACACCGCTATGGATGTCAAGAATCAGTTCAGCGATACCTATCTTTGCCTTCAGTAGGATTGAAGAAACCCTAGGCAAAGCGACCCTGTTTCGTGGTGTTTTTCCTATCCACTACAAGGTTGAAGAAACCCAAGACCATGCCGAAGTCAACCGTGGCATTGTCAAAGAACTGAGAAAATGGAATATCGCCAAAGACGGCGATAAATTCATTATCACCAAAGGCGATTTGACAGGCGTTAAAGGCGGCACAAACGCGTTGAAAGTGATTGTTGTTGGCCAAGGTTTGACACCTTAATATCCCACTAATGCTGCACCCACCAGATTGGGTGCAGCATTTCTTCTTTGATCTAAAATATTTACACACTGCCCTAGGCCGTATCTGATAAGTCAAAATTGACTTTACCAGTACTCGTTCAATATTTAAAAACCAATAAAAAACAATCAACTATATTTATTCATATTAAAGTAACATAGCTTAGTCATAATTCTCTTGCTTTATCCTAAAGCAAAAAATTTAACTTAGAGACTTTAATCATGACCAAAAAGATACTCCCTTTCATATTACCGTTATTAATTACCGCACCTATTACCCAAGCCGATATTAATTTAATAGCCATTGGTAAGATTGATGCAAGCTACCAAGATATGTCAGCACGGACTGCAGGCTCACTTGAAAATGGCGTAGCTGGGAACATCCTAGGTGGCATAGGCTCTGGTTTAGCATATGCTGGCGGCAATACTTTCATCGCCCTTCCTGATCGCGGCCCAAATGCCGTCGCTTACAACTCAACAATTGACGACACCACTTCTTTCATTGAGCGCTTTCAAACAGTAAATCTTGCCTTAGCGGCCAATCCTGATTACAACCCGCTTACTGTCGGATCGCTGCCGTATATTTTGACGCCACAACTGACCGCCACCACCTTGCTGTCCAGCAATCAACCGCTCACTTATGGTAGCGGCGGCGCTCCTGAGTTAAACACGGCAAACCGTTATTACTTCACAGGCCGTTCTGACGGTTTCAACCCTGTAAAAAAATCTACTACCGCTTCAAACGCTCGCCTTGATCCAGAAGGTGTCCGTGTTTCCAACGATGGCAAAACTATCTTTATCACTGACGAATACGGCCCATACGTCTACCAATTCAGCCGCACTACTGGCAAGTTCATCAAAATTTTCAGGCTGCCTGGTTATTATTCAGTGAAAAACGTCCGCGCCGTTGAGAAAGGTGCAGATGGTGAAATTGCGGTCAACACCGTTGGCAGAACCACCAATAAAGGCATGGAAGGCCTGGCGATCACACCTGACGGTAAAACCTTGGTCGGCATTATGCAGACTGAATTACGCCAAGACACCAAAAAATATTGCCGTATCATCAGTATCGACATCGCCACTGGCATTTATCACGAGTACGCTTACTTACTGACAGATGGTTCTGGTGTCAGCGAAATCGTCGCCATCAATAACACGGAATTTCTGGTGGACGAGCGTGACGGCAAAGGTTTAGGTGATGGATCTTCAGCGATTGTCAAAAAACTGTTCAAAATTGACTTGGCCGAAACAGGCAAAGAAATCACCGGCACACCGATTATCGGCGCTGGCACTTCCACACTTACCAAAACACCCTTTTTGGATGTGGTTGCTTCATTGGGTGCAAACGGTATCAGTGCAGACAATGTCCCTGCCAAAATCGAAGCCGTTGCTTTTGGCCCTGACATCATAGTCGGCGGAGAAACTAAACATACGTTGTTTATTGCTAACGACAATGACTTTTTGCCTACTGTTGGTGGTATAGCCAATCCTAACCAATTTTTTGTCTTTACTTTTACTGACACTGACTTGCCAAACTTCGTACCACAAACTATCGCCCCGTTCGTGTTAGATAAGAACGACCGCGGTTAAGCACCACTTCTTTTTATACAAAAAGGCCGCTATTCGCGGCCTTTTTTTTCATGGCTAATCTTCAATGTGCATCATCATGATGCCACTTGGGCAACATGACAATAGAATTGGGATTGAAACCTAAATTTTTCAGGGTATCAATAGAGCTTGTTTTCTCCATTTTGACCATATCAATCACGCTAATCGACCCATCATCCATTTGCGGCAAATTCAAAAAACTGTTTTGCACAAATGCGTAATGCTCATCGGGCGAAAATGCGACATGGTGGGCACCACCAGCGGTTGGGATGGATTTTAGCAATTTCGGTTGCGTGGGTTGGCTGATGTCGAACACATTCAATGCGCCTGGGTTGGCTGTGGTAATGAACATGCGGTTATAGTTGTGGTTAAAATAAATCTCCAACGGTACGCCTTGTTTGATCGCGTTGAAATCATAGACTTCGTGGAATTTCAATTCTTTGTCGCCTGCATCCCAAACGCCCGCCCACATCGTGCCCCCGAACATATTGTTGACATACAACATGGCGGGGTTCGCCCCTGGCAGGAAAACGGCCTCAACTGGCGACACACCGGATGGTGACGGTTTGTCGGAGAGTTTGTGTGTTGATAACACCTTGCCGCTGCTGGCTTCAATGACCGAAACTGTCTCGCCCGGCGCACCTAAATCCGAAGGCCGCACTGTGCTGGTGACGACGATACGGTCAATGTCCTCCTGCAAACCAATACCATGCGGATAGCTGATAAACGCCTTAGCCCCACCAGCTTCCGGTGCGCTAATGGTTTTGACTGCCATATCGGTCTGGGCATCACCAACAATGACGTTGCTGGAACCCATACATGTCAAAAACCAAGTTTTATTGTCTTTGGAAAAAGCGATATCTTCAGCGACTTGGCAGTCCGGTACGGCAACCGTCTTCAAGCGATAATCCTGGCTTTTCATATCCATGACTTGCAAGGGGTTACTGCCCAAGGAAGTAAGATAGGCTTTGCTGGCATCTTTGTTATAAAAAAGATGATGCCCAACCAGATCAGGTGGCAGTGGTATATCTTTAATAATTTTAGCAAAGTTGGTTGACGCAGGGTCTACGTCAATAATCGCAATGCCTTCATGTCTAGGGGTAACATTGGGCTTGCTCTCATAATTGAGCATTGCCAAGATTTCAGCGTGTGCCAGCGGTGACATTAATGCCATGCCGACCAATAAGAATTTTAGAGTGTTTTTTGTTTTCATTGTTAATTCTTGGGCAATAGGGTGAAATTCATGAAACCAAGGCAAAGGCTTTAAGCCTATGCCCTTTGTCGATAGATTATGCTTCGGCAGTCGTCGGATCAATCATGGTTTTAATTTGCGAAATCCGGTTTGCCGGAAATCCGCCCTGCTCTGCATGGGCTTTAATCACCGCTTCATCTGGGGCGATGTAAACGCAATAAACCTTGTCATCGGTTACATAGCTTTCCACCCATTGGATTTGCGGCCCCATATCACTCAGGATACCGCACGACTTTTGCGAAATGCCTTGCAAATCCGCCGATGTTAACGCGCCTGCACCAGGAATTTCACGTTCAATAATGTATTTTGGCATATTGTGTCTCCTTGTAAAAATGTATAATTGACCAGTCGTCTCGAATTTTAATCATAGCATAATTTTTAAAATATTCATCCAATAATTGCAGCAACATTGTTCCTGATTAGCAAGATGCTTCAGCTAAGCCGTCATATCGGCATACCCTCTGGGGCACAAGTGGATTGCCGATATCCAGCTCACAGGGATGTGATGTTTTATTGCTATCCGTGGCTTCTGGATTCGCTTCGCGGTCTAACGGCTCCGCAATCCCTGCCGGAATGACGATTTTGGAGTTGGCTAAATCATCTTGCTAATCAGGACATTGTTTGAGTAGAAGCGACGATTAATCAATTTTCATGAGAATCAACATCCCTTGCCAAGTGTTGGCTAATAAATCCGCCATTTCTTGCGCCAATTTATTCGCCTAAACGGCTACCGTATTGCTAAGCTTTGGCAAGGCCTACCCGCATAAATCGCGGCACTAATCGACTGCTTATTGCAATGTTGTGGGTAAATCCCCTTTATTTATGGAGTATGACTTCCAGTGCCGGAAACCGCCGCTTCAGCACCATCAAAATATCCCAGACAGCCGCGCCGCTAGGTGAAGTGATGACTCCAATGCAATCGGGTAGAGCAGGCAAGGCTTTTTTATGTAGGGCATCAAACAAACCTTCTTCCGCCAATTTGCGTTTCAAAGCGACAAACGCCTGTTTCAATTCATCTTCACCCGCGGCTTCGATGCTCTCAACTATCAATTGGTTATTGCCACGTCGTTCGTACAAACTGACTTGCACTTTCACCCGCAATTGCTTACCGTTTTCGAGTTTGACTTTTAAACTGCGTTAGGCGTTTTGAACATCGCACAACGTACTTGGGCTTGGGCATCCTTTAGGGAAAAATATAGATGACCCGAATAGGGTGCTATAAGATTGGATATTTCCCCCGCAACCCAAATTGAAAAAATATTCGCTCAGCAATTGTCCGGCGGCACGGTTGAGTTGGGAGATGGTGGGGATTTAGTAGCTTCGAGGGGGACGGCGTAGGACATTGCTTATGCACAACAGGTTTGAATGGTAAGGCCCAGTAATATGATCGTTCAGGCCAAATCTGACATTTTAGTGAAGGGCTTTTTAAGGCTGTACACTAGGTGTTTCTGTTTATTTATGGCTAAAACCCAATGCCGGAGTCCAAACTAAGTTTTGGACTCCTTGCAATTTTTAAGGCTGAGACCCGCTCTGTAAAATTAAGTACGATTATTAAATCGCTTTCCTGTGCTGCAAGCTATTTTACACTAGCCAAACACCCTCTGCCGCCAGACCGTCAGTGTTGAGATTGGTGGCGGATACTCCGGTCAGTTGCACGGCTTCATAAAAAATGTTTAGTGGGGTATTGTCTTGGAACACATACGTGTTGCCGATTGCAGTAAAGGCAAGGGTTTCGCCATTAGTGAAATTGGCCTCCAAGTATTTAAACGCGGTGGCGATATTGCCTGGCGTTTGCAAGGTAATGGCAGTGCCGTATTGGTTATTAAAGTCAAAGCTGATGATGCCATTATGGATGGCGTGGCTATGAATAATGCCGACATTTTCTCCGTCTGTACCAGAAGTGTCTGTAGCAATAGTGATTTCGTCACTGAATTGACTATCGATTTGATCGCTGCCAACGGCACTGAGGCCGTTGCCTAAACTAAAATCAATGACTTTGTCGTAGCCTGAATCAGCAAACCAATTTGCAACCGAGCTGGTCGTTACGGTATCGGTTGCCGCTATGGTTTCGGTTAAAATAAACGTGTCTTCCTCCTCGCCGCCCGTCAATTTATCCGACCCTTCACCACCTGTGATCGTATCGGTTCCCGAACCACCATGCAGAATATCATCACCATCCCCACCATTTACCCTATCATTGCCATCGCGGCCGCAGAGCGTATTCGCGCCACTATCCCCTGTCAAAACATCATTCTGAAAACTGCCAATAATATTTTCTATATTACTGAGCTTGTCGACACTGATACCGTTGAAGGCTAGCCCTTTGGTGAGATTGGCCTTGAGCGATGCACTTTCGCTATAATCAACGGTATCGATTCCATCGCCGCCATTTAAATTGTCGCTACTTGTGTCAGAGTAGCTGGGGCCATCGAAAAGCAATTGCCCGCTGCCAATTAGCAGGTCATTTCCATCACCGCCATCTACGGTGTCGTCACCCAGGCCGCCCCTTAACCAGTCGTCACCGCCATTGCCATTTAAAATGTCATTGCCGAGCCAGCCAAACACCTTGTTATTCGTATTGCCACCCGTTAGGACATCGTTGAATTGGGTGCCAACTATATTCTCAATGTTAGCCAAGGAGTTATTGACCGCACCAGTTACCAACCCCGTCATTAAATTGACATTGACACTGCTACTGATATCTAGAGAAAAATAGATTTCATCTTTTCCTGCACCACCATCTACAGTATCATTCCCAGTGCTTAGGGTAAGATAATCAACGCCGTCACCGCCATCCAGGACATCGTCCCCGCTTCCGCCATCAAGGTAATCTATTCCGTCACCGCCATAAAGGTGATCGTTCCCGCTTCCCCCAATGAGGTTATCATCATCATAGCCACCATTTAAAATATCATCGCCGCTTCCCCCATCGAGGTGATTGAGGTGATTCAAGCCACGACCGACGTAAAGCTTGTCATCCCCGATGCCACCATAAAGAATGTCATAGCTAGAGGTATCGGTACTGTCGCCACCGCCAATCAAAATGTCATTGCCGGGACCTCCATAGAGCCGGTCACTACCATTGCCGCCATTGAGTTTATCGTTACCAACACCACCGTATATCCAGTCTTGACCGTTGCCGCCAAAGAGTCTGTCATTACCTCCATAGCTATAGATAATATCTTCGGCAGTAGAGCCAGCTATCGTATTGTTGCCATTATCACCTTTATATCTTGCCATGTTATTCACCTTATAGTTTGATTATGAGAAGGATGATCGCGGCTTCAGTTATTGGATGATTATTCTCTGCCACCCTTACTTAAAAACGCAACCACCATTTATTTAAGGGCATTTCAAAATAATCCGCCAGGTAATAATTACTTGACAGAGATGGCTTTTTGGTAAGCAAGGTTAATCAGTATTTTATTTTAGAATAGTAGTCTATGACATGCTATCAAGAAATTACCTGCCCGACCTTGCTCCAAGCTCGTGCTTTCTTAATGTAAATAACTAACAAGGGGTTACGTACAAAACGCATAACGCCAGTCGGCAATGACGATTTAACCTATGCCTGACTTCAAACATGAAGCCCTTGGAGTTATCAAGGTCAGTCATGGTGCAGTCATATGAATCATCATTATCAATTTAACATTTCGGAGAACACAATCATGAAAACCTTTTTAAACAAAGCTAACAAAATTGCTGCAACGACTTTAACGATTGCCTCCCTGGGCTATGCCAGTAGTGCAGTTTCCGACATTCCTGGTTACACGGAATGGGATGCACCATCACCTTGGACTACGGTTGCATCGTCTTGTGCAGTCGATGAAAGTGCGGTTAATAAATATGCGTTCAATTATGCGGATTTTTATTATTTGGGTTCTGCGGTCAGCAGTCCTAACAGAAAAACTGGGTACAACCCGATTTCAGTACGTTGCAATGTCGACAATCCTTTAGATAACGATGTCCGTCCAAAATGGGATACGTTAATAATTGGATATAACGACCCAGATTTAGAAAAAAAGGATGCTTCAGTCGTCGCACGTTTGGTTCAAGTCAAACGTGCAACTGGCCTAACGTCAGTGGTGGCAACTTTTGACAGCAACACCAGTTCACTAACAGGACGTAGGGAAGGTTTCGTGAAGTTCACTTCAATTTTGGACTTCCACAATAATGCTTATTTCGTCCAACTGAATCTGACACGAGCTAATGCCAATGTTGCCACACCTACCGTTTATAGCGCACGTCTGGTAAGCACTACAGGAATTCCCAAATAAGGAAATTGCTTTTCTTGTTTTTAAGGCGTAGGGATGCACAATTTCATCCCTACGATCCTGTGGCAATCCACCCATATTCTGCATTTGCTCAGTATATGTTTATGGCGTTTAAATATGATAAGCTCAAGGTTAGGATGCTTTCAGCCTACCGGTTATTTAATAATGCGCCAACAGTGGATATTGGGAAATGTAGTCTTCTACTAGCCATTATTAGTTCCTTTTATGTCACTTATTTCTTTTTTTATCAATAAGTTGGTGTTTTTTAAACTCCGAAACTTTAGTTAAGGAATGAACGTAAGTGTCCGGACAAATTTTAAAAGTGGCATTTGGGGTAGATGGCTCAAGAGAGCTTGTATTTTATACCATTTAACTTATGAAAAATTACTTAAAAATATCTTAAGCTAATATTATTGTAGCGTTAAAAAACCTAACCTTTTTTGGAGATTCCTATGCTATTTAAACTAAAACCCAGTTACGCTTTGTTACTAACAACCGTCCTTAGCCCATTAACTGTTCAAGCCGTGGTAGCCCCTATAATTGCTGATACCCATATTGCCACGCCCACCGCAGGTGCGGCTAGTACGATTGACATCAGCAAACAAGGCTTATTGAGCTTTAACCTTTCCACGTTACCCGATGGCATCACCTCCAGTGATATTGCCAAAGCCACTTTGGTTTTTTATGTAAAAACCTTGTCTACAGCCGGTTCGATGCTCGTTAGCCCAATTACTGGCCCATGGAAAGAAACGACTACTCTGACACCGCCAATAGGCTCGGTAAATCATGTAATAACTGCGCCAATCAATATTTCTAATCGCTATTTTGCCGTTGACGTCACAAACTTAGTGATGGATTGGGTAGATGTACCTACCAGCAATTTTGGACTTGTGCTTGAACCAGTTGGCGGTACAAAATTGGCTATAGATAGCAAAGAATCCATTCAGACTAGCCACCCCGCTTTTATTGATATTGCTCTAAAAGGTCCAGCAGGGGCAAAAGGTGATACCGGTGCCAGAGGCCCACAAGGTGTCGCGGGAGCAACAGGACCGGCAGGCGCAAATGGGCTTAATGGTCTAGCAGGGGCAACCGGCCCACAAGGTCCAGCCGGCCCACAAGGTAAAGCCGGCGTAAGTTATGTGCCGGGTACTAAATATATTCTGGGCGCAACCGGTCCTAAAGGTGGCAAAGTATATTATGTGGATGGCTCAGGTGAGCATGGTTTAGAAGCAAAAGCCGCTGATGAACCCACCCGGCTGTCATGGACGGACGCTATTGCAGCGGCAAATGCTTATAATACGGGTGGCGTAACGGGTTGGCATTTGCCGACCAAGACTGAGCTGGAATTGTTATATGAGAAAAAAGCTGTTGTGGGCGGGTTTGGCTATTTTGAATTGTATTGGAGTTCTACAGCGAGTTGGGGCCATCATAGCGGTAATCAAAGCGATAGAAATGAAGCATGGTGTCAGCACTTCGGAGGTGGGCATCAGGATACCTGCTTTAGAAGTTCACGGTTTTCGGTGCGTACAGTTCGGGCTTTTTAACCATTTTTCCGCTAAGCCGAGCGATTTTTTTGGCTCGTTCTCAATCCCTACCCTAAACGATAAGTATCTACACAAGTTTGCAAATAAAATGGCATGATGGTTATTGATTTTAAAATACACTGGCGAATGAATCCCGTCTCACTTCGCTGGACATAAAAAAACCCGCTAAGCGCTTAGACTTGCAGGTTTTTGGAATTATTTGCTCCCTATTGGATGCTTGTATGGCGGAGAGGCAGGGATTCGAACCCTGGGAGGGGATCAACCCTCAACGGTTTTCAAGACCGCCGCATTCGGCCGCTCTGCCACCTCTCCAACAAGCCAAACATTTTATACAGATGGATAGTCAAAGTCAATCTGAGATTATTTTTGATTTGTTCATCAAAGAATTATCCATCCTTCCAAAAAAAACGGGTGCCGTAGCACCCGTTATAATTTCCCTATTATTGAGTTTCCACACCATTAATCATGGTAAGCCGACTCACCGTGTTCAGATACATCAAGACCGATGCGCTCAACTTCTTCACTAACACGCAAGCCAATGACCATATCGACGATTTTGAAAGCCACAAAAGCGACAGCTCCTGACCAGATGATGGCGACACCGACACCCCATGATTGATTGATAACCTGTCCCAACATGTCGTATTCTGGAACGACGGCATTGGTGACATAATCCCAAATTCCCGTACCTCCCAATGCTGGGCTAGCTACAACCCCTGTACCCAATGCACCGATAATTCCGCCGACACCGTGGACACCAAAAGCATCTAAAGAATCATCGTAATCCAGTAAATTTTTCAGGGTTGATACTGACCAGAAACAGACAGCACCAACAATCAATCCTAAGAAAATAGAACCCATTGGGCCCGCCCAACCACACGCAGGCGTAATGGCAACTAATCCGGCAATGGCCCCTGATGCGCCACCCAACATACTAGGTTTACCGCGCGTCACCCACTCCGCCGATATCCAAGAAAGTGTTGCTGCCGCAGTTGCCAATAAAGTATTGACAAAAACCAGAGCCGCAAGGCCGTTTGCTTCTAGGTTTGAACCGACGTTAAAACCAAACCAGCCGACCCATAATAATGATGCACCGACCATAGTTAAAGTAACACTATGTGGAGCCAAAGATTCTTTTTTATAACCGATGCGTTTGCCAATCATGATACAGCCAACCAAACCAGCGATACCGGCGTTGATATGTACAACGGTTCCGCCCGCAAAGTCCAACGCACCTTTTTGGAATAAGAATCCGGCAGTTGCTCCGGCAGTTTCAGCCGCAGCCGCATCCGTGTAAGCATCCGGACCCGCCCAGTACCAAACCATGTGAGCCATTGGCAAGTAGGCGAAGGTAAACCACAAGAAAATGAACAATATAACAGCTGAGAATTTTACCCTTTCGGCAAAAGCACCAATGATCAATGCGGGTGTGATTCCGGCAAATGTCAATTGGAACGCAACGTAGACATATTCTGGTATGTATACGCCTTTGCTAAAAGTTGCCGCCATCGAATCTGGCGTAATGCCGCTCAGAAACAATTTACTAAAACCACCAAAAAATGCGTTTCCTTCGGTAAAGGCGACGCTATAACCATAGATTGCCCATAAAATAGCCGTCATCGAGAAAATAATAAAAACTTGCATCAATACCGACAACATGTTTTTAGCGCGGACCATACCGCCGTAAAACAAGGCCAAACCGGGAATGATCATTAAAATGACCAAAACGGTTGAAATCAAAACCCATGCAGTGTCGCCTTTGTTGACAGTCGGTGCAGGTGCGGGATCTGCGAAGCCTAAATGGGCGAAGCCAAGTAAGGCAAGCGCTAACAAAGTAGCGATAAGTGATTTATGTTGTTTCATGTTCGCTCCTTAGCCTAGAGTGCTTCATCGCCGGTTTCACCGGTACGAATCCGAACAACCTGTTCTAAATTAGTTACAAATATTTTACCGTCTCCAATTTTGCCGGTGTTGGCAGCCTTGGTTATTGCCTCGACAGCCGCATCGACCAAGCTTTCACCAACTGCCACTTCAATTTTGGCTTTCGGTAAAAAATCGACTACGTACTCGGCTCCACGGTAAAGCTCGGTATGACCTTTCTGGCGACCAAAACCTTTGACTTCGGTCACAGTGACGCCAGAAACGCCGATATCTGAAAGCGCCTCACGGACATCATCCAGTTTAAATGGTTTGACAATTGCGGTTATAAGTTTCATTTCATCCTCTTTTCATGTGGTAACTATGTCGATTTTATTTAAGCACAGACTATGCCAAAAAAAACCCTAATTATCGCGCTTAATTTCTGGTTGTTAGTGCAATTTATGTTAGCAAAATGCACCAAATTGATACTTACCAGTAATTTTTGATTCAAAAATGTGCGTTTGCCTTTTGATTTCCGTATCGATACTGGATTTAAAAACAATCATCACACGAAAGCCAACATTGTCAGAAAACATTAAGTTAAGCTTTGAAAGAACCAGCTATGCTTCAGTAACTGCCAATGTATTAACTATGGCACACTCTGTTTATGGGCCATGACCGTTCTTAGAGGCATTTGTCTCAACTTGATGGTATTGGAAAGCACCCGATACCTCTTTCCCAAAAAAAAGCAACCAAACCTAGGTGTGTGCATATTTTGATATTAATATTCAATACCTTATAGTGACATAACTTCATCCATAGCTTAAACCAAAAGTGCTGGAACGGGCTTTTTAACCTATTTAATAAACTGTTAGAAATGCAACAAAATTAATAAGCCATTCGCCAACACGATTGCGGATCCATAGAGGACAGGAAGACGCACCCATAAAACAAGATGCTTTGCTATTTACAATTCATTCCAATTGCCGGGCTATACATGCATTTTAGTAACTTTTTAGCTTGCCTGAGACTTTAAGGTTAGGTGTCGCCTCGGTAAACTGTCACTCTGCCCTGTCGAGACTGTGAAAGTATTGCAAAATGCCCTAAGAATTAATTATTGTCCACGAAAACCAACCGTAGGCGCTTTAGGCGACACGAAACTCACGAAACAATTAAGTAACAACTTTCAATAGCTTATATTTTAACTGGTTTTACACTTTCGTGTTTTTTTGTGATTTTCGCTTCGCGCTCTTCGGGTCGTGGACATAAAATAATTCTTTCACCGTCTCTGTCCATTGACCCCCTTGAGGAATTGTGTGCTCTAGCTCTATTCCTATAGCGTCTTTGTGGAAGCTTCCATGTTGTCAAAAATTCGTCTATAGCTGGTTCAATCCGTACCGTTAAGATATGTGTTTATGTCGTTGGCGTAAAAGACAATCGGGAAAATATCCACTTTTAGATACCATAAACTCTATCCAAAAATAGGTTCACGTTGATGCGAAGGGGGAATTTAACAGCCTGATTGCCGATAAATTGATTGGAAGGTAGACACAAAAATACACCCGAAGGTGTATTTTTGTTTAGTCGAAGAAATGACGTTTAGAACTTAACGGTCATATCAGTGGAGAACAAGAATTGGTCATCTTGGTTTTTACCGTCAAATGGCAAAGAACCAGCAGTGGCATTTGTGTCATCAACCCAGTCGTAGCGGACGTTTGGACGCAAACTTAACCAAGTTTTTGGCTTCCAAGTAAGACCCGCAGTAACTTCATAATAACTTGCAGAAATAGCTGTTCCAGTTGGTGCAAAAGGACGTCCTGGAGAAAAGACCCTAAAACCATTGTGGTCGCGGAACCATTCACCACGGAGACCAACGGTCAATTCATCGTTAATATCGAAATAAAGATGACTGTTTACACCATACCATTCAGCATTAGCACCGCCTGCTAGGACACCATCGGCAAAGCCGTGGTCATGTTGTAAAACCAAGTGGGTTTTTTCAGTGATGTTGTGTTTCAACACGACGCTGTACATGCTCCAATCGGAAGAATTGGTTTCAGACACAGAACCGTAAGTGCCACTGACATTCAATGACGTGCCATTATCAGCTGTGAAAGTTGCACCCATCAAACCAGCCCAGTTACCAAGCTGCGCATCGAAGTTGCCATCCCATCCGCCGGTTTCACTACCGGAAACCACACCACCCATAAATGACCAGTTGCTGTTGACCGCATAGTTGGCCATCAAACCCGTGTGGGTAAACGGCTCACCATACTGCATGGTGTAAGCATGGCTATAAAAGAAGTTATCTGGTGCGGGAACAGTTTCGTAACCGATGGGAGTATAGAAGTGACCAACTTTAATATTTAAGCCGTTACCAATTGGGGCATATATTTCAGCGTAAGCCTGAGGTACAGCAAGACCATAAAATCGGTTGTCATTTCTAGGATTACCATTAGCATCGGTATATCCCGTTCTGTCCCTTAGCAAATCCAAATCCCAACCTGGGTCGCTAAAAGCCCCATAAGCTTGGGTAAACGCGGCATCCGTACCAAACATCACGTCAAAACGTGCGCCAAAATCCCAAGCACTGCCTTCTGTAGCTACAGCACGTTGAATATAGGCATTCAACTGATTCAATTGAAATTCACCAGAACGGTCACCGAAAGTTACCGGGCCGTTAAAATTGTCAGCCGGATCAGTCGCATTATAGGTAATACCTGCATTGGCCCAAGCACCAGCAGTAAAACCATGGTTTTTAATTTCTTCAATTAAGCCTTCGGAGGCATAAGCTTGGCTTGCTCCAACTGTGAGCGACAATAAACCACCTGCCACCACGAACACCATCTGATTACTACGTTTTGATCTCGTTTTCATTTTTGAAACTCCCTTAATTGAGTAAGGTTTGGATGATACCTGAATTGTTGCCAAATTGCAACATCTTAGCATTTCTCTATAAAAACACTATTTTGTTTATAGCACTAAATATGCCAAATAATAAATAACTAAAAATCAATTAGATAGCTAAAACAAAGTGGTGAAAAATTACCTACCTTGAATTTAATTGGTGCATAAATATACCGTAAGTACATTTATGGTGCATTACAGCGTTGCCTACTAGCTACAATAACAACAAATGTAGCTTATCGTATAATCGTTATTAGTCAATGCTAATGTATAATTTTCGCTACTGTGCAGCATGCTCCAGCCAAATCGCAAACCGTCTTTCCGGCAATCCGTAAAGGTAAGGCGACGTAGTTGAAACACTCAGATTTTAGGTGGTTTTTGACAACTGTATTCGTCCTAAACTGCCCGCAAGAATGGCCTAAGGTAAAATCTAATCATGCAAAACCCGATTATTCGCCCTTAATTTTTATTGGCTAAGCCAACAAAAAAAATGTTATCGTTACTATTGTCCTGCATTTAAATGCTGACCTGCCAATAATCAAAATAAGACAAAACCAACTAGGAGACTAATAATGTCTGTAGAAAACGTATTGAAAATGATCCAAGATAACGACGTCAAATTCGTCGATTTCCGTTTTTGCGACACCCGTGGCAAAGAACAACACGTCACCTTCCCTGCCCATAGTATTGATGAAGACACCTTTGAAGAAGGCAATATGTTTGACGGCTCTTCTATCGCTGGCTGGAAACACATCAACGAATCCGACATGATCTTATTGCCTGATCCTTCAACTGCGATGATGGATCCATTTTACGACGATAACACTTTGATCATCCGGTGCGACATCATCGAACCTAAAAATATGCAAGGTTATGAGCGCGACCCCCGCTCATTAGCGAAACGCGCGGAAGCGTATTTGAAATCTACCGGCATTGCCGACACGGCATTCTTCGGCCCAGAAAATGAATTCTTCATTTTTGATGACATCCGCTGGGGGTCAGACATGAGCGGATCTTTCTACAAAATTGATTCACAAGAAGCGGGCTGGAACTCTGAAAAAGTTTATGAAGACGGCAATATCGGCCACCGTCCTGGCATCAAAGGCGGCTATTTCCCAGTACCACCAGTTGACTCATTCCAGGACATGCGTTCTGCCATGTGCTTGACATTGGAACAATTCGGCATGATCACGGAAGTCCATCACCACGAAGTCGCCACCGCTGGGCAATGCGAAATCGGTGTTAAATTCAATACCTTAGTAAAAAAAGCTGATGAAGTGTTAGGCTTGAAATATGTCGTTGCCAACATTGCCCACGCCTATGGCAAAACCGCCACTTTCATGCCAAAACCCATGGTTGGTGACAACGGCTCAGGCATGCATGTCCACCAATCCTTAGCCAAAGACGGCGTCAACCTGTTTTCTGGCGACTTGTATGGTGGCCTATCTGAAATTGCGCTTTACTACATTGGCGGCATCATCAAACACGCCAAAGCCTTGAACGCTTTCACCAACGCCTCAACAAACAGTTACAAACGTTTGGTCCCAGGTTTTGAAGCCCCTGTCATGTTGGCTTACTCAGCACGTAACCGTTCCGCTTCGATCCGAATTCCTTTCGTCGCCAACCCAAAAGGACGCCGCATTGAAGTGCGTTTCCCAGACTCCACCGCAAACCCTTACTTGGCATTCTCCGCCATGTTGATGGCTGGCTTGGACGGTATCCAAAACAAAATCCATCCAGGCGAAGCGATGGACAAAGACTTGTATGACCTGCCACCCGAAGAAGAAAAAGCCATCCCACAAGTTTGCCACGCTTTCGATCAAGCCTTAGATGCATTGGACAAAGACCGTGAATTCTTGACGAAAGGTGGCGTGTTCACCGACGACGTAATTGACGGCTATATCGAATTGAAAATGCAGGAAGTGACCCGTTTAAGAATGAGTACCCACCCTGTTGAATTTGATATGTATTACAGCCTGTAACATTTAAACCTGTTCCACACAGGCTCAGACTTACCCAAGACCCCGCGAGTTTACTGACTTAGCGGGGTTTTTTATGCCCAGACTTACCCAACCAAAACCACTGAAACCCGTATTTTTTGCCCCCTGCCTTGCCCCCAGCTTAAAATTCCATGTAAAACCACCAGAAATTTCCAAAAAACCAGGGTGCTGCAATGGCACTTACCGATACAGAAATCAAAAAGTTAAAAGCTACTGGAAAGGATTATCAAAAAGCCGATTCCAAGGAAGCAGGTATTAGCGTGGTGAATTAGGGCTTGGTCGTGCAGATGATTGTTGATGGTTGCAGCTTAATAGAGATCAAGGCCAAGATAACCACAATCAAGGAAGCCGAAGCTGTCCAAGCCTTGATAGCCTTTGGTGATGGCTCGAATTGATTTACAACATCAGGGAGCATAAAGGCGTGGCGACGGGCTGACCTATCTGTCGGTGCAGCTTGTCGATGTCCTGCCGTTGATTTTCTTGTGCTTTTTCCTTCTTTCCGGTGAAAGCTACTGGGATATTGGTTTACGCCTGCGTTTTCCAGAGATTGATCTAGGTGGCATGGACACCGTATTCTGTAGTCAATTGATTAATCGTTTGGCTCTATATGGGTTTTGGGGTCTTTTGTCCGTTAATAAATATAGCGACCATAAATCCCCTCGTCATTCCGGCAGGGAATGCCGGAATCCAGTTTACAGGGAGGTGAACGTTAATAATCCTGCAAAAATGACAAAAATCGAACAAAAAAATGAACAATTCGGTCACTTTTAACCGTACAAAATTGGGTAGATGCCATCCGTGGCATCTGGATTCACTTCGTGCTTTACAAGTCGCTTACGCGGTCTAACGGCTCCGGCAATCCCTGCCGGAATG
>Ga0247839_1001890_pt1 | contig 32950 bp, 25 predicted proteins | sample LaCruzMarch2015__6_FD_192405 | JGI IMG/M metagenome (GOLD analysis project Ga0247839, IMG submission 192405) | Freshwater microbial communities from meromictic Lake La Cruz, Castile-La Mancha, Spain - LaCruzMarch2015_16m | ecosystem: Environmental > Aquatic > Freshwater > Lake | place: Spain... | reverse complement strand
GAAATGATGAATAAAACCCAGTCGGGACAATGGATAGGGAATTATAATTTAATGATATTACGTTAAACAAAAAATCCGCAAATTCTAATGATTTTGCGGATTTTTTTGTTATTTCTAAAATTACAAACGTCTATTTATAACTTCCAAAGTGCTTTTTTTCCAACTCATAAAATCACCTGCTATAATATGTTCACGTGCTTCTGCAACCAACCATAAGTAAAAAGATAGGTTTTGAATACTTGCAATACTAGCACCTAAAAACTCGTTGCATTTAATCAAATGCTTTAAGTAAGCTTTTGAATATTGTGGAGTGAAAACATCATCTAAAGGTGAAAAATCGTTTTTCCACTTTTCGTTTTTTATATTTATTATTCCTTGGCTGGTAAATATAAAACCATGACGCGCATTTCTAGTTGGTAATACGCAATCAAACATATCAATTCCTAGAGCAATACATTCTAATATATTTTCTGGAGTGCCAACACCCATTAAATATCGTGGTTTATCTTTTGGCAAAATATCGCAAACCAATTCTGTCATTTCGTACATCATTTCGGCTGGTTCGCCTACAGAAAGACCACCAATTGCATTGCCTTCTCTACCTTGGTCGGCTATAAAATTGGCACTTTCAACTCTTAAATCTTTAAAAGTAGAGCCTTGAACTATTGGAAATAATGTTTGACTTTTACCATATAAATCTTCGGTTGCATCAAATCTATCAATGCAACGTTTTAACCAACGATGTGTTAAACCCATGGAGTTTTTAGCATAATTATATTCGCAAGGATATGGAGTACATTCATCAAAAGCCATGTTAATATCAGCACCAATTTGGCGTTGAATATCCATTACAGATTCTGGCGAAAAAAAATGTTTGCTTCCATCTAAATACGAACGAAATTCAACTCCTTGTTCATTTATTTTCCTTATTTCATTTAAACTAAAAACTTGAAATCCGCCACTATCAGTTAGCATAGGTTTATCCCAATTAATAAATTGGTGAATACCACCTGCATTATTTATAATTGAAGTTCCTGGCCTTAAATAAATATGGTAAGTGTTTGCTAAAATTATTTGTGCTTTTATCCGTTCTGCCAATTCAGTTTGATTAACACTTTTAACTGTACCTTGTGTTCCCACAGGCATAAAAATAGGCGTTAAAATTGGACCTCTATCGGTTTCAATAACACCTGCGCGTGCCTTTGAATTAACATCGGTGTTATTAATCGTAAATTTCATTTTAGGTAATTAAATAGTAAAGCAAAATAAATTCTATTTGCTTCTAACAATATAGGAAGGTATTATTCAAAATGTAAGCTTATTTGAATCAATTGCGGATAAACAGCTTCAAGAGATTGTGTATAAGGGTAGTTATCTCGGAATAAAGCATTTCCAAAAGTTTGACAAGTTTTTATTTCGGGCGAGAACTTAAAATATTCAAAATAAATATCCATTCCTACTCCAGCTTCCCAGCCAAAAGTAATTGGATTTAAAGAAACTACAGGATTTTGATAACCCCTTGTTCGGTCTTTTGTACTTCCAAAATCAAAACTAAAACGAGGACCTGCAACCACATAAGCTCTAGTATTTTTTCTTCGTTCCGATTTGTATTTGATCAATAATGAACCATCGCAATATGCCGATTCTACTTTTACAACTTTTTGTGAGTTATCAAAATCGTACACCAAATTTCGTTGAACAAATGAAATAACTGGAGCCATTAACCGAATATCCCAATATTTTCCTAGTTTAAAATTAGTAATTGCACCCAATCCAATTCCAGGGAAATTAACAACTGAAACATTTCTTAAAGAATCTACGGCCAAAAAATCTGGTCGAGTTTCTACTTGCATTCTTCCAATATTTGTAGCCAAAGTAAATCCAAAATGAACTTTTTTAGCATCATATTGAGGCAAGTTTGGTTGTGCTTTTGTTGCAATATTATGCAATAAAACAATAGCTAAAATACAGATAATATATCTGTTATAAAATTTAACTGAATCTATTTTTGAGCGATGTAAATGGTACAAGTTCCAAACGTTAAGGGTTGCACAATGATATTGTTAAAACCGCAATTTAGCAAGTGTTTTGAAAATTCTTCTCCTTCTGGAAAATATTTTACGCTTTCGGGTAAATATTTATAGGCATTTCCACTTTTTTTATTTACCAAACGTGAAATAGTTGGCAGTATAAATTTAAAATAAAATCCAAAAATTTGTTTGATTGGAAAAGCTTTAGGGTTTGAAAATTCTAAAACAACCAATTTACCACCCAATTTTAAAACCCTGTTTATTTCTTTAAGTCCTTTGTCTAAATTTTCAAAGTTGCGAACACCAAAACTAACAGTTACTGCATCAAAATAGTTATTGTTAAAAGTTAAGTTTTCACTATCGCCTTTAACCATTTCTATTTTATTTGTAAGGTTGGCTTTTGCAACTTTAATTCGGCCTACGGCTAGCATTTGTTCCGATAAGTCTAAGCCAATAATTTTTGCAGGATTTAACTGTTTGTTTATTTCTAAAGCCAAATCAGCAGTGCCTGTAGCAACATCTAAAACTATTTGTGGTTTTATACTTTTTAAATGAGCAATGGCTTTTTTGCGCCAAATGGTATCAATTCTTAGTGAAAGAAAACGGTTTAAAAAATCGTAGCGAGAAGCTACATTGTCAAACATTTCCTCAACTTGTTCCTTTTTAGATTTATTTGAATTATAATCGGGTTTTACTACTTTCATTTTTTAGTATTGTAACCGCAATATTAACTTATTGAATTACGAACACGTTGAAAAAATTCGCGTAATGCAGTTGATTTATCTTTGTTATCTAGTTGAACCCTTTCCAAAACATCAATTGCTCCCAAAATGTGCGTTAATTTTTCGCCTTCATCTTCACCTTCTACAATAATATTCAATGGTTTTTCGTCCAATAAATTTTGTTCTGCTAATTGTAATTCTTCAATTGAATACGATTCAACTAAATGTTTTATAACGGGTAATTTCATATTATTTCAGCTAAATTTAAACCAATAAACCAATCATTTTTTCTACACCCTCTTCTTTTGCAGTAGTATCGGCCATTAATACTTCGCCATTTTTTACTACTACAAAATAGGGTAAATTAGTTACTCCACCAAATTTTCTGGCTTCAGGGTTTTCTTCAGCATTTACATCTAAAAACAAAATATCTTTATGCTCTTCTTTGTTCGAAATTTTAGTGTATTTTGGAGCAAATAATCTACATGTTCCACACCAATTTGCAAAGTATTTTATTACTACTTTTGAGTTATTTTGAATTAATTCATTGAATTCTGAATCTGTTGCTTTAGTTACCATTTGTATTTTTTGTTTAGGTTTTCAAATATTGATAATATCTAATCATTATCAAACTATTTTTTGTGTAACTTTCCAACAGCAATCAGTTCAAATTTGTTTTTATAATGTTATAAAAACTCGCTTCATTGTATAATTCAACAATATTTATTTCAAGTAAAATTGCACTAAAACACTATTTACCAACACACTATTTTCAAAATTATTACTAAAAAATTTGTTTTTTAAAATTCAATAGATATTTTTGATAACACAATATTTGAAAATTTATGAAAATACTTAAAACAATTTTAGTTGCAATTGCAATAATTTTATTAGCATTATGGCTAGGTTCTTATGCTTTGGCCGAAAAATGGCATTTTGAAAAATCTATTTCGGTAAATGCCACTCCAGATAAAATTTACCAGCTAACTACTGAGTTAAAAAACTGGGAAAAATGGAGTCCTTGGTATGGATTAGATCCAAACACAAAATGGAAATTTAGTGATTCAACCTTTGGTGTTGGAGCTTGGTATTCGTGGAGTAGTGAAGAAAGTAATGTAGGGAAAGGAAAACTTACTTTAACTGAGGCCATTGAAAATCAATCGAACAAATACATTCTTGAGTTTGAAGGAATGGATGCTAGTACTGCTGGTTTTATTTTAGCGCCCGAAGGCGATAATAGCACCAAAGTTACTTGGACTTTAGATGGAGAAAATAAAGGAATGGCCAAGTGGTTTGGATTATTAATGGGTGTGTTTGTTGGTAAAGATTACGAAAAAGGTTTAGAAAACATAAAACGAATTTGTGAAACCAAGTAAGTAGTTGGTTATAGCTACTGGCTTCTAGCCTCTGGCTACTAGCAGTTTTTTTAAATTATAAATTCATTATCATCAATGTAGGGGCAGACCTTTGTGTCTGCCCTTTTTATGACATGTATTTTATAAATAAAATATTTCAAAGCTTTTCCATTTGTTACAAAAACAGCTTCCCAATAACATATTTTTATATCCTTTTTTGTGCCCCATATTATTTAAAAATTGCCATTTATAAAATTAAAGAAATAATTTTATCATAAAAATGTTGTTTTTTTATATTTAGCTTGCTTATTTGCAAGCATGATAAAAAAGATAATTTTTTCAATAACCATTCTATTCAGTTTTTTTGGACAAATAAAAGCCAACGATTCTACCAAAATAGTTTTAAAAACCTTCAATCCTGAACCGTATCAAGGCGAATTATTTAAATTAATTGGTCAGGTAATTACCAATTTACATTATAGAAAAATACCCATTGACAATAAACTTTCGGAAGAACTTTTAAGCAATTATATCAAGCATTTAGATCCATTGCATTTGTATTTTATACAATCAGATATTACTGAATTTGATAAATATAAATACACTTTAGACGATGATTTATTGAACGGAAATGCTAATCCTGGTTTTGAAATTTACAACAAATACCAAAGTAGGTTGGAAGAACGAATTAACTACACTTTTGATTTACTAAAAACTGAAATGAGTTTTGATAGTAAAGATTCGTTTTTATACAAAAGAGAAGACATCAGTTTTCCAAATTCAATTGGTGAGCTAGACAAACTTTGGTTAAATAAAGTAAAATATGAAGTACTGGCTTTAAAAGCCGATGGAAAAGAATATAAAGTTTGTACTGAAATAGTAAGAAAACGATACTATAATTTATACAAACAATTAAGTAAAACAAAAACGGTAGATGTTTTTAGTTTTTATGCCAATGCTTTAACTGAAATTACTGACCCTCACACCAATTACATGGCTCCTAGACAAGCTGACGACTTTAACACCACTATGAGTTTAAGTTTGGAAGGTATTGGCGCTACACTTCAAACCGATAACGAATACACCAAAATTACTTCGTTGGTAAAAGGTGGTCCTGCCGAAAAAAGTAAGCTACTAGCAGTTAACGATAAAATAGCTGCGGTAGGGCAGGGTAAAGAAGGAGAAATGGTTAATGTGTTGGATTGGAGAATAGATGATGTAGTGGGTTTAATTAGAGGTAAAAAAGGAACAATTGTTCGCCTAGAAATTGTATCGGCTGATATAACAATTAAGAAAAATAAGATTATTGAAATAGTAAGAGATAAAATAGTTTTAGAAGATCAGGCATCAAAAAGTACGATTAAAGAAATAAAGAAAAATGGCAAGAAATATAAAATTGGAACCATTGATATTCCTACTTTTTACCTCGATTTTGCTAGAGCTTCGGCTGGTGAAAAAGATTATAAAAGCACCACCAGAGATGTAAGAAGAATAATTGGTGAATTTAAAGAAGCTAAAGTTGATGCCATAGTTATTGATTTGAGAAATAATGGAGGCGGCTCGCTAACTGAAGCCATTGATTTAACTGGATTATTCATTACTACTGGACCAGTGGTGCAAGTAAAAGATGCTTATGGAATTGTAAAATCGGAAAATGATAGAGACACTGAAATTCTTTGGAGTGGACCAGTAGAAGTGATTGTTAATCGTTTTAGTGCCAGTGCCAGTGAAATATTTGCTGCAGCCATGCAAGATTATGGAAGGGCTTTAATTATTGGTGAACAAACTTACGGAAAAGGTACTGTTCAAAACATGGCAAACCTTGACCAATACATGCAGTTTGGTGATAAAAAAATGGGACAAGTTAAAATTACCATTGCCAAGTTTTACCGCATTAGTGGCGGAAGTACCCAACACAAAGGTGTAATTCCTGATATAGAATTTCCAAGTGTGTTTGCTAGTAAAGAATATGGCGAAGATGCTAGTAAATTCTCATTACCTTACGATAGTATAAACCAAGATTCGTATGCTAAAAATGTAAATTTTAGCAATAATTTAAACCAAGTTTCTTTATTGCACAGCAAAAGAATGGCTAATAACCCCGAGTATAAATATTTGTTAGAAGACATTGAATCGGTAAAAAAAGCGGAGTTGGATAAGTATGTTTCGGTGAATGAAACTACTTATAAAAATGAATTGACGGAAACTGAAGCAAAAAATAAAGCACGCAAAGATGCACGCCAAAAAGCCAAAGAAAGCTTAGGTAAAAATGCAGCCAATGCCGACTTAATTTTAGACGAAGCCATGGAATTAATTATTGATAAAATGATGATTGATAGGAAGTAGGCTGATTGAGTTGATAGGTTAATAAAGTAAATTGAGTTGATAAGTGTTTAAGTATAAAAAAACTTTCAATTAATCAACCTCCCGATGCATCGGGAAACTATTAAACTAAGTACTAAAAACTTAAAACTAACAAATAAAATGACAGATAAACAAACAATTACCATAGAAGCTACTGTAAATGCAGCTGTAGAAACAGTTTGGAGCAAATGGACAAATACGAACGATATTGTAAAATGGAATACTGCCTCAGAAGATTGGCACACTACCAAAGCTGAAAATGATTTGGTAGTTGGTGGTAAATTTTCTTCACGAATGGAAGCCAAAGATGGAAGTTTTGGATTTGATTTTTGGGGGATTTATACGCATATTATTCCCAATGAATTAATTGAATATACCATGGGTGACGATAGAAAAGCTAGTGTAAAATTTAGTACCAATAATGGGCAAACTACCATTACTACTTTATTTGAAGCCGAAGACGAAAACCCAATAGAAATGCAACAATTTGGTTGGCAAGCTATTTTAAATAATTTTAAAAAATTTGTAGAGATTTAGTTGAATAAGTGAAAATATTTTATTTATTCTAAAAGTAATGTATTCATGAATCATACTTATCAATAAAAAAAATATATAAAAGAAAAGGCTTCCATTATTTTAGGAAGCCTTTTCTTTTTTGTCTTTAAGTGCTTTTCTATCTAACTTTAGATATAAACTATTTTGCTATTACAAACTTTTCTGATTTGTAAATACCATCAACATTCATTTTAAGGAAATAACTACCCGCTGAAAGATTTTCTGTGTTAATGGTTACATAATTATCCATTTCTGATGTTTTATTTATGAAAAATTGTCTTTTTCCTAAAATATCAAATATTTCAATAGTATAATTTTCTTTACCTGTAGCATTGAATGCTAAATTAAGTTGATTAGCAGCAGGATTTGGAAATAAATTGAATACAGTTAATGAATTTACAATTGTATTATTTTCATTATTGATTTGAACTTTGTTTTTTTCCAAAGTAACTGCAGGTATACTTCTATCGGATGGAATATTCAACATAGCCACACAAGCATCAAATACATAATAATCTTCTCTATTTATTTCATTATTAGCCATTTTTACTTCTTTGTCAACTACACATTTGTAATATTCTAACAAATTCATATCCATTGAATCTACTGTTGCTGACATATCATTTAATTGAGAAAGACATAAGCTTCTTTTGTTGAACAGTCTGTAAAATAATGCTTTATTTAATTTTACAGAAAATTTAACTGGAATGTTTTCACTATAATTACTAATCCAAGTATTATAGATAGCTATTGTAGAAGTAAAAATAGCCGCATCTGAATTGTCTGCATTTAATAAAGTATAAGTGCTATCCTGTAAACCTTTTGCAACTGCTTCATATAATTTATCTAAAGTGTAATTAATTGGTACTGTCCAATTATACAACTCAGTTGAATTAAATGATGTTTGAAGAATTGTTTTAAAATCAGCAACAGCACCTGTAATATTTGGGCTTGCACCATATAGTTTATCAACGCCTGATTTGAGCACTTCTGTTAAATTGCTACCATCGGCTGCATATTTGTTAGTTAGCCCATTAGTTATTGACATTGTTGTGTTATTGAAAGGATTACAGCTCCCAATGTTAGGACTTGTTGAATTTGGGAAATGGTCTTCGTAATCCAAATTTGTAACAGACGGATTGTTAAAAGGAAAGCTTCTTAATGTGTATGTTACTTTATAGTCAGAATTATAAATAGGCAATTTTAAACCTGTAGGCTGACTCCAATAATTATTATTAACAGTAATATTTGAATATAAAAAAGAAAACAAAGTTGAAATATCTCTTAAATCACCCCAAATTTTCCAATTACCAGAAACAAGATTTGATTTTGAATTATTTAAATAAGGACCATGAGCAGCTTTATCTAACTTTATAACATAAGGTATAGCATAGTTACCAGTACTTGAAAAATCAATCATTCCAACTCCTGATATATGAGCTGGGTCTAAGTCAAGTAAAGAATTGTCTTTTAAGTAAACATTATAATTATTGTTATTTTTTATATAACCACAATTAGCAGTAATAGTAGAATTTTCTGCAAAAATACCACTTCCGTTACCTTGTAAATTTGGGTAATAAAACCTAGCTAATGCACCTTTATTACCTATTACATCTGCACCTGATAAACAATTAGACGCATTAATTGACCATAGTTCACTTGGCCTTGATTGAGCATTTAAAAACAAACCTTGTTTGGAATTATTGGTTAAAGTTCCTCCAAAAATTTTCACACCTTTATCGTTAACCCAAAGCCCTTGTTCGCAACCTATAGCAGTAAAAGATGTTATATTTAAATCGTTACCATTTACATTGTTATAAGCTGTAATTCCTCTTATTCCTCTTACAACTGTTAGTAAATTCAAATCGGCTTTTTGCCCAAATAAATGTAATCCTCTGTGTTTTAAACTTGGAAAACTAGGATTTGATGTAATATCAACATAAGACATTTTAACAGGACAACCAGCAATTATTCTAGTGTTTTCATTTAATACTATTTTTGCGTTTTTTATTTCAAATAAAGCCAATGCATCATCTGGATAAAGTGCTTCATTTCCAGTTACTTCAATAACTTTTTTTCTGTCTATTCCATCAATAGAAAATTTAGCATTTGCACCACCTGCTATAATATTGGTTTTATAAGGATAATTATCTTCAAACAATAAATAACCATTTCCACTATAGTTAAAAGTGGCATTTGCTCCTATAACAATTTTTCCACCATCTTTAATTTCAATAATAGAATTTGAATTTTGTAAATTTATACTAGCTCCTTCTTCAAAAATTAATTTGCCTCCAGTTGCTATTATTATTTTCGAATTGTTTTTAATAGTTGTAATTGAATTACCCTTTAATATTAAAGTGCTGCCATTATTTATCCTTAAAATACCACTTCTTAAATTATCTCCTAATTGAAGTGTAGCACCATTTTCAATTGTAATATTCACATTTTTTTTACAAGAAGTTGCAAGTGTGAAAATTGAATTGTCTTTAGTGTAAGTTTGTGCGTTACCGTAATAGCTGTTTTTTGAAATATTATCTGTAAAATCTTGCTTGTTAATATAAAAATTTGCATTGTTTTTTACATTTACGTTATTAAAAATAATATCACTTGTATTTACACCAAAATTGTAATTAGTATTTGCTGTAATATCTTCAGTATTATTCACCATAATAATTTGATTAAATAACCAGTTTGAAGCAATTGTGGGTACTGAGAATGAATTATCATTTTTATCCATAGGTGCATAATAAGCATCGAAAGGAATTTTACATGAAACATCAACATCCGATAAAATTTCATAAAACCAATTATCTGACAAACCCAAAGCACTAGTTGTTGGTACAAAACAAGTATTTGGTATAGTGCCTCCATATTCATGAGTTTCATTGGATAATGTATAGATTTGATTTCTAACAAAATCATCAAATTTACTAAAGAAATTGGTAAATCCGCCTGGTGCAACATCCATTCCATTTATTGTACGAATTACTGAAAGTGGAATGGCAAAATCAGTGCTTGTAAGAAAAAATGCGCTAGTATGTCCTTGTATGAATTGGGTTGTAGGAGGAGGTGGTGGATCGACTAGTAAAGAAGGATCAAAAAATGTTCTAGCGTTACCAGTATTTATAAAAATTTTATCAGCATCTGTATTAACAACAATATTTCCAGGTGTCCAAAATTTCCACCATAAAGCTAATTCAGGAGTACCAGTTTTATTGCTTTGATAAACTTTATTTTTAGCACCATTTGATACAGCAATATTTTTACACAATTTAGGAAAACCATTTCCATTTAAAGTATTTAGTTCATTAAAAAAACTTGTAAACTGAGTAGTAGGGCTATTTATAAAACCGCTTCCATTAGTATTCCATTTAACCAACTGATTAAACATGTTCCCACTAATTCCAAATAATGCTGACATAGCGACTGAAGCTGATGAATTCCCTCCAAATTCTTTAATTAAAAACTGGTAGCTTAACGGAACATTTAATCCTTTGTTTGGTGCATCTATAGAAGTAAATAGTTTGGTGTTATGTGTTAAATTATTTGCTTCCATATAGGCAAGTGCATAACGGGCAATAATAGCTCCTGATGAATGACCTATAATTGTAATCTGTTCATTTCCTTGTTTGTTTGTGTTTACCCTGTTAATTAATTCTTCAACTAAAAACGCATTTCGTTGAATATAATCGCCATGGTTTGTAAAATTCAATACTATTATATCATAACCTAAATCCCTTAATTGATAAGACAAATAATTTGTTGGCTGAATACTATACATGTTATGAGTAATCGAGCCGCTTATTTCATTTGAATTATCAAAGCCTTCTACTATAATAATTGGTTTGTCCACTTGATTTAAAGTGTTTGCATTATTACTAATAATAGTATAATCACCAGAAGCGTTACTACTTTGAAACTGCCTGGAGGCAGTAAATGTAAAATTTTGGCTAAAAGCAATGTTTGCTAATAGGCAAATTGAAATGGATAAAATTGTTTTTTTCATAATGTTTGATTTTTTTTGTTAATTATATTTTACTTTTACCAATGTTCCTTTTGTTATTTTAGCAACTTGATTGCTGTCGGAGTATAATGCATCAAAATAAAAAGACCCTGAAAAAACCCGTTTTATGGTATCAAATTCTGTAATTTCAACAATACCATTATAGTCAAAATTGGTTTCATAATTTTTCAAGTAAATTCCTTCTAAATTTTTTGCATAACCAGCGTAACAACCATTATTTTGTTTGGTTAAATAGTACTTTCCAATACCATTAAATGGTATTAAATAAATAAATAAATCACTTAAATTAGTACTGCAAACGTTTTTAGATTCTATTTGTAGAGGTGTACCACCACTATTGGTATAATAGTCAGCTGTTACACCACTAGATTTCCAACCACGTGGCCCTCCACCAACAGAACAATCGCACCAATTAGAATCGTTTATGTTACAAAATACCGTGCTGTAATAATTACCTGCTGGCGGGTTAATATTTATATAGTTGTTTGAATTATTGGGAGATTTATTACATGAACTAATAGTTAATATGTAAAAACATAAGCCTGTTACAATCGAAATGCACTTTATATTTTGAAATGTTAAATGTTTCATAACGTTATTTTTTTTAACACCACAAATTAAACACAATTTAATTGGTATTTTCAAAGTATTTATTATTATTTTTTTTACAATTTATATAACTAACTTATATACAAATAAATAAAATCTGAATTTGATACATAAATTTCATCATCATGCTAAGTGAAATTATTTTATTATGATTCTAATTTACAACTTATCATTTTAAAGTTTATGACTAATAAAAATGAGGTAGTATTTAATAAAATTGGTTGGAAACTTAGAAAATTTGAATTAAAACTGATTATTCCAACTATGAAACATTTGCAATTGATAATGATTTAAACCGCTGATACTATTGGGCAGAGGAAAAAGGACAGAATCTAAGTTTAAATTATCTAATAAGATTACTAAACATTTATAGCATAAGTATTCAAGATTTCTATTCAAAATTAGATTTTGAATACAAAATTGAATATTAACTTGAGTAAAACTATTTATCAGGATACTCTAACCTACTACCTTATATAAGCAAACTGAAATAAACAATTATGTTACGCAAGCAAACCATTATGTTACTGTCATAAACCGCTACCTTCCCCTGACAAGAATTCATGTTACTGTCATGAACCGTTATCATACGCTAGCTAACCATTATCTTACATAAGCAAACTGCTCGGTTACTGTCATAAACCGTACCTTCTCCTGACAAGAATTCATTTTGTTTTCAGAAATCACTGGCATTTAGTTTTGAAAATTTTACTTTCTAAAAACAAAAAACAAATGCAAACTTTGCATTGGGGCTTTTCTATATTTGAAATCTAAATACTAATAAATTTTAACTGCATTGCGGTATCCGCTTAAGTTTTTGTACCAATCTAGGTATTGAACTCCACCTGATTGAGCCCAAGCTGCAAATTTTAAATGTGCTAAAATAATCAATTCTTTTTCGGCTGGGTAAGCAAGTGTTTCATTTAATACCAATAACGGGCAAACAACCATTACTACTTTATTTGAAGCAGAAGATGAAAACCCAATAGAAATGCAACAATTTGGTTGGCAAGCTATTTTGAATAATTTTAAAAAATATGTAGAGATGTAAATTAGATTTTTAGTTTCAGTTTGGTGCATTCTGGAATGAAATGAAATTATATAGGTAATATTATATTTAAAATATTGGCAAAATGAGCTCAAATTGGTTTACGGAAATTTCCGAAACGACAAAATGACCTCGTTTGGTGCTTGCGGAAGTTTCCGAAGATGTAAAATATCCTCAAATTTGCTTACGGAAATTTCCGAAACTACAAAATGACCTCGTTTAGTTCTTGTGGGAATTTCCGATGAGACAAAATGAACTCAGTTTAACCAATTGCGTTTTTTGAAAAAGTTGATTTTATAAAAAGGGTTCTTTTTGATAAAAAATTATTTTTGAAGTAAGCCATAACGACATAATTTGCCTAATAATATTTTTAAAGTGGAGCAAAAAGAGTTCTTTTTGCCAAAAATTATTTTTAAAGTAAGCCATAATGGCGTTTTTTGCCCAATAATATTTTTAAAGTGGGGCAAAAAGAACTCTTTTTGTCAATCTTTATTTTTGAAGGTAGACAAAATGAATTATTTTGATTATCTTTATTTTAAAAGATATACGAAATTACCTCATTTTGATAATTTTTCATTTAAAATAAGTTATACAACCCTCTGTTATCACCTCCAGGTAAGTCATAAATCCAATAAACTCTTTTTATTTCAAAACGAACATGATTGCTATAACATTAAATGAAAGTTTTCCACTTGAATCAAGTATTTTTGGTAAATCTATAATTTTTATATGGCTATTCATTTTTAGTTGAATCGGTTAGCAAATATTTTACATCTATGTAAAAGGTAGCAAAATATGCAGTACAATAAAACAATGAATTTGGCAATAATGAATAAAATATAAAAATAACAACAAAAAACACAAATATTTTAGAATTTAAACTTCTTTTTGCAATTTTATAAAGAACAAATAAAGGAACTAAACCCAAAATTCCAAATTGGTCAAAAATAAATATTATTCCATTATGAGGCACATGAGTTTCTGAAAAATTTTCCCACCTAGAATTGAAATTCAATAAGCCCGGACCATATAAAAAATAATTGTCAATTACTAAATTAATACCTGAAATTAAGGAATTTTTTCTATCTAAATTACTTTGGTTTGATTGTGATGAGTTATCGCCTGAAACAAATCTAGAAATAGATGCAGTTGGATTTTTTTCAACATAGGTTGAAATTTCATTCCATGATGCTGTAATTAATACAATAATTATAATTAAAGAAGTGGCAAGGTAAATTACTTTTTTAACATTTATGTTTTTGAAAAACAAGTATAGTAAAAAACATAAAAACATTAATAACCCTTGTCTAGAACCCGATAATTCTATTAAATACAATGTTGTAATACACATTACAATATATATTATTTTATTGTATAAAACGTCTTTTTTAAACCATTCAAAATAAATAATTATAGTTAAAAAAGACAATAACCCTGCATAAGAATTTGGATCAACTATGCTGCCACCAATTCTTGTAAGTAATACTTTTTTTTGATTACTTCCTGAAAAAAGCAAAGAAAATAATACGGGATTTGAACTTTCAAAAAGTCCTTGAATGGCTAATATTACAAAAGTAGAGGATGTAATAATGAGGAACCAATTTTTAAGTTTTGAAAAATCTTTGTAAAAACTATAAGTCCAAGAAAAATAAAAACAATAAATTAGTACCCTAATAAAATCATTAAATATTGGAGTTGAATTATTTATTATCCAATCAATAAAACAAAGTGGAATTGAAATTATGACATAAAAAACAGTATTCCAGTTATTTGTTTGATTAATAAAATGAGTAATATTGAAATTAATCAAGAAAAAAATTCCACTGATAAACAAACATAAAACAATGATAAAATCGCTAGGAATACCAAACACACCGCTGAACAAATAAAGATTTGTTAGCAGCATAATTCCTACAGAAATATTGTTAATTTTCTCAATTTTATACCACATTGTTTTTCAATTTTCAAATTTAGTTTTGAAACTAGTATGTTAAATTATCACGACTAAAATTTTATTAAATCTTTTTGGCCAATATGTTTCTTAAGTATTTAATTGTTAGTAATAAGAAAAGGATAAATCCTATTACAATACCTCCTAATGCAGTGAATACAATTTTTGATTTAATATGTTGTTCTAAAGGTAATGAAGGTTGGTCAATTATTTGAAAAACTGGTTTTTCTTGGTCTAAATTAAACTTAGCTATTTCTTTGTTTTTAATTACTTCAGCATACATTAAGCTTAAAAGTTCATTGTCTTTTCTGAGTCTTGCTTGTTTAATTTTTCCTTTGAATTTAAATACTCCAAATGATTCATCTAAGGCATCTGCAGTTTCAAAATCATTTGCATTCATTATTCTTTTTATTGAGTCTTCTCTTCTACATACTAAATCGTAGTTGAATTTTAAACTTTTAGTAATGGTTTCAATATAAAAAGAACTTAAATTACTATATATTGCTTGTACAAAAGATTTTGACAATATCTCATCTTTACTTGTATAACTAATTAAAACTATTCCACTTGATGATTGGCTTACAAAGGACGTAGCCTTCTTTTTAACAGTTTCTGTTACCAAATCTTTTGAAAGCATTATTGTTTTAATTAATATGTCAATTACTTTGTTTTCTTGGTAATTTAAAAAGTCAACATCTTTATTTTTAAATTCAGTGAAACTCAATAATGATGTATCGGTTTTCCATTGTTCTTTTAAATGTAAATTACTTATAAATCTATCTGCAATTGTTGTTTTTTCATTTTCAATATTTGCTAATAATGATTGTCCTAATATTTTTTTTGTGCTTATCAAAAACATAATTCTATCATCTGAAATATTAATGTTTGAGCTCCCTGAACCAAATTGACTTGCTAATAAAGCCAAAGGATTTTGAGATGTGCTTTTAGGCTCATTAATTATAAAGCTCATTTTTGCTTCATACTTTATTTTGCTAAAATAGGAATAACAAAAGCCTAATGTCAATCCAGTAACTATTGTAATTATCCAAAGAAATTTATAATTTAAAAGATATTGAATAAATTTTTTAATATTTTGAATTAATTCTTCAAACGATAACTCTTTATTTGACATGATTTTATTATTATTATTTAGAAATGGTAACTATTAAAAATACCAAAGTTGATAAACTAGTAGTAATGGTAGCAATTTCAGCAATACTAGCGCCTTTTCTTATATCTTTCTTTGGTACTACTATTTCGCAACCAGGTTTAATTTTTGGATAATAATTAAAAACCAAAAAGTTTTTGGAGGCTTTTACTGTTCCGTTTGCATATACCACATACGATTTTCTTTTCAATGCCTTGGAACTAAAACCTCCTGCATTGGCCACAAAACCTCTTAAACCTCGTGCATTATTTACATTTACTTTAACTGGGTAAAGCACTTCACCACTTACCAAAACAGTTTGTTTTTCGTAAGGCACTTTTAGTAAATCTCCATCTCTTAATAATAAATCAGCTTTTGAACCTGGTTTTTTCAATATTTTTGAAACATCTATTCCTACAATATCGAAATTCACATTTTCTGTATTTAGCAATTGTTCATTTACATCTGCAGTATCTTTACTTTGCTTTTGCAATGCTTTCAATTTGTTTGCTTTTATTAAGTCTTCAACTATGTTTTTATCCTTTTGTCTTAAAAGCACAATTCCGTCTATAGAACTAGTAGCTGTTAAACCTCCACTACGTCTTAATATATCAGAAATATGTTCGTTGTTTTTCTCCAATGTATATTTTCCAGGATATAAAACTTCACCTTCAATGGTTACATTTTTCTGAGGTTCATAACCAGGTTGTGTAAACACATTTACTATGTCAAAAGGTTCCAATTCAAATTTTAAAGAGGCATTGTCTTTTAAATCTTTGTCTAAATCAAACTGTTTTACAATGGCAATTTCAGTGTTTGCTTTTGTTTTATCTACATCAAATTTTCTGCGCGAAACTTCCACTCTACTAAATGAAGCAGCTTCTTTAAATCCACCTGCGGCTATAATTAAATCTTCAATTTTCATGTTTTGAGCATACGAAAATGAACCTGGATTGATTACTTGACCATTAATTGTAACATTATATCCTTCTTTTAAATCAAGCTTCGAAGCTATTTGAATAATGTCTTCTCTTTGTAGTAAAATATCACTAACTTTTCCTTCTTTGGCATCAATTAAATTAATAGAAAGCATGGTTAAACTATTGTCTTCTTTCAATCGGTAAATAATGGCTCTAGTAGTAAAAGCATCTTCTTTCAAACCTTCTGCTTTATTGATTAATTTTAAAACGGTTAAGCCATTTTCTAAAGCATAAGTTCCTGGCCTAAAAACTGCACCATTTATTTGAACCCTATTTTCGTATCTGTTCAGCAATTTGTCAATTTGAAATACATCGCCACTTTGCGGGTTAAACATTCCAAAAAGTTCTTGTTGAATATCTGCTACACTTTTTTGTTTTGAAGTGTTTCTAATTACCTTTATTCTCTCTTTAAAAGCTTCATTGGTAAAACCACCTGCAAAATTTACTACATCTTTTAAAGTTTCATTTTTTTGAACTTCAAAAAAACCTTCGCGTTTTACCTCACCTTTTATTTCTATTTTGTTTTCGTAAGGATTTATCTTTATGATATCTTGATCTTGAAGCCTTATGTTTCCTTTGGCTTCAGCTTTAAGCATAAAATCATAAATATCTAAAGTTACAAGTACTTTGTTATTCCTTATTACTTTTATATTTCGCATAGATCCATTTTTGTTTGGACCTCCTGATGCATAAAGTGCATTAAACACAGTAGCTAACGATGGTAAAGTATAAGTTCCAGGTAAGTTTACTTCACCAACTATTAAAACTTTTATGCTTCTTATATTTCCAAGTGTAATGTTTACTTTGGTTTCGCCAGAGTTTATTCGTTCATAAATTTGAGATAAAGCTCTTACAATTTTTACTTTTGCTTGTTCTATTGTTAAACCCGAAACTTGTACAACTCCAGCTAACGGAATTCTAATATTACCATCAGGACTTACATTCAAGTTCATGGTTTCTTCCGAATAACCATATATATCTATAATCAATTCATCATCTGGTCCTATTTGATAGTTTTGTGGTGTAGCCATTTTTAAATTAGGCTCAAACGTTAAATTTTTATTGCTGAATAATTCAGCACCAAAAATCCTAGATTCTTCTTTTTCAAATTGATTATCTTTAGTGGATTTAGCAGTACTTTTTCTTTCACCAGTTTTAGTATTTTTTACTTTATTAGGTGTACTGGTAACCTGTAAATTATTGATTCTTTCTTTAAGTTTTAAAATTTCATCAGCAGGAACATTTCTATTTTTGGCTTCCTTTTCTAACTGTGCAAGTGTTAACCCACTGTTTTGAGTTTTTTCCCAAAAATCAGCTATTTCATCGTCTGTAAGTTCATCTACTTTAATTTTTGAAATATTTTGTAAACTAAGCGATTGATTTTGAGCTATTGAATAGTTGAAATTGAATAAGAATATTGATAATAATAATATGCAAATTCTAGTTGTTTTTTTGTATTTATACATATAAAACACGTATTTTGGGTTAAAGGCGCAAAGTAATATTTAATTTTAAAACTTGTGCTATTTAGAGGATTTACTTCATAATTGAAATTGATTTATAAAACAAAACATCACTATTATAATTTAAATTGCTAATATTGATAAGTTGTTTGTACAATAAGGTAATTATTTAATTTATTTGTTTTTTTATAAAAAGTACTTTTGAATGGATAAAATAAAGTTAAATGTATTAGGCTTAAGCACCGGTCACAAAAGCGGTAGCTACACGCTAATACTTGGCGGAGTGGATAGTAATATACGATTGCCAATAGTAATTGGCAGTTTTGAAGCACAAGCTATAGCTATTGAAATTGAAAAAATTGTTCCTTTCCGCCCCATGACACATGATTTGTTTTTGAATTTTTTCAAAGAATTCAATATCGAATTGATTGAAGTACAAATTTATAGTTTAAACGAAGGCGTTTTTCATGCTAAATTGGTTTGTGAGCAATTAGGAATTATTAAAGAATTGGAAGCCAGAGCTAGCGATAGCATTGCTTTAGCTGTGAGGTTCAAATGCCCAATTTATACTTTTGAAGATATTATGGAAGAAGCAGGAATTATTGTTGATGCCAGCGATGAAGAAACTGCAAACGAAAACTTTTCAGAACAAAATAATAACACTAGTTCAACCAATGATTTATCGAAAGCTTCGTTAGAAAATTTGCATGTTTTACTAAACGATGCACTTAAAATAGAAGACTATGTTTTGGCTGCAAAAATTAGAGATGAAATTGATTTAAGAAAATAGTTTTTTTGATAATATTTTAAAAACTAACAATAAACTTAAAGGAAATAGGTTATAGGATTTTGTAACTCCTAAAACTCATATACATTGTAACCAACATGAATATAAAAAACCGTCTTATTTTAATGAGTTTCCTACAGTTTTTTGTATGGGGAGCTTGGTTAATTACAGTAGGGAATTATTGGTTTGCTACCAAAGAATGGAGCGGTTCGGAATTTGGTGCCATTTTTTCAACTTTAGGACTTTCATCTATCATTATGCCAGCCATTACAGGCATTATTGCTGATAAATATTTAAACGCTGAAAAATTATATGGAATTTTACATATTCTTGGTGGTTTATTCCTTTGTTATATTCCTCAAGTTGAAAATCCTGTTACTTTTTATTGGGTAATTTTTGGTGCAATGCTTTGTTATATGCCAACTATTTCACTTTCTAATTCTGTAGCATATAATATTTTAAAAAACAATGATTTTGATGTTATAAAAGTGTTTCCACCAATTCGTGTTTGGGGTACAATTGGTTTTATAGCTGCCATGTGGCTAACCAATTTAACTGGAAATAAAGCATCGGCAAATATGTTTTACATTGCTGCCATTGCTGCAATAATATTAGGTTTTTATTCATTTACATTACCCAAATGCCCGCCTTTAAAATTAATAGATAAGCAAGCTAATTGGTCTCAAAAATTAGGATTGAATGCTTTTAAATTATTTGGAACTTATAAAATGGCACTGTTTTTTATTTTCTCTATGTTTTTAGGCGCTGCTTTGCAATTAACCAATATGTATGGCGATACTTTTCTTTCCGATTTTTCGAAAATCCCTGAATATAGTAATTCTATTGTAGTTAAATATTCAACAATCATCATGTCTATTTCTCAAATATCTGAAACATTATTTATTTTAGCAATTCCATTTTTCTTGAAACGATTTGGAATTAAGCAAGTTATGCTAATTTCAATGGTAGCATGGGTTTTGCGCTTTGGACTATTTGCTTTTGGCGATCCTTCAGGTGGATTATGGATGATTATTATGTCGTGTATTGTTTACGGAATGGCATTCGATTTTTTCAATATTTCGGGCTCATTATTCATTGAAACATCTACCGATTCTTCTATTCGTTCTAGCGCTCAAGGCTTATTTATGATGATGACAAACGGTTTTGGTGCTGTTTTAGGAAGTTCAGTTAGTGGCTTTGTAATTGATAAATATTTTACCTTAAATGGAACAAAAGATTGGTATTCCATCTGGATTTCTTTTGCTATTTATGCCTTAATTATAGCCATTGCATTTGCTTTTTTGTTTAAGCATAAACATAATTCAAAAGATTTAGAAAAGGCAATTATCTAAAAAATCAAAGAAATTATCCTCTTTTTAAGAACCTTTTTTCCAGCAAATTCCAAGATAAAAAAGCCAGCAAAAAAACTGTTGAAATAATAGAAATTGCTACTAAATAAGGATTAAATTTATTTAACAAATTTAAACTTACTACCAACTGAATAATAGGGAAATGATAAATATAAATTCCATACGAAAAATCGCCATATTTACCCCAATTGTTTAAAAACTTAAACCCATAAGCAAAGTACAAAATAAGTAACGACATGGCTATTGGTCTTAAAATTTCCAAATTGAAATAATATTCAATCGAAAAAACAATGATTGCAATAATTGCAAGTTTGTTTTTGTATTTCATGTAAAAATCGAAGAAATAAAACAGACTTATTCCTGAAATAAAATATGTTAAAAACCCTGGAAGTTGGTGTTTTAAAATTAACAGAAAACTATATTTTTCTGGTAGTATAAAGTTGGTCAAATATAGCCCAAGTATGTATAAAAGTCCTAATGCATAAATTGCAACAAACACAACTATTTTCTTCTCAAATTTAGTTATCAATAAAATTATTATTGGTAAAATAATATAAAAACTTACTTCTACTTTTATGGTCCAAAGTGCTCCGTTTATGGTACATAATATATTATTTAAAAACACTCCTGGTAAGCAAGGTTGAATAAAATTTACAAAAAACAAATTTGCAAAAAGATACTTGTAAAGCATTGAATTTGAAAAGTATTCTTGAAAATTGTAAATACTAAAAATACTGAAAAATAAGGCAGAAAAGAGAACAATAAAAAGATAAGCAGGCAATAATCGTTTGGCTCTTTTTATAAAATAAAGTCGTATATTTTGTGTTTTTACATAACTACCTGTTATTAAAAATCCACTTATTATAAAAAATCCAGTAACGGAAAGATGTGTGTCAAAATATTTTTTTAAAAATATAAAATCAGGGAATCGCGAAAGGTCAATAATATGAGAGAGAATGACAATAAATGCAAACAAAAATCTTAAAAAATCGAAGTTGTTTTTATTCATGAGTTGTGTTTTTTCTTGTTTTTTTTCCAATATATTCATTTATTTCAATTCTTTTAAAACATCCCAAACCAAATCGCCTTCAAAACCTCTACTCATTAAATATTGGGCTGTTTTATTGTTTTTTATAAGCACATTTTTGTCTTTAACTTTTTTATATTTTTCAATTGCTTCTTTTTTTAAAGTTACCAAATAATCATCCGCATCTATTTCTTTTAAACCTTGTTGAATACAATAATCAGATACTTGTTTTTGCTTCAATTCTTGTTTTATTTTATTTCTGCCCCATTTTTTTATTCTAAATTTCCCACCTGCATAAGCTTTAGCAAATCGTTCTTCGTTCAAATAATTTTGTGTAATTAACTCAGCCATAATTTGATCGGCCTTTTCGTAATACACTCCAAGTTCTGCTAATTTGTTTTTTGTTTCAGAATGACACCTTTCTTGATAAGCACAGTAATTGGCCATTTTTAGTAATGCTTGTTGGGTTGTTAATTTTATTGTTTTATCGGCCATTCAATTTTATTCAAAGAAACAAAAATAGCTTACAATTTTCAAAATATAATCAATTGCAAACATTAGTTTTGAAACCATGCACGAAAACCGCAAATCGTTATTTCTTTTATTTTTGGCCAATGGTATTAGTGGGTTTGCACAAGGTGTAAGCATGTTGTCTATTCCTTGGTATTTTGCCAAAAACAATAATTCGCAAATATTTAATTATTCCTATGCTGCGCTAACTTTTTTCATCATGTTTTTTGGCTTGTATGCAGGAACTTTAGTTGATAAATTTAGCAGAAAAAACAATTTTTTATTTACTTCCATTATTTGTGGCTTACTCATTTTTGCCATTGCATTAACAGGTTATTTCAACAATGGATTACCAAGTTATTTAATCATAACTGTTTTTGGAATTACCATGCTTAACTATAATATACATTACCCCACTTTATATGCATTTGGACAAGAAATTTCGAGTCCAGAACAATACAAATCAGTTAATTCAAATATAGAAATTGTTGGGCAATCAACTTCAATTTTATCAGGTGGTTTTGCAGCCATGCTTTTAGATGGTTTTGATATAAGTATTTTAAATTTTGAATTTAGTATAAAAGCATGGCAAATTTATGATGTGTTTATGATGGATGCCATTACTTATTTTATTGCAGCTTTGTTAATTTATTTTATTCCATATACTCCTATTGAAAAAATTTCGGAATTTAACCACAGCATTATTGATCGACTAAAAAAAGGTTTTTCATACTTAAAAGAACATCAATATGTATTTATTTTTGGTGTTTGTAGTTACATGGTTTTTGCCATGCTTTTAGTTGAAATACATGCAGTTTTACCTACTTATATAAAACAGCATTTGGTTGCCAAAGGCAATGTTTTTGCACTTGCCGATACCATTTATGCAGTAGGAGCTTTAAGTGCAGGTTTTTTTATCAATAAATTATTCGATAAAGCTTCCATAGTAAAAGTTATTGTTACACTAACATTTGTAGTAGCTTTTATTTTTGTTGCTGCTGCCATTAGTAAAAGTGTTTTGATTATTTATATAGTAAGCATTATTTTAGGTTTTTGTAATGCAGGAATAAGGGTTTTGCGACTAACCTATATGTTTAAAATAATTCCAAATCAATTAATGGGTAGGGTAGGAAGCATATTTAATTTAATAAATGTACTTACTCGCAGTATTTTTATATTTGTGTTTTCACAATCATTTTTTTCAATGAGTAATAATATTATTTTTGCTTATGCAATTATGGCAATATTTTTATTAATTGCGGGCGTTATACTTTTAGTTAGTAAAAATAAATTAGTGCAAAAATAGATTGTAAAAAAACGCACTTTTTAAAAAGTTAAGAATTTTTTTAGAGCTAAGTAATTTAAAAAAACTTATCTTTGAAATGCAAAAAAAAAAATTGGTATAACATTTGTAAACTCCAAATCATAAATTATAAAACAATCAAACATAATCAAAAATGAAAAAGTTAATCATCACAGCAATTGTAGCAGTAGCAACTTTAATTAGTTTCAACTCAAACGCACAAACAACAACAAATCCAGGAACTATTCCTGCAGCAGTAGAGAATCCAAACCAAGCAGACATTAAATTTGAGAAAGAAACACATGAATTTGGATCAATTCCTCAAGGTGTTCCTGCTTCTTTTACTTTTGTATTTAAAAATTCAGGTAAAGAGCCTTTAATTATTACTAACGCAGCTGCTGGTTGCGGTTGTACTACTCCAGAGTGGACAAAAGAGCCAATTTTAGCTGGTGGAAAAGGTTATGTAAAAGCAACTTATAATGCAGCATCGCCTGGCCCTTTTAGTAAAACTGTAACTGTAATGAGCAATGGAAAAAAATCTAACGTTATTCTTTATATCAAAGGTGATGTTAAACCAGTAGATGCTCCAAAACAATAATCAAAAGCTATTAATAAAAAAGCCCAATTTGAAATTTCAAATTGGGCTTTTTTATTGTTTAAAATTTAAAATTACTTAGCTTCTTCCACTTTAGTTTCAGCTTTTTCGTGCGATTTACTGCAACAAGATTTTTTGCTTTCTTTTTTGTCTTTACTACAGCTTTTTTCACTTTTCTTTTCGCAACTTTTCGATTCTTTTTTTGAGCAACAAGCTTTTTTGTCTTTTTTATCTTCAGCTTTTACTGGCTTATCATCCGAAACAACCGATACTTTTTCGTTTGAAACATTTGTTGCTGTTGCTGGAGTTGTCGATTGTGCTTTACTCACAAAAGTAATTGCTGCAAACGCAGCTAAAATTAGCATTTTTTTCATTTTTTGGGATTGTTTAATTAATAGTCAAAAGTAAATCAAGTTTTTGGATTTCCAAAAAAATATAACTGATAAATACTTAAATTTTACCTAAATTATATTATTGATGGTGGTATGGTTCACCTTTTATAATGGTAAAACAACGGTATAATTGTTCTATAAATATGAGCCTTATTAATTGATGAGAAAAAGTAAATACCGATAATGAAATTTTAGCATTGCCTCTATCATAAACCGATTCGTCAAAACCAAAAGCACCTCCAATTATAAAAACTAAACTACTTTGTTGAATACTTAAATTCTCAACATAATTTGCAAATTGAATTGATTGAAAAGTTTTACCATTTTCGTCTAATAAAATTACAAAATCGGTTGGTTTTATTTGTTTCAAAATAATTTCTGCTTCTGCTTTTTTGGTTTGATTTTCGTCTTTGCTTTTGAGTTTGGTTGGTAACTCAAAAGTTTTTGTTTCAAATTTACAATAGTGAGATAGTCGTTTTGAAAACTCCGAAAATCCTTCTTCTACAAATTTAAAATGAGTTTTTCCTAATTGAATTAAAGTAACTTTTACCATGAATCAGTATATGTTTTAGGCAAAATTTTCTTTATTTTCAGGTAATTTTCTTCCATTTTTTCACCTCTTTTTCCACCTAATTTTTTCCAATGATCCAACATTTTTTCTTTCCTATTTTCTGGTGCTGGATGTGTACTTAAAAATGGAGTAATTTCTTCATCTTGGTTGTCTTTTTTTAGTTTATTAAAAAATCCATTTGCTTCACTTGCATCATACACCGTTTCATATAAATAATTCACTGAATATTCATCGGCTTGTGATTCATTGTCTCTGCTAAATTTTAAGCCAATTAAGTTCTGAGCTATATCAATTACACTTCCTGCATCGCCAAAAACCAAGTTAATTAAGGCTGTTAAGCCTAACTGTTTGGCCATGTTATCAATGGCATGTCGTTTATCAGCATGAGCAATTTCATGACCCATAACTCCAGCTAATTGAGCTTCATTGTCTAAGTAATTTATTAGTCCAGTAAAAATATAAATTTTACCTCCTGGCAAACAAAAAGCGTTTAAAACAGAATCGTTTATAATTTTCAATTCCCAATCAAAATCATCGGCATGAACAACTTTACCCGATTTGAGTATTCTTTCTTTTATTAAATTAATTTTATTGTATAGTTCTTGGTTTTCTTTTTCAGGTAAAATCTGATTTTTATACATTAAATCATATTGGTTTTGAGCTTGATTGCCAATTTCTTTATCTACAGTTAAACTAATATAGTTTTTCCAACCATCACCACATGAACTAAATACAACCAATAGCACAAATAATATGACTACATTTTGAACGTTATTTTTCATTAAATCGATTTTTTATTTTTTGCAAATTTAGCAACATTATTAATATTATAAATAAATGACTTTTTGAAATGGCATATAGTTTTATATTCGCCACTCTTTTATAAAATGAAAAAACAATATATTTTAACAATAATATCTTTACTTTTAAGTTTACAAATATTTGCTCAATACGGTAGAATTAAGGGCGTTGTGGTAGATAAAGAAAGTGGTGAACCCATTATTTCGTCTAATATAAAAATTTTAGAATTAACAAACACCATTGTTCAAACCGACAATAATGGAATTTATGTGATTACAAAAATTCCTTTTGGAAGTTATACTGTACGTTTTGCTTTTATTGGATATGAATCTCAAAATCATAAAATTGAAATCAATTCTGATGATCCTATTCAAGTAAATTTTAGTGTTGAAAAAAAGAAAAATCAACTAAACGAAGTTACAGTAAGTGGCGATAAAGAAAAAGCTAGAGAAAATATAAATATTTCTACAACTATCATTTCACAAAAGGATTTGGCACGTTTGCCAACTTTTGGTGGTGAACCAGATTTGGTTCAATACTTACAAGTTTTACCTGGTGTAAATTTTAGTGGCGATCAAGGCGGACAGTTATATATTAGAGGTGGTTCGCCTGTAATGAATAAAGTATTGTTAGACGGTTTGATTATTTATAATCCATTTCACTCCATTGGTTTATTCAGTATTTTTGATGCTGATTTAATTAAAACTGCCGATGTAAGTGCTGGTGGATTTAACGTTCAACATGGTGGAAGAATTTCAGGTGTAATTGATGTTGGAACTCGCGATGGAAACAGAAAAGAATTTAGCGGAAAAGTGAGCATAAATCCTATAACTGCTAAGTTTCATATAGAAGCACCAATAACTAAATTTATAGATGGTGGCGGATCTTCTTCTTATGTTTTATCATATAAAACATCATATTTAGACAAAACGGCTCCTATTTTATACAAAAATGCAGACCCTGAAAACGGTTTACCTTATTCATTTAATGATCTTTATGGTAAATATTCTTTTTCAGGTACTAATGGAAGTAAAGCTACCTTCTTTGGGTTTAGGTTTGACGACAACTCCATGTTTAATAAACTAAAATATAATTGGAACAATGTGGGTTTAGGAACTAATTTATTAATCATTCCTGATGGTAGTAGTACCTTAATTAACATAAATGCTGGTTTTTCAAATTATGAAATACAAATGGTGGGAGCGAACGGAAGACCTCGCTCAAGTGGAATTAATAGTTTCAATGCTTTGTTTGGTTTTACTAACTTTTTTGGAAAAGACGATTTGAAATATGGTTTTGAAATTGTAGGTTTCAATACTTTGTATAATTATTTAAATTCAACTGGAAGAAAAATTGATCAAGAAAATAGTAATACAGAAGCTTCAGGATATATTAAATTCAAAAAAATAATTGGAAGTAGAATTGTTTTAGAGCCAGGATTAAGAGCTGTTTATTACGCTTCATTATCTGAAAGTAGCATAGAACCAAGAATAGGAGCTAAGTATAACGTAAATTCATCGTTTAGACTAAAAGGAGCTGCGGGTATGTATTCGCAAAATTTGTTGAGCGCTGTTAGCGATCAAGATGTGGTGAATCTATTTTACGGCTTTTTATCAAGTCCTGACGAAATTTCAAGAAATGGTTCTTTAAAAAATACAAAAGGTAAAATTCAAACTGCTTGGCATACTGTTTTAGGATTTGAATTTGATATTTTAGAAAGTACCAAACAAAAATTAACTTTAAATGCTGAAGCTTTCCACAAAAATTTCAACCAAATAATAAGCATAAATAGGTACAAAATTTATGAAAACGATGCATCAAATTCTAACAGATCTGATTTGCAAAAATTGGATTATATAGCCGAAAAAGGATTAAGTTATGGTGCTGATGCAACATTGAAGTATGAAAATAAAAAATTGAATATTTGGGCTGTTTATTCACTTACTTATGTAACCAGAGATGATGGTGTTATTGGTGAATATATGCCACATTTTGATAGACGACATAACTTCAATATTGTTATGAATCAAAGCTGGGGAAACAAGGCAAATCCTTCGGCTTGGACTGCTAATGTTAGATGGAATTTTGGTTCAGGTTTTCCATTTACCCAAACCCAAGGTTTGTATGAAAAGTTAAATTTTGCTGGTGGAATCAGTTCCAATCCTTTGGTTCAAAATGGAAATTTAGGAATTTATTACGAACAAATAAATACTGGAAGATTACCTTATTTTCATCGTTTAGATGTTTCATTGTCTCGTAAATTTATAATTAGCAAATCATCGGTTTTAAATATTACTGCAGCCGCAACTAACGTTTATAATCGCGAAAACATTTTTTACTTTGATGTTTTGAATTACAAACGAATCAATCAATTACCTTTCTTACCTACTTTAGGTTTTAGTTTAACTTTTTAAAATAAAACGATCAATAATTTTAAGCCATTACAACCAAGTTGTAGTGGCTTTTTTGTTGTTTACATTTAAAATAATGATTTATTCATACAAACATTTTTTGCACTTATTTACCTAATTTTCAAGCTTACTTGATATTTGGTTTGTATAACGTTATTTTCGCGCCACTTTTAAAAATCCTATTTGGGTTTTTATGCAATTTTTTATAGAAAATGACCAAATACAAAGAATATAAAAAACTTGATTTTCCTACTTTTGAGCAAGAAATATTAAAGTTTTGGGCCGATGAAAAAATATTTGAAAAAAGTGTAGCCAATCGTAAAGATGCAAAACCTTTTGTGTTTTACGAAGGACCACCAAGTGCCAATGGAATGCCAGGTATTCACCATGTAATGAGTAGGGCAATTAAAGATATTTTTTGTAGATATAATACCTTAAAAGGTTTTCAAGTAAAGCGTAAAGCTGGTTGGGATACACATGGTTTGCCAGTAGAATTACAGGTAGAAAAAGCCATGGGAATTACCAAAGAAGATATTGGTAAAACTATTTCGGTAGAAGATTACAACGAAGCTTGTCGCAAAGATGTAATGAAATATACTGATGTATGGAATGAATTAACTACACGCATTGGCTATTGGGTTGATTTGAATGATCCTTACATAACATACGAAAACAATTATATAGAAAGCCTTTGGTGGTGTTTAAAGCAACTGCACAACAAAGGTTTTTTGTATAAAGGTTATACCATTCAGCCATATTCACCTGCTGCAGGAACTGGATTAAGCTCACATGAGTTAAACCAACCTGGAACTTATAAGGATGTAAAAGACATGACCGCTGTGGCAATGTTTAAAGTAGTTGATAGTTCACAGTTGATAGTTGATAGCAATGCTTCGGCTTCACTCAGCAACCAACCTATATACTTTTTAGCTTGGACAACTACACCTTGGACTTTACCATCTAATACAGCGTTAGCAGTTGGAGCTAAAATTGATTATGTGTTGGTAAAAACAATCAATCAATTTAGCCATGAAGTAGTAAATGTAATTTTAGCTAAAAATTTAGTTGGAAAATACTTTAAACCGGAACAAGCTGATTTAAAATTTGAAGATTATAAAGCTGGTGATAAATTGGTTCCTTACCAAATTTTAACTGAATATAAAGGCAAGGACTTAGCAGGAATAAAGTATGAGCAATTATTGCCGTTTGTTCAAGTTACGGATGGAAAAAGTTTTGAAGTGATTACGGGTGATTTTGTTACCATTGAAGATGGAACAGGAATAGTACATATTGCGCCTAGTTTTGGTGCAGACGATTTTAGGGTTGCAAAGCAAAATGGAATTGGTTCATTAACTTTGGTTGATAAACGAGGTAAGTTTTTGCCTGAAGTAAACGATGATTTATTCCTTTATGGCGAAGAATTTGTTAAAGAAGCTTATTTAAATGATACTGAAAAAGAAGCAGCACTTGTAGTTCAAAAAGATAAACTACAAGGTTTTATAAAAGACACCAGTAAGTTGAGTTATTTAAGTGTTGATGAACGCATCACTTTAAAATTACAACACGAAAACAAGTTATTTAAAAAAGAAAAATACGACCATACTTATCCGCATTGTTGGAGAACAGATAAACCCATTTTATATTATCCTTTAGAAAGTTGGTTTATAAAAACTACTGCAGTAAAAGATAAATTGGTAGAAAACAATGCAAAAATAAACTGGAAACCTGCAAGTACAGGAACCGGAAGATTTGGTAATTGGTTAGAAAACTTAGTTGATTGGAATCTTTCTCGTTCTCGTTATTGGGGTACACCACTGCCAATTTGGAGAACTGAAGATGGATTAGAAGAAAAATGTATTGGTTCAAAAGCTGAATTAACTGCTGAATTTGAAAAAGCAGTAAAAGCTGGATTTAATGTAAATTCGAAATTCGAAATTCGAAATTCGAATTTGGAAATTGATTTACACAAGCCATTTGTTGATGATGTGATTTTGGTTTCAGATTCAGGAAAACCAATGAAACGCGAAGCTGATTTAATTGATGTGTGGTTCGATAGCGGTGCAATGCCTTATGCCCAATGGAATTTTATGGGTAAAGACTCAACTCCCGAAGCAAAAGCTCAGTTTGAATCTTCGTACCCTGCAGATTATATTGCCGAAGGGGTGGATCAAACACGTGGATGGTTTTTTACTTTACATGCATTAGCAGTTCTATTGAATGAAAGTTCAGAAGAAATAAAAGCATTTAACGAAAAAACAGGAAATCCTGGAATTGCATTCAAAAATGTAATTGCTAACGGTTTGGTTTTAGATAAAAATGGCCAAAAAATGAGCAAGCGTTTGGGAAATGTGGTGGATCCGTTTACTACAATTGCAAAATATGGTGCTGATGCAACCCGCTGGTACATGATTAGCAACAACGATCCATGGGATAACCTAAAATTTGATTTAGAAGGAATAGGAGAGAGCCAGCGCAAGTTTTTTGGAACTTTGTATAACACGTATTCTTTCTTTGCTATTTATGCCAACATTGATGGATTTGTTTACGATGTAAACAATATAGTTTCAGTTAATGAACGCACAGAATTAGACCGCTGGATTATTAGTAAACTAAACAGTTTAATAAAATTGGTAAGCGAGAAAATGGATGACTATGATCCTACTCCAGCTGCAAGAGCCATTGAAGAATTTGTAGGTGATCATTTATCGAACTGGTACGTTCGTTTAAGTCGCAGACGGTTTTGGAAAGGTGAAATGAACGATGAGAAAAAAGCTGCCTACGAAACATTATATGAATGTTTAGAAACAGTAAGTCAGTTAATGAGCAGTGTAGCACCATTTTTTGCTGATTGGTTGTATAGAAACTTGAACGAAAGTTTATTGGAGTCAGGTAAAAATACTATGCAATCAGTACATTTAACCAATTTGAAAATAGCTGATACACTTTTAATAGATACTGTTTTAGAAGAACAAATGGATTATGCTCAACGCATTTCATCATTGGTTTTATCAATCAGAAAAAAGGAAAACATAAAAGTTCGTCAGCCATTGCAGCGTATACTTATTCCTGTAGTTGACCAAAGAATAAAAGACGAAATTACGCATGTAAAAGATTTGATTTTGGCCGAAGTAAATGTAAAGGAATTGGAATATATTGATGCCATTGATAAATCAATTAAGCCAAATTTTAAAACATTAGGTAAAAAAGTTGGAGCTAAAATGAAAGATGTTGCTGCTGCAATCACTGCTTTTGATCAAAATAAAATTCAAGAATTAGAGCAAAATGGTGCTATAAATCTTGAATTGGAAGGTGAAATATTTGAAATTTTATTAGCCGATGTTGAAGTATTATCGAAAGAAATTACTGGCTTTAAAGTGGCAAATGAAGGCAAAATTACGGTAGCTCTTGATATAGAAATCGATGAAGCGTTAATGAACGAAGGTATTGCTCGAGAAATAATAAGTAAACTACAAACATTAAGAAAAGAAAGTGGCTTAGCAGTAATGGATAAAATTAATGTACAATTTGCTGACAATCTATATACAAATGCATCATTATCTACATACAATTCATATATTTGCAGCGAAATTTTAGCTAATTCTATTCAAGTGATTGATAATGTAGAAGATGGGGATGAAATAGAAGTAAACGAAAACCTTGTAAAAGTAAAAATAATTAAAGCTTAAGTAATAATGGCCAAGAAAGTTGTGAAAAAAGTTGCTGCTAAAAAAGCAGTTGTAAAAGTAGTAAATAAAACGATTGTTAAAAAAGCTATTGCTAAAAAAGTTGCTCCTTCAAAAAAAGATGCTCCTTCTAAAAAGGTAACTTCTAAAAAAGTAATTGCTAAGCCTACTCCCAAAAAAGTTGTTGCCAAAACTACTGCTCAAAAAACTGTAAAAGCCATTAAGAAAGCTTTGCCAGTTAAAGCAATTAAAAAAGTTACCAAAGCAATTGCCAAAACAACCCCCAAAAAGGTAGTTAAAGCCATAACCAAAAAAGTATTACCTGCAAAAACAGCTAAAAAAGTAACTAAAGTAATTGCCAAAGTTACTCCCAAAAAATTAGTTAAAGCCATTGCCAATAAAGTTTTACCCGCAAAACCTACAAAAAAAGTAACCAAAGTTGTTGCTAAAACTACTCCTAAAAAAACAGTTAAAGCAATAGATAAAAAAGTTTTACCAGCTAAAACAACTAAAAAAGTTACCAAGGTTATTGCTAAAGTAACTCCCAAAAAAACTGTTAAAGCTACAGATAAAAAAGTATTACCTGCAAAAACAACTAAAAAAGTAACCAAAGTTGTTGATAAGGTAACTTCAAAAAAAGCTGTTAAAGCTACAGATAAAAAAGCTTTAACTGCCAAAACAACTAAAAAAGTAACTAAAGTTATTGACAAGGCAAAAAACAAAAAAGCTGAAAAAGAAAAAACTAAAAAAGCATTGTTGGCCAAAGAAATAGCAAAAAAATCAAAAGATATTTATAAAAAATTGGCTAACAAGAAAGATTCATTGAAAGCTAAAAAATCTGATAAAAAAATAGTTGCAAAAAAACCAACTAAAAATGTTGAAAAAGAAATTATTGTAACTAAACCTGTTGCCAAATTATCGCAAAAAAAGAAAACTGCAATTATTAAAGCCAACAAAGAGGAGAAAAAACCAATTATTGTAAATAAGCCATTTGTTCCAAAAGAAGTACATAAAAAAGCAGTTTTGGTTTCTAAAACTAGGGCTGAAAAGAAACAAGAATTAGAAAATAATGCTCCTGCTCCATATCGTTTTGAAGCAAAAGCTTTAGAAATGGCAACTGAAGCAAAACGATATAGTGATGCTGATTTAGCCGAGTTTAAAGAAATTATTGTTTCGAAAATGGCTTCTGCTAAATCGGAATTGACAAACTTGTTAGAGCAAATGCAAAACCCCAATGCAAATGTGGAAA
>Ga0247839_1001886_pt1 | contig 32999 bp, 30 predicted proteins | sample LaCruzMarch2015__6_FD_192405 | JGI IMG/M metagenome (GOLD analysis project Ga0247839, IMG submission 192405) | Freshwater microbial communities from meromictic Lake La Cruz, Castile-La Mancha, Spain - LaCruzMarch2015_16m | ecosystem: Environmental > Aquatic > Freshwater > Lake | place: Spain... | reverse complement strand
GTATCGTAGAGCCCGAAGGCGCTCGGCGCAAAGCTGCCAACCGGCGCGGTGGAGCGATTGTCCCACTGGCTGCCGCAGTCGAAACACAGGGCCTTACCGCGCTCCATGGAGAACCCCCAGGGGTACGAACTGCGCACCCCGGCGCGCGCGGCAAACTCCCACTCGGCCTCGCTTGGCAGACGGTAACGCTTGCCGGTCTGACGCGTCAGCCAGTCCGCATAAGCCTGGGCGTCCAACCAGGAGACCGCGACCACCGGACGCGTTCCGCGTCCCCAGCCAAAGGCTTCGGGCAACGGCCGCCCGGTGGCGCGCGCAAACCCATCATACTGCTGAAACGTGACTTCAAAGACACCGATCAGGAAGGGCGGGATTCGGACCTCATGCTCGGGTCCGCTGTCACTGCCGCCCATACTGTTCTGCCCCATCCGGAAAATACCGCCCGCCAGTACGGCCATGGTCGGCCCCAGGCTGCCGCCGCGCAGCCGGTCGCGCAGGGTCGGCGGCGGTTCGGCGGGCGGACCAACCGACACCGCGGGGATGAGCGTGACCTCCTCTTCGGGTCGCTCGGAGGCCGGGACCGCCTCGACCGCAACCGGCTCTGCCGATGCGCCCTCCCCATCCGACGAGGTCGTACGCTCCCAGAAGCGGGGCAACTCCAGGCTGATGCCGCCCCATAGGAACAGCGCTACGACGGCAATCACGGCGAGTCCCGACAGCAATCCGGCCGAGAAGCTGATCACCTGGGGCACGACGCGTGGCGGGGTACTCAGGTCCACCGGCGGGAGGGGCAGCAGGTTCGAGTTCTGAGCCTGATGGACGACTGCCGCGATATCAACCGACTGCTCTTGAATCTCGGCCATTTGGCGCCGCAGCCGCTGAAGTTCGTCGCGCGCCGCCTTGAGCGACGTCTCCTTGCGCTGGACCTCGTTCTTGAGCGCATCAGCCTCCTGATGCCGGTCTTCCAACTCGTCTTCAAGTCGCCGGCACTCACCCGTGATCCGATCGAGTGTCTTGCCCCGCTCCCCCAGTGAATGCCTCAGGGTGGTGAGTTCCTGCTGCATGGCCTGCCGCTCGGTCGCGGACGAGACGGTGCTTTCCATTGCGTATTCGCGCTCGGCCAACTTGCGATTGAGGCGCGCGATCTCTTCCGCCGCATCTCTGCGCATCTGCTCGAGTTGGTTGCGCAACTCAAGCGTACCGCCGGTGTCGGCGAGCTCAAGGCGATCGGTTTGTTCGTTCATACAGGCATCAGCATCAACCGGTTCCGTCACCCGCAATCGAGGAACTCGGGGGCGACTCGAGGCGCCACATGGTCCAGGGTCGCCCAACCACACCGATCAGCGCACGACTATAAGCGTAAGCCAGCAAGAGCGACAGAACGACGTAGACGAACAGACTGGCTGACGCCATAAAGGCCTGCGGAAGATCCTGAAGGCTGCGCGCCAGATTCTGCACCGACCATTGTCCCAGGTCGTCCAGGGCCGAAACCAGCGAGGCGATCGTTGCGACCGGGGCGCAGGGGAGATCGAATCTCGTACTCCCATAGGTAATGACCTCCTGCCAGCGCAGTCCGATGAAGTTTTGCTCGTTCGCGAACACGAGGACCAAGAGGGACTCCAGCCAAAGAAACAGTGTGCTGACCCACATGGCCCAACGGCGGGCCGTGACATAACGGTACGGCTCGCGCAACTGTCCGGCGAAAACCCCGTAGAACCGCGGCAGCAGCAGCGACACCAACAAGACGTCGGCGAATATCAACGACCAATGACGCGACGCAAAACTCAGCGCGCTGACCATGAGGAACAGGGCCAGCACGGCAGACGTGAGGATCTCGATGGCGATGAGCAGGTAGCGACGCTGTAACAGCCGAAACAGGAAGGTGCGCGGCTCCAGGCACTCATTGAGAAACACGCGTCGCTTCGCCAGCGCGCTCTCAATACCGGAGACGAACACGATCACGGAAAAAACGACCCATATCCCCAAGATCGCCACGCAGCCGCTGCGATCGGCGATGAGGAACCACACCAGCAACAACAACCACACGATGGTCATCGTCAACAGGCGCGGAATGTCGCTGTATGTCACTGAAGTAATCTCCGATCCCGGCCGATGGCACATTGTAGTCCAGGGTGACTGGACGCCACTTGGAAAACGCGCACCACGCGATCAGCCCGGCCTTGATCATCGTTCCGGCCGTAGGGTGGACAAGCGATAGCGCAGTCCACCGAATCCGGCGTCGTCGCTGGTGGACTGCGCTGCGCTTGTCCACCCTACGATGTCCCGTGGCCGGAGCCGTGATCGCGGCCATCAGCCCCTCCTCAGCGCGACAGCCTGGTAGCGCGGCGTCCTCCAACTATCCAATACTGGATCGCGTGAGCCGGCGCCGTGAAGTTGTTCGCAGAAGCGCCGCACCGTGCCCGTTCCAGGCGGACAAACCGCTTAAAACCATTTCGGAAGCAGGATCAACCCCCAGGTCAACACGGTCAACGCGAAGCTCATGAAGACCGCGGCGGAGGCAATGTCTTTCGCGCGGGCGGACAGTTCGTGCCGCTCCATGCCGACGCGGTCCACGTTGGCCTCGATGGCGGAGTTGAGCAGTTCCACGATGAGCACGATCAACAGGCAGCCGACCAACAGCACGCGCTCGATCGGCGTTTCCCCCAGCCATAACCCGAGCGGGGCGAGAAACATCAAGAGGAATAACTCCTGACGGAAGGCCTCCTCCGCCTCGAAACAGACCTTGAAACCCGCCATGGAATAGCCGAAGGCGTAAATGAGCCGCCGCCAGCCCCGAACGTTCTGATTGGCCATACTATGTACAGTTGGCTGAAGACCGCCACGCCAGATCCAATTGACGCGCCGCGCGCACGTCGTCGAGCCGGCGCACCGGCATGGTGTGTGGGGCGCCTTTCACCAGCTCCGGGTTGGTTCGCGCCTCCTCGCGAATGGCGACCAGCGCGGTGACGAAGTCATCGAGTTCTTCCTTGGTCTCGGTCTCGGTCGGCTCGATCAACAGACACTCCGGCACCAACAGCGGGAAATAGGTGGTCGGGGCATGGAAGCCATAATCGAGCAGGCGCTTGGCGAAGTCCATGGCGTTGACGCCCAACTCTTTGGTTTCGCGTTTCATGGTAATAATGAACTCATGGCTGGCGCGCCGTTGCGGGTAGGCGGCATCGAATCCCGCCGCTTTGAGCCGGGCCATCAGATAATTTGCGTTGAGCGTCGAGAATTCGGAGACCCGCTTCATGCCCTCACGCCCGAGCATCCGCGCGTACACATAAGCGCGCAGCAGGATGCCCATGTTGCCTCCGAAGGCGGTCAACCGGCCAATGGATTGAGGCCGCTCGTGTTCACTCACCCAGCGATAGTCACCGCCGGCCTGGACGACCAGGGGCACCGGCAAGAAGGGCTCCAAGCGCTTGGACACACCCACCGGACCAGCGCCCGGACCGCCGCCGCCGTGAGGGGTGGAAAAGGTCTTGTGCAGGTTCATGTGAATGACGTCGAAGCCCATGTCACCGGGCCGCACCTTGCCCAGAATGGCGTTGAGGTTGGCGCCGTCATAGTAGAGCAGTCCCCCGGCCGCGTGGACGATGCCCGCGATCTCCTGAATATTGCGGTCAAAGACGCCGACGGTGCTCGGATTGGTGAGCATGATGCCCGCGGTCTGGGGGCCAACCGCCTCACGCAGGGCCGCGATGTCCACGTCCCCGTGCGGGCCGGTCGGGATCTCCCGTGCCACAAAGCCGCACATCACCGCCGAAGCGGGATTGGTCCCGTGGGCGGCGTCCGGCACTAAAATCTCGGTGCGGGCACTATCGTTGCGGGCGCGATGGTAGGCGCGAATCATGGCGACACCGGCGAACTCGCCCTGCGCCCCGGCAGACGGCGCCAGGGACACCGCGTGCATCCCCGTGACCTCCTTGAGCATCTCCTGCAGTTCGAACAGACAGGCCAGCAGCCCTTGGCCGTGGCTGTCCGGGGCCGCCGGGTGACGGGCCAGGAAGCCCGGCAGCATCGCCAGCGTATTGCAGGCCCGCGGGTTGTACTTCATGGTACAGGAGCCCAGCGGATAGAAATGGGTGTCGATAGAGAAGTTCTTCTGCGACAGCCTGGTGTAATGACGCACCGCCTGCAGCTCCGAGACCTCCGGCAACACCAGCGGGGCAACGCGCCGGGCGCTGACCGGAATGTCGGACACCTCTGCAGAATAGAGCGGCGCCTGAGCGGCGGCACGACGGCCGGGTCGGGATTGTTCGTGGATCAGCATGTGCGGCTTGTTTCGGTTCGGTGGGGTACTGCGCGGATCGCAGGACGTGGCAGGACCGATGAGGCACTGATTGGCCTCACCGGTTCCGCGACTGACTAGAGCGCGGCCAGTGCCGCGTCGTAGTCCGGCTCTTGGGTGATCTCCGGGACCAACTGCGTATAGACGACCTTGTTGCCGGCATCGAGCACCACGACGGCGCGGGCGGTGATTCCGGCGAGCGGCCCATCGGCGATCAACACACCATAGTCCGTCGCGAAGTTGCGTGAGCGCATCATCGACAGACTCACGACATTGGTAATGCCCTCGGCCTCGCAGAAGCGGCCCATGGCGAACGGCAGGTCCGCCGAGATGACCAGTGCGACCGCGTCGGTCTTGCCGGCCATGGCCTCGTTGAACTTCTTGGTGGACGCGGCGCACACGCCGGTGTCCAGGCTCGGTACGATGTTCAGCAGCTTCTTCTTCCCGGCGAAGTCGGCCAGGGTCTTGTCACCCAGGTCTTTGGCAACCAGATGGAAATCGGGAGCCTGGCTGCCGACGGCGGGCAGTTCGCCGGACAGGCTGACGGGATTACCTTGCAGGGCGGTCTTGGCCATATGTCATCTCCAGTGGTGGTTGGGTTGGCGGATCATTGATGGCGGGTCGCAATAGGGAAGGGTGCTAGATCTTCGGCTCCACCGGGCACTTCGCCTGCGTCCTTGCGGCGATCACCCGAGCCAGCGTCGTCACGTAGCGCTGCATTTCCTCCTCGGTCCGCAACTCGGTCGCGCAGACCAGAAGTGCCGGGTCCAGTTCCGGATAATCCGGACCCGGATCGAATCCGCCCAACACACCGTGGGCGGCCAGTGCATGCAACAAGTCCGCGGTCGGAGCGGGCAGGCGCAGCACTTGTTCGTGGAACATGGGGCGATCGAACCGGGGTTCCACCCCCGGAATCTCGCACAGCAGGGCCGCGAGCCGCCGGGTATTGGCGTGACAGGCCGCGGCCACCCGCTCCAGACCCGCCGTACCCAGCAGCGCCAGATGAATGGTGGCGGCGGTGACCAGTAACCCCTGATTGGTGCAGATGTTGGAGGTCGCCTTGCCGCGGCGGATATGCTGCTCCCGCGCCTGGAGTGTCAGGGTGAAGCCCGGCTTGCCCTCCAGATCCAGGGTGCGGCCGACGATCCGCCCCGGCATCTGACGCATCAGGTCTTTCTTGCAGCACAGAAAACCCGCGTAGGGCCCGCCGGAGGAGAGCGGCATCCCCAGCGGCTGGGCCTCACCGCAGGCGATGTCCGCACCCCGCTCGGGGCCGGCCGCGCCCCACTCACCCGGCGCCTTGAGCAGTGCCAGGGCAATCGGGTTCACCACGGCGATGGCCAGCGCTCCCTGGGCGTGAGCCCAATCGGTCAGCACATCCACGTCTTCGATCACACCGAAGAAGTTCGGCTGATTGATGACGATCGCGGCAAAGCCGCCGTCACCGACCAGGGCGTCCAGCGCCGCGACCGGGGTCTGCCCGCCCTGGCGGTCGAAGGGGGCCTCAATGACCTCGATACCCTGAGATTCGACGATCCCGCGCAACACCCGCCGATAGGCCGGATGCAGGGCACGCGGGACCAGCACGCGATGCGACTTGGTCTTGCGGTTGGCGCGCACCGCCATCAGCACCGCCTCCGCCAGCGCCGAGGCTCCGTCATACAATGAGGCATTCGACACATCGAGCGCGGTCAGGGCCGTCATCATCGACTGGAATTCGTACAGCAGTTGCAAGGTACCCTGGCTCGCTTCCGCCTGATACGGCGTGTAGGCACTGTAGAACTCGCCGCGGGAAGCGATCTGCCACACCGCCGCCGGGATATGGTGGTCATAGGCCCCAGCGCCAATGAAGCAAAGCGGCTGGCCATCGGCACGGGCCCGCGCCTGCATCAACCGGGTGATGTCCATTTCAGCCATCCCCGCGGGAATGGCGGCGAGTTCGCCGATGCGCAGTTCGCGTGGAATCTCGTCGAACAGGTCGTCGATGGTGGCGACGCCGATCGCACCGAGCATCGCGGCCACGTCTTCGTCGGTATGGGGTACGAAAGGCATGTCTGACTCAGGCCTCCGCGTCCAGCGCCGCCTGATAGCCGGCGGCATCGAGCAAACCATCGACGGCACCCGCATCGGCGATGCGCAGGGTGAAGATCCAGCCGTCCCCGTAAGCACTCTCGTTGATGAGTTCCGGTGTGTCGGCAAGTGCCGTATTGACCTCGACCACCTCGCCCGCCAACGGCGCATAGATATCGGACGCGGCCTTCACCGACTCGACCACGGCGCAGCCGTCGCCGGCCTCTACCTGCCGGCCGACGTCCGGGGTCTCAACGAAGACGATGTCGCCCAGCGCCTCTTGGGCATGGTCGGTAATGCCGACCGTGGCGGTGCCGTCGCCATGGACCTTCACCCACTCGTGGGTCTTGGTGTAGTGAAGGTCAGCGTGGACTACGCTCATGGTTCTCTCCGGGTAGGGGCCGGCGCGGCCGGCCATCGCTGTGAATCTAAAAGGCTTGAGCCGGTTTGCCGTGGCGCACGAAGGTGGTCTTGACCACCAGCGCCGGTACGGCCTTGCCGCGGATGTCGACCGCACAGGTCGCACCGAGCCCAGGCGCGACCCGCGCCAGCGCGATCGAGCGCTCCAGGGTCGGCGCAAAGCCGCCGGAGGTGATCTCGCCGACCACGCGCCCTTCGCTCAAGACCTGTTGGTGGCCGCGCAACACCCCCCGCCCGGTCAGCAACAGTCCCACGAAGTCGCGTCGCGCCGGGTTGTCGCGCAGCGCAACCAAGGCCTCGCGACCGATGAACTGACGCTCCAAGGGCTCCCAGGCGATGGTCCAGCCCAGACCGGACTCCAGGGGACCAACGGTCTCGTCCATGTCCTGGCCGTAGAGGTTCATGCCGGCCTCCAGCCGCAGCGTGTCACGCGCACCCAGGCCGCAGGGCTGAATCCCGGCGGCGATCAGGCCCTGCCAGAGACCCGGAGCATCCTCAGCGGGAAGTATGATCTCGAAGCCGTCCTCACCGGTATACCCCGTGCGGCCGACGAACCAACGCGCCCCATCGGCGGCGAAAAAGGGGGCAATAGCGAGGGCCGCGTCACGGCAGTCGGCAGGCAGGAGTGGGGCGGCGAGCGCACGCGCTTGGGGTCCCTGAATGGCGATCATCGCCAAATCACGCCGACGGTCGATCTGCACATCGAACCCCGCCGCGTGCGCCTGCATCCAGTCGAGGTCCTTATCCGCGGTGCCGGCGTTGACCACCAGGCGGTAGCGCTCGGGACCCCGGTAGTAACAGATCAGGTCATCCACGACTCCGCCCTGGTCGTTGAGCATGCAACTGTAGAGCGCCTTGCCGGGATCCTTGAGCTTCACCACGTCATTGGCGAGGAGCCGACGCAGAAAGCTGCCGGCACCGGAGCCTGTGATATCCACCGGCTGCATGTGGGAAACGTCGAAGATCCCGGCACGGCGACGCACCGCATGGTGTTCTTCGAGCTGGGAACCATAGTGCAGCGGCATGTCCCAACCGCCGAAGGGCACGATGCGGGCATTGAGCCGCTCATGCTCAGCAAACAAGGGGGTACGCAATCCCATTCGACTCTCCTCAAGATCAGGCGGAGCCGCCGCGAGAATCAAAACGACGCGGCAGCACGGTGCCATGGGCCCCTGGGGACCCGCGGCATCGCCCCTCTGTCCTGGACCTGAGAGTTTGCGGCTCGGCGTGAAGCGCCCCGCTTGACGGGGCAAAACGCACCCGCGCAGCAGATCGGTCACGCGGGGCCGGCTGCCCCATCGGTGGGTTGCGATCTGACGGGCAGACGGCAACCGCTCTCCAGAGTCGGTCTTGAGCCCCACGGTCCCTGTTGCCTGAGCGATTCCGGGCGGTGTTGCGCCTTCGGCGCCGGACCTTACAGCAGACTCCACGAGGTTGATCGTGGCTGAAGGTCCGGTCTCTCCCGCGGGGCATGACGCGAGCCGTGACTATACGGGCGCCGTGATTGAATTTCCAGCGCCGGCTGACGCCTCACCCCCGGACCCGGACTCAAGGCTCAGACGATCCGGACGCCCCGGTCCCCGCGGTCTGCTCCTTGCGCTTGAATGCCGTGCCGCCGCAGTCGGCGCACGGCGGGATGCGTCCGGCCTGCACAAAGTGCGTCTCGGCGCCGCAGCGGTCGCACACCAGAGTACCGGGGCCGGTGACCTCGCCGGCCTGATACAGGCTGAACTGGCGGGCGTTCTCCGCCCACTGGGCGAGTTGCAGACTGGTCTGGTCCGCCGCCCGCGCGAACAGATCCATCATCCGCTGCTCCATCAACTCGAGGTCGAAGCGCCACCAGTCATGGATGGTCTGACCGGTCTCGGCGATATAGGTCGCCGCATCCTCGACGTCCCGGCGCAGATACTCAGAGACCTTATTGGCCTCCTCCCGGGTCAACTCACCCAGTTCCACCATATTGTCCCGCGCCGTCTCCAGTAACTCCCGGAAGCGGGGGACAGTTTCCTGCCCAGCCTGCCCCAGGGTCTCCTGGGTATGCTTGAGCATCTCCTCGTAGGCTTTCACCATCTTGTCGACTGGCGTCTCACCAGGCTGTTTCTGATCCGGATCGGTCATCGGGGGCTCCGTCTGGTTGGTCGGTAGAGGTCCCATCGCCTCGCGGGGGCGCGGTTCTGAATCTTAGACGTAGTTTGCGTGATGGAGCGGATTTCGCAACCGGCAAAAGGTCTCGATCCGCCCGCGTCCAACTCAGGCCCCGCAGATTCCGGCACGAATCGCCGCGATCTGCGCCGGACTATAGTCACGGGTCCGCTCCAGGTGGCCCCAGACCGGTTTTGGCCAGCACGCGTCCGCCGGGTTCCGTCCGATCACATGGATGTGCAACTGCGGCACCAGATTGCCGATCCAGGCGACGTTGACCCTGGTGCAGCCAAGCGAACCCACCAGATAATCGCTGACCCGCTTGCAATCCGCCAGCACCGCGTCGCGCTGGACGACGGCCAAGTCCAACAGGTTGGCCAGATCCGTCTCCGGAACCAGGATGCACCAGGGAACGGCGGCGTTCTTGTGCAACAACAGATGGGTCGCGGGCAGCCGCCCCAGGATATGGCAATCAGCGAGGAGCTGGGGATGGATTGCGAACATGGTCTTGCTTCGACGTGGGGATTTCGGTGTGTGGGCCTTGATCATCAAGGAGGGCGAGAGCCACCGCAAGCTGCGCGCCACCTATGCAGCAGTTCTAAATTTGGGTAGCCGCCGCCAGCAGCGTGCCGGCCGCGAGGCTGATGGTGGATGCGCTGCGCTTATCCACCCTACAAAACCGACTCCGCTGTAGGGTGGATAAGGCGCGCCGCTCGGTGTCTGGGACCCGGCACAGCCGTCGCGCGCGCCGCATCCACCAGGGGCCGCGCGATGCCGCCCAAATTTGGAATCGCTGTTGCGCAGCAAACCCGGTTGCGTACGCGGCGCCGAACGTTCTTTGTTCTTCGGGTGGGGTCGCGTGGGATGGGTCCGCGCAGCGGACCCTACCGGCTCCGAGCAAGAACACGCTCCCGATTCCCGCTCGGAGCATCGCAAGCCTAGGGTCACCGGCGGCACCGATCCGAGCGGGTCGGGGCATGTGAAGACCTTGACGGCACCGCTGGCTTGCCTGCAAAGTCGCGGCTAACCATGGTCTCTTCCCGGTTTCACGATGAACCGCCCGCGCCTTTTCGTCTCCGCCGTCAGCAGCGAACTGCGCGGTGCCCGCCGCCTGGTCGCCGACACCCTGCGCCGGCTGGGCTTCGACACCGTGATCGAGGACGACTTCCCCACCGGGTACGGCGAACTGCGGGCTTGGCTGGAGCAGCAGATCGACGGCTGCGAGGGGGTCTTCCAATTGGTCGGCCTGGCCTACGGCGCCGAGCCGCCGCCCTGTGACGATCCGGTGCGCCACTGGCCGGACCCCGAATGGGGACCCTGTTCCTACACCCAGTTCGAGCTCCTCTACGCGCTCCGCCGCGGCAAGCGCACCTGGTTCATCGAGGTCGAGCCGGGCTGCACGCGCGACCAGCAACCGGACAAACTCGATCTGCCCCACACCCGCGAAGGCGCTCCTCAGCACCCGGATCCCGCCGCCTACCAGGCCGAGCGCCGCGCCCGGCAACACGCCTATGTCGAGCGCCTGCGGGCCGCCAACCACCTGCGCCACAAGGCGGCGAGCGACGAGCGGATCAAGAACCTGGTGTATGAACTCAAGGACGAGTTGGCCGAACTGCGCCAACGCCAGGCACGCGACCGGCGCCGGCTCGGTTGGAGCATCGGCGGGCTCTTCGCGGCCTTGCTGCTGGTGGGGGCCGGCATCCTTGGTTACGTGCACTGGAACACGGAAGTCATCGTCAAGCAGACCGCCGCCCAACAGCAGATCACCACCGAACGCATCCGCGCCCACCTGCTCACCGCGGTCGAAGACGCCTACCAGCGCGATCTCACGACGGCCGCGGCCGCCGCCGACTGGGAGACCCGCGAGCGCCAACGCGAGGCCGCCGCCGCCCAGCGCGCCCAGCAACGCGCTCGCATCGATGACCTGGCCGCCTCCTTCGCCGCCATTGAGGCGCGCGGCGAAGCCGGCAGCGTCTTCACCGAACTCACCCGGATCTTGCAGGAACAGGGCGTCGACCCGGCACTCGCCTATGTCGCCGCCAAGCGCCCCGCCATCCTCGACCAGGTCCGCGCCCGCCAGGCCGCCGCCCGGCAACGCAACCGCGACGACCTGCAACCCCTGCTCACCAGCGCCGGCCTCTACGCCGCCAAGGGCGACCCCGCGTCCGCCGCCGCGCGCTATCAGGAGGTCCTGGACCTGGAACCGGACTGGCCCGAGGCACTGGCACCCGCCGCCTGGTTCTACCGGGACCGCGCCGACTTCGAGAAGGATCACGGCACCCTCACCGCCGCCCTGCCCCTGGCCCGGCAGGCACTGGACGCCGCCGGGCGCCTGAGACCGCCCGCCCGCCGGTCGCCCCCGCTCAGGAGCGGCTCCTGGCCGCCGCGCAATCGCAAGTGGCCGACTGCCTGGTGCTGCGCGGCCAGGCGGGCGACGCCGACCAGGCGGTTGGATTCTATCGGCAGGCGCTGGAGGTCTTGGAGCGCCTGCTGGCCGCCGCCCCGGACTCCGGCCCCCAGTTCGATCAAGCCGCGCGCGATGTCTCGGTGAGCCTGAACCAGCTCGGCGCCTTCCTCGCCGCCCGCGGCCTGCCGGGCGACGCCGACCAGGCGCTGGCCCACTACCAACGCGGTCTGACGCTCCGCGAGCGCCTGCTGGCCGCCACCCCGGACTCGGCGGCGAAGGCGCGGGATGTCGTGGTCTCGCACGCCAAGCTCGCCGCGTTCGGCGAGCGAACCGGGGACCAGGCCCTGGCCGAACGCCACAACGCCGCCTGCTATGCGGTGCTGCATCGCTCTATCGCGGCCAGCGTGACCTTTGATCCGCCGGTTATGCAGGTTTATGAGCAACTGCGGTCGGCGTTGGGCGACCCGCCCTGATCCCGCCGGCCTCACGCCACAGGGCCAAAGGTCCGCCCCGCCAGGACGCCCAGGACGCTGGTCAGCAAGGCGGCGGGCTTCGGGGCGAGCGGCACCAGCCCGGCCAGGGCCAGGAGCTTGAGGCCGGTGGCCAGGATGGCGGACAAGGAGCAGAGGGCGAAGGTCCAGTAGCTCGCCCGCCATTTGATCTGCTCCCGCCGGCAGCGGTTGCGATAGTAGGCGAGCGGGCCCTTCTTGGGGTTGGAATCCCGCAGGCGCTGGTCCAGGTAGCCGGCGAGCGCCGCGCGCCAGGGTTGGCCGCGCTGCGGTCGGGTGCTGCGCAGATGCAGGTGGCGCCGAGGGTGGCAAGTAGGTGGGTGCCGGCCATGATCGTCGTTCCGGCCAAGTGATCACCCGGATTTTTCCACAGATGTCACAGATTCTCACAGATGAAAAAATATCTGTGCTCATCTGTGAACATCTGTGGATGAATTTTCCGCCCCAGGACCTCGGCGGAAACTGGCCAGAACGATGATCAAGGCCCGCGGCATTAACGAACGAGGCGCGCGGCATCATCATCGCCGTCAGCCGCCGCCTCAACACCCGCCTGCCGCGCCATCACCCGCTGCACGGTCGCCAGCATTTCCTCGCGCTTGAAGGGCTTGGTGACATAGTCGTCCATGCCGGCGGCGAGGCACAGCTCGCGGTCGCCGGCCATGGCGTTGGCGGTCATGGCGATCACCGGGGTATGGCGCCCGAGCAGCCGCGGCGCCAAACCATCCGGCACCGCCTCGGGCCGCTCGGGGTCACGCCCGGTCTCCAGGGCGCGGATGATACGCGTGGTCTCCAGCCCGTCCATCTTGGGCATCTGCACGTCCATCATCACCAGGTCATAGGCGTCCGCCGCCAAGGCGCGCAACGCAGCCTCGCCGTCCACGGCCTCGGTCACCGGATGGTCGTCCTTCTCCAGGACCCGGCGCGCGATGACACTGTTGACGTGGTTATCCTCGACCAACAGGATGCGATAGATACCCTGGGGCCGCGGACTGGGTGCCGCCTCGGTCCGCGACTCCGCCAGCCGCCGGGCCTGCGCAAAGTCCTGCATGTGGGTGAGCAGTTCGCCGATGATGAGCGGCTCGCTGACACAAAGCACATGGCTGCCGTCCGCCAACCGGTCGGCCTCATCCTTGTCCGGCTCGGAGAGTGCGATCAAGGCCAGATCCGGCGGTACCGGGATCTCGCGCAAAAAGGTGAGGATGTCGGTGGTGGTGGCGTCGCACAGGCATTTCTCCAGTACCACGATGCGGAACGGGTCCTGGGTCTGGGCCGCCGCTTTGAGCCGGGCATCCGCGTCCGGCGCGGTGTAAACACACTCCGATCGACAGCCCATCAGGCTCATACGCTCGCAGACCAGCCCCATGGCGACCTGGTCGGTCCCGGCGACCAGCAGCCGCGGCGAACCCATGTCCGGCAGCGGACGCCCCTCGGCGCGGGGCAGACGCACCGTGAAGTAGAAGCGGCTCCCCTGCCCCGGCACGCTTTCCACCCACATGCGGCCGTCCATCAACTGCGCGAGCCGCTCGGAGATGGACAACCCAAGCCCGGTACCTCCATGTTTACGGTAGATGGTCTCGTCCGCCTGGGTAAAGCGCGAGAAGATACCCGCCTGACGCTCCCGGTCGATACCGGTACCCGTGTCCGACACCTCGAAACGCAGGGTGACGAAGCCGTCACGCGCGTCCGCCAACTCCGCATCGATGCGCACATGACCCGTCGATGTGAACTTGAACGCGTTACCGACCAGATTGATCAGGATTTGGCGCAGGCGCAGTGCATCACCGACCGCCGCGCGCGGAAAACTCGGATCGATGCGGTAATACAGGGCCACGCCGCTGCGTCGGCTGATGTCGGAGAAGGTCCGCACCACCTCCTCGATCACCTCGAACAGGTCGAATGAACACCGCTCCAACTGGACCTGCTGGGCCTCGATCTTGGAGAAGTCCAGGATGTCGTTGAGCAACCCGAGCAGGGCATTGGCCGAGTTCAGGATGGTCTTGACGTCATGGCGTTGCTTCGGCGCCAGATCGCTATCCAGAACCAGCGACGTCATACCGATGATGGCGTTCATCGGCGTGCGGATTTCGTGGCTCATGTTGGCCAGAAACACTGATTTCGCGCGATTGGCCGATTCCGCCGCATCGCGCGCGCGCTCACTGGCGGCCAGTTCCTCGCGCAGGCGTCGGCAGGTTCGCTCGATCGCGAACAGGTCGCGATACGCCAGCGCCAAGACCACGAGCATGACACCCGCCGCCAACAACGCCTGGAAGCCGCCGAAGCGCTGCCGTTGCGCCGCGCCGTGCGCCCCGAGGTCATGCAGTCGCTCCTGGCTGCTGCGAATCAAGCGGTCAGCCTGTTCGCTCAACCGCTGGAAGGTCGGCGGGAAGGTGCGCAGGACCTCATCGACCGCGGCGACGCGTTGCTCCTGCTCCTGACGCTCCTCCTGCGCCATCGCCGCATCACGCGCGGCGAGCAGCCGGATCAGGGTGTTGGCCTGCTCCTCCAGGGCCGCGAGCTTGGGTCTGAGTTCGATCGCCTCCAGCATGTCCGGACCGAACGCATCGCCCGGGTGGTAACTGAACACGGGCGAAGACACCGGCGCCCCGTCCGGGGCAGTGGGATGCCGGACGCTGACCGCGCCACCCTCGTCCAAGACCCGCAGCATCCCCCGGGTGTCCTCGACCAGCGACTGCAGGTTGCGCGCGTTCGGCAGACGCGTCCGGGCGGTGCTGACCATGCGATAGACGGCCGTCTCCATGCGCACCAGGTTCTGGGCGATTTGCTCCCCGATCCTCACCCGCGCTTGAGCGTTCTGGAACTGCTGATCCAGCGCCTCCATCGAGCGGTTGAAGAAGAACGCGATCCCGACCAGGGCCAGGAGTCCGGCGAGCAAGAACCCCAGTGGGGCGATCAGCCGGACGCCGTTGCCTTTGATCTTCATGATGTCTCCCAGTCGGTGCGTCGGCAGCCCTCGGCCGCCGCGTCCAGCCAGGTCAGCCGGAACCCCGCAGTTTAGGCGATTGCCGCAAAATCATGTACCAGATCGCGTAGGATCGCGACGCAATCGCTCGAGCAGGTCAAGCAGCGGAGCCGCCTTGTCCAGCGTCTCGCGATACTCGGCCTCCGGGTCCGAGTCCGCGACGATCCCGCCGCCGGCCCACAGGCGGGCGACGCCGTTTGAGTACACCAGGGTACGGATCACGATATTGGTGTCCATGGCACCGTCGTGACCCAGATAGCCGATCGCCCCGCAGTAGATGCCGCGGCGCTGGGGTTCCAACTCCTCGATCACCTCCATGGCCCGCCGCTTGGGCGCGCCGGTGATGGAGCCGCCTGGAAAACAGGCGCGCAACAGATCGACCGCGGTGCGGCCCTCCGCCAACCGGCCGCGGACCGTGCTGACCAGGTGATGAACGCGAGCAAACCCCTCCACTTTGAACAATTCAGGAACCTGGATACTGCCGATCGCACAGACCTTCCCCAGGTCGTTGCGCAGCAGGTCGACGATCATGACATTCTCCGCCCGATCCTTGGGACTGGCCTGGAGGGCTTGCGCGAGCAGCCGGTCCTCGCCGGGATCGGCCACGCGCGGGCGGGTGCCCTTGATGGGCCGGGTCTCCACCGCGCCGTCACGCACCAGCAAAAAGCGCTCCGGGGATGAACACAGCACCTGACAATCCGGAGTCGCCAGATAGGCACTGAAAGGCGCCGGGTTGATGACCCGCAGATCCTGATAGGCCTGCCAGGGGTCACCCTGCGCCGGCACGGCGAAGCGCTGCGCGAGGTTGACCTGATAACAATCGCCCTCACGCAAATAATGCTGGATACGACCGACCGCATGCAGATAGCGCCCACGGCTCAGATTGGAGCAGACCCGATCGAGCACGCGGAACGGGACGCGCGACCGCGCCACCTGACGACCGGCAAGCGCGGCGGCGAACAATGCCCGGTACTTGGCGAGACGGCCGGGATCCCGCGCCACCAAGCGGGTACACCGCTCTTCGTGGTCCACCACCAGGGCCCAATCGTAGATACCGACCGCCATGTCCGGGGTGCCCTCGACATCCAGCGCCAGACTCGGCAGGCACTCCAGGCGACGCGCCAGATCATAGGCAAACCAGCCGATGGCCCCGCCGCTGAAGGGTAGACCCGAAACCTTGGGGCGCCGGGGTCCCAGTGCCTCCTGCACCAGACTGAAGGGGTCAGCCACGGATGTCCATCCAGCGCGTCCGACACGAACCTCGGTCAGCGGCCCGCGAGTCACCAGCCGCGTGCGCGGATCGGCGCTCAGGATGTCATAGCGGCCCTGCGTGCAATAGGGTCGGCCGCTGTCGAGAAAGACCGGCCAGCGGCGGTCGACCACGGCCGCAAACAGCGGGGCACTGTCCGGTCGATACGGAAGCGCGATGACCAATGGCGCATCAGTCAGCGATGTCATGGGACTTCACCGATGGGACCAACAGATCCTCCCGCAACAAGCAGCCGGCCGCGCGCTCCCGGCGGCCCGCCTCGCCGATGTCATGGTCCAAGCCGGCGGGGCGGCACAGCGGTCGACGGGCGGCCGAACACCGGGGTCAACCCCGGCCGCACCGCCCGCGGTCACCGGGTCCGGATCACAGGTGGGCGGCGTAGGGATGGGCCATGCTGCCTTTTTTCTGCAACACCTCGGCGGCCTTGGGCTCGCCGGCCACGGCGCGCTTGATGGCTTCCTTCGTCGCCTGGTAATTGAAATCCTGGATCTTGGCCTCGTCCTCAGCCTGCCAGTGCACAAAAACACCGACACAGATAAAGAGATCGTCCGCCTCGGCGGCCGGAATGGTGCCGTCCTCCACGCAAGCGGCCACCGCCATCGCCACCCCCCGCTGGGCCGGCCCGAACATCTGCACCACCTGTTTGGAACCCTTGAGCGTGACCTTGTTGCACATCAGGGTACTGGGCTTGACCGGCAGATTCGGCGCCACCACCGCGAGCAGGTTGGTGAAGCCTTCCTTATTGTTCACCAGGCCGTTGCAAAACGCGGTCTCAGCCGCGGAGCCGCGCGGCCCCATGATCAGATCGATGTGAGCGACCTCATTGCCGTCGCCCACCTGGGACTCACCAACCAGCGTCTTGTTAATCACTGCCATCGCATACGCTCCTTAAGGGTTTTGGGTTTCTTAGAGTGAAGGCACCGGTGTCGGTGGGGCCGGTGCCTGGAATACGGCGGACATCCGCCGCGGATAAATCATCGCAACATAAGGGCTCCAGCGCACGGATCAGCAGGCACGCCACGGTCAGGTCAGCCGAGGTTCCGGGGTTGATGCCGGCCGTCTTGAGATCCCGATCCAACGCGCGTAACGCCGCGGTGCAGACCTGTGGCCGTGCCGCCTCGGCCAGCGCGGCAGCGAGCGGCGCGGCCCGGCGAGCGACCGCGACCGCCTGATCCAACCCCCACTTGCGGGCGACATGCGAGTCCGGGTAGCGCGCCAAAAAATCCAGATAGAGCCCCGCGGCGGCCCAGGCCGGGTCCCGCCACCGTGTCTCGAAGCCGACCAGCAGCGGCAGCGCCCGCTCGAACAAATCACGAAAGCCATCGGCATATTGACGAGCGATTTGGTCGCGATACGCCGCGGCGGCCATGACCTCCAGCGGCGTGGCGAGCGCCTCGCCGGAGACATCGTGTTCCGGCGCCACGCCCAGCCCACCGGGCGCGGCCAGTCGGATGGCGCGGAAGAGCCAGTCCGTATCCGTTCGATCCGCGGCATTGAGTACGCCGACCAGGCGCCGGCGCAAGCCCCCGCAGCCCGTCGGATCCAGGGCGGCCTGGATCAGCGGAGCACACAGCAGGAGTATACCGAGATTGGTGTTGCAGGCGACTGCCGCGCGTGTTGCGGAGACAGCGCGATAGATACGCTCCCCGAGCGCCGGACCCGGCTCGGTCAACGGGCCGGCACTGGCCTCGGCGCTACGCAGGAAATCGTCCACGGTCATCCCATGGCCGTCGGCGTCGCGATGCACGTTCCCCGGCTTGAGCGCGGCCAGTTCCAGACCACAGGCCTCCCGGTAGGCGTCGGCGATCAGCCGCCGCCGTAATGCAAAGGCTTCGCTCACCCGGGGCCTCGACTCGGAACGGCACGCATCACGACTCCCGCATCGCCCGCCGCGTCGCTGGATCCACCGCCGCGCCCTGATTGTGCCCCGCGACGACGCGGTAGCGCAGTGCCGACAACGCGCCGAACCGTGCCTTGAGGTTCAGTTCCAGCCAGCGTGCCTGGTCCAGGTCCGCAACCAGGACGAATCCGGTGGGACCCCAGGACGACTGCCCGCTGCCGACAAACCCCCGCTCCGCCGCCCAGTCCAGTGCGGCGGATACCGCCGACGAGGCAAAACAGCCCCCCTGAACCGGCGCAAAATGACTGCCGACGGCCCGTTGTATCTGGCCGATGGCGTCAGCGACCGGCGGCAACCGGCCCTCGATCAGCCCCGGCACCAACTGCATCAGGAGCAGGCGGCACAGGGATCCGACCGTCGCGTCCGGAAAGACCGGCAGTGCATCAAAGGCCCGAGCCTCTGGTTCGCCGTGCAACCCGCTGCCGCACAGATCGAGCAACAACAGCACCCGCCAATCCGCCGGAAAGGGGAAACGCATCACGACCGGGGGCACTTGCTGCAGGGCGCCGCGTCCGCAGTCGACGAGAAAACCGCCCTGGTCGAAGGCACCGACGCCGATACCCGAACGCTGACCTCGCCCCAGCGCCCGGGCGATGGTTCGGCTATCCCAGACCTCAGCGTCGGCAGCCGGACCCAACAGCCGCTCCAACGCCGTACCGACAGCCAGTGCCAACTGAGTCCCGGAACCCAGGCCGGCATGATCGGGGATCGTCTCAGACAGTTGGAGATGGGCGCCGCCGGTCAGGCCCCGTGCCGCGGCAAAGGCACGGGCATACGCGAGCGCCCGCTCCGCGTCCATTCCCTCCGCGCTGAATCCATCCGCCCGTTCCGCGGTCAAGCGGGTGGCAAAGCCATCGATGGTGAGTCCCAGGCTGCCGAACTGACGACCCAGACCGCCGTTGAGGTCCAGAAAACCAAGGTGCAGGCGGGCAGCGGCAGTCACGTCGACACGCGTAGACGGGCAGTGGATCATGTGGTTGCCTCTCACTTGAAGGAGTCGCTCGACGGGATCGCTCGATGGCATTATTTCGTGGGATCATGAGCGCACACCAGCTGCGGCGTAACATGCGAAATGGGCAAGAACGGCATCGAGACGGCGTTCGCGACACCCTTCGGCGCAGGCGGCAAGCACCGACAGCCTCACCGAGGCACACCGGAGTTCGTTGAATCTGCGACGCGGGGATTATCCGCAAAAGACGGGCGCCTTTGCCATAGGCCACAGCGTTTAATCTGCAACCGATCCGCGAAGCCAAGAGGGCCTGGGACTTTAGAGCCGCAGGTCCGGCGCGGCGACTCGGGTGACGAGGGGACAGCGCAGGCTGCGCCTCGCCCGGAGCATGGCGCACACTACCCTGCGGAGGTGGTCACCACACCCTCGGCACGGAAAATTGCATCCGCGCACTCAAGCTGCTCTTTGGTTGGCGATGGAGTCTCTTTGAGCTTGTACTCCATGCCCATCTCCTCCCACTTGTGCTCGCCCATTTTATGGAAGGGCAGCACCTCGACACGCTCGACATTCGTGAGTTTGGCCACGATGCGCGCAACAGCACGGATGTTATCCTCGCCATCGGTCAGACCGGGAACAAGCACGAAACGCACCCAGACCGGTTGCTTCCTGGCCTCCAGCCGTCGGGCGAACTCCAGCGTCGGTTGGAGCGGCACGCCGGTCACGCGTTGATACAACCCCGGCAGACCGGACTTGATATCGAGCAACACCAGATCAGTGGCATCGAGCAGCGCATCCGACGCACGTGCGCCGAGAAAACCGCTGGTATCCAACGCCGTGTGCAGCCCCAGATCCTTGCAGCCCTGAAACACCGCTTCGACAAACGCGGGCTGGACCAGCGGCTCACCGCCGCTGACGGTCACCCCGCCGTGGGTATGCATCAGGTAGGGCTTGTACTCCGCGATCTCCTGCAGCAACGCGCGGCTCGTGACGAGCCGTCCGCCGCCGAGTTTTTGTGTGTCCGGGTTATGGCAGTAGAGACAGGTCAGACGACAGCCGGCCAGAAACACGACAAAGCGTACGCCGGGACCATCGACGGTCCCGGCGGTCTCAACGGAGTGGACGTAGCCGTCCACCGAAGTGACTTCAGGCACAGCAGCCATGGAAGGTGCGGTTCACCACATCGAGCTGTTGCTCACGCGTCAACTTGACGAAATTGACCGCGTACCCCGACACCCGGATGGTGAGTTGCGGATACTTCTCCGGATGCTCCATCGCATCCAGCAGGGCTTCACGCTCCAGCACGTTGACATTGATGTGCTGAGCGCCGTTGCTGTGTGGATTCAAACCGAAGTAGGTATCCAGCAACCCGGTCAGATTGGCGATCTGATCCGACTCCACCGGTCCGAGCGCGCTCGGGACGATCGAGAAGGTGTAGGAGATCCCATCTTGCGCATGGCGGTAATCCAACTTGGCGACCGACGACATGGACGCCAAGGCACCCTTGAAGTCACGGCCGCTCATCGGATTGGCGCCGGGCGCGAAGGGTTCACCCTTCTTACGTCCGTCCGGCGTTGCCCCCGTTTTCTTGCCGTAGACCACATTGGAGGTGATGGTCAGGATCGACTGGGTATGCACCGCATTGCGATAGGCCGGGATCTTCTTGAGCTTCTCCATGAAGGCTTCCATGGCCCAGCGGGCAATCGCGTCCACCCGCTCGTCGTTGTTGCCGAAGCGCGGCGGATCGCCCTCGATGATGAAATCCTGGGCGAGACCGCGTTCGTCACGTATGGCCGTGACCTTGGCGTATTTGATCGCGGCCAGTGAGTCGGCGACCACGGACAATCCCGCCATGCCGCAGGCCAGGGTGCGCAGCACATCCTTATCGTGCAACGCCATTTCCAGCCGCTCGTAGGAGTATTTGTCATGCATGTAATGAATGACATTGAGCGCGCCGACATAGGTCCGTGCCAGCCAGTCCATCATCGGCAGGAAATGCCCGATCACCTCGTCGTAGTCCAACACATCGGAGGAAATCGGCTCCAGGGCCGGCCCGATCTGCTCGCCGGTCAACTCGTCACGCCCGCCGTTCAGGGCGTAGAGCATGCACTTGGCAAGATTGGCGCGCGCGCCGAAGAACTGCATCTGCTTGCCGATCCGCATGGGCGACACACAGCAGGCGATGCCGTAGTCGTCCCCCCAGAAGCCGCGCATGAGGTCATCGTTCTCATACTGGATCGATGAGGTGCGGATGGAGGTCAGCGCACAGAAATCCTTGAAACCCTGCGGCAGCGCATGCGACCAGAGAACGGTCAGATTCGGCTCCGGCGCAGGGCCCAGGGTATCGAGCGTGTGCAGGAAGCGGAAGGACGACTTGGTCACCAGCGTGCGGCCATCGGAACTCATGCCGCCGATGGATTCGGTCACCCAGGTCGGGTCGCCCGAGAACAGCGCGTCATAATCCGGCGTACGCAGGAACTTCACCAGCCGCAGCTTGATCACGAACTGGTCGAACAGCGCCTGAGCCTCGCTCTCGGTCAGGCGGTGGGCCTTCAGGTCACGCTCCACATAGATGTCGAGGAAGGTCGAAGTGCGCCCCAGCGACATGGCGGCACCGTTCTGTTCCTTGATGGCGCCGAGATAACCGAAATAGAGCCACTGGATGGCTTCCTGGGCCGTGTTGGCCGGTCCGGAAATGTCATAGCCATACTTGGAGGCCATCACCTTGAGGTCTTTCAGTGCGCGAATCTGATCGCTGAGCTCCTCGCGTTCACGAATCACCTCTTCGCTCATGCGCGCCGCGTCGCTGATGTCTTTCTGCTCTTCACGCTCGGCGATCAGGCGATCGACACCGTACAGGGCAACGCGGCGGTAGTCGCCGATAATCCGCCCACGGCCATAGGCGTCAGGCAAACCGGTGATGATGCCGGATTTGCGGATCGCCCGCATCTCGGACGTGTAGGCGTCAAATACGCCCTGATTGTGCGACTTACGATAGCGGCCGAAGATCTCCTGGATTGCCGGATCGATCTTATACCCGTAGGCCTTGAGCCCATCGACCACCATCTTGACGCCGCCGGTGGGCATGATCGCCCGCTTGAGCGGCTTGTCGGTCTGCAGACCGACAATCGATTCGAGTGATGGCTGGATATAGCCCGCACCATGCGACAACAGGTCCGACGGCACGCTGGTGTCGGCATCCAGCACCCCGCCTTTCTCATATTCCTCTTTGCGCAGTTCCATCACGCGGTTCCATAGCGCCTTGGTGGCCTTGGTGGCGCCCGCCAGGAACTTGTGGTCGCCGATATAGGGCGTGACGTTCCGCTGGATAAAATCGCGCACGTCGATCTCGTGCTGCCAGGGACCGGCAGTAAAGCCCGCCCATGAGACCTCGGGCGTATTGCCTTTGCCCCACGTTTGCTCGTCGTCGGCGAGCGCGGCGCTCTCGTGGTCTTGTCTGGTCATCGGGATGCTCCTCTGGATCTCTTCGTTTGTCTTGGTGGACAGCTTGCCTGCGCCGCCTGGCGTCAAGCCATCGGGCAGCGCACTCCGACCGTCTGCGCGGTCTTCATCTGCTGCGCGTTCTCCCGGCGTACCGGGGAGCGCGTCCGCACTCGGCGATTCTACACGAATCGCATAACTGCCAGCCGCGTCAAGCGGGACACGGCTGTTCATCGATGCGCCGAAGTTCAATCACACGGCTGGACCTTTGCCGACCTCCGACTCCGCGCAAGGCTGCCGAGGTTGGGCTTTCACATGATTATTCAAGTACTCATTTTCTTGGGGATAGGGCCGAACCAGCGGGCACGCAAGACCTAATCGGCCGGAATCCGCAAACCCGATCACTGAGGGGGCCCGCCCGCCCAGCCGTAACGGCCGGATCAAGATCGGGAATCAAACCCTCGGTTACACACCTGCATGCGGTAGCGGCAACGGTCGGTGCGTGCGAAGATCCGGCGCGTCAGCGCCCGACTGACCTGAAGGCCGACATTGCACTGTAATGTTTAAGCAATATTTATGCCGATAGTATACCAAGAGAAATCGCTTCAGGAAAGCGCTCTTGATCCGCGCCTGCAACCGAACAGACCCCCCCCTGGAATGTCAGATACCAGACAGGCACACTCAAGATTTGCAGGATTTCAGACATCCGCTTCATCGAGGAGACAACGGCGATGCCAAACGACAAGACCTACACCGACAGCGCGATCCGCCGGCACCTCACGACCGAGTTGCCCCGCTGGAGCTACGACGACGGCCGGCTGCAGCGCCATTACCGCACCAGCGGCTGGAAGGGCACGCTGATGGTGGTCAACACGGTCGGACATCTGGCAGAGGCGGCCTGGCACCACCCGGATCTGCAGGTCTCCTATGCCGACGTCATCGTGAAGCTCGTCACCCACTCCGCCAACGGCATCACCGACAAGGACTTCGAATTGGCGCGGAAGATCGAGGAGACGCTCATGTGGCGTCCCGGCACCGACAGCGCACTCGAGGGCACCCCGGACGACCCGCGCTTCGCGTACATCCAGTACGACTGAGGTGCCCGCGGCTTGAGCCGAACCCCGCAATGCCCGATCATGCCGGCCCGCACTCAGCCCGACCTCAGATCCATGAAATATACCGATCTCCGTGACTTCATCGAGCAACTGGAAGGACGCGGGGAACTCAAGCGCGTCCGGGCCGAGGTGGATCCCTACCTCGAAGTCACCGAGATCTGCGACCGCACCCTGCGCGCCGGTGGTCCCGCACTCCTGTTCGAGCGCCCCAAGGGCTCAGGGGTCCCCTTGCTCGGCAACCTGTTCGGCACCCCCAAGCGGGTCGCGCTCGGGATGGGCGAGGAGTCGGTCGAGGCATTGCGCGAGGTCGGGCGACTGCTCGCCTTCCTCAAAGAGCCGGACCCACCCAAGGGACTGCGTGAAGCCTGGGCGGCCTTGCCGATCTTTAAAAAGGTTCTCGACATGGCCCCGAAGGTGCGGCGCAATGCTCCCTGTCAGCAGCAAGTGTTCGCCGGCGATCAGGTCGACCTGGGGCGTTACCCGATCCAGCACTGCTGGCCGGGAGATGCCGCGCGTCTGATCACCTGGGGACTGGTGGTGACCCGCGGCCCGGAAAAGTCGCGCCAGAACCTTGGCATTTACCGCATGCAGGTGCTGGGGCCCAACCGCGTCATCATGCGCTGGCTCGCCCATCGCGGCGGGGCCCTGGATTTTCGTGACTTCCAGCGCGCGCATCCGGGCCAGCCCTTCCCGGTCGCGGTGGCCCTGGGCGCCGACCCGGCGACCATCCTGGGCGCGGTGACACCGGTACCCGACACCCTGTCGGAGTATGCCTTCGCGGGCTTGCTGCGCGGCAGCCGGACCGAACTGGCCGCCTGCCTGGGCTCCGACCTGCAAGTCCCGGCCAGCGCCGAAATCGTCCTTGAGGGCCACATCCACCCGGACGATCTGGCGCCCGAAGGCCCCTTCGGCGACCACACCGGCTATTACAACGAGGTCGACCGCTTCCCGGTCTTCACCATCGACCGCATCACCCAGCGCACCGACCCGATCTATCACAGCACCTACACGGGCCGGCCGCCGGATGAGCCGGCCATCCTCGGGGTCGCACTGAACGAGGTCTTCGTGCCGATCCTGAAAAAGCAGTTCCCGGAGATCGAGGATTTCTATCTGCCGCCCGAGGGCTGCTCTTACCGGCTCGCGGTCGTCAGCATGAAAAAGCAATACCCAGGCCATGCCAAGCGCGTGATGATGGGGGTCTGGTCCTTCCTGCGGCAGTTCATGTACACCAAGTTCGTCATCGTGGTGGACGACGACGTGAACACCCGCGACTGGAAGGATGTCATCTGGGCCATGACCACCCGCATGGACCCGGTACGCGATACGGTCCTGATCGAGAATACCCCGATCGACTACCTGGACTTCGCCTCCCCGGTGTCGGGTCTCGGGTCCAAGATCGGATTCGACGCGACCAACAAATGGCCCGGCGAGACGACCCGCGAGTGGGGCCGCCCGATTCGCATGGACGATGCGGTGCGCGAACGGGTCGATCGCATCTGGGGGGATCTTGGCATCGATGGTCCGCGGGCATGACCCGTCTTACCGGTCTGGCGCGGGGCGTGGAGCAGGAAATATTCGTTGAATCGCTTCTCCGACAACGACACCGACAACGACAACGACAACGATCATATTCGTTGTTTAACTTGACTCCCAACGCGTTACCTGAGGATATCAGGGTGATCGTCCAAGACAGTCTCCCGGAGCGAGGACTCAAGACCCAAGCGAATTCAGGATCGGTCGCCCGCTAAAGCAAGCGGCCGATCCGTCAAACGCGGCTTCGGGTCAGTAGCGCCCGCCGCCCTCACGGCCGCCGCCGTCGCGATCACGGTCGCGCCCGCCGCCGCCGCCCCAACCACCGCCTCCCCCACCACCGCCGCCGCCGCGCGGACGATTCTGCTCGCGCGGACGGGCCTCGTTGACGGTGAGCTTACGGCCCTTATAGACGGACTCGTTCAACTCCTTGATCGCGGTATCCGCATCCGCGTTGTTGGGCATATCGACAAACCCAAACCCCTTGGATTGACCAGAGAATTTGTCCTTGATGACCTCGGCGGCGGCGAGTTCGCCGTACTCACCGAAGACCTCGCGCAGATCCTCATCAGTGACGCTATACGACAGGTTGCCTACGTAGATCCTCATCGCTGTCTCTCACGTTCGTGTGCATTGGTCGGAGGAAACCCGCCGAGCGACCAATACACAAGTCCGCTCGTCGGAAACTGAGAACTCCCTGCCGGCGCCGCCGAACCGCCATGGCGCGCGCCAAGATCCGCCTTGCCACATAGGGTAGGACATCTGAGACAAACCGCATCGCGCGATCGGAATCGGGCCTGGGGATGGATCGGGAGTGGGTCCGGCAACCTGCAGACGGCGCCTGAATCGGCGCGTACTTCGGCTTTCGGACGGGTCGGGTCCCAAAGACATGCCCCGGGAGGGACTCCGGAGGGGCGATAGGGTAGTGTCTTGTCGGTCGATTGGAACCCTGGCGGCTGGCGGCAATGGAAACAGGGCGAAAAGTAGTGTATCGGGGTCAGTGCGTCAACCGTCGTTTGAGCAAAAAACATCACGAAACGCTAGGGACCGAATCCACCGGTGCGATATTCGTCCATCAACACCCCACCCAGGGAGCCAATGGCGGCGCCCAGCAGGGCGCCCTGACCGGCATTGGCAGTCAGCGACCCGATGATCGCGCCGACACCGGCGCCCAAGGCCGTCCCGCTCGCCTGCCTGGCCCGAGCCGTGGTCCCGCAACCGGAGAGTACCAGCACGGCAGTGAGCAGGACGGTCACGACAATGGGCTTCACCGAGGCCTCCCGATCAGTCGATGTTGCCTTTGAGGTGCTGATCATAAAGGTAGCCGCCGAGTGCACCCACGCCGAGCCCGATCAGGGCGCCGGCCCCGGCTTGAGCGGTCAGTGAGCCGATCAGCGCACCGCCCGCGGCACCCATGAGCGCGCCGGTTGCTGAACGTGTCCCGGTCGTGTTACCGCACCCGGCCAGGGGCAGTGTGGTGATCAGGACCGCGGCGACCAAAGCCTTGGGGACGCCGACAGTCTTCATCGAGAAGGTCTTCATGAGGGTTCCTGGTAGTTGAGAAGCGTTGCCCGCGGCCGCGACCGCGGGCGCCTGAGGAGCGGCAGGTTCAGCCCTTACAGGGATACTTGGCCGCCAGTGCGCGAATCAGACCCACCACCGGCGGTTCGCCCATCAGCGTCGTATCCCCGATCTTTGCCGCGGCCCAGGCGTTGAACGCCGACAAACCCTCCTCGATGGTGGCGTTCGCCGGATAGCAGATCAGTCGCTTCATCTGCTTCGGCTTGCTGATCGCATCGTGGTATTGCACCGCGGACTCGATGAAGGCACGGCACGCCTGGTGTGCCATCGGATACTCGGCAGCGTTGGTCGGCACCGCGCAGACGGCATACAGGTCCTTGGTGGTATCGAAGCGGAAATCCGCATTTTCCACGGCCACGGCCGACTGGCCCAAGGCCAAGGCAATCCCGGCGGCAGCCAGGGCACGGATGAACGCTGAGTTGGCTTGCATCGATCGAGTCCCTAAAGAGTTGTTACGCGTGGCCGCGACAAGACGGCCCGTCGCAGCGACGGGCCGGCAGCTGGTCTTAATTGCTGAAGCTGCCGCGGGCGTGCTCGTCCACCAGGACGCCGCCCAGGGCACCGACCCCGGCGCCGATCAGGGCGCCGGTGCCGGCATTTGCGCTGAACGAGCCGATGATGGCACCAGTGGCGGCACCCATGCCGGTCCCGGTGGCGACCCGCGCACGGGAGGTGTCGCCGCAGCCGGTCATTGCCAGCCCGGCAGCCGCGGCAAGGAGGAGAATGGCGATCGGTTTCATGAAAAACTCCGGGTAATGATGCGACGAGGAGAAATGTTGAACCGGGCGGCTCATCGGCAGGGATACGCTTGCGCCAGGGATCGCACCAGACCCACGACGGGCAGTTCGTTCATCTGCTTGGTGTTGTCCGCGTTCTTCTTACCCCAGGCGAGGAAAATATCCCGGGCTCCGGCAATGGTGGCATCCTTGGGGTAGCAGATCAGCCGTTTCAGCTTCTTGCGGTCGCTGATCGCGTCGTGGTACTGCACCGTCGCCTCAATGAAGGCGCGGCAGCCGAAGGCCGCCGCGACCTGCGCCTGCGCGTCCATGCCGGCGGCACAGACGGCGAGCAGGTCCTTGGTGGTTTCGTAGTTGAAGCTGCTGTCATCGACAGCGCTAGCCGGCGCCGACAGCGACATGACCGCGATCAGGGCGGTCGCCAAGGCGGACGATCGGATGATTGGGCTCACTGAGTTTGTCTCCTGGGTCGATCTGGTCGAAAACGACCGCCGGGCGGGTCCAAGCGGCCCCTGAGCAGCGCCCGAGCGGAAGCGAAGTCTAGCTGCTTGTCATCTTGCTGTCAGTCGCCGCTCATCTAGCCTTCGGATGTAATAACCGGACATAGGAGCGGGTTTCAAACCCGCCCCTACACGAAGATCTGTCTGGATATCAGGTGCAAACGCTATACCTAACAGACATCCGGGAAGAGGCGGTCAGCGCTCGACCTGATCAGGAGGTGCGCACGATGGCACAGGCGCGCAGCCCGTCCGCCAGGCTGGGATACCGCAAATTCAGACCCAACTCCTCGCGCAGCTTGCGATTGCGCAGCCGGCGCGATTCGGCCAGGTAGGACAGCATCCCCGCGGAGACCTGACCGGCCGCCTCCGCCATCGGGATCAAAGGCGGGCGCGGCAGGTCCGCGGCGTCGGCAATCGCCAGGAAATAGTCGGTCATGGTGCTGGGCGCGTCGTCGCAAGCATTGTACACGGCACCCGGCCGGCCGCGCTCCATCGCGGCGACACAGGCGGCGACCAGATCGTCCACATGGATGCGGTTGCTGAACGGCGACTCCTCCGGCCGCACCAGCGGCTGACCCTGACGGATACGCTCCAACGGGAGCCGGTCCGGGCCGTAGATTCCGGCGACCCGCAAGACCACCAGTTCGCCCCCGCTCGCCGCGCTCCAGCGCCTCAGGGTCTGCTCGGCATCCCACCGGCGGCGCGCGCGGTCGACCCCGGGGCGGGCCGGCCAGGACTCGTCCACCCAGGCCCCCCGGCAGTCGCCATAGACACCGGTGGTGCTGATGTAGACCACCCGGCGCGGGTGACCGGTCCGGGCGAACGCATCGACCAGAGCGCGGGTATGCTGGTCCTCGCTGCCCGCGGCCGACGGCGGCGCCAGATGGAAGACGCGAGCGCCGTCCAGGGCGCCAAGGGGCTCCGCTGCCGCCAGGCTGTCCGGCCCCAACTGGACGCGCCGCGCCGGGATGCCGGCCGCGCCGAGACGCTCGACCCCGGCGGGGCTTTGCACCAGCCCGGTCACGGACAAACCAAGGTCCAGGTATTGGCGGGCCAGACGCGTGCCCACATATCCGCAGCCGACAATGATGATTTCGTCCACAATCCCGCCGCAGTCATTCGTTTGCAATCCAGTCGGATTATTCACGCAAAGGCGCGCCGGCGCAAAGACGGTCGACTGACATGAGTTTCCAGATCCGCACCGAGCCTGCCGACCAGCGCTTCGACGCGGCGCCCGGCGAGACCATTCTCGCCGCCGCACTGCGCCAGGGCGTGGGGCTGCCTTACGGCTGCCGCAACGGCACCTGCGGCGCCTGTGCCGCCCGGCTCATCGCCGGTCAGGTCGACTATCCGAGCGGCACGACGAGCGGCCTGGAAGGCAAACCGCCGGGGACCTGCCTCACCTGCCAGGCGGTCCCGACGGCCGATCTGGTCCTCGGCGTGACGCCAATCCGCGGCGTCGCCCAGATCGAGGTCCGAACCCTGCCCTGCCGCGTGATCCGTAAGGAACACCTGAGCCATGACGTGGTGCGCCTCTATCTGAAACTGCCGGAACAGCAGCGGCTCCAGTTCTTCGCCGGCCAGTATCTGGACTTCATCCTGCGTGATGGGCGCAAGCGGGCCTTCTCCATTGCCAATGCCCCCCATGACGACGCGGCCATCGAACTGCATGTACGCCATGTACCCCAGGGCCAGTTCACGGATTATGTGTTCAATGACTTGCAGGAAAAGACCATCCTGCGCATCCAGGGACCGCTCGGCACCTTCTATCTGCGCGAGGACTCCGACCGCCCCCTCATTCTGGTGGGCGGCGGCACCGGCTTTGCACCGCTCAAAGCCATGATCGAGCACGCCTTTTATGTCGGGATCGAACGTCCGATGCAACTTTACTGGGGGGTGCGGGCACGCCGCGATCTCTATCTCCCCGACCTGCCGCCCGCCTGGGCGCGGGCGCACCCGCAATTCACCTACACCCCGGTGCTCTCGGAGCCCGACCCGGACTGGCAGGGACGGACCGGGTTCGTCCATGAGGCGGTTGCGGCGGATCACCCGGATCTGAGCGGAGTCGACTGCTACATGAGTGGTCCCCCGCCGATGGTGGAGGCCGGCCGCCGCGCCTTCGAGGCCCGCGGCTTGCCTCGGGATCACCTGTTCTCCGACGCCTTCGAATACGCCCCGGAGACCCGCGCGGCAGCGGGCGGCTGAGCCAGCCACACACGGTTCGCGACGACCGGTCAACCCCGATATCCTTGCCTCTGCGCCCCGTTCGCGGTCAAACTCCGCGGCCGGATGGGAACCTTCCCGACTGCCATCAGAGAATCATCGCCATGCGCTCAGCCCGAACCGGCATCGCCGCCTACCTGGCCCTGTGCAGTGCCGTCATCTTGTTCGCCCTGCTGGTCAACGGCTGCGCATCGAACCCGGCCCCCGTGACCTGGAGCGCGCCCGGAATCACACCCAAGCCCTACCGCAATCTGGTCGTGTTCGGCGTCGCGGCCAACGGCAAGGTGCGGCGTGCCTATGAGGTGAATTTCGTTGCCGCGCTGCGCGCACGCGGGGTCTCGGCGCGCGCCGGACATGGCCTGCTGCCCGACGGCGGTCTGGGGGACGTTCAGGCGGTCAAACGCGCTGTTGCCGGCACCGGCGCACAAGGCGTCATCATCACCCATCTGGTGGGCGAGCGCTCCGCACAGGTCCAGTCCCGCAACTTCGTCAACCCCAGCCTCTCCGGCAGTCTCTATCCCTATTACCAGCGGGTCCACGGCTATGTCACCGAACCCGGCTATTACGCCAACTTCCCGATGCTCCAGCTCGAGACCAACCTGTATGACGTCGCCCGCGAGAAGCTGGTCTGGTCCGCGCGTTCACAGCCAATGGACCCGGGCTCCGAGAAAACCACCATCAACGAGGTCATCGAGACCATGATCCGCAGTCTGGCAGAGGCCGGATTCCTTCCCGAATAGCGCCGTTCTACCCATCCTACGCGCGTCTGCGACCACATCACTTTGGACCGCACCCTGAGCCGGCCAGCGATTCCAAATTTGGGCGGCATCGCGCGACCCCTGGTGGATGCGGCGCGCGCGACCGCCGTGCCGGGTCCCTGACACCGAGCGGCGCGCCTTATCCACCCTACAGCAGAGCCGGTTTTGTAGGGTGGATAAGCGCAGCGCATCCACCATCAGCCTCGCGGCCGGCACGCTGCTGGCGGCGGCCACCCAAATTTAGAACTGCTGCTGAGCCGGCACCACAACCCAAGACGGCGGCCAGCTGTGCGATGATAGAGGTCTGACCCTCAGTGTCGTGTCGGCGCGTCGCCGCTCATCGGCGGTGCATCGATTCGCGGAGTCTCCCAGGTGGTATTTCAGCTCCGTCGGTCGACCAAACGCCTGCTGGCCTTGCTGGCGACCTTGCCCGCCGCGCTGCTGCTGCTGGCCGTCATCTATATGCTGGGGATGTCCCACTTGGAGGGGGACCCGCGCGGCTTTTGGGATAGCCTGGAGTGGGCCTCCGAGACCCTCACCACCACCGGCTACGGACGCGATGCCCGCTGGCGCCATCCGGCCATGACGCTCTTCGTGGTTACGGTGCAGTTGAGCGGCATGTTTCTGATCTTTCTCCTCTTCCCAATCTATGTTCTGCCCTATTTCGAGGAGCGTTTCGAGCAGCGCCTGCCGCGCCGACTCCCGTCGATGGGCGGGCGTGTGCTGTTTCATCGCTACGGTCCCAGCGTGGAGTCGCTGGTCGCGGAGCTCCAGCGGGTGCGGGCACCCTTCGTCATCCTGGAGCAGGATCGGGCGGTCGGGCGCGCGCTCGTCGATCGCGGCTTCCGGGTGGTGGTGGGGCAATTGGACGAGGACCCCGAATTGCTGGCCGGGGTGGAACGCGCCCGCGCACTGGTCACCTGCGCGGACGACCACTTAGGCGCCACCTTTGTCATGATCGCCCGCGAGCGGGGCTTCGTCGGCCCGATCTACGCGCTGGCGGCAAACCCGCTGCACCGGCCCCCGCTGATCAAGGTCGGGGCCACCGTGGTCTATACGCCGAGTCATGTGCTGGCCGCCGCGCTCGCCGCCCATGCGAGCACCCGCATCAGTCCCCAGGCCGAGGGGCTGCAATCACTGGGCGGTCAGGTCGGGATCGCCGAATACCGGGTCCATCCGGAGAGTCCTCTGGCCGGTCAGGCGCTGGGCGCGGTCCACCTGCGCGAGCGGCTCGGCATCAACCTGATCGGTCAGTGGCAGGGGGGCCGGTTTACACCCGCCCGCGGCCCGGCGACCCGCATCGCCGCCGGGGCCATTCTGGTCGCGATCGGCCGTCCCGAGAATCTGGTCAGGCTGGAGGCCCTGGCCGCTCCCATCCGCCGCGCCGGTCCGATCGTCGTGGCTGGCTTCGGCGAGGTTGGACGTAAGGTCGTCGAAATGCTGCACGACGCGGGCGAGACCACCATCGTCATCGACGAACACGACCATCCTGGCGTTGACGTCGTGGGCAATGTCCTGGAGCCGCACACGCTGGAGCAGGCGCGGGTCAGGGCGGCCGGCACCCTGGTGCTGGCCCTGAGCGACGACAGTTCCGGTGTCTTCGGCACCGCGGTGATCCGGGACTATGCCCCGCACGTGCGGCTGATCGCACGGGTCAACCGCGCCTCCAACGTCCCCCGACTCCATCAGGCGGGGGCGGACTTCGCCCTCGCGGTGGGCCAGGTCGCCGGACAGCTTCTGGCCCATCACCTGCTGGGCGAGAGCGCCTTGTCCGTCGAACAACGACTGCGCTGCGTGCGCGTGCGGCCGGGAACGCTGGTAGGTCAGCACCCTTGGCAGGCCGGAGTCCGCGAGTACAGTGGTGCCTCGGTGGTCGCCGTGGAGCGCGGCGGCGAGGTATTGGTAGAGCTTCCCAAGGACTTGCGGGTCACGCCGGAGGATACGCTCTTTGTCTGCGGCACCACCGAGGGCCTGAGCCTCTTCCAGCGCGAGTTCCGCTCTACCCCCTGGGTCGCCAACGCCGGGACCTAGCGCCTCCCCGAGATCGCTCCGCGCTTTGCGTTTTCGCCCATGAGCGGTACCCTGCGTCTTCTCGGGCCCTGCCAATGAACCCCCGGCGGGCACCCCATTTCCGGAGTCTTCATCTTGGATATCGACATTCTCAATGCTGATTTCGGGA
>Ga0247839_1001884_pt1 | contig 33042 bp, 24 predicted proteins | sample LaCruzMarch2015__6_FD_192405 | JGI IMG/M metagenome (GOLD analysis project Ga0247839, IMG submission 192405) | Freshwater microbial communities from meromictic Lake La Cruz, Castile-La Mancha, Spain - LaCruzMarch2015_16m | ecosystem: Environmental > Aquatic > Freshwater > Lake | place: Spain... | reverse complement strand
GCCGTCTGCCGCACCCCCGGGCAGCCCCCGGTCGGGACCAACGCCCCCCACAACCCCCAACGTCGGCACCCACCGGCGCCGACGCCGCCCACTGTCAGCCGGCGGCAGGGTTATGCTTCAGGGCTGCCGGTAGCGCGCCCGTGTTGACCAGGCCACCGAGCCAGTGGTTATACCAGAGCTGGGACGGCGCGCGCACCGGCCAGTAGCCGGAGTCGTCGGGCGCCACGGTCACGGCCACGAAGCGGTTCAGCGCGGTGGACCACAGGTAGTCCGTGAACGCGGCGGTCTGCTTCACGCCCTTCAAGTAGACCTGGTAGTAGCGGTTGCCCTCGCCGAAGGCCCGCTCGTGGTTGATCATCACCGGCAGGGTCCCGCCGAAGGGGCAGTCCACGACGTGGAAGAAGTAGCTCGCGTCGGTCGTCGCGTAGCCGTCGGCGGAGATCTCGGTGGCGGGCACATGGCCGATGCCGAGCAGATAGGTCCCGGCCGCCGAGAAGGCCCCGGCGGCGAGCTCCACGCTCGACAGTTCCGTGTCGCTGCAGACGAGCAGCCGCGGGCCGGGGATGGGGTAGACGCTGGACGGCCGCGACGGCAGGCCGCTGGCCACCACGCGGGAGCTGATCGCGCCGGTGGTGACGTCCACGCTGCGCACGGCGTTCGCCGGGTCCCGCTCGACCAGATAGAGCGCGGACCGGGAGGCATCGACCCAGCGCAGGAAGAAGGCCGCCGTCAGGCCGGGCAGCACCACGGACTTGTTGCGGGTCGCCAGGTCCACCCGCACCAGCCGGGTGTCGGCGTCCGACGGTTGCTCGGTGACCCAGGCCGTGTTGCCGTCCGCGGACAGGGCCAGTCCGATGCCGTTCGCGACGGCGTCGAACAGCACGGTCTGCGCGCCGGACGCCAGATCGATGCGCAGGATGCGCCCGGGGTCGGCGAACTCCACCAGTTGGTGAGCACCGCGAACACGTTGCCCGGTTCGAGGGTCGTCGTGCCCACGGAGCCATCGATAGGCGCTCCCGCGTAGGCGACCTGCTGAAGGTCGGCGTGGGACAGGCCATTGAAGTCCGCCTCGCCGAGCCAGGCGATCTTCGCCCCGCTCTGGGGCACCAGCTTGCGCTCGGTCGCGTTCACCTGCTCCCACCAGAGGTCGGCGGCGCCGTTGGGCGCGACCTCGGAGCCGGCGTCGAGATCGAACAGCCAGGTCCCGTGCAGTGTGCCGGTGCCGGCGGAGGCGCTGCCCGCGGCGGCCCGGGTCAGGTCATAGCGGGAGGCCTTCCCGTCGAACTCGACGAAAAAGAGCGCGTTCCTGGCGGGCGAGAAGTCGGACCCGATGGCCCCGCCGAGCCCGGAGACGAGTTGCGTTATTGACATTCGGAATCTGCCCGTGCCGTTGTCGGAAGCCGCTGAGGAGGCTCGTACCGCGCCGATGGGACCGTCGGTGCTGTAGGGCGGAACGCGATAGCGGTTCCGCCATTGCGGTGCCTGCATCGTGGCGGATCGCCCTGCGGGCATCCGTCCTACGGGCTCAACTAAATCCACAGGGCAATCAATCATCTATTTGAGCCTGGCTCCTTTATCCAAGATGTCAGACTTCGGGCAGAATGCGCAGCGCGCGACGGCTCGGCAGGCGATAGATCGCGAAATCGCGCCGGTCGAGGGTAAAAATGCGCTCGATGCCTTCGCGTGTTGCGATTCGCATGAGGGATGCATCGGCGAAGTCCATCGGGAGATCCCGGTATTTGTTCATCGACGCACGTATCTGCGGCAAATCCGCGGGCTCCAGATCGATAACGTGAATCGCGCCTCGCTCGATCATCTGCAACAAGCCGAGTTGGGCTATCGTCGAGAAGCCGAGCAGATACATCGCCTCAGTGACGGGAATCCAGGTTGTGAACAGGGGCGGAGCCAGAGTCTTCATGACAGCGACACAAGAGTCATGCGCCGAATCGCTCTCGCTCAGGAGCGCGACCATCGGCCCGGCGTCGATCAGCACTGGTGTCCTGATCATTCGGTCTTGCGTGCTTGCAGCAGCGCCCGAAATGCCTGTTTGTGGGTCCGCGCCAGATCCGCGGGTCCGTCCTTGCCAACCCCCACCAAGTCGCCGATCAGGTCGAACGCGCTACGCTCGGTCGATTCGCCGGATTGCGCCGCCTCAAGGGCAATCAACGCGTCGCGCACGAGGTCCGACTTGGCGCGCCCGGTGGACGACGACAAGCGATCGAGACGGGCATCCGTCTCGCGATCCACGGCAATGGTTGCTGGCATAGCCTACCTCGCTTTGTTCTTGATGGTCTGCGGTGGCTCAGGGTGACCGATCGCGCTGACGGGACCAGCCTATTGCTCCGGGGGTGATCGTTCCGGTGAACGAACGCGTCGTCTGCGGATGGGAACAGAGTCGAATCCGCGTCATGCCGGCGTAGTGCCGGGCTCCGCGGCGCCGGCACCGTACCAGCGCAGCGCCGCAGCCACCCTTGACGGGTCCTGCGGAAACTCCGGTTTGGTGGCCAGTATCCGCCAAAAGACCGGATCGCGTGCCGCTTCGAGTACGACCTGGTGCTCGATGAGGATCGATTCGCTCAGGTGTTTCAGCGCGTGCGCCTCTCCCTTCTCGGCGCAGGTTTTTTTCAAACACGTTGGCGACCTCTTGCAGCCTCCGCGGGAGATCGGTTCCAGGGTCAGGTCAGGGTTCCAGGGTCACACGGTTCCAGGGTCAGGTCTTGCAATCATACATTCCGCCTTCTTATAGCAGATGATGGATTGCAAGACCGGACCCCTTCTTCTGCTGTGCGGACCGTGCGGACCGGCGACCTTGACGGTCGGCCTCCCAGGGCGGTCCCGCGGCATGCGTTGAACTTCGGTCGTCTTGATTCCGGGCTGGGCGGGATCAGCGCGACTTGTCGCGGGTGGTGGGCCGGCCCAAGACGGCGCGTGGCGCGCGGCCTGCTGCGGTGTCATGGCGCGCTATGTACCACGGTCCGCGCGTCACGGCGACCCCTGGAGCGGTGTCGGCCGCACCAAGCCAACGCCCGTCGGCTTTGCCGTGCGCACCCGGTTCCCTCCGAAACGGCGTGGGTGCGACCGGTGCGCGCGGCGCACCCTACACGTTCGTTGGTCCGACCGATGATCAAGGCCGCAGGGCAACTGTCTCCCTTGACGGCGTGGACGGATGGTCTGATGGAAGAGGAGGGTACAGGCTCGCGCGCACCCGCCTGTAGGGCCGGACCGGGCGCCGCGCGGGTTTCCTGGCGGTATCGATCGGGAGAATTTTCTGAGCTTGGCCCGATTCGGTGGCGCGCCGCACGGGGCCGCGCTAACCTTGCGCCAATCATTTGATCGGAGACAGTTGATGGACCCGCAGCCCAAGCAGCCCCCGTTGGTGGGCGTATCCCGCATCCGCTTGGTCGATGGGCTGCTGGCCCTGGTGGATCAAGTGCAGGAACTGGGGGAGGCGCGCTGGGTCTCGCTGGAGGCCCCCTCCGGTTGGGGCAAGACCCGGGTCGCCCAGGAACTCTATGCGCGGCTCGCCGCGCGCCAGACCGAGCTTGAGACGGGCCACTATTGGCCCGCGACGATCCTGGAAGCGATCGACGCACCGCTTGAGGACACCGTCGGTTTTCGCCGCAAGCGCGTGTTCCCGGAGCGCATCGACCGTGCCGCCGGCAGCCTTCCCGCCTTCTTTTGGTGGGGCATCGCCTGTGACATGCGCAGTTGCGGCACCGCCTCCCAGAACTTGCTCGAAGACCTGCTCCAACTCGATGCCCACGCACTCTACCTGGACGCCGCCTGGACCGCCCTCACCTCATTTCGGGAACGGCACTTTCCGACCTTGGCGCAGGCCAGGCAAGACCTCGGACGCATCATCGCCGAGGGGCTGGAGGAGGGTGCCGGCCACCTGATCGGAGTGGTCATCGAAGCGCTCGCGAAGCACGGCCTCCCGGGCGGGGGTCTCGTGGTCAAGCTCGGGCGCTGGGGCATCGGCAAGGCCGCGGAGACCCAACGCAGATGTGAAAAGGTCGCCGCCGCCGGACCGCTGGGCAGCGACAAGCCTCCCGACCTGCTCGACGACACGGTAACCATGCTGACTCGCCTCGCCCGCCCCGGCCTGCCGGTGATCGTCTTCGTCGAGGACCTGCACGTCGCCTGGCGCGGCCGGCGGGCCGAAGACGGCCCATCCCTGATCGAGGAACTGCTTGAGCGGCTGGTACGCTCCAACGCCTCCTTGCTGATCCTGACCACCGTCTGGCCCGGCGAACTGGACCAGCGCGAACGGCTCATGGCCGTCACGGCGGAACCGATGATCCGCCCCCGTTTCCTGCGCGTTCGGCATGACCAGCCGACTCCGCCGGCCCTGCCGCCCGATGCCTCCCTGGACGTGCTGCCCGACGCGGCCCTGCGCGAGCTGATCCTCTTTTACTATTCGCAGACAGACCCGGAGACCCTGGCACGGCTTGCGGCACGCTGGACCAACCCACTGCCGCTGGAACTGGTCTGCACCCTGCCCAAGTACCGGCAGCGCTTTCAGGACGGGGCGCTCAAGCTCCCCGCCGCCGAGATCGAGGCCCTACCCCAGCGGGTCGAGGACCTCTACCGTGACCTGTGGAACGCCCTGCCGGAGCCCGTCCAACAGGCACTCGCCCTCTCCACCCTCGCCATTCCCGACCAGGACGCCACCTGGTACCACCGCCTTACCCGCCAGGCCATCGAACAGTGCCTGGAACTGCGCGACCATGAGGCGCTCGCCCGCACGCTCGGCGAGGACCGCATCCCCCATGGCTGGGTGCGCGCTATTGAGGAATGGCGCCGCCGCTTCAACGAACCGGATCAACTGCGCATCGCCCACAAGGCGGTCGGTGATTTCTACTTCGACGAGGATATCGACCACTACCTGGACCGACTCGGCGCGGCGATCAGGGCCGACGGGCTGGAGGGTACGGGACCTCAAACCCAGCATTGCGCGCGACTCATGCTCACCCTGCACCGCAACCGCAAGGGCGGGGTCAACGATTCCGATGCCCTGCAAGCGATTCGAGTGCTGCAAGAGGCCCTCAATGATCTGCCGAGGGAACTGCCGATGCGGATCGCGCTGGGCGAATACCTTCGCCGACTCGCGGTGAATGCGGATTCGGCGGAAATGCTCTCCGGGCGTGCCAACTATGCCTTGGCGCTCGGTGAATCCGGACAGGTCCAGGCGGCAGCAGCGGTCTTCGCAGCGCTGCTGGGCGACGCGATGCGCGTCCGCGGCCCGGAACATTCGTACACGCTGAGCACGCGCGGCAACATTGCCCACTGCCGCGCGGAAGCAGGGGAGATCAAGTCCGCGCTGGCCGACTACGCGGCGCTGCTGGCGGACGAGACGCGTCTCCTCGGCCCGGACCAGCCGGTCGTGCTAACGACGCGCAACAATATCGCGTACTGGCACGCGCAAGCCGGGCAGCTCGCACCCGCGCTCACGGTCTCCGAGGCGCTGCTCGGCGACCAGACCCGCATCCTTGGCCCGGACGATCCGAGCACTCTGACGACGCGCAACAACATCACGTATTGGCGCGCGCAAGCGGGGCACATCCCGCCCGCGGTTGCGGTCACGGCCTTCGAGGAGTTGCTGGGCGACCAGACGCGCATCCTCGGCCCGGATCATCGCGACACCCTGAGAACCCGCGGCAACATTGCGCACTGGCTCGCGGACGCCGGGCAGTTCGAGTCTGCACTCTTGGCCTTTGATGCGCTGCTAAGCGACGAAATCGGCATCCTCGGGCCAGACCATCCGAACACGCTAATGACGCGCAACGATATCGCCCACTGTCGCTCACGAACCGGGCAGGTCGAGCACGCGCTGACGGCCCTCGAAGCGTTACTTAGCGACCAGTTTCGCATTCTCGGCCCGGACCATTCTGACACACTTTTGACGCGCGGCGGCATCGCCTATTGTCGCGGCGAGGCCGGGCAAATCGAGCCCGCACTCGCTGCATTTGAGGCACTGTTGAGCGACCGTGCGCGCATTCTCGGGACGGATCATCTGGACACCCTGAAGACGCGTAGCAACATTGCGTACCTGCGCGCAGAAGCCGGCCACATCCAGCCGGCGCTTGCAGCCTTCGAGGCAGTTTTTGGTGACTTTGAACGCCTATTCGGCGCGGACCATCCGGAGGCGCTCACGACACGCCATCATATTGCCTATTGGCGCGCGAAAGCGGGACAAATCAAGTCAGCACTCACGGACTTCGAGGCACTGCTCAGCGATCAGATGCGCATCCTCGACCCCAATCACCCGCATATCCAGGAAAGCCGCGAATGGATCAAGCATCTGAGTCGGCGCTTAGGCACTAACCGGCGCGATCCCCCAGGCTGTCGGCACGGTCCAAGCTCGCGCAAATGCCCACCGTGACAGTGCTTCTGTCCCCTGGTGCCGAGGCTCAGTCCGGCACCGCGTCGTGGCGGCTCTGCCGCCAGCCCGGATGGAACAGGTGCGATTCGGCTGGATGCACCAACCGAAGCGACTCCTACGGACTCAGCCAAGTCTGGGCACTGGCAGCACGGGCGGCAGAGCCGCCAAGACGGCGTGCCGAGGCGGAGCCTCGGCACGAGAGCAACGCCGGACACAAAGGTAACACGAACATGAACTTCCCACACCTTGACCGAATCACCATCGACCCCCGGGTCATGGGCGGCAAGCCCTGCATTCGGGGCATCCGCATCACCGTCGGCACCATCACTGGCCTGTTGTCCTGCGGCGAGTCGATCGACAGCGTGCTGGGGCTCTATCCCAGTCTGGAGCGCGAGGACGTCTTTGCCGCACTTGCCTATGCGACTCGGGCGCCCCGCCCGAAACGCCTTGCTGGGCACTGATTATCACTCCGGCTACCCTGGTGACAAGAAGGTCGCTGGTCCGCACAGCGGACCCTACGGTCGCGGGGCCCTAGGGTCCGCTGTGCGGACCACAGACCTCGCAGTTGGCTGATTGGCTAAGTTTCTGCCTGCGCCAGTGTAGGTCGCCCTTCAGGGCGACCCGTTGATCGCACGGACGCTTGGTCGCCCTGAAGGGCGACCTACATCGGTCCGTGGTCGGCATGATGATCAAGGCCCCCCTTGGGGTTGGGCGGTCACACCTGAATCGATGCGGCGACCTGTGCGTCGGTGTGCAGTCCCGCCAACGCAGACTCGGCCGCTGGTCGCGGCCGGTCGAGCGCGCAGACAAATGCAAGCGCACCTGGCTGTGGCGCTTCTGGGCTCCACGCCCCCGCGGGGCGCGACGGTCGCCGTTAGCGTTCGCCCCCGCAGGGCCGTTTCTCCACATGGCCTGTGGCCGCCTCTGGGGATAACCTGTGTCGAAGCTGTCAGGGCGCCATCCGAACAAGGGCCTGGCGATGGCGGTCAGGAATTGACCAGAGGCCGCCTCGTGTCGGGTTATGGCGTCTTAACCAAACAAACGTTTGAAACACTGCCCCGATGGGGTAGACTGAGCGGCTGATTCCGTACACGCCGTTTGCCATGCCCCCGCTCGACCAGACCCTGTCCAGCCGCACCCTGGACCCGCGCACCGGTGAGACCCGCCAGCGCATCATCGAGACCGCGCTCAGGCTCTTCGCGGAGCACGGCTTCCGCGGTGTCTCGGTGCGGGATCTCAGCGCCGCGGCCCAGGTGAACGTGGCCGCCGTCAACTATCACTTCGGCAGCAAGCAGGGGCTCTACCGCACCATCTTCGAGACCGTGCTCGACGAGGACGAGGGGTGTTTCGCGGCGCAGCTCGAGCGGGTCGCGACCCTGCTGGGGCGCGCCGGGGCCGATCCGAGCCTGCTGCGGGCGGCGGTGGAGGTCCTGGCCCGCGGCCTGGTGGGGCGCCTGTCCGCCTTCGAGCACCTGCGCTGGTTCAGCGTGCTGGTGGCCCGGGAGTTGGCCTTTCCCGGCGAGCTCTTCGACCTGCTCTACCAGCGCCGCGCCGAGCCGGTGCTGCGGCTCCTGGCGCAGGTGGTGGGGACTGCCTGGGGGCTGGCGCCCACCTGCGAGGCGGTCCGCCTCACCGCCAATGTGCTGCACGGTCAGATGGCCAGCCTGGTCTTTGCGCGCCCTATCCTGGGGCGCCAGTTGGGCTGGGACCACGAGACCCCGCAGCGCCTGGACCAACTCACCAGCACCATCACCGACCTCATCAGCCGTGCCATCGGCCTGGACGCCCCGTGCGTTCCGCCCGGCCCGCGCGGCGCCGCTGGAGTATCCGTATGAAGGCGAAGACCGGCTTTATCCTGTTCGGGTTGGCCGCCGTGGGCCTGTTGGCCGCCCTGGTGTCCTACGGCAAGGTCGGGGGCGATGGCGCCGCCGGCAAGGCCGCGTCCAAGCCGCCCGCTCCGGCCCTGGCGGTGGCCCTGGTCGCCCCGCGGCTCACGGACTGGCCGCGGGTGATCGAGGCGAGCGGCGGTCTCTTCGCCTGGCAGGAGGGGGTGATCGCGGCCGAGACCGGCGGGCTGCGCGTGGTGGAGGTGGCGGTGGACGTGGGCGATCGGGTCCAGCGCGGCCAGGTCTTGGCGCGCCTGGATCAGGACACGGTGAAGGCCGAGGTCGCCCAGCAGGAGGCGCGGGTGGCGCAGGTCCGCGCCGCCCTGGCGGAGGCGCGGGCCAACGGCAACCGGGCGCGCAGCGTCAAGGACAAGGGGGCCATGTCCGAGCAGCAGATCACCCAGTACCTGATCGCGGAGGAGGCGGCCAAGGCCAACCTGGCGGCGGCGGAGGCGGCGCTCGAGATGCAGCGGCTGCGGCTGGCCGAGACCCGGGTCCTGGCGGTGGACGACGGCGTGATCTCGGCGCGCGGTGCGACCCTGGGGACCGTGGTGCAGCCCGGGACCGAACTGTTCCGGCTGGTGCGTCAGGGCCGGGTGGAGTGGCGCGCGGAGCTGACGGCCGAGCAGCTCGCCCAGGTCCGCCCAGGCCAGGAGGTCGCGCTGCGGCTGCCGGGCGGGGAGGGCGTGACCGGCAAGGTGCGCATTGCGTCCCCGACGCTCGACGCCGTCACTCGCTACGGCCTGGTCTATGTGGACCTGCCCACCGACAGCCCGGCGCGGCCCGGGATGTTTGCCCAGGGCAGCATCCGGCTCGGGGCGAGCCGGGCGCTGACCCTGCCCGAGTCCGCCGTGCTCCTGCGCGACGGCTCCAGCTTCGTCTTCGAGGTCCTGCCCGATGAGCACGTCGCCCAGCGCAAGGTGGAGACCGGGCGCCGGGCCGACGGCCAGGTCGAGATCCTGTCCGGCCTGGACGCCGCCGCCCGGGTGGTGGAGAGCGGCGGGGCCTTCCTCGCCGATGGCGACCTGGTGCGGGTGGAAGTCGGCGCCGCCCCTGGCGCCCAGGGCGGCGCCTGAGCTTGTGTGCACTGTGCGAGGCCGGAATTAGTCCGCGAAAAACGCGAATGAACGCGAATAAGTAACGTCTCAGGCATCCTTCCTCTTCGCGTTCTTCGCGTTTTTCGCGGACTAATTCTTAGGCCCGAAGCGCTTCTCATGCACGCCGACCCGAGTAATCTATGAACGTATCCGCCTGGTCCATCCGCCACCCGGTCCCCGCCATCCTGCTGTTCGGGCTGCTGACCATCGTCGGGATCATGGGGTTCCGCGCGCTGGGGATTCAGAACTTCCCGGACGTCGAACTGCCCACCATCACCATCAACGCGAACCTGGAGGGGGCGGACCCGACCCAACTGGAGACCGAGGTCGCGCGCAAGATCGAGGACAAGATCGCGTCCCTGGGCGGGATCGAGCATATCCGCACCACCCTGACCGATGGCTCGGCGGCCATCCGGGTCGAGTTCCGGATCGACAAGGACACGGAGGTGGCCTTGAACGAGGTGCGCAATGCCGTGGACAGCGTACGTGCCGACCTGCCGCAGGACATGACGGACCCGGTGGTCTCCAAGGTCACCACCTCGGGCTCGCCGATTGCGACCTATACCGTCGCCTCCGAGCGCATGGACGAGTCGGCCCTGTCCTGGTTCGTCGACAACGAGGTCACCAAGGCCCTGCTGTCGGTGAAGGGGGTGGGGCGGGTGGCGCGGGTCGGGGGCGTGGACCGCGAGGTCCATGTGGATCTGGACAGCGCCAAGATGCAGGCGTTGGGGGTGACCGCGGAGGCCATCTCCGCCCAGTTGAAGCGGGTGCAGCAGGACGCCTCCGGCGGGCGCGGGGACATCGGCGGGGCTGTGCAGTCGGTGCACAGCTTAGGCGCGGTAGACACCGTGGCCGGGATTGCGGAGCTGAACATCCCGCTGCCGGACGGGCGGCGGGTGCGCCTGCAGGACTTGGGCCGGGTCAGCGACAGCTTCGCGGAGCGCGGCTCCTACGCCCTGATGGGCGAGACCCCGGTGGTCGCCTTCGAGGTGACCCGCATCAAGGGGGCGAGCGAGGTGGCCGTGGCGCAGGCGGTCAAGGCGGCGGTGGCCCACCTGGAGACCCTCCACCCCCAGGTGCAGATCCGGGAGGCCTACAACACCGTTGACCCGGTGCAGGACAATTACCTGGGCTCCATGGAATTGCTCTATGAGGGCGCGCTGCTCGCGATCCTGGTGGTCTGGTGGTTTCTGCGCGACTGGCGCGCGACCCTGATCGCCGCGGTCGCGCTGCCGCTTTCCATCATCCCCACCTTCGCCGTCATGCTGTGGCTCGGCTTCAGCCTCAATGTGCTGACCCTGCTGGCCCTGGCGCTGGTGGTCGGCATCCTGGTGGACGACGCCATCGTCGAGATCGAGAACATCGTGCGCCACCTGCGCATGGGCAAGCCGCCCTTCCGCGCGGCCATGGAGGCGGCGGACGAGATTGGGCTGGCGGTCATCGCGACCACCTTTACTTTGGTCGCGGTCTTCCTGCCGACCGCCTTCATGGGCGGGGTGCCGGGCAAGTTCTTCGTCCAGTTCGGGATCACCGCGGCGGTGGCCGTGGTCGCCTCGCTCATGGTGGCGCGCCTCTTGACGCCCATGATGGCCGCCTACTTCCTCAGACCCCACCCGGAGGGCAACACCGACGGGTTCATCATGACCGGCTATCTGGCCGCCGCCCGCTGGTGCCTGGCGCACCGCAAGACCACGGCGCTCGCCGCCATCCTGTTCTTCGTCGGGTCCATGCAATTGCTGCCGCTGCTGCCCAAGGGGTTCGTGCCGGCCGCGGACCGCAGCCTGACGGGCGTCAAGCTGGAACTGCCCCCGGGCAGTTCACTGGAGGACAGCCGGCTGGCGGCGGCGCGGGCGCGGGCCTTGCTCGCGCCCATGCCCGATATCCTCGGGGTCTTCACCGCGGTCGGCAGTACCTCGGGCGCGGGGCCGCTGGGTGAGGGCGGGGCCAAGGACGTGCGCCTGGTCAGCCTGAACCTGCGGCTCGTCTATCGGCACGACCGCAGCCGGACCCAGGCGCAGATCGAGCAGGAGGTCCGCGAACGCCTGCGGGCCCTGCCCGGGGTGCGGGTGTCGGTGGGCGCGGGCCAGACCGGTGAGAAGCTCCAGGTGTCGCTGGCAAGCGATGATCCCTTTGCCCTGGCCGCCGCCGCCGCGGCGGTGGAGCGGGACCTGCGCCGCCTGCCAGGGCTCGGCAACATCACCTCCGGGGCCGGCCTGCAGCGCCCGGAGATCCAGATCCGGCCGGACTTCGCGCGCGCCGCGGACCTGGGCGTGACCACCTCCGCCCTGGCCGGGGCGGTGCGGGTCGCCACCTCCGGCGACTTCAAGGTCAACCTGCCCAAGCTCAACCTGCCGCAGCGCCAGATCCCCATCCGGGTGCGCCTGGACCGGGCGATGCGCACGGACCTGGACGCCATTTCCCAGTTGCGCGTTCCGGCCAAGGTCGGCTCCGTGCCCCTGTCCGCGGTGGCGAGCCTGAGCCTGGGGAGCGGTCCGGCGCAGATCGACCGGGTGGACCGGATGCGCAATGTCAGCGTCGATGTGGAATTGAACGGGCGCCTGATCGGCTCGGTCCTGGCGGAGGCCAACGCCCTGCCCGCGCTCCTGAACCTGCCCCCCGCCGTGACCCGGCTGGCGCAGGGGGACGCGCAGCGGATGGCCGAGCTCTTCTCCTCCTTCGGCACCGCCATGCTGATCGGAGTACTGTGCATCTATATCGTGCTGGTGCTGCTGTTCCATGACTTTCTGCAGCCGCTCACCATCCTGGTCGCCCTGCCGCTCTCACTGGGCGGGGCCTTCATTGCACTGCTGCTGACCCACAACAGCGTCTCCATGCCCTCCATCATCGGCGTCCTGATGCTGATGGGCATCGTCACCAAGAATTCCATTCTCCTGGTGGAATACGCCATCGTCGCGCGGCGCGAACGCGGCCTGGACCGCTACCACGCCATCCTCGACGCCTGCCACAAGCGCGCCCGCCCCATCGTCATGACCACCATTGCCATGGGCGCCGGTATGTTGCCGGTGGCCTTGGGGCTGGGTGCCGAACCGAGCTTCCGCTCGCCGATGGCGATTGCCGTCATCGGCGGGCTCATTACGTCCACGCTCCTGAGCCTGCTGGTCATCCCGGTGGTCTTCACCTATGTGGATGACCTGCTGCGCCTCCTGCGGCGGCTGGTGCAGCGGGGGCATGAGGGACGGGGGGCGGGCGATCACCCGGGCGGCGCCGGCCGCGGCGCGGACGGTCCGGTGGCCCGCCAGGCGCCGATCCCCGCGGCCTTGCGGATCCTCGGCGAGCAGCGGCCGAATGCGGACCCTGCGGCCTGAGCCGGAGTCGTAGGGTGGATAAGCGCAGCGCATCCACCAAACGCGGCCGTCTGAGCGCGTCGGTCCGCACAGCGGACCCTACGCGATGGCCTTGATCATAACTCCGGCCGCCCGGACGCCGGTTGGCGCCCCGTTGTAGGTCGGCCTTCAGGCCGACCGGGGGCGCCGCGGTCGGCCTGAAGGCCGACCTACAGACCCGTGGCCGGAGTTATGATCAAGGTCCCACGCGATGACGGCGCGTAGGGTCCGCTGTGCGGACCAACGGCCCCGCGGTAAGCCCGATGGCCGGAATCGTGACCAAGGTCCGCGCGCTCTATCTACCCTGTTTCCGCAGGACAAGCCCCAGGATCAGGGTATAAGATAAGTGAGCGCGGCCCGTCCAGCCGCGTGGCAGACGATGGCAGCGAATGTACCCTGTGAGAGGCCGAAGCCGATGATCAAAGAACTGCGCGTCGAACAGTGGAAGAGCTTCGATCAAGCCACCCTCTACATCGACCCGCTGACCATCGTCATCGGCACCAATGCCAGTGGTAAGTCCAATCTGGTAGAGGCGCTGTCGTTTCTGCACCGGATCGCGTCGGGTATCGACGTCGATCAAGCGATCAAAGGCAACGATGCGCTGTTCCCGCTCCGGGGCGGAGCGGAGTGGATCTGCCGCAGGCCGTCGCTGGAGTTCACGCTGGCGGTCCTGATCGGCGTTTCTGAACGCCAGGACCTTCGTTATCGGATCAGGGTCCGAGTTGAGGGTGTGAAGACCGAAACGGTCGACGAGGAACTAACAGAGATCGAGTATGCGTCGGACGCCGAAGCGGCCGTCGAGAAGCCGCTGATTTTGCGACAATCGACAACAGCCGGAGTCACTGCGCGCGAGGCTGGTATTCCCGTCGGGGGTTATGCGATCCACGCGGGTAGTGCTCGTCCAGCGACGCAACTCGTTATTTTGGGCCGCGTGTCCAGTATCCTGCCGCAGGTGGACGGTTTGGTCCGAGAAGAGGACGCGGTGGACGCGGCCAAGCTCGTTGCGCAACACTTGAATCAGATCTTCGTCTACGATCCCATCCCGAGTCGGATGCGGGACTATTCGGCGTTGTCGGAGCGCTTGATGGCTGACGGCGCCAACCTCGCGGGTGTTCTCGCCGCCCTCGATCCGCAGCGCCATGCCGAGGTTGAGCAAACCCTGACCCGCTATCTCAAGAACCTTCCCGAGCGGGATATCAAACGCGTTTGGACCGAGCGAGTCGGCAGACTCAGTACCGACGCGATGCTCTATTGCGAGGAAGGCTGGGAGGGCGCCGCCAGTCACGAGATCGATGCCCGTGGCATGTCCGACGGCACCCTGCGCTATCTTGCCATCGTCACGGCCATGTTGATTCGCCCGCCCGGCAGCCTGCTGGTCATCGAGGACGTGGACAACGGGCTCCACCCCTCCCGCGCCGGACTCTTGATCGAGATGCTGCGGACCCTGGGTAAGGAACGTGGCATCGACGTCATCGTCACGACCCACAACCCGGCCCTGTTGGATGCCGCCGGGGTGCGTATGCTGCCTTTCATCACCGTGGCCCATCGCGACGGCATCACCGGGGCCAGTCGCCTGACCCAACTGGAAGACATCGCGCAGTTGCCAAAACTCATGGCCGGGGGGTCGCTGGGCCAACTGGCCACCGCCGGGCGTATCGAGGCCGCGCTCGAAGCGGACGGCATGTGATGCGCAAGGTCTTTGTCATCGAGACCGGCAATCACATCGCCCAGGCGCCCCACAGCCGCAGGGAGCGGGCCGACGCCCTGGCTGATCTGATCCGCAAGAGCGCCGATGAATTGACGCCTTGGGCCGCCTTCGCCCATCAATCCGCGCTATGGTCACCCGCGAGGCTGAAGACGCTCGCCGACACTTGGCCGGCGTTGGCGGCCCAAACGCTGTCCCTGGGTGATGCGACGATACGCGACGTAGCCGAATACTATGGCGCTATGGGTGGCCGGGTTGAGATCCTGACCGGTGACCAAGGGCTGAAGGCGTATGAGCCGGCGTCGCCGCCCGCGATTCCCCGGCGGCGCAGGTCGAGGTAGGTCCGTCGGCCCTGGTCATGATTCCGGCCACTGGGCCCCCAGCGAGGCCGTTGGTCCGCACAGCGGACCCTACGGAGCGCGGGTTTACCGTAGGGTCCGCTGTGCGGACCGATCGCCGCTGGCCGGAGTGATGATCCAGGCCGGTCCGTCGCATCCAGCGTCGAGATGCAGTCTTGCCGCACCCCTGCCCACGGGCGGTACAATTCGAGCGCGGACACCGCAGGGCAAGGGGGAGAGATACCGTCATGACGGTCAGGCAGATCATCGGCACCGGGCTCACCCGGGCACTGGGTACCGGGCTCATCGCCGACCTGGCCTGGGGGAACACGGCGGCGGGGGCACTGAAGTGCCTCAAGGACCATTTCACCCTCGACGGGCGCGACCTGGCCGCCGCCTTTCAGGACAGCCTGGGCCGCGGTGCGGGCGCCATCGCGCTGGGTCTCTCCGTCGAGGGGGCGGGGGTCCTGGCCCGCCTGGGCCAGGGGGCGCGCCGGGCGCTCTCGCCCAATCTGGCGCGGGCCTATGCCGCGGCGGTGGAGCGTGACTTCCTGCGGCCCTATGGCGCCGCGCGCGGTCTGTCGGCGGACGCCCTGGCGGGGCTGCGCCGCCGGACCCTGGACGCCTGCCGGGCCCTGGCGCAGCGCTGCGCCGAGATCCTCCCCGTCGCGGACCTGGATGAGACCGCGCTTGCCACCCTCGCCCAAGGCGCCTTCCGCGACGACCTCACCGACCTGCTGCTCGCCCGCTGCACCGAACTCCTGCCGGACCTGGACCCGGAGGTCCGTGGCCTGCTCGCCCACCAGGGCCTGCTCGGCGACGCCCTGCTGTGGTTCCTGCGTGAGCGCCTGCGCGCCGACCCGCGGGTCTGCGCCACCCTGGATGCGCTGCAGCGCGAAGGGCTCTGGGCGGATCTCCGTGACCTCAAGGCCGCCCAGGCGGCCCTGACCGGGGTCCTCGCCGCCAACCTGGATCGGGGGCAGGTGCAGGTCACCGAGGCCATGCAGTCCGGCGACTTCGCCCGCGCCACCGCGCTCACCACCCAACTCCAGGCCCTCGCCGCGCACCGCAGCGGGCTGCCCGCCCTGCTGGAACGGGCCCACGGGCGGCGCCAGGCGGCGGAGGGTGCGCTGCTGCGGCTGCCCGAGGCGCCGGCGGCGCTCGACGCCTTGGTCGAGTTGCGCCTCGATGACCTCACCGGCGCCCTGAGCGAGGTCGCCGGCCGACTCGACGCTGCCGTCGCCGCCGCGCAAGGGGCCCGCGACGCCGCCCAGGCCGCCGGGTCCAAGGTCGATGCCTGGGGTGGTCTGCTGCAGGACGACCTGGAGGCCCTGGGGGTCGGGCTCGGCACCCGGCTGGACCTGCTCCCCCAGGCCGTCGCCGCCGTGATCCTGCGCGTCCTGCGCCCCGGCAACCTGGGGTTTCGCATCACCCCCGGCGACGAGTTCACCCGGCACGACGGCGCCGCCCGCGGCCTGATCCGCCAGGCCCAGGCGGAGTTGGCGAGCCTGCCCCCGGGTCCCGGTCACAGCGTCGCCGCGCTCGCCGTCGGCAGTGCACTGTCCTCGACCGGGGCCGCCGCCGCCGCCGAGGCCCTGTTCCAGCACGCGTTGGAGTGCGCCCAGACGGATGCCGAGCGCGCCCTTGCCGCCTACAACCTGTTTCAGGTGCGCCTGCGCCAGGGCGCGCCACGCTATCCGGACGCTTTTGGAGGCGCTCCGCCAGGCGGTGGCCCTGGACCCCGTCCGCTATGCGACCCATGAGGAATGGAAGTACCCCACCCAGGCCATCCTCGGGGCCGGCGGCATGGGCTGCGCCTTCCTCTGCCGGGAGCCGGTCAAGGGCAACCGCCCGGTGGTGGTCAAGACCTTCTGGCGCGCCGCGCCTGGTGCGGTCGAGGCGACCTTCGCCGAGGCCATGACCATGGACCGGGTCGGCCGCGGCCATGTCCCGGCGCTCCTGGGCTACGGCTTCGCCCCAGGCGGCGAGCGCCCCTATATCGTCATGGACTATCTGGACGGCTACCGTGACGGCGAGGCCTGGCTCGCCGAGCAGGGTCCACTGCCACTGGCCGCGGGTCTGGACCTGGGCCGACGGGTGCTGCAGGCCCTGGTCGTCGCCCACGCCGCCGGGGTGGTGCACCTGGATCTCAAGCCCGCGAATCTCCTGATCCGGCTCAGGTCAGCGGGCGAGGGGATCGCGGTCCGGGTCATCGACTTCGGCCTGGCGCGGGTGGCCGAGCGGGTGGACGCGGCCCGCGTCCCCGGCGCCAGCCGTGCGGGTCTGAGTGTGCTCGGCACCGGCATCGCCGGCACCTGGGACTATGCCCCGCCGGAGCAACTGGGCCAGACCCGCTACGGTCCGCCCGGCCCGCGCAGCGACCTCTATGCCTTCGGCGCCACCTGGTGGCGGCTCCTGACCGGGCGGCACCCAAACAATCGCCGGGCCAAGTACCTGCCCCCGGGGTGCCCGGCGGCCCTGTTCGAGTTGATCCATGACCTGTTGGAGCATGACCCCAAGGATCGGCCGGAGAGTGCCGCGGCAGTTTTGGCCCAGTTGGACGCCATCGTCCCCGTCGCTGCGGCCCCCGAGCGCGACGCCCCCGCGCGGCCCAAGCCCCCGCCCGCACCCCCGATTCGAGTGGTATCCCCGCCGCGAACGGCGACGCCACCCGCGAAGCCCTCGGGGGTGCCGTCGGAGGTTCCCGACATCCACGGCTGGCCTGCTGCCAAGGTCCTGGCGCTGCAGAAGACCGCGGCTGATGCACTTGGCCTGTCAGTGGTCTTCCGCGACCCCTTCATCTCGCCGGTGGAACTATCCCGATCGTTCCTTGTTCGGATTGTTTGGACCGTAGTCGATCATGGTCCCGAGATGGTCGTCATCCCCGCTGGCCGCTTTCTCATGGGTTCGCCGGACAAGGAGGTGCAGCGGTCTGGAGACGAAGGCCCCCAGCATCTGGTGACCATCTCCCGCCCCTTCGCCATCGGGCGCTATGCCGTCACCGTCGGGGAGTACAACGCCTTTTGCGTCGCCACCGGCCGGGACAAGCCCGGCGATCAGGGCTTGGGTCGCGGTCGCCATCCCGTCATCAATGTGACCTGGAACGACGCGGTGGCCTACTGCCAATGGCTGTCTGAGCAGACCGGCCGGTCCTATCGCCTGCCAACGGAGGCGGAGTGGGAATACGCCTGCCGGGCCGGCACAGCAACCGCCTTCCACTTTGGTGCGACTGTCACGACTGACCAGGCCAACTACAATGGCAACCACCCCTACGACAATGGCGCCAAGGGTCGATACCGCGAGCAGACGGTCCCGGTAGGCAGCCTCCCGCCCAATCCCTGGGGCCTTTGCGAAGTACACGGAAACGTCTGGGAGTGGTGTCAGGATTGGTTTGGGGGCTATGAGGCCGGGCTAATCGCCGACCCTGGCGGTCCTGCCACAGGCGAGAGGCGTGTCCTGCGCGGCGGCAGTTGGGTCAACGAGGCGCGGCGCCTGCGCTCCGCTTACCGCGACCACGACGCCCCCGGCGACCGCGGCCCGCTCGGCGGTTTCCGGCTTGCCCTAGGTCCCGAGCTAAGGCAGGCCAAGCCGGCCGGCTAGGGCGCGGGGCCTGACTGCCCGCGCAGGGAGCGGGCAGAGCGAGCGGAAGGCGCGGGCAGTCAGGCCCCGCGGGGTCTCAGGCCGCGACCCAGGCGTCCAAGGCTTCAGCCTTGGCGGTCCTCCAAGGCTGAAGCCTTGGACTCCTGCGCTGACCCGCCCGGCCGCGCTATGCTTGTCGGCAGGATCCTGAAAGTCGCGCAGCGACGCTGTGGGAGCGGCTTCAGCCGCGACGGGCTGCGCGGAAGACGCAGCCTCGGAGTTCGCCGCGGCGCCGCATCGCGGCCGGAGGCCGCTCCCACAACGATCTCTTACTTGAAGAAGCACTTGTTTCACGCAAAGACGCAAAGACGCAAAGTTTTTCAATGCGATATCTCTGTCGTACGGGTCACCTGCAGGGTGGCGGGACCATCGCCTGCAACGTCCTATTCTTCTTTGCGTTCTTGGCGTCTTTGCGTGAGCAATTGTCGATTCCAGGTTCACGGTAACGCCTTGATCTCTGGTCAGTGCCGCATCGGCGCCCGGCACCTGGATCGAGGCCGGTGCATGCTCCAACTCAACCCGGCGATCAATATGCTCCACCGCCACCTGACCCATGAGCGACTGACCCTCGCCGCAATCGACGATGTGATTGCCCGCGGGCGCTGGGACGATTGGGCCGAACTGCGCCGCGCCGCCCTGGCCGATCGCCAAGTCCTGGAGCAGGTCCGGCGTATCTGCCTCGCCCGGGTCGCCGACCCTTATGCCCAGCGTTACCACTTCTGGTTGCACTATGCCGACGCGCACCTTGCCTGAGTGGGAGACGGTGCTTTCGTCCGCCGCCCGCTTGCAGCGTATCCTGCCGGATGCGGTGCTGGTCGGCGGCACGGCCGCGGCCATCCACGTCGGGCACCGTTTTTCACACGATGCCGACCGCTGCCCTATGACCTGGACGAGGTGGAACCCGCGCTCGCGGAATATAAGAACCTTGATCCACGTTGGCACGATTGGGTTGCGGTCAGGGGCGTGTGTGTCCAGGTTGCGCTGGGGGTCTTCGACCGTGTTTGCCAGGTGCAGTAACCGGTCAGCCAGAAAGAGCAGTTCTCACACAGAGACACAAAGATCACAAAGATTTTCAACGCGATATGTAGGTCGCGGAGATCACCCGCGCGGTGATCGGCCCAACGCCTTCAATGATTTGTTTTTCTTTGTGTTCTTTGTGTCTTTGTGTGAGCAATTCCCGGATTTCAGGTCAGCCCAGCAGTCCCGCAATCCACAGCGGGAACCGCTGCCAGGGAATCGCCCGGTTGCCGCCCGGCAGGGCGCGCTCCTCCTCGGTGGTGCAGACCAGGAGCCCTTCCGGGGCCGCCTCCGCGCCCATCAGGGCCTTGAGCCGGTTCAGCGGGTCCAGGTGCCGCGAGGTGGGGGTGGCGGTGAGCTTGATTTCGACCGCGTGGAGTCGGGGGCCGACCTGGATCAGCAGGTCGACCTCCAAGCCGTCCAAGGTGCGCCACCAGAAGAGGTCCGGCTTGTGCCCGCGGGCGGCGAAGGCCTTGATCGCCTCGGTCACCACCCAGCCCTCGAACAAGGCGCCGCCCAGTGGGCCGGCCAGGGCCGCGGCGCCGTCGGGCTGGCGGGTCAGGGTGGTCACCAGGGCCGCGTCCAGGAAGTAGAGTTTGGGGCTCTTGATCAGCCGCTTGCCGAAGTTGCGGAAATAGGGCGGCAGCAGGGTGACGACGAAGGATGCTGCAAGGACACCGATCCAGGCCCCGATGGTGGGTTGGGAGAGTCCGCAGTCACGCGCCAGCCCGGCCTTCTGGAGTTCCTGGCCGTGGTGCGCTGCGCACAGGCCCAGGAACTGCTCGGAGGCGCGCAGATCGCCGACGTTTTTCACCTGGCGGACGTCGCGCTCCAGGTAGGTGCGGATATAGGAGGGAGCCCAGAGGTCGCGCCGCTCCGTGGGGCTCAGGGTGCGTTGGATGTACATCCTGACGAAAATAAAGTCGGATTTTCATTTCGTCAAGGATGCAGGCGGGCGGGGGAGCGATCGGAACTGATGTGGTGACCGGGATCCCGGATACGCTGTCGTTGTCGTTGTCGTAATCGAATAATCCGACCACGACAACGACAACGACAACGACAACGACGGGCGGGCCGCCCCGCCTCCCTCAGGGCAGGGTGTCGCCCGGGCGCCTGACCGGGACCTTCAGCGTGACCAGTTCCTCCGCGCTGGTCGGGTGGATGGCGACGGTGTCATCCAGATCGGCCTTGGTGGCGCCCATCTTGAGCGCCACGGCGAAGCCCTGGAGCATCTCATCGACCCCGTCGCCGATCAGGTGGATGCCGACCACGCGCTCCTCGGGTCCGGCGCAGACGAGCTTCATGGCGGTTTCTGGGCCATGCTCGTTCAGGGCATAGCGCATGGGTCTGAAGCGGGTCTCGTAGACGGTCAGGGTGTCGCCGTAGCGCGCGCGGGCCTCGGGCTCGGTGAGTCCGACGCGCCCGACCGGGGGGTGGGAAAAGACCACCGTGGGGACGTTGTCGTAGTCGAGCTTCAGATCCGTTTCGCCGTTGAAGAGGCGCCGCGCCAGGCGGCGGCCGGCGGCGATGGCGACCGGGGTCAGGGGCTCGCGGCCGGTGACATCGCCGATGGCATAGACGCCGGGGACATTGGTGTTCTGGAAGGCATCGACCTTGATCAGGCGGTTGGGTGCGGTCTCGATCCCGGCCGCGTCCAGTCCCAGGTCGGCGCTGTTGGGCGCCCGGCCCACGGCCCAGATGATGGTGTCGAAGCCGGTCAGTGGCTCGCCGGTGCGCGGGATCAGGGCCAGCCCGTCCGCATGGCGCTCCAGCGCGGCGACTTCAAACTGGAGACCCAGGCGGATGCCCTCATGGCTCATGGTCTGCGCCAGCGCCTCACCGACCATGGGGTCGAAGAGCCACAGCACCCGGTCTTCCAGGGCGACCACGGTCACCTCGGAGCCCAGGGCGCGCAAGACGCCCGCGAGTTCGACGCCGACATAGCCGCCGCCGATGATGGCCACGCGCCGAGGCTGTTGCGCGAGTTCAAAAAAACCGTCGGAGGTGATCCCCAACTCGGCCCCGGGCATGCGCGGGACCAAGGGGCGGCTGCCGGTGGCGATGACGATGTGGTCGGCGCTGTAGCTGGTGCCATCGACCTCGATGGTATGGGCATCGCGCAGGCGTCCCAGACCGGTGATAGAGGTGATGCCCTCCTGCTTCACATAGCCGTCCCAGTAGTCGGTGATGCGCTCGACAAACTGGTTGCGCCCGTCGACCAGGGTCGACCAGTCGAAGGACTGGTCTTTGGTCTGCACGCCGAAACCGGCGCCGTCGCGCACCGCCTGGGCCAACTGCGCGGCGTACCACATGACCTTCTTGGGCACGCAGCCGCGGTTGACGCAGGTACCGCCCAGCGGGCCGGGATCGATGACCGCGACCCGCCGCCCCAGTTGTGCCGCCTGCTCAGCCGCCGCCAGGCCGCCGCTGCCGCCGCCGATGGCGATCAGATCGAAGTGTTGACTCATTGCGTTGTGCTCCGGTGGTAGCGTACTGGACGGGTCACGCAAAGACGCAAAGACGCAAAGAAAATGATCCAAGTCTCCGCGCTGTAACAGGCTGCACCCTGACGCGCGCAACGACCGAAGCCAAATGGAATGATCTTTGCGTCTTTGCGTCTTTGCGTGAAATCCGCATTCTTGGGGATTGATCCTGGCTCAGTACCAAAAGCAGCACGCGGAGGCTGCCAGGCGGCCGGCTTCCCTGCCGGTCGAGCGGGATCGGCGATCAGGCCGCGCGCTTGGCGAGCCACGCGGCCAGCTTGTCGGAGCCGCCGACGTGCTCGCCGTTGATGAAGACCTGCGGTACGCTGGACGCCTTGGCGACGGCGCGCAGGGTCTCGTCCGTATAGTCGCGGTTGAGCACCAGCTCTTCGTAGACGATGCCGGCGTCGCTCAGGGCCGCCTTGGCCTTGGCGCAGAAGGGGCAACCCTCGCGGCTGAAGACCGTCACGTCCAGGGGCTTGGGGGCGTTAGGCGCCACGAAGCCGAGCATGGTATCGGCGTCGGAGACCTGGAAGGGGTCGCCCGGCAGATCCGGCTCGACGAACATCTTCTCGACCACCCCGTCGCGCACCAGCATGGAATAGCGCCAGGAGCGCTTGCCGAAGCCCAGGTCGTCCTTGTCGACCAGGAGCCCCATGCCGGCGGTAAAATCGCCGTTACCATCCGGGAGGAAGGTGATGGCGTCCGCGTGCTGGACCTTCTGCCACTCGTTCATCACGAAGGTGTCGTTCACCGAGACGCAGACGACCGCGTCGACCCCCGCCGCCTTGAAGGCCGGGACCAGTTGATTGTAGCGCGGCACATGGGAGGAGGAGCAGGTGGGGGTGAAGGCCCCGGGCAGTGAGAAGACCACCACGGTCTTGCCGGCGAACACCTGATCGGTCGGGACATCCACCCATTCGGTCCCCTGGCGGGTGTGGAAGGTTACCTGAGGGACGCGCTTTCCGGTACGATCTTCAAACATTTCTGAGGTCTCCTGGGTTGGTGAGCCGTGGCTCGTCGAGTTGTTGCCGCGGGTTATCCCCGCGCCATGTCGTGCACGATACGGATAGGGGAGTGATCTGGAAAATGGATTATAAATATGGTTTCGATCGGCACAACCGATCAGTGGTCTGGGTCCAAGCCGGCTGGCCCGGGTGCGCGGCGCAGGCCATGGGCCCGGCCGCCGCCGGTGCGATCTGGCTGCTGCTCGACCGCCGCAGCTTCGGCGGGGTCCAGTCCCAGGTGCTCGCCCTGGCGACTAAGCTGCGCGCCGAAAAGATGGCGGTGCGGGGGGGCTTTCTCAAGGACCACGGCCCACATCCCACGGCGGCGGTCCTGGCCGCACTCGCCTGCGCGGTCCTGCCCGGCGGTTGGCGCGGTCTGCGCGCCCCGCCGGCCGCGGCATCGCCCGGGCTGCTGCATATCCAGGGCGACAAGGCCCGTTCGGTGATTCGGGGCCGCCGCCCCACCCCGATCGTCGACGGCAGACCGCTCAACGGCCGCAACCAGCGTAATATTCCGGTGGAGCGGGTCTGTCCGGGGGTGCGAGGGTTCGACCCCAGCGGTTAGGGGGGCGTCTCAGCGCCTCCCAACTCCTGAACCTGGAGACCCAAGGTACCGTAGACGCCCAGTGGCCGCCACCGCGGCCCGACCACAGAGCCCAGCCACATGAACCCCTCGGACCCGCGCCCCGCAATTCTCCTGGTCGAGGCCAATGGCCTCGGACCGTCGTCGACCGCTGCGGTCCTGACCGCAGCAGGCTATGCCGTGGACCGGGCGGCGGACCCCGACCGTGCGGCCGTGGCTGCGCCCCCCTATGCCCTGATTGTCTTGGACCTCATGGCACCGGGTCTGGATGGGGTGGCGGCCGCGAGCGCCATCCGGCGGCTGCCCGCCCCCCGCGGGGACGTGCCGATCCTGGCGCTGACCGGGTCCGCCGGGAGGACCTCCAACGGGAGCACCGCGGATGATTGCTGGTGCGCCGCCGGGATCGACGTGCTGCTGGACAAGGAGAACGAGCGCATGGACCTGCTGGAGGCCGTCGCACACTGGGTGGAGGCGGCCGATGACCCTGGTTGGCTGCTGGAGGCCCGCCCGGGGGTCACCCCACCGCTGGTGAACTGGCGTACCCTGGCCCAACTGGGGGAAGACCTGGGGGAAGACCTGGTGCCGGAGGTCCTGTTGACCTTTCTGGAGGAGACGGTGCGGCGCCTGGGTATCCTGCAGGTGCGGGTCGCCGCCGATGATGCCGCCGGTGCCGCGGAGGAGGCCCATGCCCTCAAGGGCAGCGCCGGGACCTTCGGCGCCATGGCCCTGCGCCAGGCCGTCCAAGAGATGGAGCAGTGCGGTCGGGCCGGGGACGCGGCACGCGTCGCGGCCCTGCTGCCGCAGGTCAGCCGCCTGGTGACGGCGACCTGCGCGCAGTTACGGGCTCAGTACTCCGCGGTACTCGCCGATTCTCCTTGACCACGCCCCGCACCAACCTGCAAATCGACCCCGGCGGGGCCCTGCCGGGGTTGCAGTCGGCGCCGGTTTACGACACTCTCTCGCTCGAACCCGCACCCCCTGACCGCCCGGAGCCTTGAGCCCGATTCATCCGTTGGTGGCCGAGACGGCCAGTCGAACCAAGCGATACCCATGTCCAGCAGCAAGCCCAGAGTGTTGATCATCGAAGACAGTCCGGCCCTGGCGGAGGTCTATCGCAGCTATCTGCGCGGCGAGCCCTACCAGGTCAAGCATGTCGGGGACGGACGTAGCGGCATGGCGGAACTGGAAAAGGACCCGCCCGAGGCCCTGCTCCTGGATCTCAAGCTGCCGGATATGGACGGGATGGAGATCTTAAAGCACATCCATGACCGCCAGATCCCCACCTCGGTGGTCATCATCACCGGTCATGCCTCGGTGGACGTGGCGATCGACGCCATGCGCTACGGGGCCTTCGATTTTATTGAAAAGCCCTTCAGCGCCAAGCGTGTCAAGGTCACCTTGCGCAACGCCGTGGACCGGCAGAACCTCAATACCCTGGTCGAGCGCATCCGCGACGACTTCCAGCGCGACCACTATCACGGCTTCATCGGCTCCTCCCTCGGCCTGCAGGCGGTCTACCGCATCATCGACAGCGCCGCCCCTAGCAAGGCCACGGTCTTCATCACCGGGGAGAGCGGCAGCGGCAAGGAGGTGTGCGCCGAGGCCATCCACCGCCAGAGCACCCGTCGCGACAAGCCCTTCATTCCCCTCAACTGCGGCGCCATTCCCCGGGACCTCATGGAGAGCGAGATCTTCGGCCATGTGCGCGGGGCCTTCACCGGCGCCAGCCGGGACCGTGAGGGCGCCGCCGAGATGGCGGACGGCGGGACCCTGTTCCTGGACGAGATCGGCGAGATGGACCTGGACCTCCAGACCAAGCTGCTGCGCTTCGTGCAGACCGGGACCTTCCAGCGCGTCGGCTCGACGCAATTGATCAAGGTCGACGTGCGCTTCATCTGTGCCACCAATCGCGACCCCGAACTGGAGGTGGCCGAGGGGCGCTTTCGCGAGGACCTCTACTATCGCCTGCACGTGATCCCCATCCAGATCCCGCCCCTGCGCGAGCGGGTGGACGACATCCTGATGCTGGCCAACCACTTCTTGCGTAAATTCGCGGTCGAGGAGCGCAAAGCCTTTCGCGAGCTTGCCCCCGAGGTGGAGGCCGTCTTCATGGACTATGAGTGGCCGGGTAACATCCGTCAGCTGCAGAACGTCCTGCGCAACGTCGTGGTCCTGTATGACGCCGAACAGGTCACGGTGGACATGCTGCCCCCGCCGCTCAACGGGATCGCCAAGCGCGGCGCGGCGCCGGTCCCCGCGCCCAAGCCGGGCCGGCCGGTGGAGATCAGCCCCCAGGGGATCAGGCCGCTGCACGTCGTCGAAAAGGAGGCGATCGAGCGCGCCATCGAATTCTGCGAGGGCAATATCCCGCGCGCCGCCGCGCTCCTGGAGGTCAGCCCCTCGACCATCTACCGCAAGCGCCAGGCCTGGCAGACCGAGGGCGCCTGACGTGGTGATCGCCGGCTGATGGTCGAGCGTGTCCTGTGGGTCCTGCTGATCGCGCTGGCGGCGGCCGTCCTAGGGGTCCTGACGGTCAAGCTGCGGCCACTGTTGAGCCCGGAGGCGGTCCTGGCGGCGGTGCCGGACCTGGACTGTGATCTGCTCGCCGGCCCCTGCACCGGGCGCTTTGCGGGCGGCGGGGAGGTGACCCTGGACGTCGAACCCCGCGGCATCCCTCCGGCCAGACCCCTGGTCCTGCGCGTGCGCACCCGCGATCTTACGGTCAGCGCGGTTGCCGTGGACCTGAACGGGACGGACATGAATATGGGCTATATCCGCCCCACCCTGCAGGCGGACGGACCGGGGCGGTTCCGCGGTGAGGGCATGCTGCCGGTTTGTGTGCGCCAGCGCATGACCTGGGAGGCACGGGTGCTCCTGACTACGCCCGCCGGATTGCTGGCCGCGCCGTTTCGGTTCGAGACTTCGCGGTGAGGCGAGCGTACGTTAGTAGCGAGTCAGAAATAAGTAACGAGTCAAGAACAAGTTAGACACAATCGTTGTCGTTGTCGTTGTCGTTGTCGTTGTCGTTGTCGTGATCGTAATCGCAGAAGCGATGAAATCCGGCGTGCGAGAGAATTCGGGGCGCTACGACAACCTCAATTACGACAACGACAACGACAACGAACCGTTCCTAACGTACTCACGTACTAGACTCAGAATAACGACGGGAGGCCCTATCCATGCGCGTATTGGTCGGCGACATCGGTGGCACCAAGACCGGAATCGGCGTTGCCGAGACCGATGGTTCGATGGTGACCCTGCGGGAGGTGCGGCGCTACCCGAGCGCGGACTTCGATTCGCTCGAGTCGCTCATCATCCATTACCTGGACGAGACCGGGCAGGTCCCGGCGCGCGACTGCCACCTGGGCGCCTTCGCCGTCGCCGGTCCGGTGGAGGGCCGGCACTGCCGCACCACCAACCTGCCCTGGGAGATCGATGCGGACCTGATCGAGCACATCCTGGAGTTCCGCGCCGTCGGGCTGCTCAACGACCTGGAGGCCGTCGCCTGGGGCGTCGCCGCCCTGGGTCCGGACGGCGTGGCCGAGATCCACCCCGGCGGCGGACCCCATGAGCCCAAGGTCGGCAACGCCTGCGTGGTGGCCGCCGGCACCGGGCTCGGCGAGGCTGGCCTCTACTGGGACGGCGCCCGCCATCACGCCTTCGCCACCGAGGGCGGACACACCGACTTCGCCCCGCTCGACGAGCGCGAGTTCGCACTGCTCGGCTTTCTTCAGAAACGCTTCGGCCGGGTGAGTTGGGAGCGGGTCGCCTCCGGGATGGGGATCGGCAACCTCTATGACTTCCTTCTGAGCTGGCACCAGGCGGAGACCCCTGACTGGCTGGCCGCGGAACTGGCGGCCGGCGACACGGCGGCGGCCATCGCCGCGGCCGCCGCGGCGGGGCGCTGCCCCATCTGCACCGAAACCATGGATCTGTTCTTTCGCCTCTTCGGGCGCGAAACCGGCAACCTGGCCTTGAAGCACATGGCCTTAGGCGGCGTCTATCTGGGCGGCGGCATCGCCCCCAAGAACCTGCAGGCCCTGCGCGACAGCGCCTTCCTGGAGGGCTTCTTCGCCAAGGGCCGGATGGAATCCCTGATGCGGCGCATGCCCGTGCGGGTCATCCTGCGCGACGAGACGCCGCTGCTGGGGGCGGCCCGCTACATGGCCGTGCGCCGCTGCTCGGCCCAGTCCACCTGACCCCAGAGAACAGCGAGATGGAGAACAGCGAGATGACGACCGCACTCAAGATCACCGGCATGACCTGCCCACACTGCGTCCGCGCCGCCCGCACGGCGCTGGAGTCCGTCCCCGGCGTCACCGCGGCCCACGTCGACCTGGAGGGCGGCGTCGCGCGCGTCGAGGGTGAGGCCGCGGCGGCGGACCTGATCCAGGCCGTGGTGGATGCCGGGTACCAGGCGGACCTGGTTGCCGTGGGCTGAGCCCCGGCGCTATTGGAGAAGTGACATGCTCGCCATCGAGATCGACGCCGAGATCGACGACAACAGCGAGATCCACATCAAGCTTCCCCGGTCGCAGCCGCGCGGTCCGGCCCGGGTCATTGTCCTGCTCGAGACCGATCAGCCCACGTCGGTCTTACCGAAGCGGCACGCACCCTCACCGCGCCTCGCCTTCCGGGGGGCGGTGCTGAACGGCGATGACCTGGCGCCCGCGCTCACGCCGGGCGAGTGGGGGGACCTCTACCAATGATCCTGTTGGACACCCATGCCTGGGTGCGCTGGCTGCACCCGGAGATTAGCGGCAAGCTGCCCGAGCGTCTCCGAACCCGGTAGATCGCATCATCATCGCGACTGCGCAGGCCCGCAACGCGGGGTTGGTGACCGCGGATGAAACCATCCAGACCTACCCAAACCCGTGGACGGTTTGGAGCTTACCGTGCAAGTCGCGCAGCGACGCTGTGGGAGCGGCTTTAGCCGCGACGAGACCTCGCGGGTTGTCCTAGCGTCGTGGGCCACCGCGGCCTTGGGTCGCGGCTAAAGCCGCTCCCACGGGGGGGTTCATGCTCTGGGGTGACGGACAACCCCTCATCCCGGAAATAACAGTTCTCTCACAAAGGCACAAAGACACTAAGAACACAACGATTTGCAACGCGACAGGTAGGTCGAGGATGTCACCTGAATGATGATCGGTCCAACCCCTCAATGATTTCTGTTGCTTTGTGTTCTTTGTGTGAGCAATTGCCGGATTTAGGCTCATGGCCGTTAGCGGTTAGCGCAGCGTAACCCGACGTTAAAGCGTATCGATTGCGCAAGAGCCGGTTCCTACGGCACCGGATCCGCGGCGCTATCTCCGCGATTTCCGACGTTTCCCCCCGCCACCCCCTTTCGTCGATGGCGGGACCCGAAAACCCGGCAGCTTGATCTGGTTTAAAAGTCTGGCGGTGCTTAGGGTATCTGGATGATCTGCCCCGAGCAACTGCCTTTGCATCGCGTAGGCCGCCTTCGCTCGGGAAAACGCCTCGTTGGGCTTGTGAAGATCCTTGAGGTAGCCCGCCGTGTTGTGTAGAGAGCAAGCAATAGCGGGATGTCGGTCGCCGAACAAGTCGCGCTGGATGACAAGGGCTTGCTCGGCCAGGTCAAGGGCGCGCTTTGAGTTGCCGAGAGCGTTGGTGTAACTGGCGACGTTGTTGAGCGATCCAGCGGTCTGGGGATGTTGGTTGCCGAACAGGTCACGCCGGATGGCAAGAGCCCGCTCTGCCAACTCCAGCGCGCGCTGCGGACCGTCGAGTGCGTTGGTCAAGAACGCGATGTTGTTCAGTGATCTGGCGGTATCGGGATGCTGGTTGCCAAACAGGTCAAGGTGGATGGCAAGCGCCTGCTCGGCTAGCTTGAGCGCTCGCTGCGGTTGCCCAAGAGTGTGTGTGTGAATTGCGATGTTGTTAAGTGATCTGGCGGTGTCGGGATGCCGGTCGCCGAACAGACCACGCTGGATTGCAAGGGCCTCCTCAGCCAGTTCCAAGGCGCGTTTCGGGTCGCCGAGGATATTGGTGAATTCGGCAATGTTGTTAAGTGACTTGGCGGTGTCAGGATGCTGGTCGCCGAGTATAGCGCGCTGGATAGCAAGGGCTTTCTCGTTCAACTCTAGTGCGCCCTTTGCATCCCCCAGCGCGTTCATGGAATAGGCGAGGTCGTTTAACAGATTGGCCAATAGTGCCGCTTCATCGCACCCTTGCTGCCGGTGTTCAATCAGCGCCCGCTCAATGCAGCGTTGTATTTCCTGGGGTCGCCCCTGGTGGAAGGGCGGATACGCTTGAAGCCAGGTGAGCCGGACAGCTTGCCTCGGTGCAAGTCGCACGGCATGGTCGTGCCACTCGCGCAGGTGATCCATCTCGGCCTCAAAACGGGGGAGCTGCAGAAAGTCGTCCCGCAAAGCGCTGAACCAGCCATTGATCCGCCCGCACAGTTCGGCCGCCCAATCGGCCCGATCCGCAATCGGAATCTGCTCGCGCCGGACCTCCCGCACCAGTCGGTGCAGCGCATAGCGGTCGGTCCCCGGCACCGACTGCAGTATATGCAGCGCGGTACCGAGCCCCAGTGCGCCGGTGAGATCCGCGGGGTCCTCGACGCCGACCAGCTTAGCCAGCAGGTCGAGACCCATGGGTCCCGGCCCGCTCCAGGTGAGCACGTCCAGCACCGGTCTCAACTGGGGCTCTTCCGCGAAGGCACCGGCGCTGATCTGGAGCGTCGCGTAGAGGTCGGCCTCGTGCCTGGTCAGGCTCGCGAAACGCGCCGGGAGGGCCTGCTTGAGGTCATGCCGGAGCAGTTCGAGATAGCGTTGGAATCCCACGGCGCGGCGTGCGAGATAGGCGCCGGCCAACTCCAGGGCCAGGGGCAGGCCGCCGAGGGTGCGGGCGATCTCAAGGGCGGCGTCCCGTTCGGACTCCCCGTCCGGCTCGCGTCCGGCCTCCTGGGTCAGCATCCGCAGGGATTGATCCAGGTCGAGCAGGTCGATGGGGACTGCAATGAAATCCGGCTGATCATCGCGGCTGGTGACAAGGATGTGAGGATTGGCCGGCGGCTCGGGCAGATAGTCGCGGATGGTCGCCGGGTCTTCCAGGTTGTCGAAGACGATCAGGCAGTCCGAGACGCTGCGCAGCCGGTGCCGCGCGATCTCCAGCTTGAATCGGTGCTCGGACTCCGGCGCGATCCAGCGCGCCTTGACGGCCAGCTCAATGAGTTGGGCGTCCAGATCTTGATCGGCGGTCAGCCAGATGACGCCGCCGGGGTAGTCATCCCGGTAGCGATAGGCGTATTCCACCGCGAGTTGGGTCTTGCCCAGGCCGCCGAGACCTTGGAACACCGCCGTCTGACCGATGGCCGTGCGCCGCCCGGCACTGAGTTGCCGGCGGACCCGCTCCAAGGCCTCCTCCCGGCCGACGACCTGGTCGCCCTTCTGCCGGTAGGGGACCGAGAAGACGCGCTTGCGGGGGTCGTAGTCGGCAACGCTGCCGGACGGGAGAGGCGGCGCGGCGGCAGGGGCCGCCGGGTCGGGCGGGGTAGGGCGATGTGTCCGCTGGCGCGCCGGGTCAGGCCGCGGGTGCGCCACGACCACCGGATAGGTACCGCCGTCACGCTCGTCGAGGGTGAATGACTGGTCGCGCTCCAACCTGCGCCCGCCCCCCTGCTTGCGGATGGCGCGGCGCGGCCAGATACGTAGTCGTAGCTCGCCGTCTTCGAGCTTGAGTTCACATAGCGAATAGCCGTGTTCCCTGACCTCGTTGTCGCCCCAGGTTTCCAGCCCAAACACCGAGCAGCCTTGCAGACTGCGTCGCTCAGCACTGCCCCCGAGCGCGACCGCTCTGAGGTTGGCCTCGTGCATGTGTCCGAACAGGTGCAGCGCAAAGCGCTCGGGCGGGGCATGGATCTCATCGGCGAACTGATCTTGGGCCTTCGTGCTCAACCAGGCGACGGGGTGGTGGGTGAGCAGGAGGCAGGCGTCGTGTCGCTGGGTCCAGTCGGGTCCCTGACCCTGGTAGGCCCCGTGGAACTGCCTCAGGTCCAGGTGCAGCTTCCGCGTGAAGTCGCCACCCGCCAGTTGCAGGTAGGTGCTGTTGAGACCCAGGATGCCGAGTCGGAAGCTGCCGGTGTCGATGGAGACTGACCAGTCCCCGGGCAGGACCCCCGGGTTGAGCCCGGGCGGCCTTGGGATTGCGGTGCTCTCCCACCAGTCGGTGAAGCCCTGGAAGGCGGCAGATACCAGGCGCCGCTGGGGGCAATCGGGGTCTTTCCAGAAGGGTGTCTGAACCGCGGGAATCTGCCAGTTGTGCAACAGCGTGATCAGGGCCGGGTCGGACTCATCGGTGGGCCGCACGAGGTCATGATTCCCGGGCACCGCAAGAAGTTGCGGTGTGCAACCCCAGTCGGCGAAGGAGGACCAGAGCTTCTGCAGCAGCCCATCGAGCGCCGCGAACTCGCGCGCCGTGCCGCGCTGCGTCAGGTCGCCGGTGAACAGCACCAGGTCCCAGGGGCCGACCTTCTCGCGCAGGTACTTCAGATCCTCGAGAAACAGGTGCTCCATGTTCGGCCAGAGCGATTCCTGACCCCCCATGCCGAGGTGGAGGTCCGTCAGGTGCAGCCATCGGTAGACCGTCGTGAATTCGTTTCCCATGGTGGTCCTCCCGGTGAGCAATGACCGTCTTCACGACTGCACGGCGACTTGAGGAATATGCCGGTCCTCATAAGCTGTCCGGCGCTTGCGCTGCAGCGCGGGCGCAAGTATAGCTCGGTGCGTCCGGGTCGGCGCTTCGGGGCGCGGCGGTCCGCACAGCGGACCCTGCGCACTTGTCACGCCCCTTGCAGGGCTTGGCAGTCTGTTTCCGCAGGACCCAGGGCCTTGCCCTGGGCTAGTATGTCGTGCCCCTGCGGGGCTTGCGAGTGCCGATCCGTGCGGACAGGCTAGGCTTCCTGAGTCGCCTGGAGGCGTTGATCATTGTTGCGGCTGCCCCGGGCCGGAGTCCAAGGCTTCAGCCTTGGATGGGCAGGGCCAAGGCTGAAGCCTTGGTCTCCAATCGATGGTCGCTGGCGGGAACGATGATCAAGACTCGCCCGGACGATCGCGTAGGGTCCGCTGCGCGGACCATGCCACGCGGCGGTTTACGTGAAAATCCGGCGGGGACGGGGTAGGAGCGGCTTTAGCCGCGACGAGGTTTCGCGGATTGCCTGAGCGTCGCTGGTTGCCGCGGCCTTGCGTCGCGGCTAAAGCCGCTCCCACAGCGTCGCTGCGCGACTGTTACGGCAAAGACGCTCCCACCGGGGCTTTCATGTTCCGTGGGTGACGGACAACCTCTTTTGGCTGTTAGCGCCATGGCTTGGGTTTGCATTGGCGCTTTGGTGCGCGCGGCGCACCCTACGGGTCGCGGCTGGTGTGCGGGCACTGGGCCGGGCGGCTCAACTTCTGTTTTCTGACGATCGACGAGTCGGCACTAGTTCAGTCTGATTCCTGTTTGCAAGATATTGAAATATATGTATAATATATGATTCGGCGCGGTTTCACGTCACTTTTTTTATACGTAAGAACTTCTTGAACGCACAATGGACATGCC
>Ga0247839_1001882_pt1 | contig 33100 bp, 28 predicted proteins | sample LaCruzMarch2015__6_FD_192405 | JGI IMG/M metagenome (GOLD analysis project Ga0247839, IMG submission 192405) | Freshwater microbial communities from meromictic Lake La Cruz, Castile-La Mancha, Spain - LaCruzMarch2015_16m | ecosystem: Environmental > Aquatic > Freshwater > Lake | place: Spain... | reverse complement strand
ATCCCGCCCCACCACCCTCGAAATCCTAGAGACCCAATGCGACCCTATGCTCGGAATCAAGGAGCCTTCTGTGAAAAAACGTGCCGCTTAGCTTAACACCTATGCCCCTGCCACCGGCTGTGGACATCACCTGCCGACACCTGATTTTTCGACTCAGCCTGATCGGTGATGTGGAAGATGAAAAGTGATCCCTCGCCTTTACGACTTTCGACGCGAATGATACCGCCCATCATTTCCACCAGATTTTTTGAAATTGCCAGTCCTAGTCCGGCACCGCCATGCGCACGGGTGTTAGAACTGTCGCCTTGCTGGAACGGCTGGAAAATCCGCTTCATGGTGGCGTCGTCAATACCTTCGCCGCTATCCCTGACAGCGAACACAACACGTCGACTTCCGCCAGGTGTTATTTGTCCGCACACCGTCAGCTGTATAAATCCTTTGTCGGTGAATTTAAACGCGTTATTGAGCAGATTCACCAGCACTTGTTGCAGGCGGGCAGAATCGCCGGTAATTTTCTTAGGAACTGTCTCTTCAATGACACAGGTCAGCTCAAGACCTTTTTTGGCCGCCAGCGGAGAAATCAGTGCAACGGCTTTTTCCGTTACATCGCGAATATTAAACGCTTCGTTTTTGACTTCGATTTTTCCCAGCTCGATCCGGGAGAGATCAAGAAGATCGTTTACGAGGTTTAGCAGCACTTCACCGCTGGCACTGATGGTTTTGGCGTAATCAAGTTGTTCCTCATCCAGTTTTGAATCTTCGAGCAGTTCGGTAAGCCCGATAATGGCATTGAGCGGGGTGCGCAGTTCGTGGCTCATATTAGCCATGAATTGTGTTTTGGCCGCATTGGCTACCTCAGCAATATTTTGGGCCTGACGAATCGCCGTCTCGATATTTTTCTGCTCGGTAACGTCGCTGAAAATGGTAGCGAATTGTCCTTTCTCCGGCGAATACGCAGAAACCGAAAAGTGTCGTCCGAGCGAACCGGCAAAATCATCCAGCTGTGCCGGCTCACCGGTTAGTGCCACTTTTCCATAGGTTTCAATCCATCGGGATTCCGTGGCTGGCATGACCTCTTTGACAGTCCGGCCAATCAGATCTTTAGCCTGCAATCCGGTAAGTAATTCAAAGGCCGGATTAACTTCAAGAAAAAGGTAATCGCAAGGAATGCCTTTTTCGTCACAAATAATTTTGTGCAGCGCGAATCCGGTCTGCATAGATTCAAAAAGACGGCGATAGCGGATCTCGCTCTTTTTAATCAGTAAATCCGCCTGCTTGCGCATCATCGCTTCGCCGATATGCGCGGCGATCTCTTCCAGTCGTTCAATCGTATCAAGCGTGAACCGTCCTTTACGCCGATCATTGAACTGTATCAGACCAACAATATGATTCTTGCTTCGAATTGGAATGAGGGCAACGGAAGCGTACCCGTGATGGATACAATTGTTGCGGGGATGAAGTCTCGGATCCTGATTTGCCGGAAGATCGAGCAGTGGAAATGAATCATTCGTCCAGCAGCTTCTGCCTTTTGTAAAAAGAGGATTGGCCGGATCGGTCTTGCCGGAAAGCACCAGACCGCAGGTGCATTCCAGACAAACACTACCGTCCTTGTTTCGGCAAACTCCGCCATTGGCGTTGCGTTCGACCAGTGTATTTTCCAGCACCAGAAAATCTGTGGGGAACCCTTCTTGAACGTAATAGGGAAAATCCTCCCCGTTTTTCAGACGAATACCCACGGCATCAAAACCCGTCTGTTTCTTTAGAATATCAAGAACACGTTGAATTGATTGTTCCAGCTCTTCCTGTTCATTTAATACCTCTAAAACTTCCCGCCTGATTTCTTTATACAGTTCAGCCTGTTTCAACACTGTAATATCGTGCGCTACATGAATGGCACCAATCACGTGGCCGCCTTCGTAGATCGGAGAGACGCTGACATTAAACCAAGCATCCGCACGTTCTGAGTACATCTCTCTTGTATGTTCACGTCCGTCCTGAAGCATGGCCTCGTGTGGACAGTCATTTACCGGACAAGTCGTTCCGTGAATATATTCAAAGCATTTTTTACCGGTCAGCTCGGCTGCAGGAACCCCCAAAAAATCGGCCATTGTTTTGTTGACTCTCACGATGGTGTGGGCCTCATCAAAAATTGCCACCAAATCTGGCATGGCATCGAACGTCTTCACCCACATTCCATAAGCCCGATTTAAATGGCTATCATCCGTCTCATGCAAAAGGCCTAAAATGCCCATATCACGCAGGCACTGTTCTTTTTTCTCACTTTCCTCTTTCGCAGCAACCAGCTGTTCCGCCGCCGTCCGGAGAGCCACATCACCTACATTCACAGACTGCATCAGTTGCCGGACGGTTTCCGCCACCCGTTCAAATTCGGTCGACTTATCGAAAAAAAAGTCGGCACCTTCATCGAGACATTTGCGGCGGTACTGTGCATACGGATAATTGGTCATAACCATGACCGTTGTGTGGGGAAAATTCTTTTTTATCTCCGCCAGCGCCTTGATACCGCCGCCGCCCGGCATACGGACATCCAGCACCGCTACATCGGGTTTGAAAGCAACCATTTGCTGGAGCGCCTCCAGTGTGTCGATCGCCTGAACTACTTCGATATCCGGAATACGCGAAAGCCGATCAACCAGCCGGTCACGAATCGGTTGCGAATCATCTGCAACAAGCACCTTCATGGGTGCAGAATACCAACATCTCATATTATATCAACGTCGGGTCATTGTTCTTTACGTCAGGGTCGCCCTGACAGGATAACCACGTTACATGAGAGAAATTGCGTCAACATCGACAGTGACTTTGACGGTCTTCGGCCACTTCATTGTTCCGAACGCCGCGCGGATCGAATCGTTCATCGTTTTTGTCCGCGTGGCACGCAGAAGAATCTGCCAGCGGTATTCGCCGCGCATCCGGGCAATCGGTGCCGGTATGGCAGGCGAAAGAACAATCCCGCCTGCCATATATTTTTCCAAGGCCTGAAAAAGTTTTCCCGCCGCCGCTTCGACTTCAGATTCGTTTTTCCCTCGCAACGTAATGCAGGTCAAATGAGTATACGGCGGATAATTAAGTTCCCTGCGGAACGCCAGCTCCTGATCACAGAACCCTTCAAAATCCATCCGCCGAGCCGCCTGAATCGCCGGATGGTGCGGCGTGTAGGTTTGCACGATCACCTCGCCCGCCGCCTCGCCTCGCCCGGCGCGGCCCGCCACTTGCGTCAAAAGCTGAAACACTCGTTCACCGGCACGGAAATCGGCCATGTGCAGGGCGTGGTCGGGATTCACGACGCCAACCAGCGTGACGTTCGGAAAATCGAGACCTTTGGCGATCATCTGCGTGCCGATCAGAATATCAATTTTACCGGTGCGGAATTTTCCGAGCACATCGCGGTGCGCGTTTTTGCGCCGCATGGTGTCGGAATCCATCCGTTCAATCCGTGCCTTCGGAAAAAGTTTCGTCATCACTTCTTCAATTTTTTCAGTACCGGCACCGGCATGCCGGAACTTATCGGACTTGCACTCGGGACAGCGCGCTGGCACCGGTTTTTCTTCGCCGCAGATATGACAGACCAGCCGTGCCCGTGCCTTATGAAACGTCATACCGACACTGCAATGCTCGCATTCCGCTACATAGCCGCAGTCGGGACAGATCAGTGATGAAGCAAATCCGCGCCGGTTCAGAAAAATCATAGTCTGTTCCGCGCGGTCAATCCGGATGCGGATGGCTTCAATCAGTTCTTTGGAAAAAAGATGCGGCTTACCTTCGCGCTGTGCCTCGATTCTCATATCAATAATACGAATGGGAGGCATCCGGCGGTCATCCACGCGGATTGGCATATCAACGTAGCAGTATTTACCGCTCTTCGCATTGGCGTGAGATTCCAGCGCAGGCGTCGCTGAACCGAGTACAACGGCACACCGCTCCATTTTTCCACGCATAACGGCGGTATCGCGGGCGCTGTAGCGCGGTGCTTCGTCCTGTTTGTAGGTCGGCTCGTGCTCCTCATCCACCACGATCAGACCGAGATTATGAACCGGTGCAAACAGCGCCGAGCGCGCGCCGACTACAATCCGCGCTTCGCCGGAACGGATGCGATGCCACTCGTCGTAGCGCTCGCCGTCCGAAAGCGAACTGTGCAGAACGGCTACTCGTTCCGGTTTATCGGCAAAGCGCGAGCGGAAGCGATCTACCGTCTGCGGCGTCAGCGCAATTTCAGGTACCAGCACAATCGCGCCCCGGCCCTGCTCCAGCGCATGGGAAATCGCCTGCAAATAAACTTCCGTCTTGCCCGAACCAGTCACGCCGTGAAGCAGCAATACCGGCGGCTCTGGCTCGACCATTGCCTCAATAATTTTTTTCAGCGCCACGGACTGCTGTTCCATCAGCACCATCGGCTCGGTCTTGAGCAGTTCAACGCCTTCGTGCGGATCGCGATAAACCGACTCATTCGAAATCGTCACCAGCCCCTTCTTCTCCAGTGCCTTTACCGGTGCCGCTGCCACACCGGCGGCTTCTGTCAGCTCCGACAGAAGCATCGGGCCGTTCTCTTCCAGGCATTGGATGATTTTTTTCTGAACCGAAGTTAAATGTGGAAGCGGCATCCCTGCCGCTGGGCTAAGCGGCTGAAAGCCGCTTCCGCTCTGTCCGGGATTATCCTGAATGTACTTACGGATGCGGGCCATTTGCTCAGCGCTTCGCACAATGTGGTCGAAAGACTCTTTCTGCCAAACAGCACCTTTGGCTCCTCTCCGCCGGTTCAATTCACTCGCCGTATAGGATTTCCAGCTATGCAAAATATCTGACAGCAGGTTGTCAGCCAGAGGCGAAACCAGCACATGCACATGATTCGGCATCACGACAAACTCGTGAAGCTTATAGCGCCCGCCATCGCATTTCTTCAGCGCGTTTTCAACCAGTTCTTTTGCTTCCTTCTCGGCGAGCTGGCAACTGCCATGACCAGCGTCCAGCCAATTTTGCAAACGATCAGGAAATAATTGATAATATTCGTGCCGGGTTTCTTCATCGCGAGGTTCCGGATGTTCATTCATCCAGGCTGACCGCTCTTCCTGCCACTGCCTATTTTTTTCTTTTGGCAGCGCGTCCGCCAGCCGAAATGTCACAAAATAGGTCGCACCGTCCTGCCGCCAGTGCGGAAGAATTCCTTTTAAATCGGCGATTGGTTCAGCCGGATCGAAGTAGTTGATGGTGGAAGCGGCATCCTTGCCGCTGGCCATTTCCTCGACTACTGAGTTCAGCGGCAGGGATGCCGCTTCCACATTATTCAACGCCACCATCAGTTGCTTTTTTCCGCCGCTCTCTTTGTTACGGACAACAGCGGGAAGCAATGTCCGCACACAGGTTTCAAAAGGCGCCAGATAATAGGACGACATCCAGCGAGCCAGATCCATGACCGATTCGGTAACGAGCGACTTTTCGCCCAGCACTTTGCAGATCGGCTTAAGATCGGCAAATGCTGACTTGTCCGCGAAGCCGACTACAAAGCCGCTGACCATCCGTGACCGGAACGGCACTTCGACCCGCGAACCGATTTCGACCAGCAGCCGGAGCGGTTCGGGAATCAGATAGTCGAACTCACGATCCAGCGAGAGGTCGACGGCAACTTTGGCAATGCGGTTCATTGGGGAAAGAGAGTAGCCGCGAAAAACACGAAAAGACACAAAAAATAAGCGGCTGACTGCCGCTTATTCGCCGATGATTTTTACGAGGACGCGTTTGTCGCGCAGGCCGTCGAATTCGCCGTAGAAAATCTGTTCCCACGGACCGAAGTCGAGTTTCCCGCCGGTAACGGCGCAAACGACTTCGCGGCCCATGATCTGGCGTTTGAGGTGTGCGTCGGCATTATCTTCGAACCCGTTGTGGGCGTACTGGCTGTGCGGTTTTTCCGGCGCCAGTTTTTCGAGCCACTTTTCAAAGTCGTTGTGAAGTCCGCCCTCGTCGTCGTTGATAAAAACGCTGGCGGTGATGTGCATGGCGTTGACGAGACAAAGTCCTTCCTGGATACCGCTCTCGCGCAGACACTCATTCACATCAGGAGTGATGTTTATAAAAGAGCGTCGTTGCGGAGCCTTGAACCAGAGTTCTTTACGATACGACTTCACAGCTTGATCCGCTTGGCGTCTTTCCAGAGTTTTTCGAGATCGTAGAGGTTGCGCATTTCGAGATTGAAAACGTGAATCATCACGCCGTCGTAGTCAGCAATCACCCAACCGCTGTCGCCGGTACCGGCGGCGCGATAACCTTCGTACTGCTCATTTTTGAAAAGGCGCTGGAGCCCGTCGCCGAGCGATTTGAGATGCGGAGCATTGGCGGCGGTGGCAACGACGAAATAGTCGGAAATATTAGCCACTTCGCGCAGGTCGAGAATCACAATATTTTCCGCCTTCTTGTCGTCTAAAAATTTAATGGACTTTAAAACGACTTCAGGAAGCTCCGGGGCTTTCTTCACAACTTTGGCCTTCGGAGTAGCCGGAACTTTCGGAATGGCTTTCGGTGCTGGAGTTTTCTTCACCGCAACTTTTTTTACCGCTTTAGCCTTCGGAGCCGCAGCCTTCTTCACGACCTTCGTTTTTTTCTCTGTCACCTTTTTCATCATTGTCCTCCAGCTTCTAAACTCAATTCACCCGTAGAGGTGATGTTCCGCGATATACATTTCCACTTCCGGCGGCACAAGGTAGCGGATACTCAGCCCCTCGGCTAGTCTCATCCGGACCTCAGAAGCGGAAATTTCGATCTCGTGGATCCGGATCAGCCGCTCCAGCAGTTGCCTCTTCCAAGGTTCGGAAAGCTTAATCTGCGCCGCAACCAGCGCTAGGTCTTCGCCGCCGCGCGCAAACGGCACGATGGTGCAAAGTTCGAGCAGTTGTTCGATATTCCGCCACGAATGGAGAATTGTCAGTGAATCGAGGCCGACAATAAAGAAAAGTTCCGCGCCGGGATGCTCAAACTGAACCTGCTTCATCGTGTCGAAGGTGTAGGAAACCCCGCCGCGTTGAAGTTCCATATCGGAAACCTCGAAACTCAGATTACCTTCTGTCGCCAGCTGGAGCATTTCAAAACGGTGACGGCTGTCGGCCAGTTTCGCATCCTGCTTATGCGGCGGTACGGCGGCCGGCACAAAAATCAGCCGGTCGAGCTCAAGCTGTTCAACCGCGTCCTGTGCAATTGTTAGGTGCCCAATATGCACCGGATCGAACGACCCGCCGAATACTCCGATACGCTCTTTGGGTTTATTCGTCATTTCGTGATTTCACCGCGACCCCAGAATCCATCGCCGTTTTTATCAAGAGCCTCGAACCGTTTCTTAAGCGCCGGTACGTTGCGGCCTTCAGCATTTCCTAAGAATTCTTCCAGAGTAACTTTTTCATCCAGATTAACGTCCCGCGCCTTGAACAGACCGGCACCTCCGGCAATCGGCACCGGAGCAGTCCTTTTGCCATCCAGATAATAGTCGAAATATTCCTGAGCTTGAGTACTTATTTTCTGCGTGTCCAGTCCCGGCGGCTGAAGCGTTTCGCTCCATGCCTGCACCTGAGTCCGGAGTTCGCGGGCCAGTTCGGGTTTCTGGGCAATCAGGTTGTGCTTTTCTTCGAAATCGTTCGCCATATCAAACAGGTATTCCCGGTTTCCCGCCTTGAGATATTTCCACGGCCCTTTGCGGATGGCGGACTGGCCGCTCCAGCGCCAGTAAAGCGCCTCATGCGGCGCGCCAGTTTTTTGTCCGGTCAGATAGGGAATCAGATTCACGCCGTCCAGTGCCGGATCATGCGGCAGTCCGGCCAGCGCCAAGGCGGAAGCCGCCACATCCAGAGAAATCACAGGATTCGAATAAACCTGTCCGCCGGGAATTACGCCCTTCCAGTACACCAGAAACGGCACGCGCATACCGCCTTCGGTGAGCATCCCTTTCTCCCCGTTCATCGGATCATTCAGCGAACCGTCCCAGCCGATATCGTCCGGCTTATCCGGCTTGCTGATTTTGAGCGGCGCGCCGTTATCGCCGATCACAAAAATAAGCGTCTTCTCCTCCAGCTTCAGATCGCGCAGCGTCTGCACGATTTGCCCGACGCCATCATCCACTGCCGACAGCATCGCCAGCGCACGGCGGCGGCACTCCGGCATTTCACCGGGGAAACGGGCCAGATATTTTTCCAGCGGATCAAGCGGTACATGCGGCGCGCGGTAAGCCAGATAAAAGAAAAATGGCTTGTCCTGATACCGCTTGATAAATGCACAAGCCGCCGCGCTGCACGCATCCAGATGATACAGCCCTGTGTTTTCCGGACCGGCGGGAACATCGCGGCCTTTGAGATCAAAATTGGCGTATCCCGGACGGCTGCTGTTTTTGTAGAAAACCTGATCGAACCCGTGATTAACGATCTCCTTCTCCTGACCCAGATGCCACTTACCTGCCATGCCGGTGGCATAACCGGCCGCTTTGAGCCGCTCCGCAATCGTCTGTGTCTTATTGAAACCGTCCAGACCGCCGGGCACGTTGAACTGTTCGTTCGACTCCACGCCGAGTTTATTCTGGTACTGCCCGGTCATCAGCCCGCAGCGCGACGGCACGCACTGCGGCGCGGTGCTGTGGCCGTCCGTCATGCGTACGCCGCCCAGCGCCAGCCGATCCAGATTCGGCGTCTTCACATCGGTGAAAACTCCCTGACAGCTCAAATCGGCGTAACCGTGGTCGTCGGTATAAATCACCAGAATGTTCGGCTTAGCGTCCTTGGCAAATGCCGCGCCGCCAATCTGCGCCAGCGCCGCCGCCACGGTGATATTTTTTACAGTCCGTTTCATTGGTGCTCCTCTGTCTTTCCGAAACCCTGATGACGGCGGCGACTCTACCCGATTTTTCCGAATATTGTAAAAACAAACCACGGAATACGCGCATGGAGGTCGCGTTCCACCAAAGAAGTTCAAACACAGGTGCGCCGTCGAAGATCGTAAAATATTACTGCCCGGTAAGAAGGGCTATCCTTTTATGCAGTGTCATCTCTCCCCCCGTTTCGTCAGCACAACGCGCCTGTTGCTAAAAAATAAGCCTTGTGTTCTGCGCCAGTTGGATTAGAAACCTTTTCCCGTAGCAGCAATGCTAGAGTTGTTTTGCTCTGTTTCACAGTGAAGCAGAGGTTTAATAAAATCGGCCAGAGGCCGGTGCAGTCGAGTAAAGAGGTAAATATGGGTTCAGTAGTAAACGGTACGGTTAAGTGGTTCAACGCCGAAAAAGGTTTTGGTTTTATCGCAGAAGACGGCGGCAAGGATGTTTTTGTCCACCACACAGCCATCAATGGCAGCGGACGTAAAACATTGGCCGAAGGTCAAAAGGTAACCATGGAAGTTGTCCAAGGCGCCAAAGGTCCGCAGGCTGCCAACGTAACAGGCCTGTAAAAATAAATTTTCGAAACCGGTTTTTCAGTCCTTGGAAAACCGGTTCTTTCCCCCGCTCATCTTATCCGCGTGACAGGTCAGCCGACCGCGTCTGTGCGGCAAGTAGCGCTTTTACGATGGCATCTTTAACCCCGGCTCCGTCGAGTGAGCGGACTGCGGCTTCAGTTGTTCCGCCTTTGGATGTCACTTTGGCACGTAAAACATCGGCCGCTTCACCGGAATTCTCCATGAGTCGCGCGGCTCCTTCGACTGTCTTAATTGCCAATTTTCGAGCTGTTTCTTTGTCGAGTCCCATCTTCTCCGCGGCGGCCAGCATACCTTCCAACAGGTAAAAAACATAGGCAGGTCCGGAACCGCTCAGTGCAGTCACCGCATCCAGATCGCTTTCCTCAACTCGTACCGTTAGTCCGACACACCCGAGAATGGCTTCCGCCACTTCAAGATCGGCTTCATCAGCCAGTGATCCGGCAGCAATCGCCGAAGCTCCCTGCCCGACCAGCGCGGGCGTGTTGGGCATAACACGCACAACACGACGCTTCCCGCCGAGAGCGAATTCTATTTTCGCCGCAGGAATTCCTGCCGCAATACTGATGATCAGCGTTTCAGAACGGAGAACAGGAGAAATCCCTCTAAGAACATCGCTCATCATTTGCGGTTTAACCGCTAGCACAACGATTTCAGCGTTTTTAACGACGCAGTTATCGGTGGAGGTTGAAACACCGTATTCTTTTTCCAGATCGGCAAGCCGCTCTGGACGGACATCTGTCATAATAATTTTTTCAGGTGCACAAAAACCGCCCGCTACCATGCCGCTGACAATGGCTTCTGCCATATTTCCCGCGCCGACAAATACAACCTTTGATTCCATAATACTCATGGCCGTCCTCCAAAAATTCCTGTTCCCACCCGAATAAACGTTGCGCCTTCTTCAATGGCAACCTCAAAGTCGTGCGACATGCCCATTGAGAGCTCCGGCAGAGGCGTGCCGGTTTCCTGCTGAAGCCGGTCACGAAGTTTCCGAAGATTCGAAAAATGAATACGTGCTTTTTCGGGATCGGGCGTGAACGGCGGAATCGTCATGAGTCCGCACACTTCGACTTTTGAACATTGATTGGCGGCATTAATTAAGACCACCGCTTCCTCCGGTGCACAACCCTCTTTCGAACCTTCACCGGATATGTTGACCTGAATGAGTACCGGCAGCGGTATTGCCGCATATTTATCCAATTCACAAAGCAAATTCACGGAGTCAACGGAATGAATCATCCGGAAAAGTCCGGAGGCCGCAACCCGTGCTTTATTGCTCTGTAAATGGCCAATCAGATGCCAGTGCAGATGTCCGGAGCAAAGCGGAATTTTAGCCTGCGCTTCCTGCACACGGTTCTCACCAAAAATAATCTGTCCGGCTTCGGAGGCTTCCATGACGGCCTCCGCCGGTTTTATTTTTGAAACGGCAATCAGCTTAACTTCGTCGCGGCTCCGGCTCGCCTTTTCACAGGCGGTGACAATACGCAGTTCTACGGCTTCGAGGTTGTCGCGAATACTCATGATTTTGCGATCAGTTTGATGACAAGCATTTCAAGGATCAGCTCCTGCGGCACACCGCTGGAAACAAGCTGTTCATGTGTTTTCAGAAGCCGTTTCTGACCACGGAACAGTTCGTCGGCGCTGTAATTTTTTGCCTGCTGAGCCAGCTTCGAAGTCGGAAACCAGTGGGTTTCGCGCGGGTCGGATGGAAGCTGGGCAAACATTTTTTCCATCTCCTGATCGTTGCTCCACTGAACTGCACCGGCACCATAGCCAGAACTGATTCGCAACCAGTTCTGATCGAGATAGGCGCGATACTGCATGAGCTTCTGGTAGTGCTTTTCGATGGCGAACATAATGCCAATGGGCGCTTCGCCTTGGAAAAAAAGCTGCCGGAGAATCCGGATCGCCGAATTCAGTTTACGCTCACCCAGTGCATCGGTGAAGTCCCACGCTACGGCTTCAGCCGATGAGGAAGTGATGGCTTTGACATCATCCACGGTAATTTCTTTTCGATCACCGATGTATAGCGTCAGCTTCTCGGCTTCCATTACAAGCTGGCGGGTATCAGTGCCGACTTTTTCAAGAAACAGATCCAGCGCGCCTTCGCCGATGCGGCATTTTGCCTGTGCAAAAAGCGTTTGCGCCCTCTCGCGAATGACGGGTTTCTTTTTATAATCCTGTTCAGGCAGATCGTAGGCTTCGACTGCGCCAGCCGCTTCGCAGGTTTTGTAGAATGCAGAGCGCCGATCCACACCAGGCGCCGAGATGATCAGGTTCTGACTGTCCGGCAATCCCTTTTTAATGTCATCGACCAGCTTACCAAGCAGTTCCTTAACCGTTTCATTTTTACTGATGACGGCATCTTTAAAAATGGATACATCACAGAACCAGACGGTTTTCTGCCCGCCGAACAGCCCAACTGTACGCAATGCACCGATGCAGGTTTTGAGTGCGGTCACAGCTTCGTCGATCGTTTTGACATCGCCGTTAACGGTTTCGAGACTGAGCGTCTGTTCATTTTCTGGGCAGAGAGCGTTGACGACCTTGCGGGCGTTGTAGCTAACCAGATATTCGTCGGTTCCATGTATCAGTTTTACGGCCACGGGCTGAATTCCTTATTTGCGTTGCAGGCGCATCTTAATCATAATCCCCGCCCATGAGCAACACACAGGAGAATGGAATGAGCCGCCCTCTCTGGGCTCCCTGGCGGATTGAATATATCCGCAGTGAAAAAAATGCCTGTTGTTTCCTCTGCCGGATTTTTACCGGAAATGACGACCGGGGGGGTCTTTTGCTTTTCCGGGGAAAAACCTGCGCCGTTATTATGAACCGCTATCCCTATAATAGCGGACATCTAATGGTTGCTCCCTATCGCCACATCGCCAATCTTGACGGGCTCACGCCCGAAGAAAATCTGGAAATGGCCGAACTCACCGCTCGTGCCGTCGCCGTATTGCGCGAAGCAATGGCACCACAGGGCTTCAACCTCGGCATTAACCTCGGCGAGGCGGCTGGCGCAGGACTTAAAGACCACCTGCATCAGCACATCGTCCCGCGCTGGAACGGCGATACCAATTTTATGCCGGTACTCGGCGGGCCGCGTGTCATGCCCGAGGCTCTTGAGGCCACCTATGATCTGCTTTTCAAACTGTTCAACCGTTAACCGGAGAAACCGATGCCTAAAAACATACCTGTCATCTGTGTAGAAGCTGAAACACTGGCGGAAGCTTATGAAAAAGCACTGACGGCCCTCTATACACGCGGAACCCGTTTTAAAACGCAATATGACAAGCCCGGCGATCCACTCAGTCTCGACTGCACAATGAATATTACCATCCTCGATCCGATGAAGGATCCGATGATTCATAAAGCTTTTCCCGGCGGTATCGCTGACCTGCGTGAATATGTGATGGAACTCAAGGGCTTCAAGGATCACTGGGTCAAAAACATGAATGACCCCGCCGATACGCGATGGGAATACACCTATCACGGCCGCCTCGCAGACTACGGCGTCTGGAAAGAACTGCAAAATGGCGCAAGTACCGAAGCCGGGCCGTTCAAAGTCCGGCAGCTCGACGGCATTATTGAAAAATTATCCAAACAACCTTTCACCCGTCAGGCGCAAGCCATTACATGGATGCCGAACCTTGACCTAGAGTGTTATGATCCGCCGTGCCTTCAGTCCATCTGGTACCGCATTGTCGAAGATGATGACGGAATCTGGTGGCTTAACACCAACATCCGTTTCCGTAGCAACGACGCCTGGGGTGCCAACTTTATGAACATGTTTGGTTTCGCCCTCTTCAGCAAAGAAGTCATCGCCGACGCCGTGGCCGCCAAAACCGGCAAAACTGTCAAACTAGGCCGCATGAACTGGCAGGCCGACTCATTTCACATTTACGGCAAAGATATACAGGCCGCCAAGGAACGGCTTTTTGACCGGCTGGCAACCACGGATTTCGAAGACCGTGTTTATGAATTTCACGACGAAATGATCCGTGAGATGTACGACGAAGCTGAAGCTGAAGTAGCTGCCAAAATCAAATCATACGATGCCGCCCACCAGCGGCCTTAAACCCAAAGGAGACTCAGAGCATGTCAAAATCACAAGATGCAAAAAAAGAAACTAAGAAAAAACCAGCCAAAACCCCGAAAGAGAAAAAACTGGCAAAGCTCGAGAAAAAGAAAAAATAACGACTACAGATCGGGAACGGTTTCTGGATAAACCTGACCGGAAGCACTGATTCTGAAAACGTAAATGAGGCCGGGGCATAGTTTTGTATACACTGCATTGCCATAGATGGCCTTAATGCCGTACCGCTGGAGTGCTTCGGGATTGTTGGCCAAATCCCAGATGGCAGTCCAGAACATCTTCCTCTCGAAAAAATGCAACCGTCCGAGCAGGTCGTTGTAGCGGGCGGGTGGTATACCGTCTTTTTCAATCGCAAAGCCGAATTCCGGCGGCTGTTTTTCTCCGTAGATGCGCCGCCAGAGGTACAGTGAACGCTCCTTGCCGTCGATGACCGCCTGACCGGGAAAGGTGACGACCAGCGCATCGAAGTGCACGGTATCGCCTTCGATCTCATATTCTTTTTCGAGAACCGTTTTAAGCCGGTCGTCGCGGGCGGTTTCGACAAAGCGGACAATGGTGTAGAGTTTTCCTGCGCGGGTTTCCTGCCGGACAACTTTGGCGTAGCCGATCTGGTCTTCTTGCGTCAGCGTCGCCAGCGACTGCTTGAGCTTTTTGTTTTCGCCAAGCAGGTCATGGACGGTTTTGGTGCCGTAAAAAAGCGCACCGGAAATAAAAATAACCGCCGCCAGTACCAGCAGTCCGAAAATGGTTTTAATCAGCTTTCTCATGGACGGAACCCTACTCTGTTTTTCCAATCATTGGAAGCAACAGCGTTGCATTTCAGCGCTGTGGCGGCTAACTTCCTACCGTTATGCGCGGAAAATTTATAACACTGGAAGGCCCGGAGGGTTCGGGAAAATCGACACAGGCCAAGACGCTGATCCAGCGGCTGGCCGAGCGCGGCATTGACGCCATTTATACACGGGAACCAGGCGGCACAGCCCTGGGCGAGGCCATTCGCAATATTCTCCAGCACAATCAGGCTGGCGAAGCGCCGTGCGAACGCGCCGAACTCCTCCTGTTCGAAGCCAGCCGCAATCAGCTGGTCGAAAAAGTAATCCGCCCCAGCCTCGAAAAAGGCGTCTGGGTAATCTGCGACCGTTTCATGGATTCAACCACGGCTTATCAAGGTTACGGACGTAGCCTGCCGGTGGATGAAATTCAGGCGATCAACCGTTTTACCGTAAATAACGTACTGCCCGACCTCACCCTGCTACTCGACCTGGAAGTCGCTACCGGATTTGAACGTATTGCTCAACGCTATCTGGCACGCGGCGAATCTGCCGACCGATTTGAGCAGGAAGAACGCTCGTTCCATGAGCGGGTGCGTTCAGGCTACCTGAAACTGGTGCAACAGGAACCGAAGCGCTTCCGCATTATCAATGCCGCGCAGGAACCCGAAGCCGTCGCATCCGATATTTGGAAAATTGTCAGCGATGTCTTCAAGTAATCAATTCAGCACGGCCTGGAAAGGTATCGAAAAAAGCTGGCAGAGCCGTCAGCTGGCTCATGCTTATCTTCTGCAAGGAACGCCGCACGGCGCGGCTCTCCGGTTTGCTGAACAATTGCTCGGCCTTATTTTCAACAATCACCCGCAGATTAAAACCCGCGCCCATCCGGATATCGTCTGGATCGAACCGCAAAGTAAGAGTCGTCAGATCGTCATCGACGAAATCCGCGACCTGATCCGCCAATTTTCCCAAACCTCATTCGCAGGCGGCTGGAAGGCTGGCATCATCCTTTGCGCTGACCGCATGACCGATCAGGCGGCCAACGCGCTTTTAAAAACACTTGAAGAGCCGACAGCCAAAACGCTGTTGATTCTAGTCACCGACGAACCGCAGGCACTGTTGCCGACAATTTCATCACGCTGTCAGCGCATTTCACTTACCGATGAAGATGCGGAGGTCGCTAGACACTGGAAAGAGCCCCTGCTCGACATCCTCGGCGAACTCCCGCCAGCGAGCATTCCGGAAGCCGGACTCTTCGCCGCCCGCCTGCTGGGCCTGCTGGATGAGCTCAAAAAAGAGTTCGAGAGCGAAGAGTCAGACCGCTTGCCGGAAGATTTGTCGGCTAAAGAGGCAAAGGCACTGCTGGACGCCCGATCAACGGCACGATTGATCGAAGCGCGTACCGAAATTCTGCGTACGATGCTCCGCTGGCAGCGAGATATACTGATGCTGTCACTGGAACAGAGTGACACCGTTTTGCATTTCCAGGAGGACAAAGAATCTCTGGAACGGCAGGCCATGCTGTGCACACGAGCCGGCGCCTTGCGACGCATCGCCGCCGTGGAAGAAATGGGGCAGCAGTTTGACCGGAACCTGCCCGCAGAACTCGTACTCAATAACTTCTTCGCTCAGCTGGTTTAGCCGCGCAACTGTTTGACAAGCGCCTGCAGAGCAAGAATGTAACCGTACCCTTTAAAACCCATGATCTGTCCGATGCAGCCGGGCGCGGTCAGGCTTTTGTGACGAATCTCTTCGCGGGCGTGGGTGTTGCTCAGATGTACCTCAACAACCGGGACTTCTTTGGCGACCGCTTTGACGGCATCGCCCAGCCCAAGACTCGTGTGTGTATAGGCCGCAGGATTAATAATGATGCCATCAAATTTTCCACGGCTGGCACCGATCCAGGTAATCAGATCGCTCTCCGCATTGCTCTGCCGGAATTCCAGTTCGACGCCGCCCAATTTTCCGGCGCAGGCATTCATATCCTTCGCGATGGAATCAAGCGTTTCGGTGCCATAAACCTCCGGCTCGCGTGTGCCGAGCAGGTTGAGGTTCGGTCCGTTCAGAACAAGGATCTTGAGCGTTTTCATAGCGTAAGTTTTACCAAAGATTACATGAATAGCAAGGGTGGCCTTCCTAGCCGCCACGGCAAAACAAAAAGCCGGAACATGTGTTCCGGCTTAAAGTTGGTAGCGGGGCTGGGATTTGAACCCAGGACCTTCAGGTTATGAGCCTGACGAGCTACCAGACTGCTCCACCCCGCAGTTATTTGCGAAGTCGTGAAGGTATAGGTTTTCAGCCCAGTTGCAAGGGGAAAGAATTATTTTCTCTGCCGAACGGCCTCATAGAGAAAAATGGCGGCTGAAACCGATACATTCAGCGAATCATTTTCCCCCAGCATTGGAATTTTTACGTTTAAATCTGCCGTTTTTTTCCATGATTCTGAAAGTCCTTTGTCTTCTGCACCGACAACAATTGCAACTGGTCCGGTCAGGTTAACATCGGTATAAACGGTTCCGGCATCCGGTACGGCGGAAAGTATTTTTATTCCTTTCGACTTCAGAAACAAAATGGTCTCCTCCGTCGTCGCCTCGGCGACCGGCAGATAAAACAATGTGCCGATGCTGGCGCGGATCACGTTGGGATTATTCAGATCGGTTGCCGAGTCGCAGACGATTACCGCATCGGCACCGGCACCATCGGCCGTCCGTAATAACGCGCCTAGATTACCCGGCTTCTCCAATCCCTCAGCAATCAGCACCAGTGGATTTTTCGAAAGTTTCAGTTCAGCAAGTATCTTGCCGACCAACGGGCCGACCGCCAGTACGCCGTCCGGACCTTCCCGGTATGATATTTTTTCAAATACCGCGCGGGAACATTGGAAATGTTCTCCGGTTTCCGATTTCTCTGCACCGAGTTCAGGACAAAGCCACAGTTCGACAGGCTGCCAGCCATTTTCAATCGCCCGCGAAACTTCGCGCGCACCTTCGATCACCGTCAATCCCTCTTCTCGGCGCGCGGAAGCTTTGCGCTGAAGCTTGATGACGCGCTTCACACGCTCATTTTGTACGCTGGTGATTTCAGCACTCATAGTCACAAACAGATCGATCCGCCACGAGTTTCTTGACGAAAGCCGCAACCTCCTGATGAGCAGGATGTGTCTGATAATCTTCCAAATTTTTCTGCGAGGTAAATTCGGAATAAAGCGACATCGTTTCGCCATCGGGATCAATCCCGACTTCAATTCTGAGCAGTCGTGGAATCCTGCTGATAAGCGCCTCCAGCTTCCGCTTCATTTCCTGCTTCTGCTCATCAGAGACATCATCTCTCATTTGCCAGACAACGATGTGCTTAACCATTTTAGAGTCCTGATTTGAGTTTTATTTTCGGGCGACGTGCTTGTTGTCCGCAATCGGGAGTCTAATTTCAATAACTATTCCACCTGACTTTCCATTATGCACCAAACACTCGCCCTCAAAAAGATTGATGATGCGTTGGGCCAGTGCCGGTGCCAGTCCGAAGTCGCCGCCGCCTTTCAGTAAGGTACGCTGTCCGCAAACGCCGAAAAATGAATCTAAATCTTCAGGAGGCAAGGATTGCCCATTGGTAGAAATGGTGACTTGCAGACATGCTTCGGAACTGAACGATTCCACAGAGATCGTTTCACCGGAATGCACACAATGCTCAGCGGTTGATAATAAATCGAGAAATGCACGTTGAAAAAGTTCCGGCTCTACTTCGATCTCAACAGTTTTGTCACCACTATCAGCCTGCCATCGGATATCTGCATGTGGCACCTGTCTGGCAACAACAGATTGCAGCAGGGCATAAATGTCTTCCCATTTCACCTGACGCACGGCGAACTGCGCAGAAGAGACATCGATTTGCGTCAACAGCAGGGCATCATCGATAAGTTTATTGATCCGACGAACGGACTGGTCATAACCTTGCCGCAGATCCTGAATATCGGATTCAGGCGGCAGATCAGCAAAAAGCAGTTCGGTTATACCTATCACACCGGTCAACGGCGTTCGCATCTCATGGGAAAGCAGGTTGAGCCACTGGTCCTTGGCGCCATCCCATATACGCAACCGTCGTTGAGATTCCAGTAATTCACCGGTGCGCCGTAACACCAGATCTTCGAGAAACGTCTGGTGCCGGCGAAGCGCCAGCTGAACGCGAACACGGGCAAGTACTTCAGCTTCATAAAACGGCTTAGTGACGTAATCAACGCCACCCGCTTCAAAAGCACGAGCTTTATCCTGAGAATCAGTCAATGCGCTTAGAAAAATGATTGGTACATCTTTAAGCTGAATATTCTGCTTAAAACCCCGACAGGTCGCATAGCCGTCAAGTCCCGGCATCAGAACATCCATCAAAACCAGATCCGGCGGTTGTCTAAGGGCAGCGTGCAGAGCCAAATCGCCGCGCGGAAATACGCGCACATCCCAACCCTGACCGTCGAGCATTTTGCTGAGCACGTTAAGATTTTCGGGATTGTCGTCCACGATCATGACAGATTCTTTGGGCATAGCTGTTTTCATCAAGATGCTCCTTGGTTTTGTTTAAGTAACCGGGTTAATTCGTCGTAATCATAGCGGCTGATCAAGTCGCTTAAGACTGCCGCAACTCTAGGATGATCATTTGCAATATCCGCCGTTATGTCCTGCATTTTCCGGATACTCCCAGAATGGATCGCGCGCAGCAGCGACTCCTTTTTACTCAATGACACCTGCAAGAGATCGTCCGGATCAATGGTGATATGTTGCTTCTGCGACTCAATGGACTCTTCGTCATATTCGTATTGCGCCCCAATGACGCGCTGGATTTCGATCAGTAAAGATTCACGCCGCAACGGCTTAAGGACATACCCATCTACTGGCTCTTGCACCCCATCATCCGGCTCGTTGGCCGTAACCATAATGACAGGGATATTTTGACCGCCAGGCAGTTCCCGTAGGCGTTTTATCGTTTCAACACCGTCCATGCCGGGCATGCGTCTGTCCATCAAGATCAGGTCAAATCGGTTCCCTTCACTACACCGCTTCAGCGCATCAGCCCCGCTTCCCACCACTTCTATAACAAAACCAACCTCCTCAAGCATGAACCGCAGCATTTGAAGATTTTCAGAATCATCGTCGACAGCCAGAATGCGGGGGGTAGGCTGTCCGGCCGCGAGCTGCTTCACCGGCAGGGTCTTCCCGGCGTTTTCACCCGAACCTGCCTTGCTGCTAAGCTGCGCATTAAATGTAAACCGGAAAGTGGACCCCACTCCTAGCTTGCTTTGCGCCAGAGTGACGTCACCGCCCAAAGCCCGCGCGTAACGTCGGCTTAAAGGGAGTCCCAATCCGGTACCTCTTCTTTTCTGTAAGCCCTGCTCCACCTGTTCAAAGGGATTGAAAATAGATTCGAACTGGTCGTCCGCAATTCCGCTACCGGTATCTGTCACCTCTACAGTCAGAGACAACAACGGCTCAGCAGGGTCTTCTTTGCCAGTCACCGCAATGCAAACACTCCCGCGTTGTGTAAATGCGACCGCATTGCCGACCAGATTGATCAGCACCTGGCGTATTTTTACTTGATCGGAAAAAATAAACCGCGGGAGGCCGGGATCAACAGCCACTTCGATTTTAACTCGGAATCCGCCGAGCTGGCTGTTCATGAGCCGGACATCATCCAGCAGGCCATGAAAATCGAAATCGACCGGCGTAAGTTTCACTACGGTGGAGTCCGTTCGAACGAGTTCCAGAATATCGTTGATCAGCTGCAGCAGATGTTCACCGCCTTTAGCAATGGCCGCTGCGGCCGGACTACCCACAGGACACTTCGTACATTCGCGATTAAGGATTTGGGCATAACCGAGAACCGCATTAAGCGGAGTGCGAATTTCGTGTGACATGTTGGCCAGGAACATGGACTTGGCCCTTGCCGCAGCCTCGGCTCTGTCCGCCATGGCATTCGCTAGCGAAGTTGCCTCCACCAGCGTTGCTTCGTTCTGCTGACGGAGTTGAATATTCGTCAGCATCTGCGCAAAAAGAGTCAGAAGAGTACGCTCTCTGTCCGAGTAGGCATGGTGCCGCCGGACCGAATCAAAACCGACAAATCCAAGACAATCATCCCCGTGCGTAAGAGGAATAGTCAGAAGGCTCTTTATCTGCTGCGGTTCCAGAATATCCCGCGCGCCACCAGATGGCAGTGCTGCCACGTCGGGATAATAAACAGCGTCTCCCCGGCGATGCGTCGCCACCCAATCCGGCAGCTCAGCCAACGGCACCGCCTGCAAGACATCAATTTGCGGACTGACTCCGTCGCGACACCACTCAAACGTGTTGGTGCATATACCGCCGCCAAAATGGTAGTCAAAAATATAAGCCCGATCCGCTTCGACAAACTCACCTAAATCTTTCAATGCCGTCTGAATGGCCTGATCAACTTCTTCCAGAGGCAGGTTGATATATGTCGTGGCGATATCCATCAGTATTTTCTGAAGAAACGATTGCTGTATTAGGGTTTCTTCGGCCTGCTTGCGGTCGGTGATATCGCGACTGACACCAAGTATTCCGGTAACTCTTCCATCGGACGCAATAAGAGGTGCCTTCAGTGTATCAACAACTATTTGTCTACCATCCGGATAGGTGATCCACTCCTCATTATGTCGCGCCTTATTCTGCGCCATCATGATGCGATCATTTCTCCTAAAGGTATCGGCCACGTCTTTCGGAAAGAGATCATGATCGGTGTGTGCGATAATTTTTTCACGAGGTTTGTCGAGAAGCTCCTCGAAGCATGGATTGCAACCGAGATAAACCCCTTCGAGATCTTTGAAAAATACAATATCCGGAATCGAATCCAGCAAACTGGATAGCAGAGTTTTTTCACGGGACAGAGCCTCTTCCATCTCTTTGCGTTGCGTAATGTCACGGGCAAAACCGGTCGTTCCAATGACCACACCCTGCCCGTCCAAAACGGGTGTTTTATACGTTTCAAACCACTTAGGAACCCCTTTGTCATAAACCTGTTCTTCCACAACGACCGGTTTTCGCAGTCCCATAACGGCGAAATCATCTTTGCGGTATTTATTCGCCATCTCTGTGGGCCAAATATCCAAATCCGTCAGACCTTCAAGATCACTCGACTGTTGTTTACCGCAAGAAATTGCGAAGGCTTTATTCACGGCCAAAAAGCGGCTCTCCGCATCTTTAAGCCAAATGAGACCCGACTGGTTTTCAATGATTGCCGAAAGGTAGGATTCGCGGAGACTGAGTGCGGCCTCGGCCTGCTTACGTTTTGTGATATCAACGCTGACGCCGAAAAGAACCGGCTTCCCGTCCCACCGCCCCGGGGTGACACGGGTTTCAACCGGAATCAACTCTCCACTCCGGCTGATCAGAGGCACCGGGCAAAAGTCTGCATCTCCCGAAAGCATCGCCTGCACAATTTTTTCGGCCTCCGCCCGGCGCTCCGCGGGATGCATCAACAGCACGGAAAGTCCTTTCAGCTCCGCCAGCGAATAGCCTAGCCGCTGAACGGTCGTGTTGTTGGCGTGAAGAATCAACCCGTCTCCATCCAGCACAAAAATAAAATCCTTAGTCGTGTTAAACAGCGTTTCAAAATTTTCACGGGCCTGCCGTACGGCCTCACCCACCTGTTTGCGCTCAGTGATGTCTGAAAAAGTGACAACGGCCCCGCGAATTTCCCCGTCTTTAAAAATAGGATAGGATGAGTATTCGGCAGAAAAGGAGGTTCCGTCTTTCCTCCATAGCACCTCGCTGTCAATCCGACCTCCCTCCCCAGTAATCTTGGCGCGGAAAATTGGACAGTCTTGCACCGGATAGGGCGAACCATCGGAATGGCTGTGATGAATCAGATCGTGCATGTTCTGACCAAGGCAGTCATCGAGCCGGTAGCCGATGATTTTTAAACCCGCCTGATTCATAAATGTACAGCACCCGTTCAAATCGATGCCATAGATGCCCTGATCGGTATTTTGGAGCAATTGATTAATCTGGCTTTCACGGGCACGCAACGCCTCCTCCGCCTGTCTGCGCGTGGTGATGTCCCAGTTCGTACCGACCATGCGCACTGGATTCCCTGATGCGTCGCGTTGCACACGGGCCAGCGCACGAATATGGCGAACCGTTCCATCCGGACAGAGTACACGAAACTCGGTGTCGAATTCCTTTTCGCCGCGCAGTGCCATTTTTATTTCTTCATCGCCGCGCTGGCGGTCTTCCGGATGAACTCCTGCCGTCCATGCCTCATAGGCACCGCTGAACTGTTCGCGTGTAATGCCGTACAGAGCAAACATCTGGTCATCCCAGATCAGTTCGTTATTGGCCACCTCGTAACTCCATATCCCCACACCGCCGGCAGAAGCGGCCAGTGCCAACCGGTGTGCAGTGGATTGCAAATCTTCGGTGAGCTGCATGGCGATCCGCTTCGCTTCTAAACGGGTGTTCTGCAACGTTAGCAGAAGCCCGGCGAGCAGCAGACTGACAACGGTTCCGGCAACAGCCGTTCCCCACACACCGCCGTATTCGGCAGCATTCAGCAAAGTGGCTGGTCTGGAAAATACCAGAGTCCAACTCCGATCAGCATACATGATTGGCATCTGGAAAGTGCGCACGTCTGCTGAACCACAGGATGAGTCACCGACGGCCTGAGAGTCATAAAGTAATGATGCAGGACTGATCTGGTCGCCATCAAAGACCTGCAAATGAACGCGCTGTGCGGTTGTCAGATCCCATCTTCCCAGAACGCCTCGCATAAGATCCGTCATCCGGTATGGACTGTAAACCCAGCCCATTATAGCGGCGCGGCGTTGATTAACCGTTTCATGAGACATCTCCGCACGGTAAACCGGAACATACATCAAGGTGCCGGCTTGAACATCATTATCGGTTTCCTGAACCAAAGTAACCATTCCCGAAAGAGCAGCAACATCCTGGTCCCGCGCCCACTCCATTGCCTCCCTGCGCACCGGTTCACTCAGCATGTCGTAACCAAAGGCGCGAAGATTCCGGTTTGTGAAAGGTTCAAGATAGACAATCGAGGAGTATACTTCCCGATCACCGGCGGGGCGTATCTGGTATGAAGGAAAGCCTTCAGAACGAATGTCCTGAATATGCTGAGACAAATTCTCCCGCGGAATCAGCAAGGCAAAACCTATTCCCTGAATGCCGGGCAACTGTTGAGCAACCTTCTGCCGTTCAGTGAAAAATTTCCATTCCTGACGGCTGACATTACCCGAGTTTTCAAAGAATGCCGCCCCGCTGCGCAGTATCTGCTCATGAGCCCTGAGCCGGTCCAAAACTTTTCCCTGAATTTCGTTACATACGGACTCAAAGTTCCGTTTCGTCGCCATATCCACAGCCGCTTTTGCGGATCGAACGGCCAGCGCTGTCGTAAGCAAACCTGCCGCCAAAAGAATCCAAACAAGCCACGCCCCGTTGCGCATACCATTCATGGTTACGCCCGTGCCTGCGTATTTAGGCAGCTTTTTTATTTTCGCTAATACCGTCATTCGTAAACCTTGGGTCACCGCCTTCAATGCAAACTTCAGTTTTCTTTTGGCGCATGTTTTTCAAGAATCCCGGACAGTGAGTCTAAACTGATCGGCTTGGGAAGATATTCATCCATTCCCGCCGCGAGATACTTCTCTCTGTCGCCAGGCCGTGCGTAGGCGGTTGCCGCACTGATAATCGCCGGACGACACCCGTCCGCAGCCTCTTTCCGACGAATTTCACGCACGGCATCCAGTCCGTTCATAACCGGCATTTCAATATCCATAAAGATGAAATCAAAAGCCTTACGGCCCGCAGCCTCAACAGCCTCCAGTCCATTGCTAGCAGTCTCCGTCCGGCATCCCAGCCGTTGAAGCATCAGACTGAGCACTTCCCGATTGGCAGAATTGTCTTCCGCAATTAATACCGCCGGTCCAATAGGGTCGCCGTCATCACAGACGACCGCTTTGGCAGAATCTATTTCTGCGCTCGTGCTCTTCAATCCGGGAATATCGAGAATGGCATCAATCAGCTTCATCATATCAGCACTGCTGTGCAGAATTATATCTGTCATGTCTCTGAACGTTGCGCTTTGCAACTCCTGCTTAAGCACCTGCCCCATACCGATAATACTGCTCATCGGCGTGCGCAGATTGTGGCTCAGGTCAGACAGAAACGCGCTTTTAACTAAATTTGATTTCTCTGTCCGTTCTTTGGCTGCCTGTATGTGCAACTCCGACTCTTTCTGACCGGTGATATCGAGGTGTATTCCAGTCATACGCATCGGATTTCCCTGCGCATCATGAGTCGTAATCCGCCCCCTGCTTTGCACCCATATCCAATGCCCGTCCCTGTGGCGGATACGGAATTCAGACCGGTAGTCCGACGAACTGTCGCGCAAATACCGGTCTATCTGTTCAATCGCTTGTTGAAAGTCGTCCGGATGAATCCGCTTTTTCCAGAATTCTATACGGGAATCTATTTCCTCCGGTGAATACCCCAGCATAGTGCACCATGTGCCATTGTACGTTGTACGACCGGATGGAATATCCCACTGCCAGAAACCAATCCCCGCCTCTTGAAGTGCCGCTTCAAATTCCCGGTGCGAAAATTCGGGCTCACGGACAAGGTGACTACCGGCCATCACAGCCCAGATTCTGTCGGACACCGCATGCAACATTTCAAAGTCATCTTGATGCCACTGCCGTCCGCCTTGCATATCGGCAAGACCGACGATACCTGCCGGATTTCCGCGATCGGCAACCAAGACGAATAGAGCCGACTGAACTCCAAGCTCAGTCAGCAGCTGCTGTTCAGTGGAAGCATCTGGCACCATCTCCGAAACGTTTTCTACAGCAACCAAATCCTGTTCTCGCAGCTTTCCCAGCAACCAGGGAATGGATAATCGTGTTGGGCGCATCAATTCGATGCCCCCGAAAGATGCCCCGGCGGCACACCATTCGACAGTCTGGTCGATCGACTGGCCGTCATCACTCAACTGGAGAAAAAAAGCCCGTCCAGTTCCGGTGGCAGTTCCAACCCTGCCAAGGATTTTCTTTATACCTGTATCCGGACCGGTAGAAGATTCGTCCGATAAAGTTCCGTTTAAATCCGATAAAAGCCGGTCATACCGCAACCGTCGTTCTGCTCTGTCCCGGCCTTCTGTTGCAGCTCGTAAACTGCGTAATACGCCGATCACTAAAACTTCATCGGCTTGGCGCACAGAGGAAAAAGATGCCTCCACCTCGACAGCATGCCCGTCACAATGTTGCAGGGTCAGATTGAATACAGCGCAAGTGCCGCGCAAAGCGCGCTCAATGGCAAGCCGGACTGTTTTTAGAGAATCCACCGAGCATAGCCCGTCACAGGATGATCCCGTGACCTCCTCGCGGCGGCGTCCCAGCTGTTCCTCAAACTTCCGGTTTACACCGGCAATCGTTCCATCGGGCCTTACCAGAACCAACATATCCGGCAACGATTCAAAGTACGTCTGAAATTTCTGTTCCAGCGCCCCGGACGCTCTGAAAAACTCCCGATCACTGACAACTTGAAGCGCCATCCCGGAGAAATCTTTTAAGATCTGCTTTTCGCCGCTGACAGACTCACCAACCTCTGCAAATCGTTCGGCAAAATCACAAAGTCCCTCACTCCCCCCAAAGAGAACATCAATCAGCGTAAGTAACCGCTGCGTAATGCCGGGAACCGGAACACTGCCGCTACGCCATTTCTGAATTGTTGCCAGCGAACAGCCGCATAGCAAAGCCAATTGGCGATTTGTCAGCCCGTATTTACTCTGAAAATCTTTCACCACTGCCTGACTCATCGAACCGATCTCCCGATCTATAACCCGCAATTCCGCTGATTTTATATTGCATCAGGCAATATGACAGCCTATAAGCGTACGAATTAGTAAGTAATTGTTATTACTGTCATATATACAGTATTTTCAAACAGGTGCAATGGATGAGTCAAAAATATTTTTGTATCTTCACAACGCCACGAGGAAAATGATGAAAATATATCCGACAGTCCACTGCCCGCGTTGCGTCGAATAGATGCTTCAGAAAGAATCCCTCGGTCAATTTTAGAGAGAGTTTGCCTGCCTAACACTAAGCGCATGAAGTGCCGACTCTGTTTGACGACTTATTTGGTTTACACCTCGTCCGCACAACACGGACAAAGTCGAACCCGCCGAAACGCATTTCGTTTCGTACCGAAATGATTGTCTCAACTTTGGTTTAACCCGCCCAAACTCACGGAGCTTGATAAACCAATTCCATATTTTTCGCGGCGGCGACTTCATCAAGGCGTCCAACCGGCGTGGTGACTGGCGCGGCGTGCACGGCATCCGGATCGGTTTTTGACAGTTCAAAAATCTCGATCATGTCCTTGCAGAAAGCATCGAGTGTTTCACGCGTCTCAGTTTCCGTCGGCTCGATCATGATTGCTTCCGGCACGTTGAGCGGGAAGTAGATCGTCGGCGCGTGGTAACCGCGGTCAAGCAGCGCCTTGGCAAGATCGAGCGTGTGCACACCTTCGCCCAGCGTCTTGCCGCTGAATACGCATTCGTGCATGCAACGGCCTTTAGTAACCGCCGCGAAGTACGGACGCAGTTTTTCCTGCACATAATTGGCGTTGAGCACCGCGCGGTCGCTGGTGGCGCGCAGTCCGTCACGACCGAGCATAAGCAGGTAGGCATAGGCGCGGACGAGAATGGCAAAGTTGCCATAGAACGGCGCGATATAGCCGATGCTCTTCGGGAAATCGTAGTCGAGCGTGTAGGTTCCGTCCTTAGTTTTGGCAACGCGCGAGATCGGCAGATACGGGCGCAGTTTTTCGCAGACGCCAACAGGACCGGTGCCGGGGCCGCCGCCACCATGCGGCGTAGAAAATGACTTATGCAGATTCAAGTGACAGAGATCGAAACCAAGCTCGCCGGGTTTGATGCGGCCCATGATGGCGTTGAAGTTCGCTCCGTCGTAATACATCAGGCCGTCTACTTCGTGCACCGCTTTAATGATTTCCTTCACCCGCGGATTAAACACGCCAAGCGTGCTGGGAAGTGTCAGCATGACTCCGGCCGTTTCGTTATTGAGTGCCTTTTTGAACAGCTCAATATCCATGTCGCCGCTGGCATCGGACGGAATCGTTACCACCGCATAGCCGCCGAGCGCCGCGCTGGCCGGATTGGTGCCGTGCGCCGAGTCGGGAATAATGATGTGCGTCTTCTTGTTGCCGCGATCGCGATGATACGCCGCCATCATCATCACCGCCGTCAGTTCGCCGTGCGAACCGGCCATCGGCTGGAGCGTGAACTCGGCCAGACCGGTAATTTCCGAAAGCATCCGTTCCAGTGAGTAGAGAATCTGGAGTGAGCCTTGCGTCAGCAGTCCGCCGTGGCGCAGCTGCGGCCAGAGCGGATGCGTTTCGCACAAATCAGGCAGTGACGCGGCGGCTTCGCAGGCCCGCGGATTATGCTTCATCGTGCAGGAGCCGAGCGGATAAAAGTGTGTATCGACCGAATAATTCCGGCGCGACAACTTGGTGTAGTGACGCACCACTTCGCTTTCCGAAACCTCCGGCAGTTCGGCAGGCGTCGCGCGCAACAGGTTTTCGCTAATGATGTCGTGTTCGGAAATGCGGTCTTCCGGAATTCTCACTCCGCCGCGTCCTTTTGAACTTATCTCGTAAATTAATTTCACAGCACTGACTCCAATTTGGCGGCCAAAATATCGATTTCCATCTTCGTGCGCTTCTCGGTGAAGGCGCAGAGTAAAACGTTTTCCATGCCGGTATAGTAACGACCGGCGGGGAACCCGGCGGCGATCCCTTCGCTGATCAAGTCGCTGACGACTTCGCCGGCATCCTTCGGCAGTTTCAGCGCAAATTCGTTGAAGAACGGACGATCATAGAGAGGCTCGACACCTTTGATTGATTTGAGGCGTGTCCACGCATAACCGGCGCGGTCCATACACTGGCGGGCGACATCAGCAAAACCGTGCTTGCCGAGCAGTGAGAGATAAACGACTGAGCGAAGCGCGCAGAGTTGCATATTGGTACAGATGTTCGACGCCGCCTTTTCGCGGCGGATGTGTTGCTCGCGAGCTTGCAGTGTCAGCACAAAACCGCGTCGCCCCTGCCCGTCTTTAGTCGCGCCAACGATACGGCCCGGCATGTTACGGACATATTTTTTCTTCGTCGCCATGAAACCGAGGTACGGTCCGCCGAACGAAAGCGGCAACCCGAGACTCTGTCCGTCGCCGGTAACGATATCCGCATCCATTTCGCCGGGTGTTTTGACGATGCCGAGCGAAATTGGATAAGCCGATACGACCGCGATTGCACCGGCACTATGCGTCTGCGCAATCAAATCGGTCAGATCGTCGAGACAGCCAAAAAAGTTTGGGTTCTGCAACAGCACCGCGCCGACGGTGCTGTCGAGCTGTTTGGCAAAAGCGGCGCGGTCGGCGACGCCGCCGGACATTGAAACTTCGCGGTATTCGATTTTCAGATTGCGGGTGTAACTGCGGAGCATAGTGCGGTAAATCGGGCTGACGCCTTCATCAACCAGCACACGGTTGCGCTTGGTGATACGCAGCGCCATCATCATTCCTTCGAACAGCGCGGTGCCGCCGTCGTAGAGCGACGAATTGGAGACTTCCATATTGGTCAGACGCGCGATGGCAGTCTGGTATTCAAACATCGCCTGCAACGTGCCTTGAGCCGCTTCCGGCTGGTACGGCGTGTAGGCGGTGAAAAACTCGCCGCGCGACGTCAGCGAATTGACGGCGGCCGGAATAAAGTGATCGTAAAAACCGGCACCGCAGAAGTTGGTGAGGTCGGACGAGTTTTTACGCGCCACGGCGCGGATATGCTGCATCATCTCCATTTCGGAGAGGCCTTCCGGCAGATTGAAATCATTCGACTGGAACTCCGCCGGAATGTGGGCGAAAAGATCATCGAACGTCTTTGCGCCGATCGAGGCGAGCATCGCCTTTTCGTCGTCGGGACTGGTGCAGGCAAATGGGGACACGGCCATAAGACTCCTTCAACTCAACTGGACAAAAAATTTAACAGAAGGTAACGAAGAAAACAAAGAACCGGGAGACGGACAGCCAACAGAATTACTTCGTTTTCCTCTGTTTCCTTCTGTAAAAAAACCTGCGTCATGATACGTTCCTGCCGGGTTGAAACAAGCGTAAAAAGGGTGCACATGATTCAGGACGCAATACGAGCATTGGTTGGAGGCGGGACGCTGAGCCGTGACGAGGCGTATCTGTCCATCATGGATATCATGAGAGGTGAAGCTACACCGGCTCAGGTCGGCGGTTTCATCACGGCGATCCGCATGCACGGCGAAACACCGGAAATCATCGCCGGGGCCGCGCAGGCCATGCGCGAAAATGCCGTTAAAATCCGCTGTAACGATCCGCTGGCCGTGGACATCGTCGGCACCGGCGGCGACGGCGCGCATACATTCAACATTTCCACCGCCGCCGCCTTCGTCACCGCCGGAGCGGGCGTCACCGTCGCCAAACACGGAAGCTACGGAGTTTCCAGCAAATGCGGCTCCGCCAATGTTCTTTGCGAACTCGGCATCAACCTTCAGTACAGTCCGCAGAAAATGGAGGAATGCCTCGAAAAAATCGGCATCGCGTTCCTTTTTGCACAGGCTCTGCATCCGGCGATGAAGTACGCCGCCGCGCCGCGCAAAGAACTTGGATTCTGGAGCCTCTTCAACATTCTCGGACCGCTCTGTAATCCGGCCGGTGTCCGGAACGGCGTACTCGGCGTCTTTTCGTCCAAACTGGTTCCGATCATCGCCGACGCCTGTGCACAGCTCGGCGCAAGCCACCTTTTCGTCGTCCACGGTAACGACGGACTCGACGAGATCACCACGACCACGACCAGCTTCGTCACCGAAATCCGCCGCGGCAAACTGGAAACCTACGAAGTGCAGCCCGCCGGATTCGGACTGCCATCCGCCCGCACCGCCGATATAGCCGGCGGCAACCCAGCGGAAAACGCCGAAATTATCCGTGCGCTGTTCAAAGGTGAAAAAGGACCGAAGCGCGACATTCTACTGCTCAACGCCGCTTTTGCCATCATGGCCGGCGGAAAAGCACAGACTCCGCTGGAAGGCATCAAACTGGCCGCCGAATCCATCGACTCCGGTGCCGCTCTCAAGAAACTCAAACAACTGGCAGAAATCAGTCAGCAAAAGTAGGACAGGCTTCCAGCCTGTCTAGACAGCCAGGATGGCTGTCCTACATTAAGAAAAATCTATGACCTCAACTGACTTAATAATAATCGGCGGCGGAGCGGCGGGCTTTATGGCCGGTGTCGCGGCGGGCGAACGTAAAATCCGCACCGTCATTCTCGAACGCTGCCCGAAGCCGGGACGCAAACTGCTCATGTGCGGCAACAACCGCTGCAATATCACCTCGGCCCTGCCCGTCCGCGACATGCTGGCCGACTTCGGCGAGCCGGTCGCGCCGTTCCTCGAACCGGCGTTGACCGCCTTTCCGCCGTCCGCTCTGCGCGAGTGGTGCCACAAGAATGGATTGCTCACCAAAATGCAGCGCGACAAGCGGGTCTACCCAGCCAGCGAAAAAGCATCCGACGTCCACCACCTCTTCACCGACATGCTGGCGAAATACAACATCGGCATCATGCTCAACAGTGCCGTACATAAAATCATTCCGCTGCAAACCGGCGAATGGCTCGTCAAAACCGACAGCGTCGAACTCACCTCGCGCGCGCTCCTGCTCGCTACCGGCGGCGTCAGCTATCCGAAAACCGGCTCCGTCGGCGACGGACAGAAAATGGCCGCCGCGCTCGGACACAAAGTCACGCCGTACCGCCCCGGCCTCGCTGGATTCGATATGCCACCTGCCTGGATTCACGCCAATCCGATGCGCAGCATTCCGAACGTCACCCTTAAAATCATCGTCGACGGAAAAACCGTCGCCACCACCGAAGGCTTTCTGGAAATCGAAAAATACGGTATCGGCGGACCGGCGGTCACCAACGCCAGTCGGATCATCGCGCGGCGCGACCTCAAAAACTACAGCTTCGAAGTCGATATGAACGGCAAAAAGTGGACGCTCAATCCGCTCCGCGTCCGTCCGCTCAAAGAAGCGATGGTCACCGTCGGCGGCATCGCGCTCAACGAAGTCGACTCGCGCACCATGGAATCGAAAAAAGTTCCGGGGCTTTTCTTCGCCGGGGAAATCCTCGACATCGACGGCCCGAGCGGCGGCTATAATTTACAGGCCGCCTTCTCCACCGCCCGCCTCGCCATGGATGCCATCGCCAAGAAATTGAGAGTTCATTCCTCGCAGAGAAATTGAGAACGCAAAGGAGATTTTAATTTAACTGAAACTCTGCGACCTCTGTACCTCTGCGAGGCGATTAAAATTTACGTTATGAACCTGAAACTGATCAGTTGCGAAATTTTTTACCGCGAAATGTGTGCGGCGGTCGCCGTCAGCCCGCACCGCATCGACATCACCTTTCTGCCGAAAGGACTGCACGATCTGCCGCCGGGCCAGATGCCGGTCAAGATGCAGGAAGCCATTGATGCCGTTGACGGAACCTACGACGCCATTCTGCTCGGCTACGGACTCTGCAATAACGGACTGGTCGGCGTCCGCGCCCGCAACTGTCCGCTGATTCTGCCGAGAGCGCACGACTGCATTACGCTGTTCCTCGGCGGACGCGACCGTTACCGCGATTACTTCGACACGCATCCCGGCACCTATTTCCTCACCAGCGGCTGGCTCGAGCGCGGCGAAACCTCCGGCGATCTGGCCGATCTTTCCGTACAGGCGCAGCTCGGCATGAATCTGACGATGGAAGAACTAGTCGAGCGATACGGCGAGGATAACGCCGAATTTCTTTACGAAACGCTCTGCCAGGGAACCCGCAACTACAGCAATTTCGCCTGGATTCCGATGGGCGTTGAACCGCCAGACATGGAGCAAGTTGCACGGCAGAAAGCCGGTGAACGCGGCTGGAGTTTTGAAACCGTTCCCGGCGACATGACACTCATCCGCAAATTGGTCAACGGCGACTGGAACAGCGCAGACTTCCTGACTGTCCCGCCCGGCTCCGCCGTCAAAGCCGCTTATGACGGCTCCATCGTTGCCTGTAAGTAATTTTACCACGGAAAACACGGAGAAATCCAAATGTAGCGTTGGCTCTATGAGCCAATCTCGGCTCGCAGAGCCGACTCTACATTAGCATGGATCAGGCGACGGCGTGCCCGGCGGTCGAGCCCTACCTTTTCGTTCGTGCAAATTCGTGTCATTGCCACTTCGTTGCCCCGCAGTCGCGGAGCCCAGCTCGACATTTATCTCGGTTCATGGGTAAATCTCCGGCGATGAATCTAAAACTGATCAGCTGCGAAATTCTTTACCGTGAAATGTGCTCGGCGGTCGCCATCAGCACTCAACAACCTCAATAAACTTTTTTAACTCATGAAAAAACATCCCGCATTCCATCGTACTGAACTGCTGATCGGCACCGACGCACTCCGGCGGCTGGCGGACACCCGCGTAATTTTATTTGGCGTCGGCGGCGTCGGCAGCTGGTGCGCCGAAGCGCTGATCCGTTCCGGTGTCGGCCATTTGACCATCGTCGATAATGATGTGATCTGCGTGACCAACATTAACCGCCAGCTTCAGGCCACGGCGAAAAATGTCGGACGGTCGAAGGTTGATGCGCTGAAAGAGCGGTTGCTCGACATTCATCCCGATGCGGATATCACGGCA
>Ga0247839_1001866_pt1 | contig 33328 bp, 24 predicted proteins | sample LaCruzMarch2015__6_FD_192405 | JGI IMG/M metagenome (GOLD analysis project Ga0247839, IMG submission 192405) | Freshwater microbial communities from meromictic Lake La Cruz, Castile-La Mancha, Spain - LaCruzMarch2015_16m | ecosystem: Environmental > Aquatic > Freshwater > Lake | place: Spain... | reverse complement strand
TGGAAGCTCCGGTTTCCAGAGTCTGGAAAATTTCAGCGCGATAAAACAGACGACCGCTCCGCCGAGCAGCAGCAGCCCGCCCATGCGGCGCTGTTCCTGATTACTGAAGAAAGCGCGGCGCGCATAAAAATCAAACGTGCGGACCTGTTCAACCAGCGCCGCATTGTCGCCGGTTGACACGGCGAGCTTCTCGCGCAGTTGTAAAAGTTGCGGATCGTTCAGCGGATCCATCTGCTGAATCCGCACGAAGTCGGCCATCAGCAGAATGCAAAGGATCAGCGAAAACAGCGCCGCTACCATCGCCACACTTTGCGCCGCCAGCGCCAAAACCGGTCGTTGTTTAAACTCGTTCATAAATCATTCCTTCACCGGGCAATATTTAAAACAGCGTCCGCAGCTGTAGCAGGTGCCGCGATTGGGTTCATATGCGGTGCGCTTCCGCACAACGGAAACAGCGATCAGCTTGCATCCGATGACGAAGCCGATAAATGCGCCGAGCCATTTTCCGCCGCGTCCGAATTTTTCCTTAAGGGTCACGGCTTCTGCATAAAGTTTTTCGTTGGGCGTATCGGAAGCGCGGAAAGCAAACGACTCAATCGTCATTCCTTTGTAACGGCCCAGCTCCTCGCCGGCGATGCGCTCGGCCAGCCGGACGGTGGGATGCATCCGCGAAAGCGGTTCGCGCAGCAGGCCGCCGGTACCGGCGCCGATCACCACGAGAACCGGCACCAGCAAAATCAGCAGACCAAGCCGCCGCGCGCCCCGGCTGCGGTTTTCCGGAGCCGCGGCGGATACCGGTTTGTTGATGGCGTTGTAGGGACACGAGTCGGCGCAAAGTCCGCACTGAATACAATCCGCCGGTGTAATCGCGGCGTGACGGCGCGAAAGTTTGGACGCCCAGTTGAGCAGTACGCCGTAAGGACAAAGGAACCGGCAGTAAGGCCGCGCGACAAAGACGCCCAGTACCAGCATGAGTCCGCCGACAATCAGCAGACTGGAACTCGCGCCCATGCGGAAGAAGCCGACAAACGGATCGTACTGACAGATGATGAAGCCCGAACCCAGCGCCACGGAAAGCATCGCCAGTCCGAGATAAATGTACGGCACCATCGAAAGTACTTTTTCAACCGCCGGCGGAACCTTGACCGGCTTGATCGCCACGGCCTCCTGAATGGCGCCGAGCGGACAGATCGCCGCGCAGAAAACGCGGCCGAACAGCAGGGCAAAAATCAGCGGCGCGGCGAAAAAGATCAGCACCGTGAGCGGTACACCAAAGGAAGGATTGCAAAGCCCCGTCGCCACATTCTGTATCGAACCGACCGAGCAGACACAGCCGTTGCGCCAGAATCCGAAATAAAGCAGCGAAAACAAAGTGAGCAGAAAAATTTCACGGCGCTTGCGTCGCTTCAGAACAAAGATCGCAGCCAGCGTCAGCGCGGCCAGCAGTACGACGATATCCCAGCCAGCCATCGCATTTGACGGTGCAGGCGTATAAACGGGCGGATGCTGATACCCCGAGGCAAACTCCGGCATCGGAAAGCGGAACTCCGCCTGCGCCGAAACGGCGAAAAACACCAACAAGAGAATGGTTGACCGCAAAGACGCGGAAACGCGAAGAAGGAAGAAATCAGAAATCATGAGATTCTCCGTTCCTGATTGGATTTCAACAGATAAGGATCGGAGGCGGGCACGCGCCGGAAAGCGTTGGACGGACAGGCACGGGCGATGGAGCATTCGTTGCAGTTGACGCAGATGTTGTGCTTCACCTGCAAGTAGAGCGAACCGTTGCCGAACGCGCCACAGCCTTTCACGCACTTGCCGCAGCCGATGCACAGCTTCTCGTCGACAGTATACTGGTAATAAGGATTCTCGATAAACTGGCGGCGAAGCGCCGCCGTCGGGCAAAGCTGGTTTTCCGCGCCGGTATTGCGCCCTTTGGCGTCAGGGCGGAGATATCCGCCGCACAGGTCGCAGTAGCCGCAGATGGAATAGGAGTGGAAACATTTTACGGCCGACGGCGCCAGCACGCAGTGCGTTGCGCAGCGTCCGCACTGGGTGCACTTCTCCGGATCGATCTGCCAGACATACCCGTCTGATCCCAGCGGACAGGTTCCGCCGTTGCCGGGCTTGCACGTGCCGCAACGCCCGTTGCATTGATATTTATTTTTTCGTGAAACCAGCATGCCGCAGACTCCGGCGATACCGGCCAGCAAAGCGCCTCGTGCGATGTTTTTAATGAAATCCCGCCGTCCGGCCATTTTCATTTTTTCTCCTCGAAAATACGGACCTTGCCCCGGACAGGATCGAGTACATAGATCCGGCCCTGCCGGTCCGCCGCGACATCGAGTCCCGCGGTGCCTTCATCAAACTGATCGGGAGCCGCGACCACGCAGCGCATTGATCCGTCCAGATTGTAAATTTTTACACGCGGCACGCCTTTTTCTGCGGTGACGAACGAGCCGTCAGGCATGAGCGCGAAGTTTGCCGGATTGCAGCACCCGATAAATCCTTCGATAGTGAATGAGCCTTTTCCCCACGACGAAATCAACCGTCCGTTCGAAGTGTAATTTTCGAGCACGTGATAACCGGGATTAACGACCCAGAGCGAACCGTCGGTGCCGATATCGAGATCAAAGAACGGGCTGGGAATATAGAAACCGCGCACGCCGGTTGCCTCATTTTTTGCGCCGATCTCAACCGGCGTGCCGCCCGGTTTGCCGTAGCGCAGAACACGGCGACCGCCCGCATCGGCGACATAAACATAGCGGTCATCAACCGCGATGGAGGTCAGATAGGCTTTTTCGCCGGGCGACGGCCAAACCGATTTTTTCCAATCTCTGGAAAAAAATTCCACATGATCCTGCATACCGGCAAACAGCGTGCCCTCGTCGTCCACCGCAAGGCATCTCGGGGTTCCGTCGAGCGGACGGATCGTCCGATCCGGAAAAACTTCAACGCCGTTTTCTCCGCCGACATAAATTTTCCCGTCAGGCGCGATCGCCAGTGCAGAAAGTTTTCCAATGGTTGGAAGCAGACCTTCTACTTCGGTGTAGCGAATGAGCGCAGGGTCAACCTTGCGATAGTCCTCGACCGGATAAGCGAAACTTTGACCCAGCTCGGCGCGGTTCCCCATTCCAAAACAAATTCCGGCACCGGCCGTCAGTAGCAGAAAACAGCCCAGACTTTTTTTACCGTTCTTCATTTTTCAGCTCCCATCTCAAGACACACCATCCGGGTCGAGTCGCGCAGCAGCATACGGGTTCCGGCCAGCGCGATCGGCCCCCAGGCATCCTGCCCGTCCAGCACTTTATACTGCGCCAGCGATTCATATCCGGTCCGGCTCACGGCCAGCATGGTCAGCGTGCCATCGTCATCCAGTATAAAAAATTTGCCGTCCGCCATAAAAAACGGGCCGAGACCGAAGCGATGCGTCTTGCCGCTCGACCAGACCGGCTCGCCGCCCGCCGGATCGTAGCAGACAAACTGCTGCTTCAGCGCGCCGCCGTCTTTCGGCATGATGCCGTACAGCAGGCCGTCGTACAAAATCGGTGTCTGCTGCTCGCAGGCCAGCCAGTCCTGCGGGCCGGTGCGCGAAATTTCTTTGGCAGAAAAACCGTCGGCGGTCTTATCGATCTGCACCATCAGGCTGCCCGCGCCGTAACCGGCGGTGATGAAAATTTTATTTCCGGCGACCGGAACCGGTGACGGCGCGATGACCGACGCGCTCCACGGAATCTCCCACAAAACTTTTCCAGCGGGCGACACGCCGGTCATACCGCCGACGGCGGCATAGACATACATTTTTTCGCCGTGCAGCGTCAGCGGCAGGATGGAGGAATGCGACATCTTCCAGCCTTTGGGATTCGGCGTCTTCCAGACAACCGCGCCGGTTTTACAATCGACCGCCATCATCAGCGCGTCAGATCCGCCGGGCGCGAGAATGGCGAGGCCGTTGTCGATCAGCGGGCACTGCCCGGTAAACCACAGCGGTTCGGTGGTGCCGTACTCTTTTTGCAGATCGATGCCCCAGCGGAAATTGCCGGTTGCGGTTTCGACGCACGAAACGTGGCAGCGCGGACCGACGGTTACGATGCAGTCTTCGGTAACCGCTGGAATGGTGCGCGAAAGACCGTGGTTCCGTTTGGCGGGCAACGTGTAGGAGCGCCGCCAGATTTCTTTACCGTCGGCCAGCGAAAAACAGCGCAGCGCGTCGGCGCGTTTCGCTTCGTCGTAATCAAACAGGTAGACACAGCCGTTGAGCACAGTCGGCGCGGCGTGTCCTTCGCCGAGCGTAACCGACCAGAGAACTTTCGGACCGGACTCCGGCCAGCGGTCGGCCAGTTTCACATCGGCTTTGCAGATGTTGTCGAAGTCGGCGCCGCGAAAGCGCGGCCAGCTGCCGGGCAGACTGGACGGTACACCGTCAAATTTCTCCAGTTTCCCGGCGAGGTTCACCTGCACTTCGTTTGTAACAGCCCGATCCGATCCGGACGGCCCGCCGTCCATACCGGGCAGACTGAGCGCCAGATTGCGCGCCGGATCATATGCAAACCAGCGGGAAAGTAAAAACAGCGCGCCCCATCCGCATAGAATGAGGATGGGTACGGCGACTAATACGCTGTTTCGTTTCTGTTTCACCCTGTGCACGTAAAACGGGCGGAGCGCCCATCTGTTCTACTTCAAATTAAGGCATTTCATAACGGTATGATCACGGATAAGAAGTTTACCGTCAGATAAAGCAATCGGGGACCATGTTTGTCCTTTTTCGGCCAGGACTTTGACAGAAGCAAGCTGGTTGAATCCCTGCGGCGCAGCTTCGATCAAATGCAGCTTCCCGGAATCGCCGTCGAGTCCGATCAACATCCCGTCGGCCGCAATCATATTGAGATGGTCAAATACCGGAGCGCCTTCAATGCTGCCGGTATCCCACTTTACATTTCCATCCAGATCAATACAGACCAGTCCGCGGCCGGGTCTTTTCACCGTACCGCCGACAAACAGATGATTGTTGGCAAAAACAGGCTGCTCAATCCACGACGCCGCAGCTTCCGTTTTGAACAGCTCCTTCACGGCATAACCGCCCTCTTTTTTCTGCACTTGGAGCATCGTAGAAATAGATTTATAGCCGGAGGTAACAAATAACGTGTTCTGATTCACCGAGACGGGATGCGGAATCGGATTGTCGCAGAACCAGCCGTCATAGCTCCAGAGAACAGTGCCGGTCTGCGGCGAAACGGCAAATACATAGGTAGGTCGCACCGCCTTCGACTCTTCCGCATCGGCATCGTCTGCGCGGCGACCCGGCTTCGGCGGCTTTGCTCCTCCTGCCACGACAACAATCTGATCCTCGCCTTCTATGGAAACCATCATCGGCGAAACAAATCCGCTACCGGGGAATCCGTCGATCTTCCAGACCTCTCTGCCGGAATTTTTATCCAAGGCCACCAGACTGTTCTTTTCGGTCAGCGGGGCAATGATCACCAGATCGCCGCAGAGCAGCGGCGACTGAGCAATCCCGAAGCCGCTCACATTTTTCCCGTAATCCTTAACCAAACTGTGCTGCCACTTTATTTCATGCGACTCCAGATCCACCCCGACGACCGTACCGAAAAGCGTCACGGCGTAGAGAGCATCTCCGGTAACCGCCGGCGTACCGCGGGTGCCTGGATATTTTTTATTTTTCAGCTCCCCGGGATCGGCAAAAGAACACGTCCAGAGTTCTTTACCGGAATCGAGGGCCAATGCGCGGATATTGCTGCGCGTGCCGTCATGATCCATCAGATACACCCGTCCGTCTTTAATGGCCGGGCCGGCATAACCGGTGGTTACATCCGCGGTCCACAGCACACCGGGGCCGTCTGCCGGCCAGCTTCGCGCCAGTCCGGTTTCGGTTGAAATATTGTTCCGTTGCGGACCGCAAAATTGCGGCCAATCCCCGCCGAAAGCCGCCGCTGTCACCAACATTCCCGCCAGTATGCACACATTTGATTTTTTCATCTCAACCCCTTTTGTTTTCCGCTTCGAACCGGTTCAGCGCCCCGACCGTAAAGATTAAAGGATACAGCCGCTCAGAGTACCACAGGCTCGCAAAATATAGACCGATCGGGCGAGCAGAAAACCGTGTTCCGCCCGCCGTCATTTCCAGCAGTTTGGCAATCCCTTTACCGGTCAACCCGGCAGCCAGCGCGGTTTCCTCAACTGAATCGCCCCAGCCGCCGTCCGGATGCTGCGCGCTTCCCAGCCACTGGAATCCCCGCCGTTTCATCTCTTTAATTATTGGAAACTCTGTTTCGTCGAGTTCCTGCAAAGCTTCAAGCACACGAACGGTACCGTAGACCGGATTTTCATGATTGGGATCAGTCTGACTGCCGAACCACAGCGGAAGCCACGACCCGTCGGCACGTTGGTGTGTTTTCAAATAACAGAGACTGCGGCGGATCGACCGCGCCATCTTTTTCCAAAGATTGGAATTCACCTCGGCGCGCCAGGCGATAAAAGCGCGAACGGCATGTGCCGTCAGGTCCGGACAACTGCGGTCGAACGGAAGCCGCCCCCAGCCTTTGCAAAACGTTGGCAGGCCGCCGTCACGGTTCTGCAAATCAAGCAGCCATTGGATGCCTTTCTCCGCCGCATCGGGTTCGCAACCGAGCTGACGGAGCGCGATCAGCGCGGCGGCCGTATCGTCGGCATCCGGCACGCCGCCCTTTTCGTATGTCCAGCCCCAGCCGCCCGGCGCGGCATGCGTAAACGGATGTTCCGTCTGCCACTGGGTTTTCAGCAGATGTGTCCGGATATGGTTTTTCTGTTCAGCGGAAAGATCACCGGCCGCGGCCTGCACCGCCAGCGAGGTCAGCCACGTCGAGAGATTCACATCAATCGGCCAGCTGCCGTCGGCACGCACCGTGTTTTCCAGAAACCGGAAGCACGACTGCGCCGCCGGATGGTCGCCCTGTCCGGCACCAACCAGACTCATGCCGACAAAGCTGGTCAGCGGCGCCGCTTCGAGATAGCCGCCGCTCTCGGGCTGGATTCTCCGGAGAATATTCAGCGACCGCGAAACGAGCCGGTTGCGGATAAACGCGCCGCGCGCCGGCCGGTTCACATGCCGGACCAGACCGATAGCGATCAGCGCCGGTAGCGCATAGCTGACCACCGGAAGGCGGATGAATTTGTAGAACCGGTGCGGAAACACGGCCAGCTCAAACGGAAGTTGCGGGATGATCGACCAGTCATCGCCCAGCTTTCCCGCCAGCATGCACATCGTCAGAATCGGAACCGAAAACGTACGGTCATCGCCATAGTGTTCAAGAATCGACCGGGCCACTTCCTGCGGCGAGCCGACTTCCTCATCCAGCACACAGCGGCAAAGCAGTGTCGTTGTAAAATTGCTCGGGCTTTCCGGACTGTCGCCCCAGCCGCCGTCGGCATTGCGATGCGTTTCCAGCCATTCGAATCCGCGTTCTGCCAGATCTGTCTTGCCAACCAGCTTCAGAGCGAACGACGCCACCGCGGTCGCCAGCGCGGAGCTCGACAGTTCCCCTTCCCAACGTCCTTCCGGCGTCAGTTCGGCAAGCAGCAACTTCCGTGAGGAAGCCCGCGCCGATTCAAGCTGTTTTGTCTCTATCCTCATTCATTATCTTTCATAAGCCGGATCTACGGGCTTCGCCCTAAGTTCCGTCATTACTCAGTACTGCCGGAACTCAACCGTATCCGGCGTGGATCCGGCAAGAACCCTGTCCGCTCAGACCAGTTCTCGAATCGATTCATCCAGACAATACCACGGCCACTCCTGCCAGTCCGTCACCAATCCGGCCTTCACAGGATTGTTCAAAATATACCGCACCGTTCCCTCGAATTTTTCACGATTCCTAATCCAGTGATCAAAATTCTCGCGCGCCCAGAACGGCCCGCTTCGGCCCAGCATCTGATTTGCCTTACGTCCCGAAAACCGTTTGAAATCAGCCAGATCTTTCAGGAGATCGCCGGATCGTCCGTCCTCACTGCGCATCAACAAATGAAGGTGCGTTGACATCACCACACCAGCATAGATTCGCCATCCGCGTTCCACCCTGAACCAGTCCAGATTTTCCAAAATCATCGAAGCAATATCAGGTTTGGCCAGCCACGTGTTCCCCGTTTCGCACGAATCCAGAATCTTTTCCAATCGCAGGAATTGTCTGCGCTGCAATTCCAGCCGCTCCGTCGAGTCCGTCGGCGCGTCTTTCAGATGAAGACGCTCTTGTTGAAAAGCCTGCACAACGGTTTTCGGAAGTGTTCCGTGCAGACGGATAGTGACGAAGTATGACCGGTCAGATACCAGCCAGTGAGGCAGGTTCCTCCTGAAAAACTTCACCGTATTTTCCATTCTTCTCTCCATCTAAAGCCGGATCTACGGGCGAATACGCCCTAAGTTCCGGCTTTACTCAGTACTGCCGGAACTCAGCCGCATCGCGGCGTGGATCCGGCACCCCCATTCATTGCATGAGGCATCCAACGCTGAGCAGCGCGTAAAAAGTGTATTCAACGTCTTCGAATTCATCCGCTGCATGGCCGGCAAAGCCGCCGCTGTCGCGCCAGAGCGATTCGACAAATTCCAGACACGGCCGGCGGACCGTATCGAGATCGGCATGGAGCGTCCGTAACGCAAACAGCGCGGTGGCGGTGGAAAGCAGATCGGCGGTGTTCAGCTGATCGGTTGCGGCAAACCCGCCGGAACGGCAGGCGCGGTCGAGTAAAGCTTTGGCCGCCGTTCTGTCCGCCGGTTGGTTCACGATAATCGCCGCCGCGAGACTTGGCGTCGGATCGGCAAACACAACCGGTCGCGGCGCGACCGGCAGCCGGGCGATGCGGAGGCCGTCTCCGGCCAGCTGCTTAAGAAAAAGATCATACGCGGATTCGGCGCGGCGGGATTCCAGCGCCTGAAAAAACCGGCGGCGGGTTTTTCCAAGCATTGGAAAAGCGGATCGCAACTGAATCAGGCAGACCAGGTGAACGAAGTCGAGCTCTTCGCCGGTGCCGAAACGGCGGACATAGTTCCAGAGGCGCAACGCCGGAACCGGCGCGCCGAGTGCCTTGAGACCGGCGGCGGCAAAAACGGTGTAGTAAAGGTCGCTCTCGGCCCCTTTCCCCCGGAAGCCGCCATCCGGATTCTGCCGGCTTAAAATAAAGCGGGCGACCTGACTGCGCGACTTCTGTTCCAGAAACCGGCGGGCCCCGGCGGCGGTATGAATTAAACGGTCGGCGAGCGGCTGCATGGTCTTCATCCCCCGCTCAGCATTTTAGCGGCGATACGACGCAGCAGACTTTTGAGCAGCGCATTTTTCACCGGGTTGAGTGCGCGCACCGCTTCGTTCTTATAGTGCTCCAGTAGCTGCGCCGCCTTTTCGACAACCATGAGTTCTTCGAAGGGCGCGTCCGTTCCTGAACCGGCATCGTTGGCGAGAGCCAGTAATAGCGAAGCGCGCAGGTCGCGGGCTTCGCCGGATTTGTATTCTTCCAGATCGTCGCGGATCTGATAGGCGATGCCGAGCGACTCGCTGAATGATTGCAGCGTTTCGAGCAGTTCACGATCCGCGCCGGCGGCAACGGCACCCAGCAGAAGCGAGACGCCGAAAGCGGGCGCTGTTTTGCGGCGGAAAATTTCGATGATCTCTTTGGCGGTAAACGGATTTCCGTGCGCGAGACCGTAAAGCTCTTCGCCCTGCCCGAGACAAAGCGTGCGGTGATTTTCGGCGGCGATACGCAACAGTTCCGCCGTGCGGGTTTCGACGGAAGTGATCCAGCGGTAGCCTTCACCGACAAGCAGGTCGCCGGCGTTGATGGCGACAGGAATCCCGTACTGTTTGTGAAACGTCGGCTGGCCATACCGCAGGTTATCGTTGTCTTCGATGTCGTCGTGTATGAGCGAGGCTTTATGAAAACATTCGACGGCGATAGCGAGACGTCGGACTTCGTCCGGCAACTCGGTGGTTCCGTCGTTGAGCGCGCTGTAGGTGCTGGCGAGCAGATAAGGCCGCCAGCGCTTGCCGTCCTTGAGCAGCCAGTCATAAGCAATTTGCGCGGTGCGGGTTTCGGTGTTCCAGCTCGTCACGTCGGAGCCGGGCGAAGACGGATCGTTGGAAACCGCGAACCAGCCGTCGACGACTTTATGCAGACGTTCCGTATCAAGCGTGTTTTTCCAAGGCGCGGAAGATTTCAGCCGGATCGCATCGCGCACATGATCCAGATCCATTTTGGTGCCAATGCAACCGTCGACGGTGAGCGGAATCGCCAGACCTGGAATCGCGCCGTCGGCCATTTGCGGGAACGATTTTTCGAGCGCGCTCAGACAGCTGACGCCGATGACGGCATCAACCTTGCCGCCGTCCAGCAGTTTGGAAACGACGGTGGAGCCTTCGGCGACGAGCACGACATAACCCAGCTCTTCGGCGAGCGACTGAAGTTCGCCGATATTGCAACGGCCGCAGGCTTCGCAGACCAGACCGAACGCGTCGATTTCAGCGGGACAACTCTGATGGTCGCGCAGACATTGCGGAAGCAGTAGCAAACGGCGTTCGTAGGGAATGGAGGCGACGGTGTCGCGCCAGACGGCGTTGTTAAGCAGCACCATCACGTAGTCGATCACGCCCGGCTCCGGGGCGATCTGCTCCGCATGGTCGCGCAGTTCTTCCATCGAGAGCGGCGGAACGAGCTGGTGTTCCGCAGTATAGACAGAGACCGCGTGCATCAGCTGCTCGCGCTCGAACCGTTCCGCCGGAACTCCGTATTTTGGTTTGGTCTGCTGCATTACCCGTAGGCTCCAAATCCGAAAAACCAGTTTTTCTTGGCAAAGCGATACGCCCGGCTGCGCTCCGGAATCTCACTGCCGGGCTGATGGTGACTGCCGCACGGACACATTTGATTGAGCTCGGTCAGCAGCGTGCCGCGACCGGAGCTGTCGGTCGCGCCTTCGTCTTTGATGAATCCGGCGAGCTGCTGCGGGTGATCCATGATGATGCAGCCTTGCGTGGTTTTGCAGCACATGGTGCGGAATTTTTTTAGAAACGCCGATTCGTTGAACAGTTTGTAAAGTCCGGTGCCGTCACCGATGTTGTCCTTGGCAAACTGAAGCGGCGGACAGGGCTCAACGAAACCGTCGGGGCTGATGTGATTAGCAATGCCGACGGCGGCCGGACAGAGTGCCCGGCCCTTGTCGTCCCAGTAGGCATCGACGACCACGACCGGCGCCGTGAGGCGGATATCGACGATGAAGCGGCGCAGCGCCGTGAGCTGTCCGGCGTCAAGCGCGAGTTCCGGCGCTGGATTCGGACCGACGGGACGGTAGATGTAGTACCAGAGATAATGCGCGCCGAGCGCGGCGACTTCGTTCACAAAATTTTCGGTGGCGAGATCGGCGATGTTGGATTTGCAAACGCTGGTGCAGACGCCGGTAACGAGGCGGTTGGCGCGGCAGTTCGCCAGCCCCGCCAGCGTCTGTTCGTAAACATTTTTGCCGCCGCGCCGCTCGTCGCTCACTTTCTCAAGCCCTTCAATACTGATCAGCGGACTGATATTGCCGATGCGGCGCATTTCTTTGGCGACAGCATCCGTGATCAGCGTGCCGTTGGTGAAGAGCAGAAAATAGCAGTCGGGATGTTTCTCGAAAACTTTGAAGAGGCCGTCATAGAGCAGCGGCTCGCCGCCGAGGATACCAAAAAAGTAAGAGCCCTGCGCTTTGCATTCCGTGATGACGTTATCGAGCGTGCCGGGAGCGATTTGCTTCGGAGGATTGGTTTGCGACACCCAGCAGCCCTGGCAGGACAGATTGCAGGCGTTGGTGACGGAGAGAAAAAGGAATGCCGGAAAATACTCGCCGCGCTTGAGGCGCTTCTGGAATTTTTCGATGGAGCGCATTCCCTTGTAGCCGAAGTTGTAGGCGAACTTCCACAGCAGCCGCTTGTCGGGCTCGGTCAGCATCCGTTTCATCAGCGCGGCGCTCATACTTTTTCCTCCGCGCATTTTTTGCGTTCCGCCAGAGCCTGCTCGACTTTCTTTTGATTCAGCAGCGACTGGCGTTTTTGTTTCCGGGCATTGAGCGCGGCGTAGATGTCGTCACCCAGGATTTCATCCACATTGATTTTTATATTCGCCTTGAGCGCTTCCTCGTCGGAAATTTCAGCGCCGTTGATCGGAGATTCGCCAACCTTTGGAAAAATGATAGCGGCTTCGGGACAAATCCGCGCGCAGGCCGGACAGTTGTTTTTACAGCTCTGCGGATTCGTCACGCGCACTTTGCCGCCGGCATCCTTTTCATAAACTCCGAACAGGCAGAATTCAAAACACTGCCCGCAGTTCGTGCAGCGGTCGCCGTCGATGACCGGGAACCAGGCGGGGTCGGAAGGGAGAGTGTGGGAGTGTGGGGGTGTGGGAGTGCGGAGGTTAATGAATTCGGTGTTTTCGGGCAGCGGCGCACCGGCAAAAGCGAACAGCGCCCGGACGGCGCGGGGATGGCAGGCGCAAACCACCGGAAAATCGCCCTCGGCGATTTTTCCAAGGATTGGATCTTTTCCGGCGGCAGCCATGCAGAGATCGGAAACAACGACAGCACCGCCCGGCTGCAATAACGGTGAGAGCGCCTCCTGATTAAGCAGGCGGCGCCCGGCGCATTGGCAGATCAGCGTTGGCTTATTTGCTGACATCGATCGCGACAAGCGTCCCTTTGTCATTGCGGCAATAGATAATTCCGTTGGCCAGCACCGGCGGGGTCCAGCAGAGCTGGCCGAGGCCGGTATCCATCTTTGAAATCTCGCTGTATTTGCCGGGGGCAACGTCGGCAAAATGAAGCATCCCTTTTTCGCTCAGCACGATCAGTTTTCCACCGGCGGCGATCAGCGAACCGAAGCCGATCTGTATATTCCACTGCTCGGAGCCGTCTTTGACGGCAATGCAGCGCAGGAATCCGTCTTTCTTGGCCTGACCGTCAATTCCGTAAATGTATCCATCGAGGCAGACACTGCTACTAAACTGATTTTTCAGAATGGCCGACTCCCACAGTTTCACCAATTTCCCGGAAGAAAAGTCGAGCAGAGCGCATCCGTGTTCATAGCCGGATGAAATAAATATTTTTTCATCCGTAATAACCGGATCCGCTCCGTTGATATCGAATTTCGTAACCCACCCGAAAGAATCAAGCTTCCGGCCGGTTTTGACATCCACCACCTGCAGTCCAGGCGCTGAAAAAATGGCGGCAACCCGAGAACCCTTGTGGTCAAATACCACGGGCGACGCGTAACTTGGAGCTCCGACACTCTTCCATTTGACCGCGCCGCTGTTCTTATCAATCGCTACGCCGGCATCGCCGATGTTCAGCAGAATCAAATCGCCTTCGATGACCGCCGAAGAGGACACGCCCCATTTAATGTTGGTATTGCCGGTCTCTTTAAGCACACCGGTCTGCCATTTGATTTTGCCGGATGCCGCATCGAAGCAAATAACCAGCCCTTCCTGACTGACTGTATAAACACGGTCTCCATCAATCACCGGCGTGGCACGAGGGCCTTTAAACTGGCCCGTTTGACAAGGATAGGAATAGTTCCAAACCTTTTCGCCGCTGCGGGCGTCCAAGCAATACACCACATCTTTGCCGGTTTTATCATCCGTAGATTCATGCCCCATCGTGTAGAGCTTGCCGTCCTTGACGCTCACGGAGGAATAGCCGACGCCCAGCTCTTTCGTCCAAAGCTTTTTTGCCCCTTCGGAGTTCCATCCGGTTTCCTTTGAAATCCCGTCGCGAGCCGGACCGCGCCAGACCGCCCAGTCGTCGCCGTATCCGCCAACCGCTACCGCCGTCACCACCGCACACACCATCCATTTTTTCATATCATTCTCCCGATCTGCATGATTCCTGAACTGCCAAGGCCAGTGTGGCTAAAGAAGAGCAAATTCCACCGCTTTTTACACTCCTTAACTTCCTGAAAAAGCGGCGGCGCTATTTTTGAGTTTCTTACCGGCGATGCCTGTCGGCCGTTTTACATTTCCTCTAATCGATTTCTCCAACCAGCGGTTGGAGTCAGCATGTTGATGAAGTCCACCCGGCCGATATCCTGTTTTATCTTTGGCGTCCGCGTTTTTCTTAAATCACGCGAACCAAGTCAGCGCCCCATACACCGCCATGCCTCAACCGTACACGGCCATACCGCTCGATCAAGCGATTTTTGCAAAAATAAAGCGGCCGGTGATTAGCGGTGATGGTTCCGGGCCAAATCGGAGTCGGGTATGCCCGCTTCCGCCCAACCCGGCTCCCGAGCCATCGGCACTGACGCTCACTTTGTTCGTTGCCGCTGCTTTGCAACGGCCTCTGCCTTTGGCGGTCTGTCCATAATCATTCTGATTAAAATGAAGCCGGATCTACGGGCGAATACGCCCTAAGTTCCGGCTTTACCTGATTTGACCGCGCTGGGCAGATCAAAAAAGGCGCGGATCACACGATCCGCGCCTTTCGTCAATTAACCATCCGTCGATCAGTGGCCGATACCGCCCTGCCCTTTGAGCCAGGTGCCGAAGCCGATGACGATGGTGGAGAGAATCAGCAGCATGATACCGCCGGCGATCAGGCCATGCGCCTTTTTGCTGGCCCCTTTCCATTCGTGGAAAATCCAGCCCCACATGGTGCTGAAAATGATGATGCTGGCCATGTGCAGCGTCCAGCTGGCAAATCCGAATTCACCCATCTGGGTTTCGCCCATGGTGTAGAAGAAGAACTGCATGTACCAGGTGATCCCCGCCAGCGCCGACAGAACGTAATTCCGCAGCATCGGTACTTTGAGCTCGGCTGCGGTGTAAACTTTAGCCGCCGCTTTTGCACCAGCCGCCGGGCCGTGTTCGCCGCCGCCCGCCGCCGCAGCATGTTCCGGACGCACGGTTGCGCTAAGGTACTGGTAGCCGCTGCGGTTTTTGATGGTCAGCAGGACGCACCAGATGAAATTGGTGGTGAATCCGCCGAGCAGCACAACGACCAGTTTCGGAAGTCCGGTCCAGATCGCGGTAGTTCCGGCCGCCAGCGACGCTTCACCGATCGGATTGCCCGCCGTAAGAGCGAACGAAAAACCGGCGCTCATGATGCCGGAGAAGGTCGCCATCAGAATCCCCTTGGAAAAATTGAATTCCGCGATGGATTTCTTTTTCTCGGCGTCGGGCATTTGTTTTTCCTTGGTCAGCCCCGCCAACGCGGCCACCGTGATACCGATGAGACAGACGCCTACGCCGGCGAGCGTGATCTGCCCGGGAAGTGTCGAAGCAATCTGCGCGATGGTTTCCGGAACAGGAATGGCCGGAACAAACATTTTGAAAATCGGCGGCAGCAGGGTTCCGAACGCCGCGCAATAACCCAGCGCCACGCCCATGCCCAGCGACATGCCCAGATAGCGCATGGTCAAACCGAACGTCAGTCCGCCAGCGCCCCACATCGCGCCAAACAGATAAGTCCAGAACAGTGTACCTGCCGTTTGCTGACGGAGTACGCCCAGCAGATCGGTCGTCATCGTCAGGGCCAGCACCCACGGCATGATGATCCAGGAGAAAAAGCCGCCGACCAGCCAGTAGACTTCCCAGGACCATTTTCTTACGCCTTTGTACGGAACATAGAAACTGCCGGAAGCCAACCCGCCCAACCAATGAAACAGCACGCCAAGAAACGGATTTCCACTCATCTACACATCTCCCTTACCACTTGTTTCCAGCCTCCAAACAACAGGCACTCGCCCGGAAAAATCATCCTGAAAGAGCATTCTGATTTTGCAGAAAATGCTGGAACACGCCGGAGAGGTCAAGCGTGATGTTGAATCCGGCGGTGCAGAATACCGGATCAGCCCTTATTCAGCTTGCGGTACTGGCGCGGGGACAGCCCCATGAGGTTGCTGAACGCCCGGGAAAAATAATACGGATCTTCGTAGCCCACCTTGAATCCGACCTCGCGGATCGAAAGCGAGGTTGTATCCAGCAGCCGGCAGGCGTGCTTCAGACGCAGGTGAATGAAATATTCTCCCGGTGCCATCCCGGTTCTCCGGCGAAATTGCTCTGCGAAGTGCGTCGTGGACATTCCGACGTGCCGGGCCATTTCGGAAACTTTGAGCGAACGCCCGACCTGTTCGGCCATAAACAGCATGATGGTTCCCAGATCGCGGCCCGGCCCCGACCGCTCGTCCGGCGAATAGGCCGGGTTGTTAAAAAACAGCTGCCCCAGCAAATCGCGCAGAGCGTGACTCAGGTAGATCAGGTTCCGGTCGGCGTAACCGCCGGTCAGCGCGTCATAGCAACGCTGAAAAACCGGCACCATTGAATTGACGCAGGTCGGAGCAACGCGCATACGGAAACCTGCTGCCGGAGCCATTTGCAGATAGGCTGCGGAGTCATCGCCTTCAAAGTGCGCCCAGTGTATGGACCACGGATTGCGCGGCGAAGCTCCGTAAGCGTGGGGAACTCCGGCGGGAATCAGTACCGCCTGTCCGGCAGAAACCGTTTCCCGGCGCGACCCGCTTTTGACCCAGCCGCTGCCGTCCACACAAAGGATCAGGATGTGCTGTTTAGCGCCCTGAGGCCGCTCCATAAAATGGTGCCGGGCGCGAGGGAACCAGCCGATACCGGTTGCCCACAGCGCTTTTACGAAGTGATGCGACTCCAGCAGGCGCAAACTGCTCTGCGGAATGATGTGGAAAACCTGCCCGGCAAAACCGTCCGCAACCTTAAGATGATTAGTTTTTTTCATTCCTTCTTAAAGCGCCCCGGGCCGGGCGTCCGTCCGGAACGGAGCGCACGGCAAACCGGCGGTGTTATACAGGTTGCAACCTTCGGGATAATTTTCCCAGGCATAGCGCACCGCGACGGGAGCGGAAACCGCGGCGCTGCTCACCAGTACGCTGTCGCCGTCAATTACCGCCTCGGCCGGAACAAATTTTCCGTCCGCACCGGCGATCGCAAAGGTCTTCAGCGGGCCGCCTTTGGCGACCAAACCTTCCTCGGCGTGCGAAAAAGAGATGCGCACAGCGGATCCTTCGACTTTCATCGAACGGTATAGCGGGCCGGAACACTCGATCTTCTTGCCGTACAGTTTAGCCAGCGCAATGCGCGCCAGCCGGTCGCCGATATCCTGTTTGTTCGGCGGATGAACGTTGTGGCGATCACCGATATCAATCGCCACCGCCATCGCGGTATTGGTGATCCCCAGAACGGTGGCCTGCGCCTCCCGTTTTTCCGGACTTTGTTTTTCATGCGCGGCAATCTGCACGATGTAGAATGGAAAATCACCCTGACCCCACAACGTGCGCCATTCCCGGATCAAGACGGCCTGAATGTGCGGATACAGTTTTGTTTCGCCGGCATTCAGCGGCATCGTTTCACCCTGATACCAGATCACGCCGCGGATCGCGTAAGGGATCACCGGAGCAATCATTCCGTTGAACAGCACGGTCGGATTCTGCTGAACCGTCACCGGATCGGGAACGGCCTTCTCCGCTTTACGGGCTTTCGCTGACACATCTTCTGACGGCGCGGCGGCAACCGCATCCGGCGGATTTGCCCGGAACTCGCGTACGGCCTGGTCGAATTGCGCGACAATCGGTTTTAATTTCGGATCAGCCACCAGCGTTTCGCGGCTGATCCACGCATGAGCCGAACTTGCGCCGTAAGCCAGCGTAATGATGCCGACCGGAACCTGAATATCCTTCTGGAGCTGGCGGGCAAAGAAATAGCCGACCGCCGAAAAAGCCGGAGCATTCTGCGGCGTGCAGATTTTCCACTCGCCCGGAACCCGGCTCTGAGGCTGATTGGTGCGGATCGCTTCGCCGGTGAACATGCGGATCAACGGATAATCGGCGGCGGCAATTTCCGCGTCCTCGTTGTTCACTCCCGCAAACCACTTCACCTTTTTCGACATCGTGGCATCCATGTTCGACTGCCCGGAGCCGATCCAGACCTCACCAATGAGTACATCGGTGAATTGAAGATTGATGATTTCCGATTTCAGATTGGAAGAAACCTTCAGGATGCGGGATTCAGAAGAAGCGGGCATCGGATCCAGATCCGTCCGCCATTTGCCGTCGGATCCTGTGATTGCAGTTTTTGTCTGGCCGGCAAACGTGACTGTAACCGCCGTGCCGGGATCCGCTTCGCCCCAGACCGGAACCTTCATCTCACGCTGCAGCACCATGTGATCGGTGAAGGGACTGGCGAGCGTTAGTTCGGCGGACACGGAAAGTCCGCTGCCGAAAAACTGGATGGATATCAACAGGCCAAGCAGCAGTATGGGATGCAGTTTTTTCATAACAGGTGCGCCTTCTGTGCTTGTTGTGTTCATCAAGCGGTTACGGAAAATACCGGCGAATAGTCCATCTTTTTAATATGATAGTCCATTTCTTTTTTCTGTGTCCGGGAGTAGAAACTATCATCAGCATTTGAAGCGGAACATCAACTCTTGGGGGCTCGGCTATGATTACAGGATCGGCGGCGGTTTCAGCGTCCGGCGTAAAAGCGGATTACAACCTCGGATATGTCTGGATGATTTCAATGGTGGCGGCGATGGGCGGACTGCTGTTCGGTTACGACTGGGTGGTGATCGGCGGTGCAAAGCCGTTTTTCGAGAAATTTTTCAATCTGACCAGCGAAGCCCAGATTGGCTGGGCCAACAGTTGCGCGCTGCTGGGCTGTCTGGTCGGGTCGCTGGCCTCCGGTATTTTGAGCGACAAGTTCGGCCGCAAAAAACTTCTGCTGGTATCCGCCTTCCTGTTCGCCATCTCTTCCATTTTTACCGGTTGGGCCGGTTCGTTCGATGCCTTCGTGTTCTGGCGCATCGTCGGCGGGGTCGCCATCGGCATGGCCTCCAACCTGTCACCTATGTACATTGCCGAAGTCGCTCCGGCACATCTGCGCGGACGGCTGGTGGCCATCAACCAGTTGACGATTGTCTTCGGTGTATTGGGTGCCCAGATCGCCAATCTTTTGATCGCCGACAAAGTTGCGGACGGAGCGACCGCCGAAATGATCCGTCAGTCCTGGAACGGGCAGTATGGCTGGCGCTGGATGTTTACGGCAGTCACCGCACCGTCGCTGCTGTTCTTCGTCGGTGCCTTGCTGGTACCCGAAAGCCCCCGCTGGCTGATCAAAAACGGCAAGTTGGAGCCGGCCCGCCGGATTCTGGCTAAAATCGGCGGACAAGCCTATGCCGATACCGAGGCGGCGGACATCCAGAACACCATCTCCAGCGAAGAGGTTCACCATGTGCGGTTCAGCGACCTGCTGGTTCCGAAAATGCGAAAAATCCTGCTGGTCGGTATTGTGCTGGCCGTACTCCAGCAGTGGAGCGGGATCAATGTGCTGTTCAACTATGCCGAAGAAATCTACCGCTCCGCCGGATACGGCGTTAACGACATCATGTTTAACATTGTCATTACCGGAGCTATCAGCCTGGTCTTCACGCTGCTGGCCATCGGTATGGTGGATCGCTTCGGGCGGCGGGTCCTGATGCTGATCGGCTGCGCCGGGATCGGATTGTCACACGTCCTGATCGGCATCGCCTATGTCATGAAGCTCAAAGGACTCGCCGTTCTGCTTTTCACTCTCAGCGCGCTGGGATGTTACAGCCTGTCGCTGGCACCGATCACCTGGGTGCTGATTTCGGAAATTTTCCCGAACCGCATCCGCGGCGCCGCTATTTCCGTGGCGGTGTCGGCGTTGTGGATCGCCTGTTTTATTCTGACTTACACCTTCCCGATACTGAACGGCGCGCTTGGCACGGCCAAAACTTTCTGGCTGTACGCCGCGATTTGTTTTGCAGGCTTCATCTTTGTATTCACGAAGGTGCCGGAAACCAAGGGCAAGTCGCTGGAACAGATTGAGCGCGAACTGGTGGATTAAATATATGACTTCACGCGAACGCATAGAAGCGACCTGCGCCCATAGACAGCCGGATAAACTCGCCGTAGATTTCGGCGGCGGCTTTCAGACCGGCATCCACGTCAGCATGGTTTATCAGCTCCGGCAGGCGCTCGGCCTCGACAAACCCGGCACGCCGGTCAAGGTCGCCGAGATTTACCAGATGCTCGGCGAGATCGCGCCGGACTTACAGGATGCGCTCGGCATCGACACCGTTTCGCTATGCGGAACCGGCACGATGTTCGGATATCCGACGAAGGATTTTAAGGAATGGCGGATGAATGACGGAACGCCGGTGCTGGTTCCTGCCGATTTCAACACGACATTTGAACCCAGCGGCGATCTGCTCCAGTGGCCGGGAAACGACCGGACAACCGCTCCGAGCGGACGCATGCCTGCCGGCGGATACTTCTTCGATGCCATCATTCGTCAGCAACCGATCGACGAAGACCATCTCAATCCGGCCGACAACACCGAAGAGTTTTCTCCAATTTCAGAAGATGAACTCGATCACTATGCGCACCGCGCCAAAACACTTTACGAACAGACCGACCGGGCGTTGTTCTGCACTTTCGGCGGGCTGACGTTCGGCGATGTGGCGCTGGTTCCCGCCACCTTTCTGAAAAATCCCAAAGGTATACGGGATGTCGAAGAATGGTATGTCACCACCGCCACGCAGCCGGATTATGTGAAAGCGGTGTTCGAGCGGCAGGCCGAAATCGCCATCGAAAATCTGCGCCGCCTTTATCAGGCCGTCGGCAACCGGATCAGTGTCGTTCAGACCAACGGCACGGACTTCGGTACGCAGAACGGGCCGTTCTGTTCCGTGGACACTTACCGAGAACTTTTTCTGCCGTACCAGAAAAAGGTCAATGGATGGATTCACGCCAACACGAACTGGAAAACTTTCATGCATTCCTGCGGCGGTGTGTGGCCGTTGCTGGATGAAATTGTCGAAGCGGAGTTCGATATCCTGAATCCGGTTCAATGTTCGGCGACCGGCATGGATCCCCGACAGCTCAAGAAAAAGTATGGCGACAAGCTGGTATTCTGGGGCGGCGGCATTGACACTCAGCACACGCTTCCGTTCGGAACACCGGACGAAGTGTGCACACAGGTTCGGGAGCGGATTGAAATTTTCAATGAAGGCGGCGGTTTTGTGTTCTGCTCGATCCACAACGTACAGGCCTGCACGCCGATCAAAAACCTGCTGGCGATGTTCGAAGCGCTACGGAATCAGTGAAAAATTAAATCAGGAGATAAACCATGAAGTGCCTTAGCATTATGAAATACATCGGCGTTATCCTGCCTGCCGTTTTGTTTTGCAGTACGCCGCTCGCTGCCGGAGCCGACACGCCGGAACCAACGCTGGCCGCGGTCGCCTATGGCAAACATCCGAAACAGATACTTAATTTCTGGAAGGCGGAATCCCAAACCCCCGCGCCGGTGCTGGTCTACATCCACGGCGGCGGATGGAACGGCGGCGATCTTACGAGAGGGGTGTGGGGTATTGTGCCAGCCATGTTGAAGGCTGGCATCTCGGTAGTCTCTGTTGAATACCGCTTCATCGCGGAAGCAATCGCCGACAATGAGGTTCCGCCGGTGAAGGGTCCACTGACCGACGCAGCCCGTGCATTGCAGTTCGTGCGCAGCAAAGCCGCCGAATGGAATATCGACAAGGCGCGTATAGGAGCCACCGGCAGTTCGGCCGGAGCGTGTTCAAGTCTGTGGCTGGCTTTCCATCCCGACATGGCTGACCCTAAAAGCGCCGATCCTGTCGCACGCGAATCCACCCGGCTCTGGTGTGCGGCTGTCTGGGAGGCGCAGACATCGCTCGATCCGCAACAGATGAAAGAATGGACGCCGAACAGCTATTACGGATCCCATGCGTTTGGTTTCAGAAATGATACGAAGGAACAAGATATGAAGGAACGGCGAGCGGCCTTTCAGCAGTTTCTGGACAGCCGCGAAAAAATTCTGCCGTGGATTGAGGAATACTCACCCTATGCGCTGGTCACCGCCGATGATCCGCCGGTTTATCTGTTATACTCCAGCCTGCCCGCCATCGGTCAGGATCAGAAAGACCCCACGCACACCGCCAACTTCGGCGTGAAGTTACAGGAGCACTGCAAAGATATCGGGGTTGAGTGCGAGCTGGTTTATCCCGGCGCGCCCGGTGTGCGGCATGCCACTGTGAACGACTACCTGATCGAGCGGCTCAAGGCTCCTGCTGCGCGCGCCGGGAAATGATCATAAACCTGCACGCGGCAGGATTAGCAATGAATTTCTAAGACAGGAGAAGGTATGAACACAAAGAGAATGGTTGCACTGTTGTCGTCGATCGTCCTGGGTACTGCGCTGGCGAATGCGGCAGATACCGCATCACTGGCTGGCGAATGGCGCTTTGCGCTGGACCGGCAGAATACCGGTGTTACCGAAAAATGGTTTGAGCAGAAACTCGCCGGACGCATCCAGTTGCCGGGCGCGTTGCAGAATCAGGGTTTCGGTGACGACATTACCGTAGATACAAAATGGACAGGCGGTTCAGGCGTAGAGCGCTGGCTCGCCTTGCCGCAATATGAAAAGTACCGCCAGCCCGGCAACATCAAGATTCCCTTCTTCCTGCAGCCGGAAAAACATTATGTCGGCGCAGCGTGGTATCAGCGTGACCTCGAAATCCCGGCGGACTGGCAGGGCCGACGTGTTGTACTGACGCTGGAGCGGGCACACTGGGAAACTCAGGCGTGGCTTGATGATAAGCCACTCGGCACCAACGCCAGCCTTTCGGTGCCGCACGTCTACGATCTCGGCACCGGCCTCACGCCGGGGCATCACCGGCTTTCCATCCGTGTGGACAACCGGCTGATTGTCTCCGTCGGCGCACGGGCGCACAGCGTTTCCGACGAGACACAAGGAAACTGGAATGGACTGGTCGGCAAGCTGACCCTCTCAACAACCAGCCCGGTGTGGATTGAGGATGCGCAGGCTTATCCCGACATCGCCAAGAAAACCGCACTGGTGAAAGTGCGTATCGGCAACTCGACCGGTAAAGCCGGACAAGGAACGCTGAAGATTGGAAATGTCAGCCAGCCAGTGAACTGGACAGAAAACGGCGGCGCGGCAGAAGTCGAAGTTGCCTTCGGCAACGAAGCCAAGCTGTGGGATGAATTTTCTCCGGCGCTGCATAAGCTCGATGTGAACCTGACCGGTGCCGGAGCGGACGACCAGCGTCAGCTTGTTTTCGGTCTGCGTGAGATCGGCGTGAAAGGCCGCCAGTTTATTATCAATGATCGTCCGGTGTTTTTCCGCGGCACGCTGGAGTGTTGCATCTTTCCGCTAACCGGCTTTCCGCCGACCGATGTCGAGTCGTGGAAGCGCATCATCCGCGTCTGCCAGTCGCACGGATTGAATCATATGCGGTTCCATTCGTGGTGTCCGCCGGAAGCGGCCTTTACCGCCGCCGATGAACTCGGGTTTTACTATCAGGTGGAAATTGCGGCGTGGGCAACGGTTGGCGACGGCCAGCCGGTCGATCAATGGCTCTATGATGAAGCGGCGCGAATCCTCAAAGCCTACGGCAATCATCCGTCCTTTTTGCTGATGGCCTACGGCAATGAACCTTCCGGAAAAAACCGCGACCGCTGGCTCGGTGACTGGGTGAACCATTGGAAGCAGGCCGATCCTCGCCGGGTTCATACCTGCTCCTGCGGCTGGCCGGCTATCCCAGAAAGCCAATATCACTGTCCGGCCGGATTCTCAACCAAGCTGGGACGGGGCTTCAGCGAGATACTGGAGAAAGCCCAGTTGCCGATGGCCGCTGTCAAAACGATCGACGTACCCGTGATGATTCATGAGCTGGGGCAGCATTGCGTCTATCCGAATTTTGATGAAATGAAAAAATACACCGGCCCGCTCAAGCCGAAAAATTTTGAGATCGTCCGCGACTCGCTGACTGAGCACGGGATGCTGACTCAGGCCAAAGATTTTTTCATGGCCTCCGGCAAACTTCAGGCGCTTTGCTATAAAGAAGAGATTGAAGCCGCATTGCGCACGCCGGGCATCGGCGGCATTCAACTGCTCGATCTGCACGATTTCCCCGGACAAGGCACCGCGCTGGTCGGCGTGCTCGATTCGTTCTGGGACAGTAAGCCATACATCACGCCGGCCGAATACCGGCGCTTTTATAACTCCACCGTGCCGCTGGCGCGGATGACGCAGCGCACATTTACGACCTCAGAAACGCTGACAACGGATGTTGAGATCACGCACTTCGGTGCCGCGCCGATTGAGCAGGCGCATCCTTACTGGAAAGTGCTGAGCGACGATGGACAAGTCGCCGCCAGCGGCGAACTGCCGGTTCGGTCCGTGCCGATCGGAATCGGAACGAAGCTGGGGCAGATCAGTCTCGCGCTCGAAAAGCTGCCCGCTCCCCGGCAATACAAACTAATCGTCGGTCTGAAAGATACGCCGTTTGAAAACGATTGGAATTTCTGGGTCTATCCCGTTGCGCTGCCCGCGCCTTCCACCGATGTACTGGTCGCGGAGTCGTTTGATGAATCTGTCTGCCAGCGCCTGGCTGACGGCGGAAAAGTTTTACTGATTTCAAACCGGCTAGGCACTGGAAATCAAAAGCTCACCTTTGCGCCGGTTTTCTGGAATCGTTATATGTGGCAAAAGCGACCGGAACAAACGCTTGGTCTGCTGTGCGACCCGAAACATCCGGCGCTGGCGCAGTTCCCGACAAAATATTTTCAGGACTGGCAATGGTATGATGTCGTCACTTCCGCCAGCGGCATTTTGCTGGATGGTCTGCCGCAGAATTTGCAGCCGATCGTTCAGCCGATTGACGACTGGAATACGAACCGCAAACTCGGCCTGGTCTTCGAGTGCAAAGTCGGCCAAGGAAAACTGCTCGTGTGCGCCGCCGATCTGTCGAAAGACCTGAATACCCGGCCCGCCGCACGGCAACTCCGCGCCAGTTTGCTGGCCTATGCCGCAAGCAGCGCATTTGACCCAAAAGTTACAGTCGCTAAAGAACAGCTAAACGAAGTTTTGAGCCGCACGAAACCGTCTGCTCTGGTCAAGCTCGGCGCAAAGGTGATCGAATGTGACAGTCAGACTGCAAATTTTCCCGTCTCCAACGTCCTTGACGGGAATCCTGACACGTTCTGGCACACTCGCTATGCGGACAAAGCCGATCCGATGCCGCACTCGTTGGTCATCGACCTCGGCCGCGAAGTCGCCTTGAGCGGGATCAATTATCTCCCGCGACAAAACCTGTCAAAAGGACGATGGGCGGAGTGCATGGTTTTTTGTAGCAATGATCCCGCCTCGTGGGGCGGAGCTGTCGCCTCCGCAAAGTTACAGGATAATGACCAGTGGCAGACCATTCCGTTTCAAAAAAACGTGAAGGCCCGCTACCTGAAAGTACTGATCAAATCCGAAGTTCAGAAACAACCCTTTGCCAGCGCCGCCGAACTCGATGCGATCCTCGCGGAATAAACATTTTACTGCCCGGTACGAATCACGGTCTCGCCGACCAGCAGGCCGGGCGAGGTTGCTTTCAAGACGATGTTCCCGTCTTCTTTGGTAGACTGAACGATAACCAGCGCGAGTCCGTTGAAAGCATTACGCTCGCCCGCCTGAAACGATTCGAAGCTGGTGGCATCGCCGTTATCCACGGCGAGGATTTTTCCCGGGCCAGAGATTTCAAATTTCACATGGTTTTTGGAACGCGGCACGAGCACGCCGTCTTTGTCGGCGATGGTAACCGTGACATAGGACAAATCCAAACCGTCGGCGTGGATACTGGCGCGATCGGGCTGGAGTGTGACTTGTTCGGCCTGGCCGGTGGTTTTGACAATGTCCTGTGCCCATTCCTTGCCGTTTTTATAAGCGACAACTTTCAGCTCGCCGGGCTGATAAATGACGTCGTCCCAGCGCAGGCGGTATTCGTACTGGGCCTTTTTCTTCCGCCCGAGCGATTGGCCGTTGAGGAAAAGTTCGGCTTCATCGCCGGAAGTATAAACATGGACCGGTGTAACTTCGCCGATGCGCTCCGGCCAGTTCCAGTGCGGAAAAATGTGCGCCATCGGAAAGTCCGGACGCCACTGTGACTGGTAGAGATAGAACCGGTCTTTCTTGAATCCGGCGAGATCGAGGATGCCAAAATAGGAGCTGCGTGACGGAACCGCAAGCTTGCCCATCTCCTGCAATTCCTTCTGCAATCGTGCCTTTTCCTGCGGGTTGCTGGCGTTCAAAAGATTACTGACATCCAGATTATAAGGTGTCGGCTCGCCGAGGTAATCAAATCCCGTCCAGACGAATTCGCCGGCAACGAACGGAAACATCTCCTGCCCTTTGAATTCTCCCTCCGCTTTCGTTCCCCAGGTCGGTGCGTAGGAGTCATAGGAACTCACCTGAAAACCAGCCATACTATCCGCTTTTATAGCCGTCACAGGAAAAAAGTATTCGCCGCGCGAACTGATGGCAGACGCCGTCTCACTGCCAAGCACAGGCCGTCCGGGGTTGGCTTTCTGAAAATCGCCGTAGTACATGGGTTTGTAGTTGTAGCCCAAAACATCCAGTCCTTTTTGAAAGCCGTTGGTGGCAACATCAACGCGGTGCGAACAGGCCGTGGCAAGACGGGTCGGATCTTCGGAGTGCGCGATGGCGACCAGGTTCGCCGCAATCGCGGGCCCGTCTTTGGAAAGCTGTTCCTGAACTTCATTGCCTACACTCCAGAGAATCACACACGGATGATTGCGGTCACGGCGGATAAGGGCGCGCAGATCCTTCTCATGCCATTCCGGAAAAAGCAGGTGGTAGTCATTTTTCTTTTTGGCCATGCCCCACATGTCGAAGGCTTCATCCATCACCAGCATCCCCATGCGGTCACACAGATCAAGCAGTTCCGGCGCGGGCGGATTATGGCTGGTGCGAATGGCGTTACAGCCCATATCCTGCAACAGCTCAATCTGCCGCTCCAAAGCGCGAACGTTGATGGCCGCACCGAGCGCGCCGAGGTCGTGGTGATTGCAGACCCCTTGGATCTGCACGCGCTCACCATTCAGCAGGAAGCCGTTGTCGGCAGTGAACTGAATTGTCCGGATACCGAAAGGCTGGGTATAGGTATCGATTACCTTCCCGTTCTGCTCGACGGTCGTGACAGAAATATACCGGTTCGGTTTTTTCACATCCCAGCGTTTCGGTTTGGCGACCGTGGCGGTCAGCGCCGCCGTGGCGTTGGTTGTGACCTTGAGACTCACCGGCGCGGCAGATGCGACCGCTTTGCCGGTCTGCTGACCTGCGGCATCCAACTCAAAAATCTTCGTCGCAATTTTTACATCGGCCGGTTTGGCAGAACTGTTTTCCACAGTCACCTGAAACTTCACACTCGCCGAATCTTTTGTTATATCCGGCGTCGTGACGCAGACGCCCCATTGCCCTACATGAACCGGCGCTGTCTTCACCAGCCAGACATTACGGTAAATACCGCTGCCGGGATACCAGCGCGAGGACTCGGGCGGATTAGCCAGGCGGATGGCGAGAATATTCTCCTCGCCGGGCTTGATAAACGGTGTGAGATCAACGCGCCACGACGCATAGCCATAGGGCCAGCCGCCGACGGCATTGCCGTTTAGAAAAACAGTGGCGTGCGACATGGCTCCGTCCACATCGAGATAAATCTGTCTACCCTGATCGGCGGCAGGAACGGTGAAGTGTTTCCGGTACCAGACGGGACCCCAATATTGTAGCTTGCCGGTCTCGCCGGGATGTTCGAATTTAAACGGCCCCGCGATAGCCCAGTCGTGCGGCAGATTCAGCTGGCGCCAGGATGAATCGTTAAATTCCGACTGCACCGCGTTCGTGTCGTCACCTTTCGCGAAGCACCAGCCGTCATTAAACAACAGCCGTTCGCGCGAAGCGACCGCGCCGGAAGGTGCCGCGTTAGCCAACGCAGCCCCGCAAAGAATTAAAGTCAGCAGTGTGATGGTGCTTTTCATTTTCATATTAACTTCCTCGTATCTTTTAAATGGCTCATTCGCCTTCTTACTGTCCGGTACGAATCACAGTCTCGCCACCCAGCAGGTCGGGTGAGGTTGCTTTCAAGACGATATTCCCGGCTTCTTTGGTAGACCGAACGATAACCAGCGCGAGTCCGTTGAAAGCGTTACGCTCGCTCGCCTGAAACGATTCAAAGCTGGTGGCATCGCCGTTATCCACGGCGAGGATTTTTCCCGGACCGGAGATTTCAAACTTGATGTGATTCTTGGTGCGCGGCACAAGCACGCCGTTTTTGTCGGCGATGGTAACTGTGACATAGGACAAATCCAAACCGTCGGCCCGAAGGACGGCGCGGTCAGGCCGGAGTGAGACCTGGGCCGCCGGGCCGGTGGTTTTGACAATGTCCTGCGCCCATTCCTTGCCGTTTTTATAAGTGACAACTTTCAGCTCGCCGGGCTGATAAATGACGTCGTCCCATCTCAGGCGGTATTCGTATTGGGCTTTTTTCTTCCGTCCAAGCGATTGGCCGTTGAGGAAAAGTTCGGCTTCATCGCCGGAAGTATAAAGATGGACCGGTGTAACTTCGCCGATGCGCTCCGGCCAGTTCCAGTGCGGAAAAATGTGCGCCATCGGAAAGTCCGGACGCCACTGTGACTGGTAGAGATAGAACCGGTCTTTCCGGAATCCCGCGAGGTCGAGAATACCGAAGTAGGAACTGCGCGATGGAATATCGACTTTACCCAGCTCATTCAGTTCCTTTTGCAGCCGCGCCTTTTCTCTAGGATTGCTGGCATTCAGGAGAATGGTGATGTCTTTGTTATAAGGTGTCGGTTCGCCGAGGTAATCAAAACCGGTCCAAACAAATTCGCCGGCAACGAACGGAAACATCTCCTGCCCTTTGAATTCTGCTTCGGCCCGCGATCCCCAGGACGGTGAAAACGCATCATAGGAGCTGATCTGAAAGTTGACCATGCCGTCTTCTTTCTTCGGGGTGACCGGGAAAAAGTATTCGCCGCGCGAGCTGTAAGCGGAGGCGGTTTCGCTGCCGATGATGGGCAGGTCGGGATTGGCCGCGCGAAACTCGCCGTATTTTTCCGGCTTGTAATTGCAGCCTAGTACATCGAGCTTTTTCTGGAATCCGTTGGTTGCGGCTCTGGCGTCACTGCACGCAGCAGTAACAGGACGGCTTGTATCTTCAGAATGAACGATGGCGGTCAACTCGCCGGCAACCTTGAACCCCGCTGCCGTATATTGCTCGGGATGAAGTTCGTTGCCGATACTCCAGAGAATAACGCAGGGATGATTGCGGTCACGGCGAACGAGGGCGCGCAAATCCTTTTCATGCCACTCGGCAAAAAGTTTGCTGTAGTCGTTTTCCCTTTTGCCTTTGGTCCATGAATCGAAAGCCTCGACCATCACCAGCATCCCCATGCGGTCACACAGATCAAGCAGTTCCGGCGCGGGCGGATTATGGCTGGTGCGAATGGCGTTACAGCCCATCTCCTGCAACAGCTCAATCTGCCGCTCCATCGCGCGGATATTGATAGCCGCGCCAAGTGCCCCGAGATCATGGTGATTACAAACGCCTTTAATCTTCACGCGCTCACCGTTCAGCAGGAACCCGTTGTCGGCAGTGAACTGAATCGTGCGAATACCAAATGGCTGGGTATAGGTATCGATTACCTTACCGTTCTGCTCGACGGTCGTGACGGAAACATACCGGTTCGGGGTTTTCACATCCCAGAGCTTCGGTTTGGAAACTGTGGCGGTCAGCGCCGTCGTGGCGTTGGTTGTGACCTTGAGACTCACCGGCGCGGCGGACGCAACCGCTTTGCCTGTTGGCTGGCCGGCGGCATCCATTTCAAAAATCTTCGTCGCAATTTTCACTTCAGCCGAATCGGAAGAAGCGTTGTCCACCGTCACTTGCAGATTCACCGTTGCAGAGTCCTTGTCGATTTTCGGCGTTGTAACACAGACGCCCCACTGACCGACATGAACCGGCGCGGTCTTGACCAGCCAGACATTACGGTAGATGCCGGATCCCGGATACCAGCGGGCCGAGTCGGGTGGATTGGCGAGGTGGATAGCCAGCACGTTGTCTGCGCCGGTCTTAATGAAAGGCGTCAGATCAACACGCCATGACGCATAGCCGTAAGGCCAGCCGCCGACACACTGGCCGTTCAGCCAGACGGTGGCGTGCGACATGGCGCCGTCCACATCGAGGTAAAACTGTTTGCCCTGATCGGCGGCGAGAGCGGCGAAATGTTTGCGGTAGTACGAGTTTCCCCAATAGAGCAACTTGCCGGTCTGTCCGGCGTATTCACTTTTGAACGGGCCTTCAATCGCCCAGTCGTGCGGCAGGTTCAGTTGACGCCATCCGGAGTCGTCGAAAGCCGGTTGCGTGGCGTCTGTATTTTCACCTTTGGCAAACCGCCAGCCATCATTGAACAACAGCCGCTCACGACCGGCGACTTCGCCGGAAAACGCCGCGTCAACCAACGCAACCCAGCAAAGAATCAAGGATACTCGTGTGATAATGCTTTTCATTTTCATATTAACTTCCCCGTATTTTTCAACCGGCTCGTTCGCCCTCGATTATCAGGTGTCGTTTATACGCCCAGCTTTCATAAAACGAAATGGACGATTAGCTCAATACGCTGGACGATTACGTTTCTCAAAACGAATAGACCGCAGCCTGCAGGCTTTAGGCCGCCGGAACCTTCAGCTATTGGAAAACTACCAGAACCAGTAAGCGCCGGTGTGGACGGCGTACCAACCGAGCAGTCCGTTGGTGACGGCGTGCGCTAAAACAGCAGCCCAGATGTCGCGGGTTTTGACCATCAGCCAGGTGAAGATCAGTCCGCAGAGAAAGCCCATCAACCATTCGTTGTGTTCGAGCGCAAAAAGCACGGCGACCAAAAGACACATATTGTTGTCGAGCTTCCCGATGTCTTTTTTGAAAAACGGACTGCCCTGCATCCATCGATAGACGAAACCGCGGAAGAAAAATTCTTCGATCACGCCAATCACCAGTGTCGTGCCAAGCATATGCACCCAGAACAGCGGCCAACCGGTGGTGCGCGGGTCGTAGTGGTAAAGTCCGTTAGCACCCATTTCGAGCGGCTCGCGCAGTTTGCCGAATTTCGTCACTCCGACGAAATAGCGCTCATAAAACTCGCTGATTTTCGGAAAGAAGCTTTTGAAAAATTCTGATTCAAGGCCGACCCAAAAAATAAACACCAGCAGGCCGACCGCTAGCGCGAGCGGAATATTTTTGAGTTTCGGCGGAGTGTACCAGCGCCACGGACGGCAGATCAGCAGGAGAATAATTCCACCGACGGTCTGAATGGCATAACGCGTACCGGAAGGATCGCCCAGCAGTGACATCATCAACAGCCACGCAAGATACGGAATGGAATGGACCCAAACCGCTTTGTCGTTTTCCTTATCCAGTTCCGGCGTCCAATCGGCTTTGGTTTTTGCAGACATGCGCGAAAACTAGTCAAAGGACTGTGCCGGGAAAAGAAAAAAGGAACCGAAGGGATTTAATTATTCGCCGACACCCCGGATAACGGATGATTCGTTACAGTAGCCCACGCCAGTTCCTGTAAAAGCCGAACTGTTTTTTCATCCAGCCCCCATTTCTCAACCGGCTTGAGTCCGATAGGACTGCGCTGATAAATGCACGCATAAAAGCAGTAGGCGGAAAGAACCTGTATCGGCATTTGCGGATGCCCCCAGTTGTCACGAAAAAGCTCTTCCTGCGTCGTCAATCCCGGAGCCTGCCCGGCAATAATTTTTTCGCGCAACGCTATTACCGCATGACCGACCGGAACCAGAGAATAAATATTTTTACCCATCTTTGCATTCAGGCCGTCGAGGTGCTGCCGCATTTCCCGGCAATATATCTCCTGCTGTTTTTTAAGTTCGGGAACCGTGGCAGCATTGTGATTAACGATTTCTTTGGTTTTTAGAAATTCACGTCCTTGCGGCGTGGGATCGTAAACATCATTCGGGAGCCAGAATTCGTTGATCAGTATGCGTACGTTTGGATTGTGCTGAGAGGAAAGCTCACCAAACTTCTCAATGCCGGTATCGGGAAGCCAAATCGGCGAAAGCGTCAGCACATCAACTCCGCCCTCCGTCAAAAGACGCTTTGCGACGTTTTTCTCGTCAGGTACATCCCAGTGCTGAATTACCCATGAACCACCAATGGCGGATTTCCCAACCTGTTTATGGTCTTTGATCCCCGCCGACGCGGCGATGTCCGCCAAAATTGCGGGCACAAATCCATGAAAACTGTGCGCACAGGTGAATATGCGCTGACCCCGAACCGGTTCGCTGGACTTTTCTCTATTCTCCGGAGCGGCCATGCAGATGGCCGCTGTAAAAAAACTTACCCACAATATTTTTTTCATAAGATCAGTTGATCACCATGATTGTCGCGTTAAGCGCTCCGGCGAATGATACCCAGAGAAAATATGGAAGCAGCAGCCACGCCGCCAGACGGCTGCGCTGACTAAAAGCGCCGATGCAAATGAGAATCAGAAACCACAGCAGGATCAGTACAATCAACGCCGCATCTGGACGATGCAGCCCAAAGAAAACCGGACTCCAAATCGCGTTCATGATGAGCTGTGCACCATAGACGGTGAAAACGGCGCGCCGTTCTTCGCGGCGGCCGCATGTCCACGCAAAGTAGCCCGCCAGAGCAATAATTAAATAAAGCACCGTCCACACCGGTCCGAAAAGATGTGGCGGCGGATTCCACGCCGGTTTGTTGAGTGCTTCATACCAACCGCTCGTTTTTACAACGATTGCACTGAGTGACGGTAGAAACGCGATGACGATAAACAAAAGTAACTGCCCTGCCTTTTTCATGGGCGGAGCTTATCCAAACGGTGGGAGAGGCGAAAGGTGATTGTTCCAATATTTGGAACGCCTAGGCGACATTCTGTTGTAGAAACCGCGAGAAATCCCCGCTCCGAAGAGCGGGTTAATCACGGAGTTGCCGACGGCGGAGTAACTTTGAAAAGCTCCGTCAGCGTTCCGGTACCGGTATCGATTCCGCAACCGGCCTCTTCGATGGTCACTTGTGAAGGCGCCTGTTCAACCGGGAATTTCACTTCCAGTACGCCGTTTAACAGAACCGCCTCAAAGCCGGTGATTACCTGCCCATCGACCATGCCGTAAAGCACCGAGCCGCTCGTCCACAGGTCAACGCTGTGGCGGGCATCCCCGCTGTTATAGGTCAGGCGCAGTTTGAAGTAGACCAGTACGGTGTCGGAGGTACTGAACGGACAGCCGCTCAGTAACAAGGCGATGTTGTTTCCGCTGAGTGCGGTAGCTACTTCCTGCGTTACCGACGCATAACTGAACGACGTGCGGGGAACGTAGATCCAGTCGGCGGTTGAGCCGT
>Ga0247839_1001854_pt1 | contig 33489 bp, 25 predicted proteins | sample LaCruzMarch2015__6_FD_192405 | JGI IMG/M metagenome (GOLD analysis project Ga0247839, IMG submission 192405) | Freshwater microbial communities from meromictic Lake La Cruz, Castile-La Mancha, Spain - LaCruzMarch2015_16m | ecosystem: Environmental > Aquatic > Freshwater > Lake | place: Spain... | reverse complement strand
ATCTGTTTTATTGGTTTCAAATATTTTTTTATTGTGTTTTTTGTTTGGTTCAAACGAAAACTGAAACCTTGGACTTATTACATTTTCGTTGGTATAACTCCACCAATTGCTACGCACACCATAAGTAAATACCATGTTGTTTGTGCTGTTTAAAACCCTTGTATTTTGAATGTATCCATTCAATCTAAAAGTATTTAACGATAAACTAGTTCTCAAATAATCCAATAAAACCAACTGTCCATCAACCAAAGTTGGCTGCGCAAAACCTGCACTATCTCGGTAATTCCATTCTTTTAGTTTGTCGTAAATGTTTTCAGTTTGAACAAATGTACCCCACTGAATATTGTTTTTTCCTTTGTTATAACTTCCTCTATGTCCTACGTTTATTACTGTAGCTTCTACTCCATTTCGGGCATTATTTATAAAATAGCCAATTCCTCTTAACGATTTTGCTCTACCAAAATTAGCACTTCCTAGGTCGGTTTCTAACTCACTTAATCTATAAGCTCCTTCAATGGTAAAAAGTTCATTTTCATTGCTATAAAACATAGAACTTATTAACTTCAACTGAAGTTTTCTTGTTGGGTTGTAAACCAAACTTGCTGCTGTAGTTGTGGTTCTGTATTCCATTAAATCTGCACCATCAAAATACACATTTAACTGCAACGCTTGTTTCACAGTTCCAAAAGTAGTTTGCCTGTCGGTAGGAACTAAAAAATACCTGTTTTGAGCATAACTGCTCAATATACTTAAACTTAAATCGGACCTGAAATGATAAGTTAATAAAGCTTGTACATCGGTAAATGAAGGTTGATAATCGCCTTTTGTATCAAGCGTTGAAACCACATATTTATTACTCCAATATCGTGCTCCTACTAAATAGGTAAATCGTAAATTTTTACTTGCACCTTCTGTAGCAGTTTGAACGCCCAAAAGCCCAATATTTACAGATGATGTAGCCTTTTTGGGATCTTTGTATTTAATATCTAAAACCGAACTCATTTTATCGCCATATTTGGCTTCAAAACCACCAGCACTAAACTTTATGTTTTTTACCAATTCAGAATGAATAAAACTCAAACCTTCTTGCTGCCCACTTCTTGGTAAAAAAGGTCGGTAAATTTCAATATCGTTTACATAAACTAAGTTTTCGTCAAAGTTTCCTCCACGAACATTGTACTGCGCACTTAGTTCATTATTAGAAGAAACACCAGGCAAAGTTTTTAAAATTTGCTCTACACTTCCCGATATATTTGGCAATGCTGCTAAAGGTTTTGGATCTATGGTAAATGAGCTGATTTGTTCCCTATATCTGTCGTCTTTTATTTCAACTGGCCCTAAAACCAAACCTACATTTAAACTCACATTTAGTTCATATTTCTCCTTGGGTTTAAGTGCAGGAACATCAAAATTTTGTCCTTTACTACCAAAATAATTTAATCGAATTTGAAGTGGTTTATTTGCGTTTACCAAAATCTTGAAATAACCTTTTTCATTGGTTAATCCAACAGTTGTTTCTCCAATAACCGAAACGGTAACTCCATCTATTAATTGGCCTAAACTATCGCGAACTAAACCAAAAACACTTGCTTTTTCGTTTTGGGCCATTGCAAAATTATTTGCACCAATTAAAAGCAATAAAAAACAAAAATATCTTTGCATCAAATAATTTAAATAGTTAAGTATAGTATTTTCTATTGCGTTAGGTTTTGGTAGAACAAAGGCAATAATAACTTTTTTAGTATAATTTTTTTGTAAAGTTTAAAATGACACCAATTCAATTTTAGTAAATAACCCTAAATTTTAGTGTTGCTTCTATCAATTTTAGTTCATTTATTACCTCATTGTCATACTTTTTGGACACATCGGTAATTACATAACCTAAAGTTTCGTTGGTTTTTAAATATTGACCAATGATATTTATTTTATGTTTGGCCAAAACTGAATTTATTTTCGCCAAAATCCCAGGCTTATTTTTATGAATATGTATAAAACGGTGTGAACTTTGCAAACCTGGTAATTGAATATCGGGAAAGTTTAAACTTCTACTTATATTTCCTGTATTTATGTATTGAAATATTTTATCGCAAGTAAAATTTGAAATGTTTTGTTGTGTTTCAATAGTACTATTTCTTAGGTAATGCGTTGCAATAATTTGTGGAGTTTGTTTAATTTTTTCAAACACATTTTTATCAAAACAATCCATAGCAAAACCAAACAATTTTTGCTGATTAATTTGTTTGCTTACAGCAATTAAATCAACCGAATTGTCGTAACTTAGGTTAATTAAACTAGCTGTTTTTTGCATTAGTTTCAACTCTTTTTCGCCTAAAATTATTCCATTATTTTTACTGCTAAGCAAAACCACAAAATCACTCTTCTTTAGCAAATCGGGCAATGCTTTACAAGCAATGGGATTTCCCAAAGGGGAACGATCTTTTTCATCAAAATATAGCACTACCATTCCTAAGTTTTGTGCAAAAACACCTAGTAAACTTCCTGCATTTCCATAGCCAATTATGCCAATTTTTTTATCTCGTAACTCCTTATTTGATTGCCTTAATAATTGGAACATAAATCCTAATCCTAATTCAACCACACTTCGGGTATTGGCAAACGGTGAACTAAAAATTGGAACCGCCATTTGTTGCGAAATAGCAACGTTAAATTGATTGTTATTAGCTCCCCAAACTGCCAAACAAAGTAGTTTGTTGTAATTACTTAAACCTGCAATTTCATCGGGTATCGAAGAAACAATAATGGAGGCGTTTGGCAAATCATTTTTAGCTTTAGCAATGCTTTCACGCTTAATTACATTGTATCCTTCTAACTTAAAAGTTTGCGAAGCAATAAAAGTTTCTTTTCCTAAAAGCAATGCAGATATTCTGCTTTTGGGATAAGAAAGTGCCATGGGTATTTTCAATTTATAAAGCACTTCGTCAAAACTGGGAGCAATAAAATCGGCTTTTGCAATTACACGTTCGCGAATAATATTTTCGGTAAAAGCAAAAAATTGAGAAGCCATTCCATTGGCTTTTATTTCGTAATCGGTAAAACCATCGCCAATAACATAAACAGGGCCTTTTAACTTTAATTGCTTCAACAATTTTACTTTTCCTCCATCTTGTGCCAAAGGATTTTCCTCGTCTGCACCTATAATATTGTTCTTTTTATCGTAAGTAAATGTATTGGCAAAAACGCAATTTCCGTCAATATGATAGCTTTTTACCACAGGTTCAATAAACTCCTTAAAACCACCAGAAACAATTAATATTTGACCTTGATTTTTCTTGAAAAATTCTTTGTTTCGAGCAAATGATGGTGAAACTTTTTTCCTAAGTTTATTCACCAACATATTTATGTGATACTTTTTTGCTGAAAGCAATGCAATTCGTGCTTTTAGCGAATTTTGAAAAGGCATTTTCCCATCCATGGCCAAGTCGGTTAAATGCTTTATTTGGTCAATAATTTCTTCCTTTTCTGGATCGTTTTTTAAACTGATAGTTGCCAATTCTTCCATGGCTTCTACTTGTGTAAAAGTGCTATCAAAATCTATTATAAACCAAGGTTTTTGCATGTGGTAAAAATAAATCTACTGACGAAATTTTAATAACTGAGTTTATGCACAAAAAAAGTCGAAGTTTTTGGCTTCGACTTTTTTAAAATTTATAATAAAAAATTATTGCTTAACAATTTTCTGAACTACTAAACCTTTATCGCTTAATGCATTAATTATATACATTCCTGCTGGCAACGATTCAATATTTAACTCATTGCTAGGTGTGTTTTGAGTTAAAACTACTTTACCCATTAAGTCTAATACTTGAATATTTGTAACATTTACTCCTGATATAAAAATATTGCTGCTGCTTGGATTTGGATAAATAGTAAAATTACTTTTATCAACTCTTGGAACTCCAATTTTGGTTCCATTGTAATCAATTACGATGGTAATAAATTGATGACCAAATGCTAAATTAGCAGCTGTAAAACCTTCATAAACTGTTAGATTTAGTTTAAAAACTCTTTGTCCCCAAAAAATATTGTCTGGAACTGGATTTATTTTTATCAATCTTTCGTTTCTAAAACCCAATTGACCAGGTTCAAATTCCACTTTTTGCTGTGCTGGAGTAATGTTAAAATGTGTTCCATTTACTGCATTTAACAATGGATCAGAAGTATTATCTTCAACTGAAAGAATGGCTGAATAAGCCTGTTGAGTACTGTCTTGTAAACTATTATACATAGCAATTACGATAGCTGAATTAGCATCTTGATTTGAAAAACTTTGATAGTTTTCTTTATAATCAAAACCATAAGTTATTTGCGCTTTAGCTCCAACAAATAGTAATGTGCAAATGAGTGATAAATATATTTTTTTCATAATGGTAATAGTTGTTTCGGATTACAATAATAACGATTTGATTGATTTAAGCAAATCAAAAATAGTTGCTTTTACTTTAAAAATAAAATATTTAACGAATTCTTATTTTTTCACCCACTTTTATTTGGTTCAAATTACCATTGTTAAGTTGTTTTAAAATGGTAACCGAAACATTGAATTTCCTACTGATAGCAAACAAAGTTTCTCCTTTTTCTACTGTGTAATAAAAAGGTTCATTACTGTCTTTTTGAGGTTTATTTTCAGCATTTATTGCGTTTTTTACTGGTACAATAATTAATCGTTGATCAATTTTTATATCATTTTTCTCCAGCACATTGATTGCTTTTAAGTCGGAAACTGAAATATTATACATTTTAGAAATGGCAAATAAAGTTTCACCATGACGAACAATATGAAAGCCCGGAACTGGCTGTGGTTCTTTGGTATCGGCACTTGGCAAATTAGGATTCACTATTAGTTTTTGGCCAATTTCAATATTGTTATTGTTCATGGCATTTAAAAATTGCAATGCATCTACTTTTACATTGTATTTTTTAGCAATTCCATATAAAGTTTCACCAGATTGTACAGTATGAAAAAACGATAATTCCGATTTTTTTTCTTCCAAAGTGTCAAAATAACTTAAGGTATTTTCATTAACAGGAAACATGGTTTCCATGTTTTTCTTCGGGTCTTCGTAAACTGTTTCATTTAAAATAATGGTATCTATTTTTACCACATTTGGTGAAATTTCGGTTTTTATAATTTCAACCGAATCTTTTTGAATGGTGTTATCGGCAATTACAATGGCATCAGGACGCTTGTTGTTTAAATAAATAATTTGTCCAACTGCTGGCTGTTGATTCAAAACCAAATTATTTCTTGAAAGAATTTTTTCAATTTTTACTCCAAATCGCTGAGAAATGTCGTGAATATTATCATCTTGAGCAAATACATAAGTTTCAATTTCGGCTTTGTTTCTTTTGTTTTTTATAAAAATAGTGTCACCTGTTTTGCATTCATCATCCTTTTGCAAATCGTTGTATTTATATAAATTATAAACTTTTATTTCATAGTTTAAAGCTATTTGAGCATAGCTTTCGTTGGCTTTTGCGGTAATAGCTGGCACGCCATTAATCATCATTTCTTTGCCATACGTTTTTACTATTTCGGCTTTTTCTTCGGCTTTTTCTTTTTGTTCTTCTTCGCTAATTTTTATTTCATCGTATTTATGCAAACCATGTTTTTCAATAAATGTAATGAGCAATTCAGGATATTGTGGATTGGTGGCATAACCTGCTTTTTTTAAACCAAAAGCCCAAGCTTTATAATCTTTACTATCTAAATCGAACAAAAAAGCATAACGTTTATTACTCATCAAAAAATCGGAATGGTCGCGGTAACTGTCAATGGCAGCATCGTATTTTCTAAAACATTCTTGAGGCGCATCATCATCTTCATACAAAGTTTGTCCAGTCCAAGTAGTTTTGCATTTTATACCAAAATGATTATTGGCTTTTGTAGCCAATCTGCTATTTCCATTTCCGCTTTCCAAAATTCCTTGAGCCAGTGTAATACTAGCAGGAATATGGCTTCTGTACATTTCTTCAACCGCTAAGGCTGAATATTTTTCAATGTATTGTTCAACCGTTAATTTTGATTTTGGCTCATCTTGGGCCATAGAAAAAAAGCCCAAAAGGCATAGCAAAAAGCTAAAATAATACTTCATTGTTTTTTAAAAATGCGAAAGAACAAAACTAATACCAAAACTATTTTTATAATTAAATGATATGCTTTGCTTTGCTAACAATTACATAACCTTGTTTAACAAAATATACGATTGGAAAGAATGGTTTGTTTTTCACTATTCCCAGCTTTTACAGCCAAAGTGATGGCTTTTTGTAAATCTTGTAATTTACTATTGGCTTCTTTCAAACGCTTTTCGTTTATAGCATAACCTTGCACCAAATAGTCTTTCAATCGTTGGGTTGCCAATGACGGAATTGAGTGCCTTGTTTTGATTTTACTCTGTAACCTACCGAGATGATTACATCAAGGTTGTAATATTTGATGTGTTTTTCTTGTGTTTTTCCAGTTATGGCACCATGTTGAGTGGTATGTAAGAAATCCTTACACACCACTTTTTCATTCAACTCTTCTTCCTTAAAAATATTTCCTATATGTTGAGTAATTGCAACCCTATTTCTACCAAATAAATTAGCCATTTGTTTTTGCGATAACCACACAGTATCATTATCAAAACTTACTTGAAGTTCAATTGCATTGTCGGCAGATTTATATATTTCAATTTCACTCATTGCAATACAAATATAAACTCATTTAACAGCTTGTTAACTTTAAAAAAACCATTGAAATTAAACTTTTCCAATGGCTCTTTTTATTAATAGACCAAATTCTTCAATCCTTTTTCGAGTATTTTTTGAATAAATAAATCATACCCACACCAATGGAGAAAATAACAATATAAAAAAATATTCCCATGGTTTTATTTAGTTAATTCTGTTTGCAAAGTAATCATTTTTAAAGCAGTTTCTGCGGCTTCTACGCCTTTGTTTCCGTGCTTTCCACCACTGCGTTCTTTTGCTTGTTTTAAATCGTTGGTAGTTAAAACACCAAATACAATTGGCATGTTAAATTGCAAACCAACTAACATAATTCCATTGGCACAAGCATCGCTTATAAAATCAAAATGAGGAGTTTCACCTTTAATAATACAGCCAATAGTTATAATAGCATCACACTTTTTATTTTCGGCTAAAAGCTGCGCACCAAAAGCTAATTCATAGGCTCCAGGAACATAACTTATCAAAATATTTTTTTCTTTAACTCCCATTTTGGTTAAAAAATCAATGGCTCCATCGCGCATGGCAAAAGTTGTTTCGCTGTTCCATTCAGATACTGCTATACAAATTTTGGTTTTTGTAAAAGCTTTACTTATTTTCAAATCAGTGTTTGAAAGGTTTTTTAAATCGCTTGACATATTTTTATTTATTTATAAAAAAAGAGGCTAACTTTAAAGTGCAGCCTCTTTTGTGTTTATTGAGAAAGTAATTGCGAGGATCGAAGCTTCCGACAAATCGGAATCACTGAGGGATTGCTTCGTTCCTTGCAATGACGAATTAACTAAATTATTTATTTTCTTTATTGGCCTTAGCTCTTTCTAGGTATTTATCTACATCGCTAGCTTCAGTAGATTCTGGGTAATCAGATTTGATTTTTTCATACATGTTTAAAGCATTGCTCCAATCTTTTTGCTCTTCGTAAACCAATCCTGCTTTCTTTAAATAAATAGGAGCAGTTAACTTGTTTTTACCCATGTTTGCAGCTTTGGTGTAGTTTTTTACTGCTTTATCAAAATCGTTCGATTCGCTGTAAGCATCACCTAATAAACCTGTAGCAATTGGTCCCATCAATTTATTATCGGTATCAAAATCTTCTAATTGAGAAATTGCATTCGCAAAATCGCCCTTTTGCATGTAACAAACACCTGCATAAAAATGTGCTAGATTAGCAGTTTTGGTCATTTTAAAATCATCGGCAATGGCTAAAAAACCAAGTTTATCGCCTTTTCCATTTAAAGCCATATCAAATGAATCTATTTCGAACCAAGCTTGTGCTGGAAAAATGGCTATCTGAGCTTCTTTTTCTTTAGGTTTTATATAAAATTCAGTAAATGCCCAATATAATGCTACAAAACCAATGATAGCTGAACCAACTATTGTAATTATTTTTTTATTTTCATGGTAAAAATGTTCCACTTTATGGGTAGTTTCCATAATTGATGCATCTATATCTAATCCTGAATCTTTGTGTTTTTCTGACATTTCCTTTTGTTTTATTGTTGAAATTTATTTTTATTTTTTAATATTTTTACTCTGTAATAAACGGATAATTTGGTTCTGAATATACATCTTCAAATAAAGCTGATTGCTCAGGGTAAGGTGAGTTTTCGCTAAATTCAACCGAGGCCAAAATAGTTTCCATTATTTTTTCTTCTATGTTATCTAATTCTGCTTGAGAAGCCCAATTATTATCAGTAATTGTTTTTCTTACTCTTTCCAAAGGATCACGCATTTTATATTCTTCTACTTCTTCTTTGGTTCTGTATTTTGCCGGGTCACTCATTGAATGTCCGCGGTAACGATAAGTTCTAATTTCTAAAAAAGTTGGACCTTCCCCATTTCTTGCTCTATCGGCTGCTTCGGCAATGGCTGTATGAACAGCTTCTGCTTGCATTCCATCTACTTCACTGCAAGGCATATCGTAACCTAATCCGATTTTATAAATGTCCATTTGAGTAGTAGTTCTTTCCACTGAAGTTCCCATGGCATAACCATTGTTTTCACAAACAAAAATAATTGGAATTTTCCATAACATAGCCATGTTAAAAGCTTCGTGTAACGCACCTTGACGAACTGCACCATCGCCAAAATAACAAACAGTTACTTGTTTTCCACCTCTGTACATATCGGCAAAAGCCAAACCTGCACCTAAAGGTATTTGACCACCAACAATTCCATGTCCACCAAAAAAATTATGCTCTTTGCTAAATAAATGCATAGAACCACCTTTTCCTTTTGAACAACCTGTTACTTTTCCATATAATTCGGCCATTACAGCATTAGGAGTAATTCCACAAGCCAATGCATGAGCATGATCGCGATAAGCAGTAATAATTCTGTCATCGCTGTTTAAAGCACTCATGGTTCCAGCCACAACTGCTTCCTGACCAATGTATAAATGACAAAAGCCTTTTATTTTTTGTTGGCCATAGAGCTGCGCTGTTTTCTCTTCAAATCTGCGCATTAGCATCATTTGCTCAAACCAATGCATGTAAGTTTCTTTTGTAAAGCTTGTCATAATTTTAAAGGAATGCAAAAAAACAAAAAAATTACTAAGTTAAAAAGGGTTCCCTTTAAAATAATAAACTGATTATCAACTGTAAAATTTTGATTTTTGATTTTTGATTTTTGATTTGATTGATTTCTTTGCTTTTAAAGTCTGGTTTTAGATTGAAGCAAAACAATTATTTTATAAAAAAATTCAATTAATATTTTTTGCGAATTGCCTTTTGCAAATTGCAAATTGATTTCACAAAAACATAACATAAAACAGCCTTATTGCATTTGCTCACTCAATAAAACTATTTATTTTCGCACAAATTACAATTAACTAACTAAAATAATTATGACAAAAATAAAAGTAGCCAACCCAGTGGTTGAATTAGATGGTGATGAAATGACTCGCATTATCTGGAAATTTATCAAAGACAAATTGATTTTACCTTACCTAGATTTAGATGTAAAATACTACGATTTAGGAATGGAATATAGAGATGAAACCAACGATCAAGTTACCATAGATGCTGCTGAAGCAATTAAGAAATATGGTGTTGGTATTAAGTGTGCTACCATTACTCCTGACGAAGCTCGTGTAGAAGAATTTGGTTTAAAACAAATGTGGAAAAGCCCTAACGGAACTATCAGAAATATATTAGATGGAACTGTTTTCCGTGAGCCAATTGTTTGTAAAAATGTACCTCGTTTGGTTCCAAATTGGACTGCTCCAATTTGTATTGGTCGTCATGCTTTTGGTGATCAATACCGCGCAACAGATTTTGTTACTAAAGGAAAAGGAAAATTAACCATTACTTTTACTCCAGAAGATGGTTCAGCTACTCAAAACTTTGAAGTTTATAATTTCAAAAGCGATGGCGTTGCTTTAGCTATGTACAATACTGACGAGAGTATTCGTGGTTTTGCTCATGCATGTTTTAACCAAGCATTGACAAAAAAATGGCCTTTATATCTTTCAACTAAAAATACTATTTTGAAAAAATATGATGGTCGTTTTAAAGATATTTTCGAAGAAATTTATCAAGCAGATTACAAAACTAGATTCACTGAAGCAGGAATTGTTTACGAACACAGATTAATTGACGACATGGTTGCTTCGGCTTTAAAATGGAACGGAAATTTTGTTTGGGCTTGTAAAAACTATGATGGCGATGTACAATCGGATACAGTTGCTCAAGGTTTTGGTTCATTAGGTTTAATGACTTCGGTATTAATTACTCCTGACGGAAAAGTAATGGAAGCAGAAGCAGCTCATGGAACTGTTACTCGCCATTACCGCGACCACCAAGCTGGTAAACCTACTTCAACCAATCCAATTGCAAGTATTTTTGCTTGGACACGTGGTTTAGAATTCAGAGGTAAATTAGACAACAACCATGAGCTAATTAACTTTTGTCATGCGTTAGAAGCTGTTTGTATTGAAACAGTAGAAAGCGGTAAAATGACTAAGGATTTAGCAGTTTGTATTCATGGAAATAAAGTTATATTAGGCGAACATTACCTAAATACTCAAGATTTCTTAGATGCAATTGATAGTAATTTAAAAGCTAAATTAGCATAAATATTGTCAGCTAGAAAACTACAATTTCATTGTTATGCTCGCTATAAAAATGGTCATTTAGAATACTTCGACTACGCTCAGTACAAGTTGTAAACTCCCATATTTTCTAGCATCACAAGCCTCGAACTTGCAATTTTCTTATCAGACAATTATCAAATATTTTTAAACTAAAAAAGCCTCAAAAAATTCGAGGCTTTTGTGGTTACATATTGAAATTGTAAAAGTATTTATTTTTATCCTTACGTATAAATAATAATAATTTTGCACGTAATATTTATTTGCTTAAATTTGCAACTATATTTATAAAAATCAAAGTTTTAAATTATGGACACTAAATTAACTTTAACTATTGAAGAAACGATTATAGAAAAAGCTAAAATATATGCTAAAAATAGTAAAAGAAGCTTATCTGATATCATAGAAAATTATTTAAAAATTATTACTAATGAGAATACCAACAATCAAGTTGAATTAACACCAATAGTTAAATCACTAAAAGGTTCATTTAGCGCGCCTAAAAATTTGGACTACAAAAAAGCACTATCAAAAACTTTGTCTGAAAAATATTTATAATCCATGACAAAAATACTAATTGATACCGATGTAATTTTAGACTTCTTTTTTGACAGAAAACCATTTTCTGAAAATTCAGCAAAAATACTTTCATTATGTGAAGCCAAGGTTGTTAGAGGATATATAACTGCTGTGATTCTAAGCAATGTTTATTACCTTCTTAGGCAAACAGCTACTCATGAAAAAGTAATTGAAAAACTGAAAATATTGATAACTATAATTGAGGTTTTGATAATTGATAAGGAAGTAATTATGTATGCTCTCAATTCAAAATTTAAAGATTTTGAAGATGCTTTACAAAATTATGCAGCAGAAATAAATAGTGAAATTGATGTAATTGTAACAAGAAACATTAAAGACTATAAAAACAGTAAAATAGGAGTAATTACTCCAGATGATTATTTAGCACTATTAGCTAATAACTAAATAAAAAGAAAAGCCTCGAAAACTTCGAGGCTTTTTTGGTGTTTAAAATAAAATTTTTAATTGTCCTCCTTTTAGGCTATTTGGCTTTCTTTGCCAAAGATTCACAGATTTTCTCACTACAAGTGATAATTTAATTTGTGAATCTGTGGCTGGTTTTTATTGTTACCCTAAATAATGAACCATTTTGGTTTCACCAACCAATTCTACTTTTGTTAAATTATATGCAGCTAATGCTTTCATGGCTTTATCCCATTGCTTGCCACTTAAACCAGTGGCAGCTTGTTTTAAATCGGCTAAAGGCATGCTTCCATTAGGTTTCAAAACTGCCAAAATTTGTTTCTCTTCCTCTGTTAATTCCAACTGTTTTTTCTCCGGACGCATTTGAGGGAAAAACAACACATCTTGAATTGAATGTTGGTTGGTCATGAGCATAGCCAATCGGTCAATACCAATTCCAATACCTGCAGTTGGTGGCATTCCATATTCCAAAGCGCGTAAAAAATCATGGTCAATAAACATGGCTTCATCATCGCCACGTTCCATTAATTTTACTTGCTCTTCAAAGCGTTCACGTTGGTCAATTGGATCGTTTAACTCGGTGTAAGCATTGGCTATTTCTTTGCCATTTACCATTAATTCAAAACGCTCTACCAAGCCTTCTTTGCTTCTGTGTTTTTTGGTTAACGGACTTAATTCTACAGGATAATCAATTATAAAAGTAGGTTGATCAAAATTGCCTTCGCATTTTGCGCCAAATATTTCATCTATTAATTTTCCTTTACCCATGCTATTATCGGTTTTGATATCCATTTGCGCACAAGCAGCTACTAAAGCTTCTTCGCCCATATTGGTTACATCAAAACCGGTAAAATCTTTAATGGCATCGTAAATAGGAATGCGTTTGAAAGGTGCTTTAAAATTCAACACTTTTTCGCCCACGGTTACTTCAGTAGTTCCGTGCATTTCCAATGCAATTTTTTCTAATAATTGCTCTGTAAAATCCATCATCCAGTTGTAATCTTTGTAAGCCACATAAAATTCCAACACGGTAAACTCTGGATTATGCGTTCTGTCCATTCCTTCATTTCGGAAATTACGACTGAATTCATACACAAAATCGAATCCACCAACTATTAAGCGTTTTAAATATAATTCATTGGCAATTCGTAAATAAAACTGAGAATCTAAAGCGTTATGATGCGTAGTGAAAGGCTTTGCAGCCGCGCCACCAGGAATGTTTTGTAAAACCGGAGTATCCACTTCTATGGCGCCACTGTTATTTAAAAAATCACGAATGGTTTTTATCATCACACTGCGTTTGATAAAAGTATCTTTTACGTGTGGATTTACAATTAAATCGGCATAACGTTGGCGGTAACGAAATTCAGGATCAGTAACTGCATCAAAGGTTTCACCATCTTTTTCTTTAACAATAGGAAGTGGTTTAATCGATTTGCTCAACATGACTAAAGTTTTGGCATGTAACGAAACTTCACCAGTTTTGGTGGTAAACATATAACCTGTTATGCCAATAATATCGCCAATATCCACCAATTTTTTAAAAACGGTATCGTATAAAGTTTTGTCTTCATCAGGGCAAATATCATCTCTGCGCACATACACTTGTAATTTTCCTGCACTGTCTTGCAATAACACAAAACATGCTTTTCCCATATCGCGAACACTCATTACACGACCAGCAAAAGTTACGTGTTTCATTTCTTCACTTTCCTTATCTGCGCTATACTTTTCTGTTGCCTCAGTTGATAAATGAGAAATAGGAAATAAAGCCGGAGGAAATGGATCAATGCCCAAAGCACGTAGGTCTGCTAGTTTTTGTCTGCGTAATAATTCTTGTTCGCTGTGTTGAATAATCATAAATAAATAATTGCTATTTTTCTAAAAGAGCGCGAAAATAACATTTCGAGGACTTAAAATAGGATTTTATTTTAGAATTTGAGTTTGATAGAGATAACATAAATGGTATTTGTGTGATAAAACATTCAACTATGTTTTGGCTTAAGCCAATTCCGTATTTGCCATATTATTGAATGGGTTGAAACCCATTTCTATTTATTTGTTGGTTAATTGAACAATGATATTTTATGAAAATGGTGCGGTATAAAACGATGAATTGCCCCCAGATTTATCTGGGGGATTATGAGATAAACATTCAACTATGTTTTGGCTAAAGCCAATTCCTTAAATACCTTTTTTTATTGAATGGGTTAAAATCCATTTCTATTCATCGTTGGTATTTGAACAAAGATGTTTAATGGAAAATGGTGCGGTATAAAACGATGAATAGCCCCCAGATTTATCTGGGGGAAATGAGAAAACACAACAAATTGGCTTTATCCAAATAATAATTGTTCGAAAAAATCAATTGTTATTTATTATAATTCTAATTTATGAATTCTATTTGTAGGAATATTTACTCCTTGTTTTAAAACTACAGTTTCATCGGTAAGTGCCCAAACAGTAGTGTCAACCATTCTTTTTTTAGTATCATCTTCAAAATATATTTTTATTTTAAAATGCTCTAAATTACCTAATGTCAATGCCTTATTTAAATTATCGGTTCTTTCTTTTATTTTTTCTTTGTCATTTAAAACTTCATCGTGAGGGAATTTTAAAGATTCAATGGCTTCTTTTTCAATATTTTCAAATAATTTATCCATGATTTTTTAGTTGTTTTATCAAATTCAAATGTATTCATTGAAACTTAAAATACTAATTATTTAAACAAAAATATTGTAATATTTTTAAACAATAGCTGTTTATTAAAATCATTTAGCACTTCATATATTTAACTATTTTGCAGCCCAATTGAAAACACACGAAATATATATGCAGCGTTGTATAGAACTAGCCCAAAATGGTGCTGGTGCTGTATCTCCAAACCCTTTGGTGGGATGCGTAATTGTTCATAATAATATTATTATTGGCGAAGGTTGGCATAGGCAATTTGGACAAACTCATGCCGAAGTAAATGCCATCAATGCTGTTAAAAAGAAACATTTATTGGCAGCCTCCACGCTATATGTAAACTTAGAACCTTGCAATCATTTTGGAAAAACGCCTCCATGTGCAGATTTAATTATTGCGCATCAATTAAAAAAAGTAGTGGTTGGAATGATTGATCCGTTTGAAAAAGTAGCAGGACAAGGAATTCAGAAACTGAAAGATGCAGGAATAGATGTAGAAGTAGGTGTTTTGAAAAATGAATGCAAGTTTTTAAACAGGCGTTTTATAAAATATATAACACAACAAAAGCCATATATTATTTTAAAATGGGCGCAAACTTTTAACGGTTATATAGCTCCTGATGCAACCAAAATTAGTGCGGAGGAATTTGAAATTCAACGCCATATTACAGATAGAATTGTGCAACGATTGGTTCATAAATGGCGAACACAAGAAGATGCAATTATGGTAGGAACAAACACCGCTTTGTTCGACAATCCTGCATTAAACGCTAGGGAATGGAAAGGCCGAAACCCAACAAGAATAGTATTAGACCGTAATTTGCGTTTACCAATTGATTTAAAATTATTTGATAAAAGTGAACCAACAATTGTTTTTACAGCTCAAAAAAAAGACTCGGAACATAACCTCACTTTTATACGTTTAGATTTTGAAAAAGATTGGTTAAACGAAATGCTAAATGAATTGTATAAGCTAAAAATTCAAAGTGTAGTTATAGAAGGTGGAACCCAATTATTAAATGCTGTAATAGCTAATAAAATTTGGGATGAAGCCATTGTTTTTACATCGCCAAAAACCATAAACGATGGAATAAAAGCACCACTAATTTATGGCAATAAAATTCAACAAGAAAACATTGATGGTGTAGTTATGAATGTAATTTTAGCCATTTAAATCAATTTACGAAACAACTATTCAATGATATTTTTATTCCTTAGTATTCTTGCATCTACCATTACAGTAAGTTTTTTTAAAATATTTGAACGAGTAGGCGTAAATACTTTGCAAGGCATTATTTTTAACTATGTAACTTGTGCTATTTTAGGAAATATATTTACCACCGAAACACCAGTTATTTTAACTAATTTTTACCAACAAGAATGGTTTCCTTACACGCTTTTATTGGGTTTTTTGTTCATTAGTATATTTTTTGCCATTGGCCAAACTTCACAAAAAATGGGCGTTTCGGTAAGCATGGTTTCTGCCAAACTATCAGTGGTTATGCCTATTATTTTTGCCTTATTATTTTTTAAAGAAAGTCTTTCTTTTTTTCAAATTTCAGGCATTGTTTTATCGCTGTTTGCTGTTTATTTTATTAGTAGAAAGCACAATGATGGAAGTACAAAAACTAAAAATTTATGGGTGCTTCCAGCAATTGTTTTTGTTGGTAGCGGCATTATAGATACTACTTTAAATTTTATACAAAAGCAATTTATTCCTGCAGTGAGTGAGGCTTATGTAATTACAACAGTTTTTAGTATTGCTTTTGTTTTTGGTGCTATTTATTTAGTTTATTTAGTGGTTTTAAAACACGAAAAAATAGCTTTTAAAAATGTTTATTGGGGCTTTTTGTTAGGCATTCCAAACTATTTTAGCATGTTGTTTTTAGTTAAAACCCTTAATTATTTTCCTGCTGCTAGTGCAACTATTTTCCCTATAAATAATATTGGAATTGTAGCTTTTAGCACAATTGTTTCTGTTTGGTTTTTTAAAGAAAAGCTGAATTCAAAAAACATCATTGGTTTGGTTTTATCGTTATTGGCAATAACACTTATTTCTGTTCAATTTTAACTGAATATTATGTTATTTTCCGATACCTATTTAACCATTGAAAGTCCATCGCAAGGCGAATTTAAAGACAAAGGCAGTAAGTTTATTGGTTTTGCTTTTGCTATAAAAACTGAAGAGGAAGGCAAAGAAATAATAAAGCAGTTAAAGAAAGATCATCTGCAAGCTAACCATCATTGTTGGGCAATGGTGCTTGGTGCAAATAAAGAATTTCAAAAAAGTACAGACGATAGAGAGCCAGCAAACACTGCTGGTAAACCCATATTAAGAGCTATTTTACAAAAAGATTTAACTTATGTTTTGGTAGTAGTGGTAAGGTATTTTGGTGGAAAATTATTAGGTGTTCCTGGTTTAATAAATGCCTATAATGGTGCAGGTATAGAGGCTTTAAACCAAGCAAAAATTACAGAAAAGCAAGTAATTGAACAATATGAAGTAGAAGCCGAATTTATATTGCACAATCAATTGTACAAAGTTGGTAAAAACAATGGAATTAAATTATATGCCAATAACCATTTAAACACAAACAGTTTTATATTTGAAGTGAGAAAAGCCAAAGCTGATGAAGTTTTGAAACAACTCAAAGAAGCTGGAATTTTACAAATAATATTCAAAGGAATTATATGAGAAAACTACTATTATTACTAAGCATTATTTATGCTTCATTGGTCAATGCTCAGCAAGCAAATTTTGCTAAATATTTAAGCCATAAATCGGCAAAATTATTTATTCCTACTCAAACTATAAGCCTAAATAAAACGGCTACTTTGAGTAAAACAAATAATGATTTAAGTGTTGCTGCAAAGCAGTATTTACTGGACAATACAAAGGAATTGCAAGTTGGAAATTGCAATTTAAAACTCACCAATTCTTACCAAAGTTTAGTAGGAATGCATTACCAATTTATTCAAACTTATAACGGTTCAGAAGTATATTTATCGAATATAAAAATATCAGTAAATAACCAAGCTGAAGTTATAAATATAATAAACGATTTAGCAGATTTAAGGAACAAAAATCTTCCTACAAATACTTTACCCAATAATCAATTTTGGACATTTGATGGTACTGATTTATTACCAAGTAAAAAAAGTGTTTTTGGAAACAAAGAGCAAGTTTTTACTTTAGAAAATGAATTGATTTATGAAAACATAAAAAGCTTAAGTAAAGGGAAAACAGATACCAATGTTTTGGTAAAAATATTTAACCCCGATCCGCTTACAACCGCCAGGAGTGAATATGTATCGCCTTATTTAAACTATAATAAAGTAGATACTCCAGCATTAAACAATGAAAGAAAAGATTTGCTTTTAGGTTTAAAAATAGATGATGAAGGTAATTATTTGGCCGAAAACAAATACGTAATAATTAAAGACATTTTTGCGCCAAATGTGGAACCTTTTGCAACCAAATACAAAGACAGTTTAATTGTTACTAGAAATACCGATATTTTTAAACAAGAAATGGTTTTATACCATATTAAACATTTTCAAGAATATATTCAAAGGTTAGGATTTACCAATATTCAAAACCAACTTTGGGTGGATGCTTTAGGGGATTATGATGATGAATCTCAATTTGAGTTTAGTGGACAAGAGCCATATATATTATTTGGAATTGGAGGAATTCCTGATGCTGAAGATGCCGATGTTATTATACACGAATACGGCCACGCAACTGCATTTTATATTGCTCCAAATACCATTGAAAGCGAGGAAAGAATAGGAATAGATGAAGGAAATAGCGATATTTTAGCAGTAATTTATTCAAAGAAATTAAGCGACTATAATTGGCGTAAAGTTTTTAATTGGGATGGTAACCAAACCTGGAATGGAAGAACAACTTTAAACACCAAAAACTATGTAGATGATTATGTATTGAACCGTTATTCATTAAGTTCAATTTGGAGTGCTGCTGTTACTGATTTTGCTGAGCAAATAGGACTAGATACAACAGTTACTTTGTTGCTTACTGCTATGGCTTCAATGCAATCAAATATGAAGATTCCAGAATTTGCTCAATTGTTTATACAAGCCGATAGTTTGTTGTATAAAAAATACCATTATTCAGCCATCAAAAATTCGTTCTTCAATCGCAAATTGATTCCTTCGGTTTCAATAGATGAAGTGTTTGATGGTTCATTGATAAAGTTAGTAAATACACAAGGATTTGCAGCTTCAAACGAACCATTAATAATACAAGTTCCTAGTACAGAAAAATACCAAGTAATAGTTTATAATTTACAAGGAAAACAGGTTTTGGAATATAACAATCAACAGGTATCAACTACTATAAATCCTGAGTTATTAAACACAGGGTTGTATATTATAAATATTGCCTCAGGCAATAAGAATTTCAATTTTAAAATAGCCAAATACTAAACAACATTTTCGCGTGGGTAAAACAGTTTTAATAACAGGAATAACAAAAGGAATAGGCAGAGCATTGGCCGAATTATTTGCTGCAAATGGATTCAATATTGCGGGCTGTGCACGAAACGAAAAAGAAATAAATACATTTAAAGCATTGCTTTGGAATAAGTATGAAAACCAACGTTTTTTAATAGCTTCGGTTGATGTAAGCGACAAAGTAGCGGTGCAAGCTTTTGCAAGCGATGTATTATTGGAATTTGAAACCATAGATGTGTTAATAAATAACGCTGGAGTTTTTATTCCTGGAACTATTTTAGGCGAAGAAGATGGGATTTTTGAACAACAAATAAATACCAACTTGGCCAGCGCTTATCATTTAACTCGCGAAATAGTGCCAAGTATGAAAGCTAATAAACAAGGATCAATATTTAATATTTGTAGTACTGCAAGTATCAAAGCTTATCCTAATGGTGGAAGCTATTGTATTAGTAAATTTGCACTGCTTGGCATGACTAAAGTATTGCGAGAAGAGTTAATGGAACACCAAATAAAAGTTACAGCCATATTGCCTGGAGCTACTTTAACGAGTAGTTGGGAAGGAACCGATTTGCCTGCTGAAAGATTTATAAAACCCCAAGATGTGGCAGATACCATTTGGAATATTTATAATTTATCGGGAAATACGGTGGTAGAAGAAGTGGTTATTCGCCCACAGTTAGGCGATTTAGGTTAGTTAACACAAAATGATTTGGAAGTAGTAAAATTATAAGAACTAAACAGAAAAGGCTGACTTTAAAAAGTCAGCCTTTTTTGTTTTATAGGTAAAGACTAATTATTTTTAGTGTTTATGTTCTTCTTTTTCACCATCAGCACAACAAGCTTTCGCTTCTTTGTGTGAAGATACACAAGCATCGCCACAGCTTTTTTTGCACTCTTCTTCGGTTTTACAACCTTTATCGCAGCCTTCCATACAATCGCTGTTCATTTTGCTTTTGCACATTTCTTTGCATTTTGCTTCGTCAAATTTACCATCGGCACCATACATACTTTGGCACATTTCTTTTTGCTCTGGTGTACATTTCATGCTATCGCAATAAGCAGCACATTCTTCTTTAGTCATGGTCATGCATTTATCCATATCGCAACCACCCATCATTCCGCAATGATCCATATCCATTGAATCCATGGCGCAACATTCCATTTTCTCGCCATGCATCATGCCCATTTTATCGGCTTTTAAACCACCTTGAACAGCTATATAAGGAGCAATTACCAATGAAACGATTGACATTAATTTAATCAAAATATTCATAGAAGGACCAGAAGTATCTTTAAAAGGATCACCAACTGTATCACCTGTAACTGAAGCTTTATGTGGCTCCGATTTTTTGTAGAACATTTCGCCATTAATTAACACTCCTTTTTCGAACGATTTTTTAGCGTTATCCCATGCACCACCTGCGTTACTTTGGAAAATTCCCATTAACACACCACTTACGGTAACACCTGCTAATAAACCACCAAGCATTTCGGCAGAACTAGCATCAGCAAACATTCCTTTAAAACCAAATCCAATTATTAGTGGAGTTAGTAACGCAATTGCACCAGGCAACATCATTTCTCTAATAGAAGCTTCGGTTGAAATAGCCACACATTTTTCATATTCTGGTTTAGCTTTATATTCCATAATTCCTGGAATTTCGCGGAACTGTCTGCGAACTTCTTGAACCATATCCATAGCTGCTTTTCCAACTGCTTGAATACATAATGCTGAGAAAATAAATGGTATCATACCACCAACAAATAATGCGGCTAAAACTGGAGCTTTGTAAATATCAATTGCATCGATACCTGCAACACCAACAAAGGCTGCAAATAATGCCAATGAAGTTAAGGCAGCCGAAGCAATTGCAAATCCTTTTCCTGTAGCTGCAGTTGTATTTCCTACTGCATCTAAATTATCGGTACGTTCACGAACTTCAGGAGGTAATTGACTCATTTCAGCAATACCACCTGCATTATCAGCAATAGGACCAAAAGCATCAATAGCTAATTGCATAGCAGTAGTTGCCATCATACCAGCAGCGGCAATTGCCACACCATATAAACCAGCAAAATGATATGAACCCATAATACCAGCAGCTAATGTTAATATTGGAATAACTGTTGATTTCATACCAACTGATAAACCACCAATAATATTTGTAGCATGACCAGTAGCTGATTGTTGGATAATAGAATTAACTGGGCCTTTACCCATTGCGGTGTAATATTCAGTAACTATACTCATAATTGCACCCACTGCAGTTCCAACTAAAATAGCACCAAATACACCTGCTTTAGTAAACTCAACATTACGTAATGAAAGAACTCCATCAGGTAACATCCAATTTACAATAAAATAAGAAGCCACAACAGTTAAAGCCATTGAAGCCCAATTTCCTAAATTTAAAGCACTTTGAACATTCGACTTATCGTCTTTAATGGTAACAAACCAAGTTCCAACAATTGAGAATAATATACCTAAACCACAAATTACCATTGGTAATAATATGGGCGACATGCCACCAAAATTATCTTGAACAACAACTTCTTGTCCTAAAACCATAGTAGCTAAAATAGTTGCTACGTACGAACCAAATAAATCGGCACCCATACCAGCCACGTCACCTACGTTATCACCAACGTTATCGGCAATGGTAGCAGGATTTCTAACATCATCTTCAGGAATTCCAGCTTCAACTTTACCAACTAAATCGGCTCCCACATCGGCAGCTTTAGTATAAATACCACCACCCACACGGGCAAATAAAGCAATTGATTCAGCACCTAAAGAAAATCCTGTTAATACTTCAATAGCAGTTTTAACAGTGTTTGTACCTAAATCAGCAAAAATACTTAAGAAAACAATGAATAAACCACCTAATCCTAAAATTGCTAAACCAGCCACACCTAAACCCATTACTGTTCCACCAGTAAACGAAACTTTAAGCGCTTGTTTTAAACTTGTGCGAGCAGCTTGAGTGGTTCTAACATTGGCTTTGGTAGCTACTTTCATACCAATATAACCAGCAGTTGCCGAAAATACTGCACCTATAATAAAGGCAATTGAGATAATCCAACTTCCGTGAATTTCTTTACCATTTATTTCATGAATAGTTCCTGAATAAGCCAATAAAGCCGCAGCAAAAACTACGAAAATACTTAACACTTTCCATTCGGCTTTTAAGAAAGCCATGGCACCATCGGCAATATAACCTGCCAATTCTTGCATGTTTTTATCGCCAGCATCTTGCTTGTTTACCCAAGCACTTTTAATGGCCATTACTATTAGGCCAATAACTCCCAAAGCGGGAACTAAGTAAATTACATTTTCCATTCTTTATTTATATCTCTTATTTTTAAAATCGTGCGCAAAATAGGAGTTATGAATTAAAACACCAACAGGGATTTTTGAATTGTGATTTTTGATTTTTGAATTGTGATTTGTGATTTTTGATTTTTGATTTTTGATTTTTGATTTTTGATTTTTGATTTTTGATTTTTGATTTTTGATTTGGGATTTGGGATTTGGGATTTGGGATTTGGGATGTGGGATTTGGGATTTGCCAAGGTGAATTTTTTAATTTAAGAAGTTGAGTTTGAAATAGAGATAGCTAGGTATATCCTTGCGGAAGCTAGGTATCTGTTTGCGATTACTAGGTATCTGTTTGCTGTTACTAGGTATCTACTTGCGGAAGCTAGGTATCTGCTTGCGGTTGCTAGGTATCTGCTTGCTGTAACTAGGTATCTGCTTGCGGTTGCTAGGTATCTGCTTGCTGTAACTAGGTATCTGCTTGCGGTTGCTAGGTATCTGCTTGCGGTTGCTAGGTATCTGCTTGCTGTAACTAGGTATTTGCTTGCAGTAACTAGGTATTTACTTGCGGTTGCTAGGTATTTCCTTGCAATAGCTAGGTATCTTCTTGCGGAAGTTAGGTATCTGCTTGATAGCTGCTTTGAGAAGGCTAAGTAAAAAGTTATAAACTTTTTTTATTTAACATCACAAGTGAGGCTTTGCTTAACACTTGCGATCAATGTTATTATGTTAAGGAATTTATGACCTTGAAAAGGTGATAAGTTTATAGCAATAAAAAATTGGTTTGTGGGTGCTAGCCGTTAGCTAACGGGTAGTATGTTTTATGGCAAATATTTTCTATAAACATGTGACTCCGTTGGATTCATTTCCTTAACTTAATGACATTGCACTTGCGATAGCTGCTAGTTTTTTGGTTGCAGGTTTAGTTTAAGGATTTTTACAAAAAAAGAGGCTGCATTTTAGTTATGCAGCCTCTTTTTTATTTGTTGAGTGTTCTAAAAGCCAAGCTATTTATTTGTTTGTATTTTTGGTGTGTAGCTCCAAAAACCGATAATACATATTTTTTTACTTGTAAGGCAGTGGCTACCAACCCTGTTTTTTCATTGTAAAGTATATTGTTACGATCTATACGTGCATTGTTCAAAGCTTTTTCGGTATTAATAACAGCAGTATTTTTTAATTCCATATCGTCATAAAGGGCTTCGAGAGTAACTACTTTTAGGTCGGTTTCGTTAGGTTTGTATTTTGGTTCGTTTTTGAGGGTTTGAATTAACGAATCGAAATTATTAACTATACTATCAAAACTTAATTGGGAAACTGAATGGCTGTTATCTTTAGGTGCTGCTTTTGGATCATTAGGGTCGGGTTTTGGTGGTTGTTTTTTACCAATGCGTTTCCCTTTAATTTTGCTAGCATGGGAAGTTGCAGTTTTGAGTGTGTTGTCTTCCACATTACTAGCAGCTAAAGCATTTACTACTCGAGTGGTTAAGGCTTCTAAAGGACTAAAAACCAAAAATCGAGCCTCTCGGGCTTTTAAGTCAATTTCGCCTAATGAGCTTATCAATTTAATACTGTTTTGTACCAAAGGCAATTGTAATTCGAGTTGGGGAATGGTGATGTTTATTTCGGAAGGATTATAATCGGCACCAAAATCTTTGCAATAGATAATTAGTGTTTTAAAATTGGTAACGTTTTTTCCGTGTCCGGTTTCTGATGTTGATGCCATTGTATGAGGGGTTTTAATATTTAAAATAAATTTTGACTAAATAATTAGTTTAAGTTTAGTTTTCCTAGTTATTAAATTGTTAAATGGGAAATGGTAAATTGTTTAGTTACGATTAATACCTAGTTTGAAACATAAAGCATCGATTATTTCTTGTTGAAGTTTAGCATCATTTATTTGTCCATATTCCTTCGAAAGTCTTTGTTTGTCAATGGTTCTTATTTGATGGCATAATATAATCGAATCGTTTTCTAAACCATAATTGTTAGCTAAAATAAGTATTTCGTTGGGGTAAATTTTTCTGCCCATTTTTCTTGATGTTATTGGAATAACGTTTACGTTGTTCAGTAAATTGTTTATTTCATCTTCGCTAATAACTAGTACTGGCCGAGATTTACCCTGTTCTTAACCAATAACCGGATTAAGGTTTGCACGAATAATACTCCATTTTTTTACATTCATAAAGTTTCGTTATCTATCAAATCAAAATCTTTTTGAATTTCTGAGATGTCGGCAAGAAACAAAGGGTCTTTTGCTGCCTCTTTTAGTTGAGCCAACTTTTGAGTTCTGCTGTCAACCAAATCATCTTTAGTAACAGTTACTTTTTGTGTATTACCAAAGTTTGGAGGAAGTGTAATTACAACTTGGTTGTTTTCAACTATGCATATTTGTCTATAAGTCATGGTTTAAATTTGAAAAGCAAATATACAATTTTTAAGATAAGCTGTTCCAGCATTTTTGGTAGATGAGAATTGATAAAGACTCTACCTCAATGCGATTAACTAAGCAATTTAGCGGAGAGATTGCTTCGTGCCTCGCAATGACGGTTAATACAAAACTATAAGATTTGGTATAAAACAAACCTATAAGGTTTTTTCTAAACCAATTCGCTAAATAATTTTGTCAATAATGGTTGCGCGCTGTTGGCGGCAGCTATAATTGATTCCATGCTCACTGTTTCAGTTTCTACGGGAAAACCTAAATCGGTTATTACAGAAATGGCACATACTGGTAAACCCATTTGAACCGCCACAATGGTTTCGGGAACGGTACTCATTCCTACTGCATCGGCACCTAAAATAGCTACCATTTTATATTCAGCCCTGGTTTCTAATGCTGGTCCTTGCACTGCTGCATAACAACCTTCGTGCAATTTTATATTATTTTGCTTTGCAATTTGGCGTGCTTTTTCAATTAAAACCAAACTATAAGGTTCGCTCATTTGTGGGAAACGTGGGCCAAATTCCTTGTAGTGTTTTCCTCTTAATGGCGATTCGGGTAATAAATTCAAATGATCGGTAAGTAACATTAATTCACTTACTTTTATGTTTTGGTTTAACCCACCCGATGCATTGCTGATTAACAGTTTTTTTACTCCTAAAAACTTAAAAACCCTTACAGGAAATGTTACTTCTTGCATGCTGTAACCTTCGTAGTAATGAAACCTGCCTTGCATAATTACTACTGGTTTTTTATTGATATAGCCAAAAATTAATCGGCCAGTATGGCTTTCAACAGTACTTACTGGAAAATGAGGAATATCTTGGTAGTTGATGGTGTCTACTATTTCACATTCATTTACTAAAGCGCCTAAACCTGTTCCAAGTATAATTCCTGTTTCAGGTTTTATTTGTGTTTTACTATTGATGTACTCAATAGCTTCGTTTATTTTGCTCAACATAATTTAAAATTTGGTTGTTAAAATTGGTTTTGTCGTTTTCGAAAAATGCTATTTCAAGGGGTAAATAATAAATTGGATAGTTTTGAAGCATTGCTTTAAATTCATCTGTCATTAGCCTCATGCTGTCTTTTTCGGTACTTATAATTATTTTATTAATCGACTTATTATTATCAAAAGCTTCCAATAATTTTATCATTTCCTCGGGTGTAAAATCATGATGATCGCCAAAACGCCAAGCATCAATCACCGATTTTGAATTGGTTTCTAAATAATCTTCAAAACTTTTAGCCTTGGCAATTCCACTAAATAAAAGCAAATGGGTATTTTTTATTTCATTTATTGGAAGTATTGAACCATTGAAATAGTGAATCAATGCACCAAATTTTTGGAATGAAAAATATACTTTTTGATGCGCTAAAGGTTTTATTTGGGCAATAATTTTTTGTTGCTCGTTCTCGGTTAAATCAGGGTTGCATTTGGTAACAATGATAATATCTGCACGTTTATAGCCAGCTCGATATTCGCGTAAAGTTCCTGATGGAGTTAAATAATCTTGGGTAAATAAATTATTGTAATCGGTCAATAAAATATTCAATCCAGCTTTGATAGCGCGGTGTTGAAAGGCATCGTCTAGCAAAATAACATCGGTTTCGGGTGAATCGAATAATAAATTAGGAACACCAATAACCCTATTTTCCGAAACTGCTAAATCTATTTCGGCTTTAAACTTTTGTTTTATTTGTTGTGGTTCATCGCCAATTTGGGCAGCAGTACTTTCATTGCTTGCAAAAAAATAACCTATGGTTTTCCGTTTGTAACCTCGGCTTAAAACCGCCACTTTATATTGGGTTTTTAGCAAACGAATTAAATATTCAATATGAGGTGTTTTTCCAGTGCCACCAAAAGCCAAGTTACCAACATTTATTATTGGTAATTCGAACGAAGTTTCAGGCAATAAACCTTTATCGTAACATAAGTTTCGTATAATTAAAATACAACAGTATAGTATAGTAAAAGGAGCAACTAAAACTCGAATAATTGTCATCATCATCAGGCTTCGATATTAGGAAATAAAAATTGATTTTTGATTTTTGATGTATGATTTTTGATTTCTGGAATGGAGATTTTTAATTGAATAAATCTGTGGCAAGCTCAGCGACCAATAAAATAATGTGTGTATTCTGTGAAATCTGTGGCAACGCTTCGACAAGCTCAACGACCGATAAAATATAATCTGTAAAATCTAAATCAAAAAAAGGCGTAATTGCACCCGTGAAAGTTTTAATAATTGACGATGTAAATAATTTACTAATAACTGGTTTAGAGAAAATTGGATATACTGTAACCTATTTACCAAATATAACAAGAGCAGAAATTTTAGCAATTATTGCACCTTACGAGGTTTTAGTTGTAAGAACCAAAACTCAAATAGACCAAGAAGTATTTGAAACAGCTAAAAATTTAAAAATAATAGCCAGAGCAGGAAGCGGATTAGACAATATTGATTTAAGTATTGCAAAGCACCGAAACATAATTTGTATAAATGCTGGTGAAGCAAATGCGGATGCTGTTGGTGAATTTACTTTAGGTGCATTATTGAATTTATTCAGAAATATAAATATTGCCAATTTTGAAGTAAGAAACAACATTTGGAACCGCAAAGGAAATAGAGGACTAGAGCTAAACGGAAAAACTGTTGGCATTATAGGTTTTGGAAATACTGGGAAGGCTTTTGCCAAAAAACTGAGTGGTTTTGATGTACAAGTTTTGGCTTACGATAAGTATTTAACAAATTATTCGAACCAAAATGCGCAAGAAGCCAATTTGGAAGAAATTTTTGAAAAAGCGGATGTTTTATCGCTGCATGTTCCACTAACCCATGAAACCAAAAATATGGTAAACGGTAATTTTTTGGGAGAGTTTAAGAAAAAAATTTACCTTTTAAACATGTGCAGAGGAGAGGTGGTAAATATGCCTGAAACCATTGATTATATTAACAATAACATAATATTAGGTGCTGCTTTTGATGTGTTAGAAAACGAAAAATTAACATTGCTAAGCAACCAACAGCAAAAAGATTTTGACTACCTTATAAACAACAAAAAGATAGTTTTATCACCGCATATTGCCGGTTGGACTTTTGAGAGCTATGTAAAAATTGCGCAAAACATACTCTTAAAAATAACTAACTTAAAATAAGCACTATAAAATTTCTTTAGCGGTTAATTGCTTCTACATTTGATTTATTAATCGAAACCGATTTAATTTACCGCACTTAAACTCAATCCAATTTATAATTTGTAACAAAAATTTACATGAGAAGGATATATTTATTACTAGCGGCCTTAATAGGCATTTCTGCCATGGCAACTGCCCAATCAAACTTGGGTACACTCGCAGGCAAAGTCATTGATGAAACCACCAAAAAACCAATTGAATTTGCATTGGTAACCATTGAAGGTGGTGGAGGAACAAAAAAAACGAAGTACACCGATAAAGAAGGTGAATTTGAATTTGCAGCAATTCCTGCTGGAAATTACGATGTAAGTATTTCACTTACTGGTTACCAAAAATCCAAAACCGAAGACATTCCTGTTAAAGGAGATAATAAAATTACATCTCGCTCATTTACTTTGAGTAATAGAAACAATACTTTGGGAACTGTAACTGTAAGGGATAAAGTTCAATTGATAGATCCTGATGATCCAACTCAAAAATCAATTAAAAACGTTGCAAGACAAGGAACTCAAAATATAAATGCACTAGCAGGAAGCCAACGTGGAGTTGATTCGAGAGGTGGTGGAACGCCAAACATTGCTGGTTCTCGTTCTGAAAACACTGCTTATTATATTGATGGTGTAAGGGTGAGTGGTATAAATTTACCTGCCAACGCCATTGAAAATATTGAAGTAATTACTAGTGGTACTCCTGCATCGTATGGCGATTTTACTGGTGGAGCAATTAGTGCAACTACCAAAGCACCTACCAAACAATGGATTCGTTTTTTAGAATACAGAACTGCTAGTCCATTTAATGGGTACTTGGATAATTCGCATCACAATGAATTTACTTCATTTATTTCAGGCCCAATTGCTTTAAGAGACAAAGGAAACAGAGATAGAGAAAAAGTTTTAGTTGGTTTTACCAACTCCATTAGAGCTGCTTATGCATTAGATGGTAGATTACCCACTGTAGATATGTACAAAGTGAAAGATGCAAAAATGAAAGAAATAGAAGCAACTCCAGTTAGACCAAATTCTTTAGGTTCATTGGTTCCGGCTGGTGAGTTTTTAACTAAAAATGATTTAGAAAAAACAGACCGTAGAATAAATGCATCTGGTTACAACGTAGCAACAAGTGGTAATTTAAACTTTCAACCTAACAATAATATCAATGTAAAGTTAGGCTATATCTATCAGTTTTTTAGTCAAAATAATTGGAATAGTTATGCTTCACTTTTAAATACAGCTAACAATTCAGTTTCTCAGGGTTATAGCACTGTAACATATTTACAGTTTACCCAAATGTTTAACAAAAAAGAAGATACTGCTAAAGCAAGACTAGAAGCAGCAATTACAAAAGGTATAAAAATATCGGATGCTTATTACACAGTAAGATTAAGTTATGAACGTAACTTTTCTGAAACTTATGACCCAAACAATGGTAAAGACTTGTTTAAATATGGTTATGTAGGTACGTTTAAAACATACACCGCACCTGCTTATACTACTGTAAGAAAAGGATTTGAACAGCCAGTAGATACCATTAAAGTGATTGGTGGTGATAAATTATTATTATCGGGTTATTTGCGTCAAACAGGGTTTAGAGACACTGCTTTTACGTTTACAAAAGCCGACTTTAACACTGTAAGAGGAAATTATACTCAAGCATTTTTAAATTATTATGGTGCAAATAATTTTGGAAACTTTGCTCCTTTAAGAGGATTAGGTGCTTTGCAAAATGGTGATGATCCACTTTCAATTTATTCAGGAATGTGGGGAAATGTTGGAGATGTTCAAACTGGTTATTCAAAGAGTTTATTTGAAAATTACATTGTTTATATTGAATCGAATGCAACCATTGCTCCTAGAAGGAATTTAAAAGCAAAACATAATTTACAATTTGGATTAACTTACGAACAACGAATTCAAAGAAACTACACGTTGTCTGCTGGAAATTTATGGAACTTAATGACACTATTGGCAAATCGTCAGTTTTCGGGTTTAAATACAGATAGCGGCTATGCAAAATTTGATGCAAATGGTGTTTTTCAAGATACAATTACTTTTGATAGAAGAATAGTAGCAGCAGACCAATCAGAGTTTGATAAAAATTTAAGAGAAAAATTAATCAGCTCAGGTGCTACAGATAATAATGGCAACCCAATTACAGCACAAACATTTTTAGATGTAAATTCATATTCACCAGGAACATATAATTTAAATATGTTTTCGGCAAATGATTTATTAAACAATGGAAACTCGTATGTTGGTTATTTTGGTTACGATCATTTAGGCAATGAAGTATCGGGTAAACCAAGTATCAATGAATTTTTCAAGAATAGAATTTTAGGTGCCTATCAACCAATTTATGCAGCAGCATGGATTCAAGATAAATTCCAATTTAAAGATTTGATTTTACGTGTTGGTTTACGAGTAGAAAGATTTGATGCCAATCAATTGGTATTGCGTGATCCATATTCAATGGTTCCAATTTATTCAGTAGGTGAAGTTAGAAATGGTGACTTACAAGTAAAAGCTGAATCAATTCCAACAGTTGCTCAAGATGGTTGGAAAGTATATATAAATACTGATAACCTTAAAGATGGAAACTCATATGGTGTTGCAGGTTTTAGAGATGGAAATAATTGGTATGATAAAAATGGTAATCCTATAACAGATCCAGCAGCAATTCAACGTGCTGCAGGAACCAGTCAGAATGTTCCTTTTGTAACAGATAATAAAAATTCGAAAGTACCAACAGCAGAATCGTTTAAAGATTATGTGCCAGATGTAAAAATTTCACCTCGTGTTTGGTTCTCATTCCCTATCAATACTTCATCACAGTTTTATGGTACTTACGATATTTTAAATCAAAGACCAGGAGGAAACGTTGCTCAAATAGATGATTATTTTTACTTATCAAACAGATTGACAGGAATTATAGCAAATCCAGATTTGAAAATGACACAAGTAACTGCTTATGAAATTGGTTTCCGCCAACAAATAGGTAAAAACTCAGCAATTGGTTTAATTGCTTCATACAGAGAAAACAGAAACATGACTCAATTATATAGTTATACTCAAGCATGGCCAAATACTTATACAACTGTAGGTAATATTGATTTCTCGACAGTAAAATCGGTAGGATTAGAATATAAACTAATAGATATGGGAAATGTAAACATTGATGCAAATTATAATTTACAATTTGCTGATGGTTCGGGTTCAAATATTTCATCTAGCTCGGCTTTAATACAAGCTGGTTTACCAAACACTAGAACTATTTTCCCTTTAGATTTTGATACTCGCCATACTTTTAAAACCAACTTTGATTTTCATTACAAAGACGGAAAAAAATATGACGGTCCTGTAGTTGGAGGTAAAAAGATATTAGAAAATGCTGGTTGTAATTTTATATTCTCTGCATACTCTGGTCGCCCATACACACAAAACTTAACAGCTACGCCAGATGCACAATCGGGAGCAGCAACAAGAAGTTCAATTAAAGGTACACCAAATGGAGCAAATTTACCTGCACAGTTCAATGTGGACATAAACATTGATAAAAACTTTACCATAAAAAATGAGAAAGCTGGTGCAAGAGTTAAAGAATACCGTATGCGTGTATTTTTAACTATAACTAATTTATTAAATGCAGCAAATGTTACAAGTGTTTATAGGTATACTGGTAGCGCATACAGCGATGGATATTTAAGTTCACCTTTTGCAGCTGATCAAATTAGAACTGCAACCAATGCTCAATCGTTTGTTGACCTATATAATACAAGAATGGTAAGCTCAGATAGATTTTTATTACCCCGCTTAACACGCATTGGAATTTCAGTTCAGTTTTAAAAATAAAAAAAATAATTTTATGTTAAACTTAAAAAATATAAAAACAGCAGCATTATTTTTAAGTGCTTTAGGGTTTTGTATAAACCTACAAGCACGCGAAAATATTGGCAAAGGAGGCTCTACAGGTAAATCTGCAAGCGCAAATCCTTCATTTAAATCAAGTAATCCATTAGCTAAAATGGGAGCAGGTTGTTTACCAGCTACAGCTCAAAAAGAACTTTCAATTAACAATGTTAGAACCATTATATTAAATGGTGGCGACATGTGGTGGAATTTAAGTAACGCTCGTTATGAAGTACCTAAAGTTCAAACTGGTCAAGTAGCTAAAAATTCCTTGTTTTCTGGCGCCCTTTGGATAGGAGGAATTACACAAGGTAACTTGAGATTAGCAGCACAAACTTACCGCCAAAATGGAAACGATTTTTATCCTGGTCCACTGCAAACAGATGGTTCAGCATCTGTTTCGGTTGATAGATGTAAATCTTTTGACAAAGTATGGTCAGTTACTCGTACGCAAATTGCAGCGCACAAGGATGGTATTTTTACAGATGCTCCTTTGGATATTAAAGAATGGCCAGGTAATGGTCTAGCTGGCGAAGCAAAATTTTTAGCACCATTTTTTGATGTAAATAATGATGGAGATTATAATTATATAGATGGAGATTATCCTACATTTAACCAAGGAGAATCTGGCTTAGCATCTATTCCTGATCAAATGATGTTTATTTGTTATAACGACAAAGGAAATATCCACAATGAAACACAAGGTTTACCATTAAATTTAGAGTTTAGGTTACAAGCATTTGGTTTTGCAACCAATGATGAAGTAAATAACATGACTTTTTATAAAACTACCATTATTAATAGAGGAACAGAAACTATTGATAGCTGTGTATTTGGCCAATGGGTAGATCCTGATTTGGGTAATTATGTAGATGATTATGTAGAATGTGATGTGAAAAGAAATTTAGGAATTTGCTATAATGGAGATGACAATGACGAAGGTATTTTAGGTTATGGTTTAAATCCACCAAGTATTGGAGTAAACTTTTTTGAAGGTCCATTAAACGAAAATGGAAAACAAATAGGTTTAACTAAATTTGTGTATTACGATAATAACCAATCTCAACAAGGTAATCCTTCAAATCCTGCTCATTATTGGAATTATTTAAATGGCAGATGGAAAGATGGTCAACCAATTACTTATGGTGGAAATGGAAGAGGTGGAGCTGATACTGCAAGCTATATGTTCCCTGGTTCTACCGATCCTGGCAAGAGAGCTGCATGGACAGAAAGAATAGCTGGTAATACACCAGCTGATAGACGTTTTTTACAAACTGCTGGTTCTTTTAAACTATTGCCAGGTGCTGTAAATAAAGTTACCATTGGAGTGGTTTGGTCAAGAGCAACTACTGGAGGTGCAACAGGTTCATTTAATTTATTAAAAGAAGCAAGTGACAAAGCAACAGTTTTATTTAAAAATAATTTCAAAATTTTAAGAGGACCAGAATTTGAAGACAATGCAGTTAAAATAACTGAACTTGACCGTGAGCTAATTATTAGTTTAATAAATGTAGATTCAGTTGAAAACTTTAAAGCTAAAGTTTCTGGATTATGTACAGATTCTACTGACTATAAGTTCCAAGGTTACCAAATTTACCAACTTAAAATACCTACTACTCCT
>Ga0247839_1001852_pt1 | contig 33498 bp, 26 predicted proteins | sample LaCruzMarch2015__6_FD_192405 | JGI IMG/M metagenome (GOLD analysis project Ga0247839, IMG submission 192405) | Freshwater microbial communities from meromictic Lake La Cruz, Castile-La Mancha, Spain - LaCruzMarch2015_16m | ecosystem: Environmental > Aquatic > Freshwater > Lake | place: Spain... | reverse complement strand
CAATAAATGGCAGGAAGGGCGAAGCACAAAAACGCTACTGGCTGTGTAAAGTCAACAGTATTGCCCCCCCCCCCCCGCATTTTTAGCGCATCGTGCCTGCGTTGCCTGCATGCCTAACCCAACCAACCCCTCACAAGCTTGTCAGGCCTGCATTTTTTTGATTTTAGGAATATGCTGTGGCCATGAAAAAACGCCAGCTTTATATCGCCGCTTATGATGTTTCCGATGCCAAACGCTTGCGTAAGGCCTTGTATGTGGTCCGTTCTTATGCAACGGGCGGCCAAAAATCCGTGTATGAATGCTTTTTGACTGACAGCGAAAAAAAGGCGTTGCTTGCGGATATTGGTTTGGTGATTGATCCTGAAGAAGATCGTTTTTTGCTGTTAAAACTCGATGCCCGTTGCCGTGTGAGAATTTTAGGTAAAGCGGTGTTGCCACAAGATGGTTCTTTTTATTATGTAGGTTAAACCATGAGTACGTTATTTTTAGACCGCAAAGATTTAACGCTTGGATTTGAGGGCGAATGTATTGCTTTATACGAAAATGGCAAAAAACGCGGCACGGTGCCGTTACATTTATTAAGTCGGGTAGTGATACGGGGGCAGGTGATGCTGGATACCCGGTTATTGGGTGCGCTTGCGGAAAAAAATATTGGGGTGTTAATGTTGAGCGGACGTAATCACCGCTGTGTGGCGATGCTGTTGGGAAAGCCCCATAACGATAGCCAAAGGCGGGTGGCACAATATGCCAGTTATCTTAATACCGAAGAAAGGGTTAATTTGTCCCGCTGGTTAGTGATAGGCAAGTTACGCAGCCAAAAACGCCTGTTAACCCAAGCAATGGCGCAGCGGCCTGATTTGCGCCACCCGATGACTGCCGGCATTGGCACCCTCAACACGATTATGAGCCAGTTGCAAGCGTCCACTGGCGAGGTTTCCGTTGAACAGTTACGGGGCTACGAAGGCAGTGGGGCAGCGGCTTATTTTAAGGCCTATTGCCAGTTGTTTGCGCCTTCCTTGCAGTTTAACAGCCGCCAAAGAAGGCCGCCGCCTGACCCAGTCAATGCCTGTTTATCCTTAGGTTACACGTTAATGCACTTTGATGCCGTCAAAGGCTGTCATGAGTCTGGGCTAGACCCTTTCATTGGTTTTTTTCATGATCCGGCCTTTGGTCGGGAATCGTTGGCGTGTGATTTTATTGAAATGTTAAGGGCTGAACTGGACAGTTTTGTCTGGCGGTTATTTCGGGAGAGGATTTTGCGCCCGGAAAGTTTTTCGGGTGAAAACGGCAAGGTGTTACTGAATAAAAGTGGGCGACAAAGGTTTTATGCGGAATATGAGCTATTTGCCAGGCCGATACGTCGATTGCTTCGCCGGTACGGCTATTCTTTAGCGCAACGTTTTGTTAAGTATTATGGGGATCGTTAATGCGTCCTCTCTATATTGAAGGCAAAAATGAAACTTGGGTTGAGCTGGATGAACCCGCCTTAAAAATATCAGTGCCCCAACAAGCTGACCAGTTATTCCCCTTTCAACGGATTTCCCGGATTATTGTAATTGGCTGCGTACAATGGCGCACCAATGCCTTATTGGCCTGTGCCGAGCAAGGCATTACCGTCACGTTTCTGGATGATGACGGCAAAATAACTGGCAGGTTGTTAGGGAAAAATAGCGAGCGGCAACTTTTTTTACAACGGCTAGACGATTTGATCAGTAGACCAGATGGGAAGGATTTATATGATAGCTGGTTTCATGCTATGGAACGGATGGTCGTGCAAAGTGCCGCGAAAAGCTTACTCAAGCAGGCGCATGCTTTGGTTTCAACGCATGAATTGTTGGCATTTTTAAGTGAGCAGCAGAAAAACTTGGCGGTGCAACCGCATAGACCCATTTACGATACCGTCCATGGCTTGTTAGCTGCACAGGTTATAGAACTGTTTTATGCAGCCGGATTGGCTGCCGAATCTGAATTACTGCAAGAGGCCTGGTTGGATTTGCCCGCTGATTTCACCCAACTACTGATGTGGGACCTGCAAGTGCCATTGTTGGTGTGGCTGGAAAGCCAAGTCAAAACACCCGATTACCGCCAACAAATCGAATTTTATAATAGCCGTTCTGAACGCATTAACCGTTTATTCCACGGTTTAACCCATAAATTGCACCGCTGGCTGGTGGAGTTGTATTAATGTCAGATAGCCAAAGTGCCCAATTCTTGATTTGTTATGATATTGCCGATCCAAAGCGTTTAAACCGGGTTCATCGGTATTTAAAAAATCAAGGCTTACCTATCCAGTATTCGGTATTTACAGTGGAATTAAGGAGAAAACCCCTTGAACGTCTAATGGAAACTCTTAAGGGCATTATCGATCAGCGCGAGGATGATGTGCGCTGTTATACCTTACCGAACAGTTTGGATTTTGAGGTCATAGGCCAACAGGTTTTTCCTGAAGGCGTGATGCTGTTTTCGGCATCGGGTGTTAGTCGGTTAATGTCAAAATAAGGTAATTTGTTAGCTTGTAAGTAATTCGGTTCTATGAATAAACCGTGACTGCAGTAGAGCAGCCATTCAGGGACGGAAAGGGGCATAAGTGAGATGATTCAGCCAACTCTTTATAAGGGCGGCAAGGATAAGCCACTCAAAAAAGCCAGCAGTTGGCGTTGTTCAGGCGAGGCTTCGGGCAACTCCCGCAAGGCTTGTTGCAAATCTGCCAAATCAGCGGCTTCGTCAACATCGCACAGCATTGGCAAGTATTTTATTTCACCCAAGCGGTTAAGGTGCTTCAGCATTTGGCTTCCCGTGTCGGCGCGGCTGTAAGTCACGTCCGTCCAGACTGTTTCAGGGATGGCGCAGTTGCCGCCCACCAGCCAAAAACCACCGTCCGTACAAGGGCCGTAGATCAGCCGCGCTTGGGTGTGGTCGTTTAGCCACGTTATTGCCTTTAACAATAACCCCAAAGTCATTTGTGGACTGTCCGCACCGACAACGATGACATTGGCATATTGTTGCCGCAACTGCCGATAAACCCGCGCCAAACGGTCGCCCAAGCCGCCTTCGCCTTGTGCAATACAGGGCAAGGATTGCCAGTGCGGATGGCTTAAGGCTTCAGTTTCGGCGACGGCATAATAGCCTAGAGCGGTTGGTGGCAGTTCGCTGAGCGTGGCGGCGACCGTTTGCGCGGCTTGTACATGGAAAGCTTCCGCCGCGTCTTTGCCCAGCGTCGCCGCCAAGCGGGTCTTGACGGGCGACCAGCCGGGAGTTTTGACAAAAACCGCAATGGCTGTCTTGGCGCTTGCCATTAACAACAAGCCGCAACAGTGATGGCTGGTAAACCGGATCGATTGGGGGGTGAGCAGTCGAACAGGCCAAAGTGCGTGGTTTTGTCGCCCATGAAAGTGAAATACGGGGCGTAACGGCTGAAGGCCAGCATGTCGGCGGTGTTGCCGCAGATGCGTAAGGGTTTACCCGTTTCAAACCAATGGTGGTCGTCCAAGGCAAAAGCATGGCGATAGTTGGGCATATCGCCATGATAAACGGCGATTTGTCCGTAATCTTCGCAACGGTCTTCTAGCGGCAGTTTGAATGCCCGCACCGTGACCGAGCGGAAGTTGACCATGCCGATTTTTGCGCTAATGTCATCATCGTCCAAGCTAATAGGAGCTTCGCTGACGATGCGGACATCGGGGCAAGCCAAGCTATCCAGGATGCGCCGGAAGTCTTCCCAATACCACGCCCCCGCCAAACATTCGCCGAGCAACACTGGATCAAACCTGAGCGCGTCGGGGATGCGGCGATCGGCATAGACATCGGAAAAATACAGCTCACCGCCCGGTTTCAGCACCCGAAAAACTTCCGCCAGCACCTTGGGTTTGTCCGCCGACAAATTGATGACGCAATTGGACACCACCACGTCGATAGAATTATCAGCAATAGCCAAGGCCGCCAAATCTTCAATTGAGCCTAGCCGGAATTCGACATTGCTTTGGGCATAACCATAGCGTTGTTGATGCCAATCACGATGGGCGTTGGCAACCGCCAATTGCTCTGCAGTCATGTCCACGCCAATTACGCGTCCAGACTCGCCAACCAAGCGCGACAACACATAACAATCACGCCCTGAACCGCAACCCAAATCCAAGACCGTACACCCTCCCAGCGCAGGAGGTAAGGGTGAGCCGCAGCCGTAAAACCGTGCACTGACTTCAGGATGCACGTCCGCCAACAAAAGCCGCAAATGCCTGGGCATGGCGGTTACCGTGCAACAGGCGCTGGTTTTTAAGTCGGCACTCGATTTAAGGGTTTGTCCGTAGTAGGTTTGAATAGCTTCGGTAGCGGTGTTGGTGGTCATAATAAAAATCTTGGAAAGGTGGCAGGATGGATATTGCGGGCGTGTGGCTAGGCCTTATTGATTTATTGTCGCTGGAATTTATCACAAATCCATCACAAAGGCTTCAAATGCTTATTGTCTTGCATGCTAGCTTACAAGTAAATGAAGGCAATTGCGCAAACTTCTCCAGTTGTTAACAAGTAGATCGTACCCTTGCCCAAAGACCCAATCACAATGATTGACAATCAAACGATTGATTGAAATAATCACAATCAATCGTTTGATTTAATTTTTTCGCGCCCTCACCTAAACACGCCATGAGCAAATCCCCCGACACGCCAGACACCCACAATGCCCGCACTTGCTTGGTGATGGCGGCGTTAAAAATCTTCGCTGAAAAAGGGTTTGAAGCCGCCACCACGCGCAGTATTTGCGAATTGGCGGGGGCGAATATTTCTGCGATCCGCTATTACTTTGGCGACAAAGCGGGTTTGTATCGGGCGGCTTATACCGAACCAATGGGTGACGCGCCTTGCCATTCCAATATTGACACCTTTTCTAACATGCCTTTGCCGGAAGCATTGCGCTTGTTTTTCCGCGAGTTTTTGGAGCCGTTAAAAAAAGGTGAGGAATTGCGTTTGGCGATGAAATTGCGGTTTCGGGAAATGCTTGAACCGACGGGCGCGTGGCAGGAAGAGATTGATGCGGAAATAAAACCCCAACACGAAGCCTTGGTGCTGATGCTGAAACAGCATTTTGGTTTGGCAGAAGTCGATGACGATTTGCAACGGCTGACCTTTTCCATCATTGGCATGGCGGTGCATTTTTATATCGGGCAAGACGTGGTCGATAGCATTGCCCCGCATTTGTTGGCAACCCCCGAAGACATCGACATTTTGGCAGATCGGCTAGCGGCTTATGCCATTGCCATCATCGACAGCGAAGCACAACGCCGAAACGGAGCTTGAGCATGACGACAAAAAATGTAGGGTACGCTGAGCGTACCTTGATGCAAGACCTCGCAATTAAAAAGGTACGCACAGCGTACCCTACGCCAGCATTATTAATCGCTTTGCCTTTACTACTTTCCGGTTGTGGTATCCAACGCGGCTGGTTGACTACGGTCGGCCCGGAATACCAAGCCCCCACGCCGCCGACTGAAAAGCACTGGCAAGCCCCACCGCCAGCGTTGGCGCATCAAGGCAAATTGACCGAGTTGGCGCAGTGGTGGGAGCAATTCCATGATCCGGTGTTAAGCCGTTTGCTGGCGGCGGCGCAGGCGGAAAGTGCTAGTGTTGCCAATGCCAAGGCGCGTATTGAACAGTCGCGAGCTAGTTTGGTTGGTACCGATTCGCAATTTTTGCCGAGTTTGGACGCGGGTTTAAACGCCAGCCGTTCGTCGTTCTCGTTCGGAGAAGCGCCGTTCATCCGCAACCAATATTCCTTTGATGTGCAATCCAGTTGGGAGCTGGATTTGTTCGGCGGTTTGGCGCGCCAGCAAGAAGCCGCGCTAAGTCAATTGGCTTCGCGCACGGCGGCTTGGCATGATGCGCGGGTGGCGGTGGCGGCGGAATTGGCGAATGCTTATCTGGCGCAGCGGTATTGCGAAGCGCAGGTGCAGCTGCGGCAACACGATGCCGACTCGCGGCAAGCATCGGCAAAATTGCTCGACCTTGCCGCCAGTGCGGGATTGCGTAACAGCGCCGATGTCGCCCTTGCCCATGCCAGTGCCAGCGATGGCAAAACCGCGTTGTGGCAACAGCAGGCGCAATGCGACCGCTCGGTGAAAAGTCTGGTGGCGATGACCGGATTGGCAGAAAAAGACTTGCGGCAGTTGTTGGCGCAAGGCACCGCCAGCTTGCCCAAGCCGCCTGCGTTTGCCATCAACGCCGTGCCCGCGCAAACGGTGTTACAGCGGCCTGATGTCGCCGCTGCCGAGCGCGATATGGCGGAAGCCAGCGCCAAAATCGGCGCTGAACAAGCCAAGCGTTACCCGAAATTGAGCTTGTCCGGCAACATCACGCCCGTGTTGCAAAACGTCAACGGATCGGCGTTGACCTTGGCGGAAACTTGGGCGTTCGGACCGTCGCTCAGTTTGCCGCTGTTTGATGCCGGCAAACGCGCCGCCAATGTCGAAGCGGCAAAAGCGGACTACACGGCTGCCGTCGTGCAATTCCGTGCCAAAGTGCGCACGGCGGCGAAAGAAGTGGAAGACGCGTTAGTGCGTTTGGTGAGTGTCAATCAACGTCTACCCCAAACTATCTCCGCCGCCAAAAATTACCAAACCAATTTCAAGTCCAGCCAGCAGTTGTATCAAGCTGGCTTGGGGAATTTATTGGACACGGAAAGCGCACGGCGCACGCAAGTGGCGGCGGATTTGGCAGTGAAGGATTTGGAACAAGAACGCGTCGCCGCTTGGATTGCTTTGTATCGGGCAGTGGGTGGTGGTTGGCAAGCGCAAAAATAATGGAATCAAAAATCATGATTTTTGACTCTAGAATGAGCTTGTCGAACCCTGAATGGCGTCACATCAATCGTAGGTCGGGTTAGCGTCAGCGTAACCCGACGCAATGAACGCAACAAATGTCGGGTTACGCTATCGCTAACCCGACCTACACAAATGCAATACACTGATTTTTAATACTTAAATCATTAACTTAATGGCAGCCTGTTGTAGGGTGCAATAGGCGATAGCCGTATTGCACCGCATGTTGGCTTTCAAGCATCCGGCGTATTACGCTATCGCTAATACGCCCTACGACATTGTTATCTTTTGAAATTAAAGCTATAAATCCTTAACTTAATGGCAGTGACGCTCTGCGTGGGAACTATATGAAAACATTCATTTGACTGCGGTGTGTTGGGTTAACGATAAAGCCGTTAACCCAACCTACGATACTAGGAGCGCGACCCTCTTGGTCGCCACTTTGCGGGCAAGATGCCCGCGCTCCCTTGATACACGTTTCCAAATCATTTTTAACCGTTCGCCTTTTCGCCAGTCTTCATGAGGATTTGTTATGACCCGTAAATTTTTAATCTCCAGCTTGGCTGGTCTTGTATTGATAACCCCTTTGTCAGTGGCGGCACGCGATTCATACGGCCCGCCTCCTGTTAAAGATTGGACATTAACCCTAGGTTTCGCACCTGTTTATAGTCCGGCATTTTTAGGTTCTAAAGATTACGCGTTGTCGGTTTATCCCGATATTCGGCTTAATTACCAAGATAAGTTATTTTTTTCAGTCCGTGATGGCCTTGGCTATAACGTCATCAATACCCCCAGTTGGAAAGTGGGGCCTTTAGTTAAAATCCGCTTTGGTCGTCGTGAAGAACAAGGCGGCTCGCCTTTTTTGGTAGCCGGAAACTCGGACGGGCTTAAAGGTTTGGGCGATATTGAAACGTCGGGGGAAGCGGGTGGTTTCGCACAGTACACTTACGCCCAAATCCGTTCGCGGGTGGAATTGCGCCAAAGCTTCGGCGGTTATGACAGCTTTGTTGGCGACTTGAATGTCAATTATTTCAAACGTTTAGGGCCATTAAATTTTAGCATCGGCCCACGCCTTAGCTTTGCGGGTGATGATTACGTCAACACCTTTTTCGGCATTTCCGCTAGCCAATCCCAGCGTTCAGGACTCGCCCAACATCAGGGCGAGGCGGGTTTGGTGTCTTACGGAATCGGCGGTTCGGCAGTCATGCCGATTACCGCAAAATTGGCAGTCACGTTATTTGCAGGTTATGACCGCCTAGACAGTGATATTGCGAACTCGCCACTGATCCAAGAACGCGGCGATGCCAACCAAGCCAGCGTAGGGCTTGCTTTCGGTTATCGAACCGATTGGAACAATTGACAGTAACGGAGCGCGATCCTATTGGTCGCCATTGCAGGCAAGATGCCCGCGCTCCTTTATTCATTTAATCGGAGATATTCATGAAACACGGCAACTCCTTCGCCTTAATCACCACGGCTTGTTTGGCGTTGGTTACGGTCAGCCCCATTGGCTATAGCAACGATAATCCTGTCGATGGCGCTGCCGCCAGCCGTCCGGCGTTGAGCGTGACGGTGGTTCAACCCAGCCAGCAAACGATTCCGCTGACCTTATCCGCTAACGGTTCCATCGCCGCGTGGCAGGAAGCGATTATCGGCGCGGAAATCAGCGACCAACGCTTGACGGAAGTGCGGGTACAAGTGGGCGAAACCGTCCGCAAAGGCCAAGTGTTGGCGGTGTTTGCCGATGACAGCGTCGCGGCGGATGTCGCCCAGGCCAAAGCGGCGTTGGCGGAAGCCGAGGCTAATTTAAGCGAAGCGCGCTTAAACGCGGGCAGTGCGCGTAAAGTCGCAGGTTCTGGGGTGTTAAGCGCACAGCAAACCGCGCAATACCTGACCAGCGAAAAAACCGCCGAGGCGAAAGTGCAATCTGCCAAAGCGCAATTGGACAGCCAATTGCTGCGGCTAAAACACACCCGCGTGGTCGCCAGCGATGACGGCATTATCTCCGCCCGCAACGCCACTTTGGGCGCAGTCGCCACGCCGGGGCAGGAATTGTTCCGGCTGATCCGGCAAAATCGTTTGGAATGGCGCGCGGAATTGACGGCGGCGGAAATGGCGAAACTGCACGCGGGTGTCGCCGTCACTATCAACATCCCCAATGTCGCGCAAACCACCGGAAAAGTGCGTTTACTCGCGCCGACCTTGGATATGCAAAGCCGCAACGGTTTGGTCTACGTCGATTTGCCCGATGCCACCCGCCACGGCTTGCGCTCTGGCATGTTCGCGCAAGGCGAGTTTACCTTGGGCAGCAGCCCTGCCCTGACCATTCCGCAAACGGCTTTGTCGTTGCGCGAAGGTTTTAGTTATGTGTTCAAGCTGGGTAAACCCATTGGAAATCAAGCAAACCGCGATCAAGCCAGCGTCAGCCAAGTGAAAGTGCAACTGGGGCGGCGCATGGGCGATCAGTATGAAATCCTCGAAGGTATCCAAGCCGATGACCGCTTAGTCGCCAGCGGCGCGGCGTTTTTGGCGGACGGCGACACAGTTAAGGTGGTGCAACCATGAACGTCTCCAGTTGGTGTATCCGTAACCCGATTCCGGCGTTAATGCTGTTCTTGCTGCTCAGTGTGGGCGGCTTGATGAGCTTTAAAGCTATGAAAGTACAAAACTTTCCTGACTTAGATTTACCCACCGTCATCGTCAACGCCAGTTTGCCGGGGGCATCGCCTGGGCAATTGGAAACCGATGTCGCGCGTAAAATTGAAAATTCGCTGGCGACCTTACAAGGCTTAAAACACATCACCACCACCATCAAAGACGGCAGCGTTAACCTGACCGTGCAATTCCGTTTGGAAAAACCCGTGCAAGAGGCTGTGGACGATGTGCGTTCGGCGGTCAGCAAAGTCCGCGCCGATATGCCGGGCGATTTGCGCGATCCTATCGTCAATAAGTTGGATATGGCCTCCACGCCGATTTTTGCTTTTACCGTCGCCTCCAACCAACGCGATGAAGAAGCTTTGTCGTGGTTTGTGGACGACACCATCACCAAACGCCTGTTGGCGGTAGCTGGAGTTGGCGAGGTGAAACGCGTCGGCGGGGTGAGCCGTGAAATCACCATTGCTCTTGATCCGGTCAAGCTGCAAGCCTTGGGCGCAACGGCAGCGGACATTTCCCGGCAATTGCGGCAAATTCAGCAAGAAAGCTCCGGCGGTCGTACCGATTTGGGCAGCGGCGAACAACCGGTGCGGACGCTGGCGAACGTGAAATCAGTGGAAGAATTGCGCCCGATGGAAATTTCGCTGACGGACGGGCGGCGCATCCGTCTCGATCAAGTGGCGACCATTACCGACGGCATTGCCGAACCGCGTTCCTTGGCGTTTTACAACGGCAAGCGCGTGGTGGGGTTTGAAGTCAGCCGCAGCCGTGGCGCTAGCGAAGTGGAAGTCGGCGCGGGCGTGCAAAAAGCCTTGGCGGATTTGCGCTTGCTCAACCCCGATATTGACTTGAACGAAGCCTTCAACTTTGTCATCCCCGTGCAGGAAGAATTCAGCGGCTCGATGTCCTTGCTTTACGAAGGCGCGGCTTTGGCGGTGTTGGTGGTTTGGCTATTTTTACGCGATTGGCGGGCGACATTTGTTTCCGCCGTGGCCTTGCCGTTATCGACCATTCCGGCGTTTATCGGCATGGATTATTTTGGCTTCTCGTTGAATGTCGTCACCTTATTGGCCTTGTCTTTGGTGGTGGGCATTTTGGTCGATGACGCGATTGTGGAAGTGGAAAACATCGTCCGGCATTTACGCATGGGCAAAACCCCATACCAAGCGGCGATGGAAGCAGCGGATGAAATCGGCATGGCGGTGGTTGCCACCACCTTTGCCTTGGTGGCGGTATTTTTGCCGACCGCATTTATGAGCGGCATCGCCGGACGTTTCTTCAAACAATTCGGCTGGACGGCTTCGCTGGCGATTATGGCCTCGCTAGTGGTGGCGCGAATGCTCACGCCGATGATGTCGGCGTATCTGCTGAAAAATACCGGACACAAAGAAGAAAAAGACAGTGCGGTAATGCGCCATTATTTGCAGTGGGCGGCGTGGTGTTTGCGCCATCGGTTAGTGACGGTTGCGGCTGCGGTGGCATTTTTTGTCGGCTCGTTGTTGTTAATTCCATTGTTGCCGACAGGCTTTATCCCGCCCGATGACAATCCGCAAAGCCAAGCGTTTGTCGAATTACCGCCTGGGGCAACACTGGCACAAACCCGTGCCGCAGCCGAAAAGGCACGGCAATTAATCGCCGCTGTGCCGTATGTGAAAAATATTTACACCACCATCGGCGCGGGCTCGGCGGGTTCTGACCCGATGGCAAGCCAAGGCGGCAGTGAAGTCCGCAAAGCCACACTCACCTTGGTGTTGGCAGACCGCAAAGACCGCCCCGTACGTAAACAAGCCATCGAGCAAGACATCCGCAAAGCCTTGGAAAATTTGCCGGGCGTGCGTACCAAAGTCGGCTTGGGTGCGTCGGGCGAAAAATACATCTTGGTGCTGAGCGGCGAAGACCCACAAGCCTTATCCACCGCCGCCCGTGCGGTCGAAAAAGACTTACGCACCATCCACGGCTTAGGCAATATCGCCTCCAGCGCGTCCTTGGTCAGGCCGGAAATCGCCGTGCGCCCCGACTTTGCCCGCGCCGCCGATTTGGGGGTCACTTCCGCCGCCATCGCCGAAACCCTGCGCATCGCCACCGTCGGTGACTACGATATGTCCTTGCCAAAGTTCAACTTGGCGCAGCGGCAAGTGCCGATGATGGTCAAGCTCAACGACGAGGGGCGGCGCGACTTATCGGTGTTGGAGCGGCTTGCCGTACCGTCCAGCAAAGTCGGCATGGGGCCGGTGATGGTCAGCCAAGTCGCCGATTTGTCATTGTCCAGCGGCCCGGCGGTAATCGACCGCTACGACCGCGCCCGTAACGTCAATTTTGAAATTGAACTGTCCGATTTACCGCTGGGTGATGTTGCCATCGCAGTACAAAAACTGCCCAGCATCCAATCGCTACCCGCAGGCGTTAAGCAAATTAACGTCGGCGATGCCGAAATGATGATCGAACTGTTCACCAGTTTTGGTGTGGCGATGTTGATCGGCGTATTGTGCATTTATGTGGTGCTGGTGTTGTTGTTTAAGGACTTCCTGCAACCGATAACCATTTTAGTCGCCCTACCCTTGTCGTTCGGCGGCGGTTTTGTCGCTTTATTGTTGGCGGACAAAAGCTTTTCGATGCCGTCGTTAATAGGCTTGATTATGTTGATGGGCGTCGCCACCAAAAACTCTATTTTGCTGGTCGAATACGCCATCGTCGCCCGCCGCGACCACGGTTTAAACCGCTTGGATGCCTTGCTGGATGCCTGCCACAAACGCGCCCGCCCCATCATCATGACTTCCATTGCGATGGGCGCCGGCATGTTGCCGATTGCACTGGGTTGGGGTGCGGCAGATGCCTCTTTCCGCAGCCCGATGGCAGTTGCGGTGATAGGCGGCTTGGTGACTTCCACTTTCTTAAGTCTGTTAGTGATTCCGGTGGCGTTTACTTATTTGGATGATTTGAATGGATTTATTTTTAGGGTTTGGGGAAGATTGGAAAAAGCAAAAATAAGTGTTTAAGCAAAACAGAATTTAGCGGTGAGTTAAATTTCCCGAGGGAAATTTAAACCCAACACGATAAGCATGGATTGGACACGGGGCATTGCGAAAATTAAATAATGCCGCTTAAAAATTGAAGTTGATGTTAGTGAACCAAATGGAATTATGGGCATCTTGGCCGCTGAAGTTATTGATGTATTGCAGTTGGTATCCGGTGTCCAAATTGATGTGAGGGGTTAGTTTGTAGCCAATCCCGACATAAGAGCGATTTTGGTTAACACCGGGTTGCACGGAGTTTTCCCTAGGGCTAGCATTTAGGGAATTGAGGTAGATAAACAATTCGTCAATCGCAATCAAGTAGGCATTGGTGCCGGGTAGGGTATATTGCAGACGCAAGCGGTGACGTATACGGTGGCCGCTGTCGGCATCGGCAAAAAAGCGTTGTTCAAGCCGAAATCGGTATTGCAGATTCAGTGCTGGAGTGGGGTTTTCAATCCATTGCACCTGCTGCATCAGGTCTTGCGTGGCGTTGTCAAAGCCAACACCTGCGTGATCGCTGTATTCCCCTTGCCAGGTGTACCCTAACCAAAGCTGGAGTTTTGGGGTGATTTTATAACCTAGCAACGGACGCATGATGAATTGGCTAAATTCGGAAGAATCCTCTTTCAAACGCGGTGCCAATTCCAGGAAAGCCAGATAACGGCTGCCACCAAAATCGGTCTGGTAAGTGCTGCTGATCCAGGTTCCCCAATCATCGGCGGCGTTAACGGAAGGGGCAAACGGCAAACTAAAGCAGATGAACAACGGCAAGAATTTTTTCATAGCAAAGTGACTGAATCTAATAGTTAGCATATTCTAGCAAACGAATATACGTATATTCAAATTTAATTGGCACAAGATTAGGGCATTGCGTTAAAGGTTGGATCAACCGTTTTACCGTTAACCCAACACGCCAAAATAAACTTGGTTGATAGCAAAAATTGCTTGCTGGCATCAACGACAGGCTTAAGAGGTGATGGGATGTGACCTGATAATGCGGTTTGGGATGTGTCTGAAAAAATGTCGCCAATGAGAAGACTGCCAGTCTTGGCAACTGGCAGTCGTGGGATTCACAGTTATGCTGTGCTTATAGATCGGGGCTTTTAAGCCCAGTGCTGATGGGCGGCGGCTTGAGCATAAATGGGTGTTTTTAGGCCGCCAAGCGTCACTACTGTCACTTATTGCTCGCCCCTTTAGTCATGGATTCTTAATTTAAAGGGTTTGTACATCGACTCATCGCTAAACGGCAACAAGTCTTCCGGTGCGACATAATTATCCACTAAACCACCTTGGACTTTTGCCCACACAACGTTGTTAGCGGTGTCTTGCCAGAAAGTTTCCCCCGATGAAGCAATAACCTCGGCAAGCGAGTCCACCGCCGTGTAGGAATGACAGTGTTGGTCATTGCAATAGCCGTTGACATTATTAGGGTTATAGGTAGTGGCAGCGACTTGTGCCGTGTGGGCACCGGAATAGCGGACTCCGATGACCACTGTATTGTCCGTGCTGAGCATGTTTTGCAACTCGAAAATGACATCTTCCGGAATGGATTCTGGAAAATCCAGCAAGTAAACCCCATTATGGCGGGCGGCAAAATGGCGTTTGTTGGGGAAGGGTTGGAGGCCAAAGCCGTTTGTCACATTCCAGTTACCCACCACGCTGACCGGGTTGTTTTCATCAAAGCGGCTGACCGCAATCGCCATGGTCGCATCGTACGGCTCATTGGCTTGGTTCACGACAAAGCTGTCCACACCGTAATATTGCCCGTCGCAACTCGCCGCACCGCTGCTGACGGCGGGTTCTACAGGGACACACACAGCGTTATGGGTGAAAAACGGCTGGTCGTAGACATTCCAGTTATTGCTCGGCCCCCAAATACCGTTCGGATCCCACAAGGCACCGGACAGGACATAATGCGGAAAATCGGCGTAAGCGCGATGTCCTGGATGGCTATCTATGATCAAGTTATTAATGTTGCGGACATGGCCTTTGTCAACGGCACGAATGTAATAGTCCGAAGTGTCAAACACCCCGCTACGACCGCCGCTGACTATGGGGTTGGATTCTATCAACGGAAAATTGATGACAATATTGTCATACATACTAAAGGCGCTGTGGTAGCTGGCGAAGGCCACTTCCGCCCCGCCCCAGAAACGGTGCGGGCGTGGTGTTAAATTGTTCAGGCTGGAGCCAATCACTAACGATCGGGTAATATTACCTTCCGCGCCGGAACCTGAAAAATACCGCCCTTGATTATCAGCGGACACAAATTCGCTATAATCCGGCCAAGCCACCCGATTCCATAAACCGCTTAGGCCATTTTTCCAGGTGCTTAACCTAGCGATACTAAAACGGTGTAGGTTTGCACAAGGATATTCGCAATTTTGCCCATCCAAGGTTGACCAATATTGCAGCGAGGCAATATTTCCTAAATCATCAGTTTCCGGTTCGTCCAGCATGGTACCTTCATGGTCATTGGAATGCGTGGTGTTGCCGTCAAAATTACCGAACAATAGCCGATTCGGGATCATCGCCACATTGCTGCTTAAACCCACCGGATGAGCCGGAAATGCCATCCATAAGCCAAAGCCTTGGGCATCAGCCGCCGTGTTGTTGCGCACCGTGTTGTCGGGATTGCTGACCCAAAGGCCGCTGGAACCGCTGGGCAATCCGGGGTAGTCGGCGAGTTCATGGAGTTTTAAGGCCATATCGGGTGCTGGGTTACGCACCCGCATAACCAAATTGCCTTCAACTAAATTGCGCCGTTCTACCGCGTCTTCAAAGAAAATGCCGTGGCCTTGGATGTCATAACAGATGTTGTTTTGCACCGTCAAACCGTTGGTGGCATGAATGGTGATACAACGGTTGGCGGATTCGTGGATACTGGCGTTACGCAAATAATCCCCGGTCACATCCGCTAACAGCGAACCATCTTCTGCATAACTGCGGCGATGGCTGTGGTAGGGATAGCGGCCTGTGATATGCCGTTGTCCGACACGGTGAAATTCCACGCCGTCAATGTGCGTTTGTGCGGTTTGCCCCATAATCATCAGATGGGCACCGAAGCCTTGTTGTTGCCACAGCGTATCATCCGGTGCTTGGATAACGATATTACGGGTCAGGTTACCGACTTCAGCACGTTCATCTAACACCAACGGCGTATTGCCCGTTTCCGGGGCGGCAGGCGGAGCTACTACGCTTTCATTGCTCAAGCTCATGCCAGTGGCGGTAGGATATTGTAATTTCCCCCAACGGAAAGCCGCCAACGGAGTGGTCAATTCAAGTGTTTGACCTGCCAATGCGGCAATTTGGTGCTGTTCAGTTTGCGCGACACCGTAAAAATCCGTCGGGGCGACAATGATCTGGTCGCCGACCTGCCAGTCGACCGCTTGCTCCATGATGAGTTGAGTGGTGTTCGCCTCGGCATGGGCGTTGATTTTTGTCCAAGGAATGGTCGGCGCGTTACCGTGCAATTCCAACACGCCGTCCATCACCAGCAAACCGCGTGTCCCCATGCCCATGATATTTTCGGCGATGTCACTGCCGGTCAGCGTGATATTGGCCTGCTGGGTAAACGGCTCTAATTCGCTGCCGATATGCAATTCACCGGAAAGTAAAATCCAGTTGGCAGTCAGGGATACGTCCTGGCGGCAGAAGCTAAGCATGCCGTTGATAGTTAAACCCGCTAAAGGTGCGGTGTCCGTGTCCAAAGCAATATGGGTCCCTGCCGGAATTTCCACATCCGCCCCCGCGACAGGCACACCCGCAGGCCAACTGGCTGGGTCTGACCAGCGGCTGGCATCGGCGGGACATGCCGTGTCAATCGGATCATGGACATTCAGCTTATAGCGGATGCCAGTAGACGTGCTGGCATTTAAGGCACTGGCAATCTCCAGCCTTAACAGTTCGCTGGCTTCAGACAAGCCGTCGGTTACCGCACTTAACTCCAGTTGAGCTGATTTCTCGCCTTTGGGGATGGTCAGCGTAGCCGGTAATTCGGCAAAATCAGCAGCACCCGCAGTACCGGAATAAACCACATTGACATCAACATCATAACCACTGGGTGTTGAAAGCTTAACAGGAATTTGGATTTGCCCGCCTTCGTCCACGCTATGGACGCCGCTGCCAAACCGGACTATCGGTGGTGCATCATTGTCCGCAATGAGCACCGTTTGATTTACGGTGGCATTGATGAGGCTGGGATAATTGGCTTCGGTGGCGGCAACACTAAATGCTTCCTCCGGTTCATCGCGGTTATCGTCAATTATTTTGATGTTATAAAAGCGGTCGCCGCTTTCACCATTCGTCCAAGTCAGCCATTTTTCAGAGGCACGAAAGTCCGCTGGATTTTCCGCGCTGTCGGCAGTGGCTGACACTGCAACAGATGCCCTGCCGCAAGCCCCGCCTACCCTTGACACTACCACTTGGATAGTCCCTGCCGCTTCACTGACGGCACTGCCCAAAGGGTTTATGACAATTTGCCCCCGATCACAATTCGCAGATGCCGTTGCGGCAATTGCCAGTTGCAGGGCGTTGATGGCTAGGTAAACTAGTCCTAGCCGTTTTGATATTGTTTTCATCTGGTATTCCTCGTGTTGATTTTTTTATGGGGTGCTGAATGTTAACCATGATGTCGGGTTGATAGGCGCGTATCCATAGGTTGCTAGGCGAGAGCCGAAGCCGCATCGGTTGTAGTATGCCTTCCGTTCGTATCAATAGGATTTCACGATTGTTTCATTTGTTGCTGTAAACAAGTATGCGGTTTTGTAAGGATGATTTACTGTGTCTGCTGCCATGCTGAGGTTTCACTTGACTGATTTGCTGCCGCTGTTAAGTAACCGTTCAAAGGGTTTTATAACAATGGCGGTAATGGAAGCACTTAGATTAAATGGCGTACAAAACCTGTTTTGTACGCCTAAAAATGTTAAACAACTTATGCACGACCACTTATTGGAGCGCGGGAATCCTGCCCGCCAGTAGCGTTCAAGATGAGGAGAGAACGCGCTCCGTGGAAACAGCCAAAACCCACTAGATAAAAGGTTAAAGGTTAAAAAGACCTTACGGCACGGACTAAGTATCGGCTGTCCTTATCTTTCGATCCGATTTCATGCCAGAGCAGTGAAAAATTCTCAGACCATGCTTTGGCAGGGTTAATGCTTTCGGACGAACTCCAGTAGGGAGAGGATGCAAACTTCCCTAGATTGAACGGTGCGGCGGCTCCTTGCCCAATGTTGGTATACATCAAGTGTAGCTCGTCTTTGGACGGCAGAAACCAGTCGTCATAACCATTCAATACTAGTTTGGAGGCAAGCCTGGCGGCAAAGGATCCCGCGCCTTGCCTTCTGATGATCTTGTTGGTGTTGGCCAGCCCGGTGCCGACGGCGGTGGCGATGGCGCGCGTGGTGACGAATGAACCATTCCACCAAGGGATGTCGGCGTTGTCAGTAGTCCCGGTGATATCTTTGGGCGCGGCCACCAAACCATGTTCGCCGCTGTGGTCAATGTAAAAAATAATGCCGCCCTGGTAGGTCTTGCCGATGGCGATGGTCCGATTCTCAAAGCGCACCAAGCCCGACAGGTTTAAAAGCTCAGCGGCGGCGAGATTGCTCGCGACGGCGGTAACATAGCCACGGCCTTTGACAAATTCCCATTGGCTCGCGGGGTCGTTATCCATCGTCAGTTGTGTCCACGCATTTTGATGTTGGCTTTGGTCGATGCTGGCCTCATAGCAGGGGAATTTGGCATTGCCGCTAAGGCATTCGGTGCTGCCCGCCTGTTTGCCCTTGGGATAAATGTGGTACAGGGCATTGGTGGTGGTGGCATTTTTCGGCACAAATACATGGATTTTGTAGGAAGACGTGTCCGGTGCTTTCCATCTGGCGTTGGACTCACTACCGCCTTGCAGTTCGATGGTGGCGGTGACTTGTTTGCCGACCGGGTTGGATGCGTGTGCGATGCCAATACCGGACAGGGCCAGCAAGAAGGCAAGGGCAATGGGTTTGGGACTAATGGTCATAAGGTTCTCCAGTTGACAATTTAATTGAGTGATAAATGCTAACCATGATGTCGGGATGATAGGCGCGTAACCATAGGTTGCTATGAGAAATTTGAAGCCGCATCGATTGTTTGTGCAGCGGATTTTTTGCCTAATAAATTGAAAAGTTCTATCAACAACGCCTATCATCCAAGCATCGGTTTTAGTATAACTTCCGTTCGTATCAATTTGATTTCGCGATTGTTTCAATTGTTGCTATTAACCAATAAGGAATAAGCATGAAATAATGTAGGCAATGGCACGCTAGACCTTTCAGGTTTTAAAAACCTGAAAGGTCTTAACTGACGAACTTATTCCATGCGCATTCCTAAGCGGTTTTGTAAGAATAATATTACTGCGCCCGCCCCAAGCATTGACAACACTTGACTGGTTTGCTGCCGTTGTATTGTTTCAATCGTTTCAATGGCTGACTGGACAAGTGCTTGCTGTCATACTTGGGGTGTCATAGTCACCGCTTAGGGAACATAACCATGCCGGAGTTACATACATTGCTATTTGTTGATGATGAGCAAGAACTTAGGGATATAGCCCTCGAATATTTCAAAACCCAATACAACGTGAAGGCTGCCGAAAGTGCCGAAGCCGCACGTCAGGTATTCCAAACATCGCCGCCCCATGTGGCGATTTTGGATGTGCGTATGCCGGGCGAAGACGGCTTGTCTTTGGCGCGGTGGATTCGGGAAAACTATCCGCACACCGGGATTGTGATGTTGACCACGGCGGCGGAAGTGGTGGACAGGATTATTGGCTTGGAATTGGGCGCCGACGACTATATTGCCAAACCCTTTGATTTAAGGGAATTGTCGGCGCGGGTAAAGAGCGTTTTAAGGCGAGTTTGTGCGAGGGCGGAAGCCAACCAGCAAACGCCGATTCCGCCACATCGGGTAAAGTTAGGACAATGCGAGTTGGATTTGCGCGAGCACCGTTTGTACGGTCAAAATGGGTCGGAAATTGCGATAACTTCAATGGAATTTGATTTATTGAAAGTTTTTGCCGAACATCCTAATAAGGTCATGAACCGTGACCAAATTATGGAACTCGCTTGCCATCGCGATTGGGAGGTCTATGACCGCTCCATCGACTTGCGGGTGATGCGTTTGCGGCGGAAAATTGAAATTGACCCCGATAAGCCCGAAGTCTTAAAAACCGTGCGGGGTGCTGGATATATGTTTTTGCAACCATGAGTCCGGTTAATGGTGGTTCAGCAGGTGCACAAATTCGAAGCCACTATCTTCGATTGTGTATCACCGTTCTGCTGGCCTTGCTGGTTTGGCTTGTACTGTTAGCCGCGGGAGAATACTTCATACTTCGTGACCAAGCTGTGCAGTTGCTGGCAGAACAGCATGACATCCAATCCATCTCTGCCAACCCTGAAACCAATCTATCCGAGAAGCCTGCGCCGCCGATAACTGGACAAAACCACACGACCGCCATTGATGATAGCCCGTATGCTGTGGTTATCCCCTACAACGGATTGTGGTCGTTGATAACTTGGCAATTAGTGCTTTATGCCCTGATAGCCGTCGCTTTATTGGCGACATTGGCGGTTTTTTTCTTTGTCTTGCACCGCAAATTTATCGCCCCCGCCCTGTGTTTGGTGGATTACTTACAACAAGCCTGCTATCAACAAGAGCCTTCAATCCCATCACTCCCTGTGATGTGGCAAGCTACGATGGATATCGTTGCCAAATGTTTTGCCAGCCATAGGGCTGCTTTGCAAAAACTGCAGGCGGACGAGGCCTTCAAAAGGGCGGTGGTCGATAACTCGATGTTAGCGGTCATTTCCATGAACCAGCAGGGCGTTATAACCGAGTTTAACCGCGCCGCCGAACAGGTGTTTGGTTATAAGGCCGCGCATATAATCGGGCAAGATTTGGCGGATAAGATTATCCCCGAACGTTATCGGGCAGCACATCGGGCGGGTTTGTTGCGCTATTTGCTGACGGGGCAAACTAGGGCCATAGGCATTACTCTGGAACTGAGCGCACTCCATGCCGATGGGCATGAGTTTCCCGTGGAACTGACAATTTTTGTCACGCCTGTTGAGCAAAACCTTTCCTATACGGCCTTTGTCGCCGACCACACCCAACGCAAGCAAGCGGAAGATCAAGTCGCCCAACAACGGGAAGCTTTATTGCAAAGCGAAAAATTGTCTGCAATGGGCGCATTGTTGGCGGGTGTCGCCCATGAATTGAACAATCCCTTGGCTATCCTGATGGGACGGGCGGCATTGTTGGAAGACAAAACAAAAAATTCTGATTTACAAGCCGATGCCGAGCGTATCCGTATTGCCGCTGACCGCTGCGGGCGCATCGTTAAAACTTTTTTGGCGATGGCCCGCCAAAAACCAGTCGAACGCAAATGGTCATCGCTCAATGACGTGGCGACAGGCGCGGCCGATTTGTTAAATTACAATTTGCGTTCGGACGGGATCAGCCTAAGCCTAGATTTGGAAGCCAAGCTGCCAGCTATAGAAATGGACGCGGACAAGATCGGGCAAGTGCTAGTCAACTTGATCGTTAATGCCCAACAAGCCTTATCGGCAATCACCACGGCGCGAAAAATTTGCTTAAAAACAGGTAGTGCTGAAAATTATCAATATTTACAAGTGCTTGACAATGGCTTGGGAGTGCCGGAAGCTCTTAAAGAACGTATTTTTGAACCGTTTTTCACAACTAAAAAGGAAGGCATGGGAACGGGTATCGGCCTGTCCGTCAGTCGGGCCATTTTGCGTGAACACGGTGGTGAGTTGACCCTAGACAACTCCCCAAACGGCGCCATTTTCAAAATCAGTTTACCAGTCAAGGAACAGGGAGGCCGGGTGCGTTTTGAGCGGCCTGACGATAGGCTTTCTTACGCCCAGCATGAAGGCAGGGTGTTGATTGTGGATGATGAGCAGGAAGTCGCCAGCGTCTTGGCAGATATTTTGCGCTCAGCTGGCTATGAAGTCCATGTCGCCAGTAGTGGTAAGGCTGCCTTGGCTTGGTTGGCAACAAACCCTTGCGATTTGCTATTTTCTGATGTGCGCATGCCAGATATGGATGGCATAACCTTATGGCGAAAGCTAAAGGAATGCCATCCTGAATTGGTTAAACACATGGCTTTGATTACCGGTGATACCCTGTCGGCCAGTATCGCCCCGCTGATAGCCGAAACCGGATTGCCTTATCTGGAAAAACCGTTTTTACCTGAAGAAGTGTTGCAGTTAGCTGCGCGTATTGAAACGGACTGATCAGGAAAGTCTATATTCCACCCCTCTCAGTCTGTCGCTTCCTACACTAGGTTAGGTATTTTTTCCTGCTTACGGATAATATGATATTAGTGCTTTGCTACACGAATTGGTCATATTAGTGGCACGCCCAACTGCTACGCAACGTGTTTATTTGCGCGATTAATCCGGAAATTTGACTGCCAGTCGCATATTCGTTGTTGTCTGGTGAATTGTCCGCATCAAGACGGGTGAGTGTTTTTGATAGTTGGTTGCACGCTTGGGTGTCTAGCGAGGCTATTTTATTATCCCCTGCAGTCAACAATTGGTTGCGTACCGCATTAAGTTTATGAGTTGGAATTGCACCAATACCAACAATACCGCCACTGGACACTTGGGCATCAAAAAAACTGATCAAGGGTTTTATAATGGAAGGTATGAGTTTTATTTGTTCGAAAGCACCAATATCACAAAATCCGCCTACTGGTTGCGGACGGCTGACATACCGTTGGTCTATGCTGACACATAGCGAGTCGGCGATATTAAGGGCAGGACTGCGGTTATTTAGGGCATGGGTCAGAGTTGGTCCGCCGTTATCTAAGAATGAAAAGAGCTTAGGATCGCCGTTGAATATGGAATTACAGGTACCGTCCTCAATCAAAACACGCCCTTGGAAGATTGTTACACCGCCATAATTGGTATTGGTGTAGCAATCGCTGCCGTTTATGCTGTTAGCGACAATGCTGTTGACTAAGGTCATTGTGCCAGAGCTTGAAATACCGGCGACACTGCCAACTTCTATAGAATTGTCTGAAACTGTGGTGTGGTTTAAGGTCAGTGCACCACTGTTATCAATGCCGCCGGTTCCCCATGTGTTCTTACTACGGTTGCCAGAAACCGTGCTGTTGGTCATGGTCATCGTGCCAGCGTTCAAGACACCGGCAACACGGCCGTTGGTGGCGATGTTTCCAGAAATGCTGCTGTTATTAATGGTCGCAGTCGCATCAGGAAGATTTACTAAACCACCGGCACCTGGAGATTTGTTGCCGGAAATGGTGCTGTTGTTAATCGTTAAGACTCCCTGATAAGTGTTGACGATGCCCCCACCGGCATCTGCTGCGCTATTGCCTGAAATCGTGCAATTGTTTAAGGTCAAATGCCCGCCATTACGGATGGCACCGCCATATTGCTGGGCGCCTGTTAGACTGCCTCCCGTCAATTTAACCGCGTTCAAGATCAAATCACCGCTGCCGCTGATAACGCGCAGCAAACGAAAGTCAGGAATGCCGGCTGCTTTGCTACGTTTTATGGTTGCGCCATTGCCGTTTATCGTAATGACGCTGGTGATCGCGGGTAAGCCATTAGGCCCGGCTTCCTGATTATTCACTGTTGTTAGCGTATAAATTTTATTGGCCTTTAAATTGATAATATCCGCACCGCTCCCGGCAGGGCAACCGTAACGCCCGTCAGTATCAGCATCGGAGTTGGCATTGTTAATGGCACTGGCCAGCGAACAAAAGCCGCCGACATTGATGGTGGCGGCGTGAGCCGTAACTGTAGCTAACATCAAAGCCAGAGCCAAGCCATGACGTTGGAAAGGAAAGGCATTGCTATGTGTGGTCATGATAATTTCCTTAAGTGATTGGGTAACTGGTTGGTTAAGTTAAAATAAAATCTAGTGCTAAAAGTAATGGTTAGATTTGATCAACGATTCTAACTATTACGTTGCGGATATAGCATAGGTTTATTTTGGAACAAGTTAAGTGAACTATTAACATTTAATTTTCATAGAAAAGATTGTCGTGCAAACCAGCGAAGTCTCTAAGACTTGGCTGGTTTTAATGCCTCAAACCTATGCACACATCCTTAGCAGTCGGAATGTAAACTTTCGCTTGTGACTTATGGCGGTTAAGGTGTTGGAAACATCAGCCAACAAAAAAACCAACATTGATAAGCTCTCATCAAAAGATATTGTCTGTTTTGAATGTGGTTATTCGATGAAACAATAAAAAATTTGACATAGGTTTCATCGCAAATATTCAAGCTACGACCTTAAAGGACAGGCAGTCGTTTTTGGTTAAACTTTTATACAATTACTTGAATTAGAAGCCAAACCGATACTAAAACGTAATTCTATCCATATTTGCTTATTTTAATAAGAGAGCCCCCCCAAACTTCGGTATTTTTCTATTGGCAATTCCACAAACTAAATAACGGTGAAATTTCTGCAACCAAAGCTTGTGCCTGTATGCCGGTAATGTAATCGTTGCCATCGGGATTATTATTGGTATCAATATGGAGTAGCGTCCTGCTAAGTTGGGCACAGGCTTCGCTGCCAAGATTTTGGTTTTTGTATTGTCCAGCACTAAGTAATTGATTTCGTAACGCAAGACTACGCTGATTAGCTTGATTGATATTACCTATCCCGACAATCCCACCACTAGTAAGCGTGTTACCAAAAAATTCCAAGACTTTTTTTATGTTATTAGGAGTGCTGGTGATGCGCTCGAATGCACCAATATCACAACCACCACCAATGGGTTGGGGGCGTTTGATGCCGCGCTGGTCTAAAGAGGCACATAAGAACTTGTTGGCGACATCCAAGGCTGGGCTATCTAGCAACAATGCTTGGGTTGCGGTAGCACCGCCATTATCCAGCAACAGACCTAATTTGGGGTCACCGGCAATGTCCGCGCCGCAACTGCCGTCTTCGGCCAAGTTAATGCCTTTTAAGGAGGTTTTTCCACCGCTACTGTTGACACAATCGCCACCGTTTCCACTATTGGCAATCAGGGTGTTGCTTAGTGTGATTTTACTTAGGTTAAAAATCCCGCCGCCTTTAGATTTAAGGGAATGGTTACCTGATAACGTGCTGTGGTTTACCGTCAAGTTACCTTTGTTGACGATGCCACCACCACTATTGCTGGCTTTATTGCCTGAAACCGTAGTGTTGGCCATGGTCAAGTTTTTGGCATTGTGGATACCAGCTCCACCTGCCGCCTTGTTATTGGCGACAGTGCTATTGTCAATTGTCAGATTATTATCGAATATCCCTAAAAAATGACCGTTATAAATACCACCGCCGCTATTGGACGTGTTGCCTGAGACGGTGCTGTTAGTCAGGGTCATTTGACTACGGTTGAGGATGCCGCCACCGCCATTTGAAGCGGTGTTGCCAGAAATACTGCTGTTGGTGATGGTCATAGTCCCGTAATTCATAATGCCGCCACCAAGCGGCCCGTCACCGCGATAACTGCTGCCTATCGTTTCATTTTTTAAAACCTTGCTGCGGGTAAGGCTCATAGTCCCTTCGTTAAAGATTCCACCACCGCGTCCGCTATCGCCATTGATGGAGTAACCCGCGTAAGCCTTGTTACCCATAATGCGGCTGTTGGTAAGTGTTGCTGTGCCACTGTTAAAAATACCGCCGCCGTAACTACCGAAACAATAATAATCGCAGTCGGTTGTTGAGTTGTTGCCAGAAACAGTACTGTCATTTAATGTCAATTGCCCGCTGTTTAAAATGCCCGCACCTTTTCGGGCGGAGCCATTTTTAATGGCCAGCTTATTGATGCTCAGATTCCCGGTGTTGCTGATATGAAATGCCCGCAAACCCAGTGCGTCCACTGTTGAGAGGTTACCGTTGATAGTGACGATGCTGTTGATGATGGGTAAGCCATCTTCACTACCAGCACCAAGTAACGAATGTGTGGATTTTCGGGAAAGGTTGATGACATCGGCACCACTACCTGCCGGACAGCCAAATCCCGCACCGTCGGTATCGGTATCGGAGTCGGCATTTTTGATGGCGTTATACAGTGTGCAACTACCGCTGACGTTTATGTTGGCAGCCTGCATGGCAGGACTTGCCAAGGCGATTGCTAAAGCCAGGGCATGGTGGCGAAAAGGGAAAGACGGTGATTTTTTCAGGGTCATAGTCGGATTCCTCGTTGAGTGAAATGGAGTTGTTTATAGGTAAATCCATTTTGGCGATAGCCGTTTCAAAACAGCCGAGCTATGTCCGCTTTTAAATCCAGCGATTAAAAGAATAATTTACCTGTAGAAATTGTCATTTAATTGTTAATTTGTAACATTTTTTGATGACTTTTTATCATGTACATTTTAACGGGCGTAGTATTACCATAAATAACTTAGCTATGCAGTGATTTATTAACTAATATCCACACTTAAAAATTAACTGAACGTATTACATCAAGTCAGGTTTAGTAAAACTCAAACTTTCAAGAAAATTATGCAAACTCAAGCTACAAAATTATTGCCGCTACCGGTCATTGGTGTCAGTGGCCTGGTTTTTAACGGACAGCAAGTGTTAATGATCAAACGTGATCAGCCGCCTGCACAGGGTTTATGGTCAATACCTGGCGGTAAGCAGGAAGCGGGGGAGACGTTGGTGCAGGCGTGTCAGCGGGAAGTCGAGGAAGAAACCGGTCTGGTTGTTGATGTAAAACATTTGGTTGCCGTTGTCGAAAGGCAGTTGGAAGGGTTTCATTATGTGATTATGGATTTTTTGGCGGTATTGGCCAATCCGTCCGAAATGGAGCCTATTGCACAAAGTGATGTTTCCGAAGCGCGGTGGGTAAATTTAGAAGATTTGCCGAATTATCCGCTGGTTGAAGGGCTATATGAGATTATTATGCGAAGTTACCGTGTCTTTAATGGAGAATGCAAAGCTGGTCTGTATGATGTTGGCGATACCCGCACCGATTTTATCTTATCAGCCCATAATTGATTCATGCCAATTCACAAGAGAAAATCCGGTAAACGGCCCGGCGTTGGCATTTAAAGCATGGCAAATCATTAAATGATCCAGCAAGCTCCCAACTCGCCCAGTCCTAACACTCATCAGCCCTTGCACCGCAGCTAATTTCACGGGACTGGGTGAGCAACACCCCCCCCAAGCGGAATGTCTTTTTATCCCCACAGAGCGACAAAGACAAGTACATTTTTTATTCGTTCGCGTTACAAAAAAAGCTTATTTTTCCCCTAATAATTCCGTAATCTGAATCGCTGTCTCCAACGCCCTACGCCCTGCTTCGCCAGACACCAAAGGCTTGCCACCCGTTTGGATACAATTGACAAAATGCTTAATTTCTTCCAACAAGGCATCGCCGCTTTCAAATACCGATTCTTCAGTTTCTATCTCAGGGATGCCAGGGAACATTTCCTTTTTGCCCGTGCGGTGTTTGGTCAAGGTACGGTTTTGAAAATCGACGGCGACATAAGAACTGGGACGAAATAGGCGCATTTTACGTTCCAGTTTCATGCTGATGCGACTGGCGGTGACATTAGCGACGCAGCCATTTTTGAACAACAAGCGGGCATTGGCGATGTCCGTGCCTTGCGTCAACACCGCCGTACCGCTGGCGTCGATGCGCTCGACTTCGGAATCGACCAAAGCCAGGATGATGTCAATGTCATGGATCATCAAATCTAAAACAACGCTGACATCGTTGGCGCGTGGGTTAAATGGGGATAAGCGGTGCGATTCGATAAACAACGGTTTTTCATCTTTGTCCAGCCCTAACACCGCAGGATTAAAACGCTCCAAATGCCCTACCTGTAAAATTAGATTCTTAGCCGCAGCGGTAGCGATTAAATCATCGGCTTCCGCGACGGTGACGGTAACGGGTTTTTCCACCAGCACATGCACACCCGCATCCAGGAAATCTTTGGCAACGCGATGATGCAGTGTCGTGGGTACGACGATGCTGACGGCATCGATTGTGCCATCCAACAAAGATTGGTAATCGGTGAGTGCTTGCGCCCCGTGTTTGTCGGCAACCGAACTGGCGGCGGCGGGGTTGACATCGACCACGGAAACCAGCTCGCAATCAGGTAAGGAGGCATATTTTTCGGCGTGGAATTTGCCTAAATAACCGGTGCCGATAACGGCGCATCTTAATTTTTTCATGATGATTTAGCTGCGGAAAATGCACGTACTTAGCTAGGTTGTTTCATTAGCGCGGTAATGCAGAAAGAAAGTATTTGGCTATTGTAAGCTATCAGAAATTATTCAGAAACATCATAAACAGGCGTTTGTCCACGAAAGACATGAAAATCACTAAAAGTTTCATATCCCAATTTTTTGAGCCTTTCGTGTCTTTCGTGGACAACTTTACTATCAGGCTTCAATCCCCCCTTGGGCATAAGAAACTTGAAAGGTTTTGGCAATCGGGATTATTGATGCTATATTTTACCGAACGTTCGTTAGGATAATTGGCATTGACCTCAAAAGAAAAAATATTAGCTGCCGCGATCACCTTGTTTGCCGAAAAAGGCTACACCGGATTATCCATGCGGCAATTGGCAACGGCAGTGAATATGAGCGTGGCGGCGATTTACCATCATTTTCCTGATAAAAACGCACTGTATCTTTCCGCCACACGCTATGCGTTTTCGGGTAAGGAATTGATTTTTTCCCAAGTTTGGGAAGCGCAATGCCCCGCTTCTGAAAAATTGCAAAAATTCATCCATGCCTTAATCACCGTTATGTCGCAAGACAACGAATTTTGCCGCTTGGTGCAACGCGAGATTATGGAAAGTGACCCTGAACGTATGCAGTTATTGGCGCAAGGGGTGTTTAAAAACCAGTTTGATTTATTGTTGCAATTGGCGGCGGAATTGGCCCCTAAACGGGATGCGTATCTGGTGGCAACATCGATAATTGGGCTGGTGAAAATTTATGTCGACCATCAACCCTTGAACCAACATTTTCCTGGTTGGCGGCCAGAATACGCCGAACCCGAAACAATTGCCGCCCATGTGACGGATTTGCTGCTTTATGGCTTGATTACTAAATAGACAGCTTTGAACATCAAAAGCCTAAATTCTGAAAGCACGATTCTAATGATTTAACCCGCCGACCCGCATCGGCACAAACCATCCACCCAAGGGGAAAAGATTACATGCAATCCAAACGCCGGGGTTATCCCTTACTCACGTCCATCAATGGCTTGTTGCTGGCGGCAAGCCTAATGACGGCCTCCTGCACGATGGGGCCGGATTTTAGCCGTCCCGCCGCCCCTGAGGTGAAAAACTACACCCCCCATGCCGAAGCCGAACAGAACATCAAGGCGTTGCAATTAGGCAAAGACCTGCCTGGACAGTGGTGGACTTTGTTCCACTCCAAAGCCTTGACTTCACTCATCGGACAGGCAATCAAACACAATCCTGATTTGGAATCGGCCCATGCCACCTTGGTGCAAGCACGGGAAAACGCCTTGTCCAAACAAGGTTCATTATGGCCGACCATAGATGCGACAGGCTACGCGACCCGCCAGCAAATATCGGGGGCACAATTTGGAAACCCTGATTTTCCGGGTTCGGTTTACAGCCTGTTCAATACCTCAATTGGCGTTTCCTACACCTTAGATGTCTTCGGCGCGATCCGCCGCGAAATTGAAGGTTTGGAAGCGCAAGCTGAATTTCAGCGCTTCCAACTCGAAGCGGCGTTTTTGACGATTGCCTCCAACATCGTCACCACTGCCGTGCAAGAAGCCTCAGTCCGCGCCCAAATCGACGCCACGCAACAGATGATCGCCGCGCAAACCCAGCAATTGGATGTCATCAAACAACAATTTGAATTGGGCGGCACTTCGAGGACAGCAATACTGGCGCAACAATCGGCGTTGGAGCAAACCAAAACCACGCTGCCGTCATTGCAACAGCAACTCATACAATTGCGTAACCGTTTGAAAGTGTTGGTAGGCACCTTCCCCAGCACCGATTTGGCGGCGCAATTTACCTTGGAAGAAATCACCTTACCGTCCAACTTGCCGCTGAGTTTGCCGTCCAAATTAATCGAGCAACGCCCAGATATTCGCGCCCAAGAAGCCTTGTTGCATGTCGCCAGTGCGCAAATCGGCGTAGTCATTGCCAGTGTTTTCCCGGATTTTACCTTGAAAGCCAACGTTTCGACGATTGCCACGGAAGCGGGCGGTTTGTTCGCACCCGGTAGTGAGATTTGGAATATGACCGCCAATTTGGCACAACCGATTTTTCATGGCGGACAATTGCTGCATCAAAATAAAGTCGCCAAAGCTGCATACCAACAAGCCGCCAGCCAATACCGCAGCACGGTGTTGCAAGCTTTCCAAAATGTCGCCGACACTTTAAGCGCCCTGCATTACGATGCGGATGAACTGCAAACCCAAGCCTCCGCCCAAAATGCCGCCCGCGAAACCTTAGAATTGACGCAAACGCAATTTCAAATCGGTGCGGTGAGTTATTTGGATTTACTGATCGCACAACACAATTACCAACAAACGCGGCTAGGCCACATCAAAGCCAAAGCCACGCAATTAAATGATACTGCCGGATTGTTCTTGGCTTTAGGCGGCGGTTGGTGGCAACGCGCGGATTTGTCGCAAACGATCACGGACAATCAGCCGAAAGAGAAACCGGCAGGGTCTTGGTTGGAAGAATTTGAACGTTTCCGTAAAGGGAAATAGGGATTACTCAGAATTTTTGTCCACGAAAAACACGAAAAGTTTTTTGCGCCTTAACAATGCATAAAGAATGCGTATGGAAAAAATCGCGGCACAATAGCTTGCAGCATCTGCATTAAGAATCAAAGTCAACTTAGGATTTGGCTAAAAATAACTTCCCTGAACTATTCTTGAAACCCTAGGCCTGACAGGTTTCAAAAACCTGTCAGGCCTAAATATTGGCAATTTATTTATCCGCTCCCAGCTGTTAGGCTGGGAGATACATCTTGTTGAGGTAATCGGCAAACGTGCCTAGAAGTTTCAATCCGCTCCCAGCTGTTAGGCTGGGAGATACTTTGGCGAGGTGCAACTGGCGGTTATGATCTGGCGTTTCAATCCGCTCCCAGCTGTTAGTCTGGGAGATACATGGCAATTCAACATGGTTGAATCCACTGGCGAGTTTCAATCCGCTCCCAGCTGTTAGGCTGGGAGATACCAATCGGTACACCGGACAACCACCACGCCATCACTTGTTTCAATCCGCTCCCAGCTGTTAGGCTGGGAGATACAGCCTTATTGCAAGGCCATGATTATTATAACCTATTGGACTAGTCAGCGCGAAAGAGGATTTTGTTAACTGTGATTGCCACATAATTTAAACTCCGTTAATATTTTTCTTTGGAATTACATAAGGTTAAATTATCCGCGAACCTACTGAGTTTTTGGCATTACTTTAGGTTCGCGGTTTTAGACGACGAGAGTATCTTCAAAATTAGTGGCTTGGATATTCCCAAATTCTTCGCGATTTTTCTCCAAAGGCTCAATAATCCGATAAATCCTCAAACTGTCTTCTGCTTCATTGATCTCATGGAGCAATTGATTTTTAATTTTGCCATTTCCATACTGTTGACCTGACATTCGAATACAGATTTTTGTACCCGTTGCCCGTAATTCAAACAAACTTTGGCTACCCGCCGCAAGCGTCTGCGGCCTGCTTGGGTTTCGGTGGAAACATCATAGGTTATCAATAGCATCATAAAATGATTGTCACTGGCTGGTTTGGGATACCCATCAAATAAGGAATGCGCATGGAATAAGTTCGTGGATTAAGACCTGTCAGGTTTTAAAAACCTGAAAGGTCTGGCGGGTTTTTGTCTACATTATTTCATGCACATTCCTAAAGAAAGCTATTTTCCTGGCACTGTTAAATAGTAGTGCAAAAGTCTTTTAACATTACAATTTGTAAAATATGGGGTTCACACGTCTTGACCATCAAGCTAAGAGAGCATCGTCATTCCGGCAGGGATTGCCGGAGCCGTTAGACCGCGTTAGCGACTTGTAAAGCACAAAGTGAATCCAGAAGCCACGGACGGCAATCTACAAGGGCGTACTTCCCTGTAATCTAGATTCCGGCAATCCCTGCCGGAATGACGGCTTGTTCATAAAATGTTAAAAGACTTATGCACTCTTACTTACTGCTGAAGATAAGGCACATATTCTTCAATATCATTGCGTAAATATCGGGCTAATAGGCGGGCTTGTATTTGCGGTAATAGGCCGATAGTGATGCTTTGTTGGAGCAGCGGATGAGTAATTTCTTCCTGTTTTCGGGTTTGAAATGCGGCGATGACGGTTTTTCGCCCGGTATCATTGAGCAATACGCTGCCGCCGTCACGCTGCTCAAAATCATTGGCTTTTAATTGTTCGCGGTTAATTAGCGTCAGGGCCAAACGGTCACAAATTGGGGCGCGAAATTCTTCGATAAGGTCTAACGCCAAAGATTGTCGGCCTGGGCGTACGGTATGCAAAAAACCAAGCTGGGGATCGAGGCCGACGGTTTCCAGTGCGGAGCGGCAATCATTTAAGTATAACGCGTACAAAAAGGAAATCAGGGCATTAAACCTATCCAGCGGCGGACGGCGGTTGCGGGTGGTGAAGGCAAAGGTTTCGCGGGCAGAGGGACGCATAAGCAGGGGCAAGGCGGTAAAGTAAATCCTTGCAGAGTCACCTTCTATGCCGCGCACTTTATCAAGTGTTTGGGTTTGTGGCAGTTTGCCCAAATTTCCTGCCAGCAGTCGGTTGGCTTTTACCAGAGTAGATTTTTCTTCTTCATTTTTGCTGTCCCGTGCTCCGCGCATCAGCACTTGCCGGCTATTGCGGATTTTTCCGGCAATAAATCGCTGGGCGATTGTTAAGCTGAGTCCGCCATTATCAGCCGCCCTGTGCTGGGCTTGGCGCAATAAAATATTGCCATTGACCGGCCCTTCCATGCGCGCCATGAAGCGCCCGATCCGATCCAACCAAATAATGCTACGCCCATCCGCCGCGCAACGCCCCATCAAGGCGGGGCTGATCATGGTGTCAAACAGGACGAAAGCGTTTAAATGATGGAGCGGCACTTGCAGACGCTTTTCTTTGTCGATCATCACACAAACTGTTTCGCCTTCCAGTCTTAAATAGGCTTCCGGCGTGGTGACATACAGCGTGTTGAGAAGTTGTTTCATAGTTCATCAGGTTCAATGGTGAATAACTGCACGGATAATTGATGTAATTTAGTTTTTCCGTTGATAAGTTCCGGGTTGCACAGGCCATTTAATGAACATTCAGGACAACGATTTTTGTCCTCGATTGGCGCTGGGCATAGTCGGCTATCCAACAGATTGATAACGGCGGCAATGGTGGTGGTTACTTGGTCACGAAGGCTTTGGTTAATGCTGACTTCGCGGCGTCTGCGGGTTTTTATGAGATAAATGGCCGCCAAGGGGATGCTGGTATTGAGCATGGTTTCTAGGCACATCGCTTGGGCGGCAACTTGCAGGTCATCATTGTCCCACTGCTTACGTTTGCCGTGTTTGTATTCAACGGGAAATACCCTGCCATCAGGATGAAATTCAACGACATCGCAACGTCCGCTGATACCGAGCTGGTCTGACCAGACCGGCAGGGCAAACTCCACCCTGACACCTTTTTTAATGTCATGTGCCAATTGATCGACGCGTTCATGTTCAAAAGTTCCAGTTTGGGTGTGGATGTTGTCGGTAAATTCACCTTCCGCATGGATGAGGTAACAACGCCGTGGGCAGTAGGCGTATTGATTGAGGGCGGACAAGGGAATTTTGTCGGGCGAGTCGATGCCACTTAATGGCGCGCAGGTATGATCGCAGGTCATTTATACACCTCTTTGCGGTTGTCCTATCGTAAGCGCACAACCCGACCGCGTTGATTGTCAGAGCTTGTTATGTTTAACGGTTTCAAGAAATGCTGGATCTAGGGGCAGCAGTTCGTCGATGCGGCTGTTGGGCCAAGTGGG
>Ga0247839_1001851_pt1 | contig 33498 bp, 22 predicted proteins | sample LaCruzMarch2015__6_FD_192405 | JGI IMG/M metagenome (GOLD analysis project Ga0247839, IMG submission 192405) | Freshwater microbial communities from meromictic Lake La Cruz, Castile-La Mancha, Spain - LaCruzMarch2015_16m | ecosystem: Environmental > Aquatic > Freshwater > Lake | place: Spain... | reverse complement strand
CTGACATCCTGGACCCGGCCAAGCTTAAGGCCCTGGTGCCGCGGATGTTGTCCAGCGCCGGCAGCGTCTTCGCGACCGGGCTTCTGGTGCTGCTCACCGTCATCTTCATCCTGCTCGAAGTGCCGACCATGATGCCCAAGCTGAAGGCGGCCTTTCATATCACGCCGGACGGCGAGGCGCGCCTGCAGCGGATGTTGGACAACATCAATCGCTACATGCAGATCAAGGCCCTGACCAGCCTCGCCACCGCCGTCTGTGTCTGGCTCATGCTGTGGCTGTTCGGGATCGACTTCGCCATCCTGTGGGCGGTGCTGGCCTTCTTTCTGAACTTCCTGCCGGTGGTCGGCAATATCGTGATGATGATCCCGCCGGTCCTGCTGGCACTGGTGCAGGTCGACCTGAGCACGGCGCTGATGGTCGCGGCCGGTTTTCTGGTGATCAACACCGCGATCGGCAATGTCATCGAGCCGCGGATCATGGGCAAGGGGCTCGGCATCTCGACGTTGGCGGTCTTCATCGCCCTGCTGGTCTGGGGCTGGCTGTTCGGCACCGTCGGCATGTTTCTGGCCGTGCCGCTGACCACGGCCCTGATCATCGCGCTCGATGCGAGCCCCCATACCCGCCCGCTCGCCATCCTGATGGGGCCGGCGATTAGCGAGGAGCCCGCGGAAGCCTTGGCAGCGGAGCCGGACGCATTATGAAGGTGATGGCGTGAACATCAAGCCGCAACGACTGGCGACCCTCGTCGCCCTTGGCGCGCTGCTGACGAATGCGGGTGCGGCGTAGTTGGACGGCGGCGCCCCGGTCGCCGGGGGAAGCGCGTTGCAGACCGCGGGAACCGGCGGCGCGCGGCCGTTCATTGCGGTCACGCCGCTCTATCAAGGTCACGCCGACCTGGACCACGGCGGTGATTTCAGCATGGGCGGCGTCGCGGTTCGCGGCGGGTCGAGAACTCGCAAGGCGATCTGCGGCGCAAGGACAACTTCGACCCCGCGCCGCTGTTCGGCGCGACCTTCACCGCGCGTTTTTGACTCGTCGATGCGTGCGGGGGTCGGCCAACACCATTCGAGCGTGCCGACGAGGACTCGAACAGCTATTGGGACTGGTTCATTCGCCTTGGGAAAATCTGACGCAGGTCGACGCCGGGCATATCGGGTCTCGGGCAAATGGTATCGGCAACCGGGGAGCTTGCAGTCGCCGTGGCCGACTTGTCGATCTTGATTCGTGCCGTAAACCAGAAGGTGCTGCCGCTGCCGAGGCTTCAATGCGGATTCGGCGAACTGGCGGTTGTGCAGCGGTTGCCGTCCGATCGCCGCAATCAGGCCGATCGGCCGGCCATCATGGCTCCACAGCGTCGTGCCGATGTAGCTTTCCGCCCGCAAGTCCTGGAGCATCTGGTCACGCGGGAAGTGCTCGCAGACGCCGGCCGCAAAGCAGCAGACCTGTTGGCCGACGACATCGCCGCAAGGCGTGTCCCTCAGGGTAGCCCAGGTGTGGATTGGGATGCAAGGCCGACGGAAACGCCGTCCGCCAGAACGGCTAAACTGACCGGAAATGCCGACCGGACCCCCCATGACCGTCCCCGAACCCGCGACCCGACCGACCCTGCCGCTGACCGTTTTTCTGGTCACCGCGGCCTTGTTGCTGCTGGTCGCACTGGCCGTCTTCCAGGGCCTGCGCGCCGAGCGCCAGGCCAGCGTCGAGGCCGCCTTGCAGGCGGTGGCCGAGCTGAAGATCGGCCAGCTCCATACCTGGTTGGGTGAACGCACCGTGGACGTCGCCTTGTTCGGGTCGGACTCGCAATTGGCGAGCGATTTCGATCGCTGGTTGAGCCGGCACGGACAGGATGAGGCGGCACTGGCAGAGATTCAGGCGCGTCTCGCCGCAATGAAACTCAATGTGGGCTATGACACGATTGCGCTCTTCGATGCCGCGGGCAATGAACGCATTCGTAGCGAAGGGATTGCCTCCCAGGCGGAATTCGGGCCGCAGGCCAGCGCGGCAATGCGGCAGGACCAACCCCAACTGGTTGACTTTCACCGGCAGCCGGGCCAACCGATCCGCATCGGCATGGTCGGACCCATCAAACGCATCGCGGCACAGGGCACCGAAATCGTCGGCGCCATCTATCTGGGCGCGCCCGCACAGCGGCAAGTCTTCCCGTTGCTGTTGCACTGGCCGCTGCCCTCCCAGACCGGCGAGACCGTGTTGGCCAGACCCGAGGGCGAAAGCGTCCTGAACATCGTCACGCGCAAGGCACCGCCGATGACCATCCGGGTCCCGATCGACCAGCCGGGACTGCTCTCGGCCCGCGCTGTGCTTGGCGAGTCCGGCATCCAGCGCGGCTCCCGCGATTATGCCGGCGACCCGGTGCTCGGCTACGCCGCCCGGGTCCCGGGGACACCCTGGGTCCTGGTCGCCAAGCAGGACACACGCGAGGTCGATGCCCCGCTGCGGCAATGGGCGCTGTGGGTCGTGCTGGTCACCCTGTTGCTGCTGGGCGCAGCGGGTGGGGTGAACTGGTCCTGGTGGCGCGCCCAGACCAGCCACTGGCGTGCGCGCATCCTCCAACAGGGGTTGGATCAGGCCTTGGCGACTCAGCAGGCCACCGCGGCCCTGTTTGCCAGCGAGGAGGTCAACCGTGTCACCTTCGAGCAAGCCGCCATTGGGATCGCCCATGTCGGCGTCGATGGGCGCTGGCTGCGTGTCAATCACAAGCTGTGCGAGATCCTCGGCTACCCAATCGAGGAATTGCCGCGCATTGCCCTCCAGGACATTGCGTATCCGCAGGACCTTGAGTCCGATACCGAGGCGATGCACAAGCTCCTGGCGGGGGAGCGGCCGGTCGATTCGGTGGAGCGGCGCTATGTCCGCAAGGATCGCTCGCTGGTCTGGATCAACCGGACCATATCGCTGGTGCGGGGCACCGACGGCGAGGCGCTGCATTTCATCTTTCTGGTCGAGGACATTGCGGCGCGCAAGCAGTTGGAGGCGGAACGCAGTGCCTATCGGATTCGCCTTGAAGCCGACGTGGCACGCCGAACCCAGGAGCTGGAAACCGCCAACGCGGACCTGGAGAGCTTCAGCTACTCGGTCTCTCACGACCTGCGCGCGCCGCTGCGCGCCATCGACGGTTTCAGCGCCATCTTGCGGGAGGACTATGCGCCCCAACTGGATGCAGAAGGGCTGCGGCTGTTCGGCGTGGTCAGCGACAATGCCCGCAAGATGGCACAATTGATCGACGACATCCTGGCCCTGTCCCGTGCCGGGCGGATGGACCTGGAGCTGGCGGAGGTGGACATGAATGGCCTGGTCGACGCGGTCTGGGCGGGGCTCGCGGAACAACGTACCGGGCGGCTGGTCGAATTCCATCGGGCCGATTTGCCGTCGGTCTGTGCCGATCGGCGCGCCTTACAGCAAGTTTGGCAGAATCTGCTCGACAACGCCCTGAAGTTCAGCCGCCACCGCGACCCGGCGCGCATCGAGGTCGGCGCGGAACGCCGGCATGACCTGATCTGGTTCGAGGTCAAGGACAACGGGGCCGGCTTCAATGCGGACTATCGGGGCAAGCTGTTCGGCCTGTTCCAGCGGCTCCACGGCATGGACGAATTCGCCGGCACCGGCGTCGGCCTGGCCATCGTCAAGCGCTTCGTCCAAAAACACGGCGGACAGGTGGCGGCCGAGGGTGCCGTCAATGTCGGGGCCAGGTTCCGCTTCGGGCTTCCGGTCAGGCCGGATCAGGCCCTGTCCGGGAAGGAGTGAATCATGAGCATGACCGATTCGGTGGTCGATATCCTGCTGGTGGAGGATAACCCCAACGATGCTGAGCTGGCGCTGCGCGCACTGAAGAAACACAACCTGGCCAACCGGGTCATCTGGGTCAAGGACGGCGAGGCCGCGCTGGATTATCTGTTCCATCGCGGCCAGTACGCGGGGCCTAGTGGCCTGCCACGCGTGGTGCTGCTCGATCTTCGCCTGCCCAAGGTCGACGGCATCGAGGTGCTGACGCAGATCCGCGCCAACCCGCAGACCCACGATCTGCCGGTGGTCGTGCTCACCTCGTCGAAGGAGGAGCGCGACCTGGTCTCCACCTACAAGCTCGGGGTGAACAGCTTCGTCGCGAAGCCGGTCGCGTTCGACGAGTTCGCCCGGGTGGTGGCCGATCTCGGTATGTACTGGGTGCTGATCAATCGCGTGCCGCCCGATATCCGTTCGCCGTCGTGAACTGCCCATTGCGCATCCTGCTGCTGGAAGACAGTCCGGCCGATGCTGAGCTCAACGAGCGCAGTCTGCGCAAGGCCGGGATCGACTTCGCGTCGCGACGGGTCGAACACGAGGCGGAGTTCGTCGCTGCACTGGAAACCTTCCGCCCGGACCTGGTCCTGGCGGACTATCACCTGCCGGACTTCGACGGCGGCCGTGCACTGGCCCTGGTCCGGGCGCGGGACCCCGATCTGCCGTTCATCTTCGTCAGCGGCGCCATGGGTGAGGACCTGGCGGTGGCGGCCCTGCACCAGGGCGCCAGCGACTATCTGCTGAAGGATCGGCTCTCCCGCTTGCCGGAGGCGGTCACGCGTACCCTGGCGGAGGCCGAACGAAAGGCCAATCTGCGTGACTCGGAACAGTCATTGCGCGCGAGCGAAGAGCACTATCGGATGGCGACGCAGAGCATGCAGGACGCCTTTATCCTCATGGACGACCAGGGCGGCGTCATCGAATGGAACCCGGCCGCCGAGCGGATGTTCGGCTACCGGCGAGAGGAGATCCTCGGCCGCAGCCTGCACGAAACCCTGGTACCGCAGCGATTTCGCGGCGCCTATCGACACGCCTGGCCGCATTTCCTCCAGACCGGCGAGGGTGAGGCCATCGGCCGCACCCTGGAGTTGGTGGCGCTGCGCCGGGACGGTCAGGAATTTCCCATCGAACTGTCGCTGTCCGCCATGTCCGTGAACGGCCACCGCCAGGCGGTGGGACTGATCCGCGACATCGGCGAGCGTAAACGGCTGGAGGCGGCCCTCGAAGGCTATCGGCAGCACCTCGAACAAGTGGTCGCACAGCGCACCGCACAACTGACGGAGGCCCGCGACCAGGCCGAGGCGGCCACGCGTGCCAAGAGTGCCTTCCTGGCCAATATGAGCCACGAGATCCGCACCCCCATCAATGCCATCGTCGGCCTGACCTATCTGTTGCGCAAGCGGCTCACCGACCCGCAGTCCAGCGCACAACTGGCCAAGGTCGGTGAGGCAAGTCAGCACCTCCTGTGCATCATCAACGACATTCTGGACCTGTCCAAGATCGAGGCCGATCAACTGCGCCTGGAGGAGGTCCCGTTCGTCCTGGCCGAGGTGGTCGATCATACACTCGGTATCCTGGGTGAACGGGCGCTCGCCAAGGGCCTGACGATCGAGCGGAACATCGACTCCGCGGTCCCTGCGGCGGTGCGCGGTGACCCCCTGCGCCTGGGACAGATCTTGCTCAACTATCTTGGCAATGCCGTCAAGTTCGCCGAGCGGGGTCGGGTCCAGGTACGTGTCCGGGTGGCGGAGGATCAGGGGGAGACCCTGCTGCTGCGTCTGGAGGTGGAGGATCAGGGGATCGGACTGACGGCGGACCAACAGGCGCGGTTGTTCGAGGCGTTCGTCCAGGCCGACGACTCGACCACCCGACGCTTCGGCGGTACGGGTTTGGGGCTGATCATCTGCCGCCGCCTGGCGAACCTGATGGGCGGTCACGTGGGCGTGACCAGTATCCCGGGCCAGGGCAGCACCTTCTGGGCCACGGCCCGGCTGACCCGGGTCGCGGTGCCGGAGGCCGCGCCGGCGTGCGCCGCGATGGGGCCGGGCGCGGAGCCCCCGGAGTTGGTCCTGGCGCGCGATTACCGGGGCGTGCACCTGCTCCTGGCGGAGGACGACCCGGTCAATCAGGAGGTGGCGCGCGAGATCTTGAGCGGCCTGGGTCTGGTCGTGGAGGTGGTCGCAACGGGTCACGAGGCGGTCGAGCGCGCCCTGGCGAGGGAGTACGCGCTGGTGCTGATGGACGTGCAAATGCCGGAGATGGACGGGTTGGAGGCGACCCGCCGGATCCGCGCGCAGCCCGGGCATGCCCGCTTGCCTATTTTGGCCATGACCGCCAATGCCTTTGCAGAGGACCGGCAGCGCTGCCTGGACGCCGGCATGGACGACCACATCGGCAAACCGGTGGAACCCGAACAGCTCTACGCGGTCCTGTTGCGCTGGCTGCCGCGACCCGCCGCGCCGGGACTGGCCGACGTGACCGCACCGGCTGCGCCGTACGACGAAGTGACCTTACGACAGACCTTAGACGGCATCGCTGGAATCGACCTGGAGGCCGGGTTGCGCTGCGCGCGCGGCAAACTGACGAGTTACGTGCGATTCTTGACCCTGTTCGCGCAGTGCCACGCCGACGACATTGCCGCACTGCGTCGGCACCTGGCGACCGGTGCGCTGGACGAGGTGCTGCGGTTGGCTCACGCCCTAAGAGGCTCCGCCGCCACCCTCGGGGCCGCGGCCGTGTGCCTGCGGGCGCAGGAACTTGAAACGGCCCTGCAGGTGCAGGCGCCACGGGCCGACCTGGAGGCGCGCATCACTGCCCTGGACGCCGATCTCGCCCCCTTGCTGGTAACGCTTGCGGGGTTCGGGCACGTGCCGCCGCCCACGGTGCCCGTACCATGGGAGTCGGATCACGTCCGGGAGACCGTTCTCTTAGACCTATCCAAACCTACGCATAGGTAGCTTCAGAGCTAAGTTCCTGCTTCAACGAGGCTGCCCGGGGAAACGGCTTGGTTTTCGCCAATCAAGCTCCCCTTGGTGGGGAGCTTTACGCCGATGAGGCGACCGCATGCTCCCCCAGGTCTCACGAACCTCTCTACAGGCTGCCACCGCGGAACTCGCGGCGGACCCAGGGCGTGGGAAACCCACTGTTTGGGAGCCCCATGCTCCCACAATTCTGTCTTGAATTCTACGTGAGTTTTGATGATGATTAGGCAGAATTGTGCAGAGTTTTCGCTGACTGGATCAGCCCTGGCCTGACTGGAGTTGCGGCTACAACCAGGCGGGGTTCGACTGCCGGAGTAACGACCCATCAAGCATGAGCGTGGTGCTCCGGCTCGACCGACAGGCGCATACCCACTGTTTTCAGCACGGCCAGCAAGGTCTTCAGTGTCGGGTTGCCCTTGGGAGACAGGGAGCGGTACAACGACTCGCGGCTGATGCCGGCCTCGGCCGCCACCGCCCCCAAGCCGCCATGGGCTTCGGCCACGGTACGGAGCGCCAGGAGACCGGCGGCTCGCTCGTCGGGATCGTCGAGCGACTCCATCGCTGCCTTCAGGTACGCGACGGCCAGTTCCCGGTCGGCGCGCAGTTCGGCGACCTCGCGCTCGTGATGCGAGACCACCCCTTTCAATTGACTCATGTCTGCCTCCGTTTCCACTCCAACCACAATGCCTTGGCCCGCTTAATATCCGCGGCCTGGGAGCCTTTGTCTCCGCCGCACAGGAGCAGGACGACCGATGCTCCGTGGCGGCCACAGTACATCGTCGAGTTCGGTCAGCGGCCGGTGCAGGTCTGTCGCGTTGGCGGGCGCCTGGGCGAACTTGGTGTTGAACCGCTCCATGAAAGCGGACAGATAGGCATTGCCGGCCTCCAGGGTGTCGATCCCTTCCAGACGCAACTCCTTGACCAGGCGGTCCTGGAGGGTCTTGTTCATCCGTTCGACGCGGCCCTTGGCCTGGGGGCTGTTGGCATAGAGGATGTCGATGTTGAGGTCGTGCAGGGCGCGTCCGAACTGGGTCAGGCCGGTTCCACCGATCGGGCCTTGATCATGGTTCCGGCCGTAGGGTGGACAAGCGCTAGCGCAGTCCACCGAATCCCGCGCCGCCTGGCTGGCGACCTTCCTCGCCGCCGCCGGTGAGCCGGACATCAAGGAGAAGCTGCTCAACGGCCACACCGTCGGCGAGAAGACCTTCAAGGTCCACCTCGACGGTTTCAACATGCTGCCCTATCTCAAGGGCGAGGTGCAGGAGAGCCCGCGAAATTTCTTCTTCTACATCAGCGACGACGGCGACATCCTGGCGATCCGGATGCAGGATTGGAAGGTGGTGCTGATGGAGCAGCGCGCCAAGCAACTGGCGTGCTGGATCGAACCTTTCGTGAAGCTGCGCGCGCCGAAGCTCTTCAACCTGCGGCGCGACCCATTCGAGCGTGCCGACGAGAACTCGAACAGCTATTGGGACTGGTTCATTTCACATACCTACGTCGTCTACATGATGCAGGCCGTGGTCGCCAGCCAAATCGAGAACTTCGTGAAGTTCCCGCCGCGGCAGAAGCCGGCCTCGTTCAACCTGGACGCCGTGATGCGCGATCTTGAGGAGGCGGGCAGCGGCCGCAACCATTGACCTGCGCGACCCATCGGCCGCCCCGATGGGGCCGCGTCCTGGTGGCCGGTTGCGGCAACTCCCAGGCTGCCAAGGCGGCGCTGCGCTGTTGCACGGACGGTGCGGACGCAACCGGCGTCATGTCCGAACATCGAGCGACCGCCGGCGCTAGCAGGCGGTCGGGCTTTCGGGGCCGGGCCCCAAATTCGGCCACCGATTGATCGTTTTCGGTTGTCCCAGGCGAAATCTGCGGCTCTCGCGTTGGGCCAGGGCTTCAAATTTCGCGTGGGAACTCGCTTCGAGGCGCAGTCCGAGCGGCTGATTCGGTGGCACGACCGGGAACCCGCCGGTCCGCCGACGGGACCTGGCGACGCGCCACTGGCGGCCGGACGAGCGCCCGCCGGTGCGACAATTGCCGATAATATTTTTATGTGGAGTGGAGAAAGTAACGGACAGCCGGGCCTAACAGCCTGTCGGACTTTGGGAACCGCGCCCCACCGGGCAGGTAGGTTAAGTGGACCCAACATATCGCGTGACCATGATCCTGACGAACCGACTGAACCAAACGATTGGAGAGCGACTCCCACAAACCGGTTTTCCGTTCCACTGCGTAACAGACTCTATGACCAAACCGTTCTTAGCCTGGAACTTAGGTTTAGTCGGTGCGCCCGCCTGATGCGATAGAAAAGGTTATACGGGAGGGTGAGGCGACTCTTTAACAGCCAATGAGAGTCGTCTTTGCGTATATGTGCCGACGGCACGACAGAGGGCTTGGAGTGTGGCCTGAAACTCGGGCAGCATCGGGCTACCCATGCTCGGCGCTTTGTCGTCCGGAGTTAAGAAGTACAATCTGCTCTGGAGAAAACTGATGGCTCCGTAATGCTCCGTGAGAAAAGCCGAGGTTACTAACAGATAGTTGCGATTGACTATTGAGTGAGCGGAAGCGATTAGGGCTGGTAACCAAATGGCGAACAGTTCGAGTTCAAGGCTATGGTGTACGGCTATGAGATATATATTGGAACAGATGATCGCTAACAAGGCGAATAGCATAAGCCCCCCTGCTACAAGTTCGCGCGTTCGATTACGAGCTAGAGCCTCCTTTGCTTCATGAAGAGTTTTCCCAAGCTGTGCTTTTAGTTGTGAAATGAAAACGTTGTCCGGATCGATTGTATTCTGATCATATTGGATGGGAGGCATCTGAGCAGCACGCCAGATCGCCATGCCGGGAAAGTCATTGGAGGGTCGGTGGCCAAGTAGTGCTACAGCCAGTTGATAGGCTCTTGTCGAGCAAAGCGCGACCTGAGCGGCAGCCCGAAGCGCCCATTTTTGGCTCTTCATTTGAAAAGCTGTCGCTGCTCCGCCAACCAATAGTATTAGTTCCGTACTGAGCAGCGGTGGGACAGCCCAGTTAAACGCAGGATTCTGCGAGGAAGCGAGCGCGAGCAGTGCTAGTAGGGAGAGCACAGCGGGAAGCATCGCTAAGTATGTTGCCCGTCGCCGGAGTAGTGTTTGCCAATCGGCACTGAACAGTCGACGCGCACTGCAAACTGTAGAATGACCGAGTGACTGGACTTTTTCATTTATAATTCCAAAGTCATCGTCATCGGACTGATATATCCAGTTTCCTCTGGCAGCGGGGATGGTTCCTCTACCAAGACTATATGAGAACGAAGCGTCGTCTGAAACGATGGACCATGCGCGTCGTACGTGGATAAGTCGGCGTGCGATGAATCGATTGCCAACGCTCGCAATCACGTCGTACGTACCGAAAAAGACGGATGGTTGAATTGGATAGTGCTCTCCATCGTACGCGGCCACCAAGATGTTACCTGGATCGGCGCGAACTGATCCGTCGGCGGTTTCGACGTGTTGGACGGCGGTGAGTAGCTCGGCTGTTCTAATGTCTGGTGAAGTCAAAATAAGTATAGCCGGGGCGACTGTTCCGCGGATTAGACCATTAGGCTTCTCAATGGGTGGCAATACTGCCATCAGGTGTCCTCCACGCTCGAATTACGGGTTACGAACAATAAACGATTTCGGCCGAGTCTCCGCATGGCCACAGTTTGGTTATGGCATTCGGATGGTCTGTGCTATTGCCGCCGCAGTCTGATCATCCAAACGGCATGGCTGCTGTTGAGCACATAGGCCCGGCTACGCCTCGCCCGCAAGCGCCGACAGGCGTGTGCGCCAGTGCTCGCCCATCGTCCTTGCAGACGCGTTCCCATGGACCGCGGCATGGATGCGCTCGACCTGATCGATCAGTTTCAGCAGCGATTCGTTCCAAGGGCCACCATAGAACACGGCGCCATCGCCCAGCCAGGCCTCCAGGACATGCTGGGCCTCCTCCGCCGCAGCTGCCAGAGAAGCCGTTTGCGTACGCACAAACGTCAGCAGCATCTCGATCCGCACGAGACGGAGTGCCAACTCCGCACCGACGGCCGGCAACGCAACTCGCAACGAGGGCAGCGATAGTTCCGTCTCAGTCTCGGCATCCGCGAAGCGACGCAGCTGCAGGCAGTTGTCCACGAACCCGATTAGTGCGTCGGCTAGGCCGATAGTGAGTTTTGGCGCTATCTGCTCGCCAGGAATGCGGCGGAGGCCGTCAACGGCGCGACGCTGGAACTCGAACGCTTCTTCGTGGCGCCCGAGCACTCTTAGCATCGACGCGTGATTGACGAACACCGCCCCGAGCAACGGGTAGAGGTTGTACCGGCCAGCGGAGAAGATCAGCCGCTCCGATGCTGCCACGGCTTGCTGAGAGACGCGCGGCGCGCGATCATCGCCACACTGGATCATGCGTGCGGCACGCTCGTGCAGGAAGAATGCCAGTCGTTTGAGAACCTCGTCCTTGGCCTGATCGATCCGCTGGTCGTCGATTTCTGCGAGCAATGCGTCGCCCAGGCTGGCGACCGCCGCTTCGTCGCCGGCGTCACAACGCTCGTCCCATCGAGCCAACGCCTCGCCCAACGTCGCCTCCGCGTCCGCCGCTGGCGACGCCTCCGGAGCTTCGTTGGTCGAAGTGGCCTCCTCGTCGTCTTGGACGCCTGCAATGGTTGCATGGCGCAGAGCGACGAGCAGTCGAGCGCAGGCGGCGTTGCCGCGGCCTGCGCCCGCCGCGGCCAGATGCGTCGCGCGCGCGAGGTCGCGCGGAGCGCCTGCGCCGTCGCCATACAGGTAGCTCAGCGCTAGCGGAACGTTGGCAATGAGGTCGCCCGCGGCGACCGACTTCTCGAGCATGGCCCGGCCGCGCACTGAATCCTTCGCGATCACCTTGCCCTGCGTCAGCGCGATACCCAGGTTGGTCTGCGCCATCAGGTTCCCGCGCTCCGCAGCCATCTCTAGCCAGGGTACGGCCCCCTTCTCGTCAGGCATGCCGCCAAGCTCGCCGTGACGGTGCATCTGGGCGAGGCAGAACGGGGCATCGGAATTTCCCCCCGCGCTTGATCGTTCGTACCAAGCTGCAGCGCGTGTAGGATCGCGCGCCAATCCCTTCAGGCCGAGGCCGAACGACCGGCCAAGCTCGAACATCGCGTCCGGGTCGCCATGCAGCGCCTTGGCGAGCACCGGCTTCAGTTCTTCCGGATACGAGTCGGGAGTGTCCAGCACGTCGATCGGCGTGGCGCGGAGGGACGGCGCGCTGTCGATCGCGTCGTCTTCGGTTGGCTGCATTAGGGCGCGCCAATGCGCGTGGTCGTGGCGAAGGGCGGCGGCGGTGGCCAGTCGCCGCAACGCCTCGCGACGCAACCCCAGCAGCGGCAGCGGCGGCTCCATCCGTGCCAGCGCGCGCACGTTCCACACGAACAGGCGGGCCGCAGCGGCGACGATGCTTTCTCCTTGGGGATCAAATGCGTCGGGCCCGTCGGCGTCGCGTGACAGTACGTGCTCGAGTTCGCCATCGGAGGCATCGGCCGCGCGGGCTAGTTCAAGCGCGCGCAGGTCCCGCCTAAGGAACGGCAGATCGCCGACGGTCGCAACTATATCACTGTCGGACAGCCATGGAGCCGCGCGCTCTCCGCCCATGGCCCAGGACATGCGCTCCAACTCGCCACTCCAGCGCGCAACGGATGCCGCCGACACGGAATACTTGACGAGAACCTCGCGAACTTGGTGCAGACTCTCCCACGCACGTCCTAACGCGCCAATGCGCATGTTGAGGTGGATGTCGTCCATCACGGTCGCGAACCCGAGGTCGTAAATCGGCGATCGGGCGAGCCACGCGTGACTGGGTGCTCGCGGCGCGTCAACGATATGGTCGAGATCGACGAGTTCCCGGCCGTACTTGGCCTGCAGCAGGACGAGCTGACCGTTCCTCAGCAGCACCACAAAGCCCCCGGTCTCAAGCGTGCAGATGAGCCGCCCACCAACATCGGCATGCCATTGCGCCACCAGATTCGACCCGGCGTGGAGCGCCGCGCCGCGGCTCGAGAGCGACAGCCTCGGCCTGTCCGTCCCCGACGTCGCGGCGCGGTCGCCGTCGTCGCCCGTGCCATCGAGGTCGATGGGATCGGCGGACTCGCCTAGCGCATGCACATCGCCGCCGGGCTGCAGCACGTGCCACAGGGCGTAGCGGGTCTCTGCCTTCAGGTCGCCCGTCGATTCCAGAGCATGACGCGTCACCACGCGAAGGCCTCCGTCTGGCAGCGCGCGAGCGGCCTCCACGAACGTCTTGCCCGGCCGCTCCGGCCAACGGGTGTCGGGCGGTGCCACGAACACGTAGTCGGGAGCTTCGGCGCGTGTGTTCGTCCGCAGCATGTCCCACGCCTCGACGCTGCGCTTCTCGACCAGTAGAAGCCAGCGGCCGTGCGCGAAGGACAGCTCGCTTTCGTGCGTTTCGTGCGTTGCCGAGGGGGGCTCGAATTCAGGTCGCCGGGTCAGCGTCTCGTACGTGAAAGCGTAAGGCGCATGGACCTCAAGCGCACCCTCTGAGGATAGGACGGCGACACGGAGCTCTTGGCGATCCGTGCCGAACGGCTGCAATCCGCTTGGCCCGAGACGAAAGGGTAGCGCGGTATGCGGCGATGCGCCATCGCCCAGCGTCAGCTGCACCTCGATCTCGGATGCCGCGTCGGTGATGTGGAACTTCGGATCACGGCTCCAGCTGACCACGGACGGTCCGAGCGATCGGAATTGCGCCTGCGTTACGGAACGGTCGTTTTCCATCGGCAATCCGTGCGTCACGCGTTTGCGAACCTCCGGCGAAGGGTAGACCCGCAGCAAGTCGACGTAGGCAGCGGAACTGTCGCTCCGAAAATCGATGGCGACCATGGCGTAGCCGACTTCCTCACAGTCCTTGACGTCCAGCACGGCGAGGGAGCCGAAGTCGATGGGCGGCGCGTCGCCGGCCAGATCCAGCAGCGCGGCGTCGAGGATCCACACCGCACCGTCGCGGTCCAACAATGCGACACGTCCGCGGCCCACAGGCACGAGCCGCGTGATGCCCGCGAGCGTATTCTTCAGGGTCCATCGGGTGCTCTTGGTCAACATGTCGAAAAGGCGCGGGCCGTCGTTGGCGAGCAGCAGCAGGCCGGTCGGCGACACGAGGACACAGTCAGTCACCATGTGGGCGTTGTCGAATCGGGCCAGTGGCTCGATGCGGCCCACGTCGAGGTGCACGATGTCTATGCCGGTGCCCGACCAGGCACATAGCCGGTCGTCGTCCAAGGCGAAGATCCCACGGTGGACAAACGAGTGGGCGCGCCTGAAGTAGGACGGCAGCACGGGGTCGTTGTGGAGCGTGCCGCCGCGTAGCGTGGTGCCGCTCGCGCGGTCGACGATGGCGTAGGCCACGCTCGTCGCCAAATCCTCCGCGTCGTCGTTGGCCTTGGACCAGAGGAAGAGCGCCTCAGCCATTTCGTCATTGTCGCTCTCCGCGCCGGCCACTCCCGCGCTCGCAAAGCCGTGCAAGCGCCGAGCGGATAGGATGGCGCTCACGCCGCCCCGGTAATTGCCGGCACACACATGCGTCAGACTCTGGGCGCGCCAGTCCCAGTCGTAGCGGGAGCCCGATCCTGCCAGGAACGCAAGCTTCGAGCCGACAGGGAGCACAAACTGCATCTCGTCGTGGGTAAAGAGCCAATCGATGTCAGCCACGCACGAGCCGGTCGATAAGGACCACACCGCCGCAGCGACGAAGCTCCAAGTAACGACGTGGTGGTCGTCCAGTTCGAGGATGCCGCCGGTCGATAACGCGCCCAGATTGCCCTGGCCCAAAGGCAAGAACATGTCGGCACGCAGAAAGCGATCACCGACTTGTCCCGAGGACGCATGGAGCGAGCCGCGCTCGGCAGGGCCTTCCGTGCGCAGCGAGATTTCGGGCGCCTCGCTGTCCAGCGACCAGACGCTCAAGGTCAGCTCGTCGCGACTGATACTAACGTAGCGGCCACCGCTCAGGGGATGCACGGCGGTGATCTCGCCGCCGTGCGGTTGCCGGCGCGCGAGCTCGCGCGCCGAGGCCAAGTCCCAGCAGCGGGCCGTGCCGTCGCGGCCCCACGAGACGATTCGGGAATCGCCGATCGACATGACGCCGAGAACTGCGCCGACGTGGCCGATGAACTCGCGCAGCAGCCGGCCGTGGGTCAGATCCCAGGAGCAGATACTGCCGTCGCCTGACCACGACACGGCGCACGCACCTACGGCGATCATGCCGAGCGCTTCCATGCCGTGGCGCTGAAGCGCTATCAGCCCGGTAACCTGCGGGCGCTGCCATGGGCAATGCAACCAGAACCACTGGCAGTGATCGGCCCCTAGCCAAGCTTCGGCCGCCTCGCGGACAGGATGACCGACCGCAGCCTCGCTGGCGACCTGCAACAAGATGCGATCAGCCGTCCACGACGCATCGCCTCGCCCCAGCAAATGCCGGTGCGCCACGAGGAAAGTGTATATTTGCCGGATCGCGTCGGAGTCGGGCAGCACCGCCGATGCGAGCGCATAGTCCGCCTCGAGTTCCAGGGTCTGGCCCGCCTGGCAGCGCGCCATCTGTACGTCAAAGTCCGCCATCAGCGCGCTGAGGGCGGCTAGGTCTCCGCTATGCGCCAGGTGGTAAGGCAGCACCCGCAATGCCCTCGCGTTCGGTCTGCCTCCGGCCAGCCGGCGTGGGTACAGTTGGGCGTCGCCGAACAAGGCTGCCAGTTCGCGATGCGCAAGTCGCCGGGCGTCTTCGCCCAAGCGCTCGTATACGGCAGCCTGCACGGCCTGGTGGAAGAAGGACAGCGCGACGACGCCGTCAACTGCACGCTCGGTGAGTAACTCACGCAGGTCGCTTGCTATTCGATACCACACGATAGGCGGCAGCGTTTCGACCAAAGGCGAGGCCCCATGGTTGGCCTTGAATTCAGAGAAAATCATGCCGTCGCGCCGGAATTTCTCCAACAACTCGCGTTCGTCAAGGCCGAGTTTCGCGACTGCGATCAGCCCGAGCGCCTTGTTCATGAGCTGTTCGCCATGGTATCCGTCGGCGCGGATCGAGCTGAGGGCGGCGGCGATCATGCCCGGCAAGCTGTCCGGCATGCTCGGCTCGAATTCGTGCGTCCACCGCGCTGCCTGGAATGCGGCCAGCCGCAGGTACAACGCCTGACCGTCGATTGGTCGTGCGGCGGCCACCAACGCGTCCAACTGCCGTGCTTGCAGTTGCCGCCCTTTCAGCGCCAAGTGGCGGCTCACCACCAGCGCGGCTTCATCGTCGTCCAGCACGGGCATTTCGAAGATCGCGCTTGCCGGCAAGAGCGACCGCAGTTGGTCGGCTACAGGACCCTTGCTCACGCTGATCACCACCCGCGTCTCGCCGGTCAAGCGCTCGGGCAGCCAATCGACTGCCGCGGACGGGTGATCGGCTTCTATGCGGTCCACCGCATCAAGGAACAGAATGAGCGCTCCGGCCTCGTGTGCCAGCCAGTGCCGGAACGCGGTGGCGGGCATCGACCGATCGACCGTGGACGGCAGCACGTCGTCGAGCAGATGCTCCGCGCGGCTGAATGCTCGCGTGGCGCCCGCGAAGCGTAGGCACTGACGCGAGCCCGCGAAGCGCGACGCGGCTTCCCGCGCGAGCGCCGCCATGAGCGCGCTCTTGCCGCACCCACTCGCTCCGACGATGACGACCGGATGGCGCACGGGCGCCGTCGCTTCCAGCGCCTCCCACAGGCGGCCCTCGAAATGCCGCCTGCTCACATAGGTGCGAAGGAGGCGCGACTGTATCCTTCGATGTTCCTCGTCATCTTCGTCGCGTTCGCCAGCCGAAACCTGCAGCCGCTCGGCGCGTTGCCGCACAAGGGCGGCCAGCGCTTCAAACACGCGTTGCTCGAACTCTTGAAGATACTCCTCGGGCAATGCGTCCGGACCGGTGCCCGGCGTGAAGTCCAGCACGGCACCGGAAGCCGCGCCACGCACCCGCTTCAGCAGAGATGACCAGCTTGCCTGCGCGTTGCCTGGCGTCGGCTCTCGCGTGTCTGGTCCGTGCCGGAAGACTGCGACACAATGGTCGCCTGGCCCGGGCAGAGAGAGTAGGCCGGCCTCGACCTCCAACTCCGTGATCGAGCGCGGTGCCACTGCCTGCTCGATGCTGTCCTGTCGCGTGAATGCTGCTCCGTCCACAAGCGCGTCGCGCAAGTCGGCCTCGATCAGCTCCCAGATCGACCGTTGCGCCGAGCGTCCGCGGCGAGCGCGTAGGACGCTTGCCGGCGGCAACGCGTTGCGATCAAGCCGGTACCAGCGCCGCAGACGCCGTGCGCGCGAGCGGTGCGCTGAGTCCGCACAGGACGCCAGCGCACCGGCGATCGCCTCAAACGCGGACGCCTCAATTGCCGTCGGCAGCGTCATCGAGCCCCCCTGGCTGCTCAGAAGCACTAACAGACTGGGGCCAACAACACCCGTGCCTACCGACCTTCTCACCTCTTCGAGGCAGATCGTCGCCGTGCGGTGGTCGATGCTCGCCTCCTCGCTGACTCCCCACCGCAGGTCGACTGCCTCGAAGGCTAGATCGTGGCCGCGGCACAAGTTGGTCAGGCGCGGAAAGACTCTTCTTTGCAGGACATCGCGTTCGGCGCGGAAGTCGCGAAACGTGGAAGCGACGAACAATCGAATCAGGCGCGACGACATGGCTCCTCCGGGGTCATGGCAGAAAACGGAAAATTCTGTATGGTAAGCCTAGGGGCTGTTGACATTCACGTCCAACACGTTGATTCGCAAGCCGAGGCAGTTCGACTGGCGAATCGCTAAACAATTGACTGGGCAGTACCTCGGATGGGATGTCAACACACCCTAGTTCGTGTGGGGCGTCGAGATGTCCGGTCCGGCTGAGGTATACCCCAGCCGAGCGTCACTCTTCGGGGCTCTGTCGGCTCTGCCCTTGGATCGTTGGCGTCGGCCGCCGCGGCAAGGCCATGTCGCGCGCCAACTGGAGACGGTCGGTGCCATCAAGCAGCCCCAGGCGTTGGATCGCCAGCCCCGCGGCCTTGGCAACTGACCAGTTGGTCAAGTGCGCCCCGTCGGTTCGGTTGGCGCAACCTCGTGAGGCCCTGACGCCGACAGTTGCGGCAAGACCTCGCCGCTGACCCGTTGGCTGACGACAGTCTTCACCATTAGATGGAGCCCGCCCCAGCGCCTAGCCTCGCAACCTGAACATCCAGTCCAAGGCAAACTTCGCGAGCCTTCCGTAGGGCGGCTGCAGCACCGCCTGGATCGACGAGATGCGCGCCTGGCGAAAGACCGGCCGGAGCTTCGAGAAGGTCAGGAAGCCCTCGTAGCCATGGTAGTGCCCCATACCGCTCGCACCGACGCCGCCGAACGGCAGGTCGTGCTGCCCCACCTGCACGATGGCCTCATTGACGCCGACGCTGCCCGAGAGGACCTCGGTGATGTACCGCTCGGCGAGTCGCTTGTCGTTGGTGAACGGATAGAACGCGAGCGGGCGGTCGTGAGCGTTGACGTAAGCGATGACCTCGTCGGCCTCGCGATACGGTTTGACCGGCAGGAGCGGCCCGAAGATCTCCTCCTTCATGATCGTCATCTCGTCACTCACCCCAAGCACAATGTGCGGGGCGATCTTTCGGCGACGGGCATCGAGCTGCTGGTCCGGCGCCAGGTTGATGACGGTCGCCCCGCGCGCCTGCGCATCCGCGAGCGTCGCGACGAGCCGATCAAAGTCGGGCTGATCGATGATCGTGGTGTAGTCCGGGCCGTTCAGATCGGGATACCGCTCTGCGATGAGCCGCTTGGCATGCGCGACGAACGCGTCGGCGCTCCCTTCGGGCAAGAACAGGTAATCGACGTTGACGCACACCTGACCGGCGTTCATGCACTTGGCCCAGAGGATGCGTTCGGCGGCCGTCGCCAGCGGAAAGTCGGGCGCCACCACCGCCGGGGCCTTGCCGCCTAGCTCCAGCGTCACCGGACAAAGGTTCGCCGCCGCCGAGGCCATGACGGCGCGTCCGACGCCGCTGGAGCCGGTGAAAAGCAGGTGGTCGAACGGAAGTTTCGAGAACTCCGGGCCGCGCCCGAGGTCCTCGAAGAACGCGACCTTCCCGGTCGGCAAGTAGCGCGGGAAGACCTCGATCAGGAGGCGCGCGAGGTGTACGGATCGATCCGACATCTTCACCATGGCGTGGTTGCCGGCGGCAAGGATGTCGACGAGCGGACCGAACGCGAGCTGGATCGGGAAGTTCCAGGGAACCATCACGCCCACCACCCCGAGAGGCTGGGGGACGACGTGGTTGGTTGCGCCGGGGAAGATGAGTCGGTCGACCGATCGGCGTTGTGAACGCATCCACTTCGCGAGCTGCCCGGTCGCGTCGCGGATGCCCTGACGCACCGGGAAGAGCTCGAGCAGGCGTGTCTCGGTCGCCGGTCGCACGCCGAAGTCGGCGTCGATGGCCGCGATGATCGCCGCCTCGTTCTCCTGGAGGAACCGGTGCAGCGCCGCGAGGTGGCCTTTGCGCTGTTCCAGGTCAGGGTACGGATTGGCCCGGTGGGCGGCGCGTTGCAGTTCGAGGCACTGGGCAAGGGTCAGGGCGGACGATTCCATGGCTTCGATCTCCTCGTTCTCTGGCCTTGCACCGAACGTGCGTGAGCGATGATCCCCCGCCGCAACCATGGCTCGGCCTCTCGGCCGATGAGCCCGGCCCCGTCAGCATGAACGGCGTCGGCGCAGGCACGAGGCGAGCCGCGACGCCGAGGGCGCGAATGCGCGGACTTGCAATTAGATGCGTCATGGGGATAACGGCAGGGATAGGAAATCCGAATGCACGGGGAAGGCGGCTTGCAGCAGGAACATAGCATCGAAGGAATGTACTCTGCAAGGGCGCAGTGCGAGCCGAGCAGTGCGCGCTAACCGAGGTCTTCTGTGTTCCTCTTACCTGGACGTGGGCACCGGGCAATCAAACCTTCCCTGGCAGGCGTCCGCCGGGCTTGCCTTGATCATAACTCCGGCCGCCCGGGCGGCGGTTGGCGCCCCGCTGTAGGTCGGCCTTCAGGCCGACCGGGGGCGCCGCGGTCGGCCTGAAGGCCGACCTGCAAACCCGCGGCCGGAATGATGATCAAGGCCCGCCGGGCTTGCCTACCGGTTCAACTGGGGCGAGGTCTCGCTCCTCTACCTTGAGCGCCGACTCGTCCGCACCTATCCTGATCAAACCCCTACTCCGGCAGCAGTCTTGGCAGGTCGCTTTATTGCCTTTCTTTTGACACTATCTCCGCCGAGGCCGGTCGCCAAGTCCGCAGGCGGGCCTCCCGGCTCCGCTTCGATCACTCCCCCAGACGGACCGCACCACGCGGCCGAGGTGTCAGTCATGAGTTTGTTGCAGCAAGTCGTTGAGGGTCTACACGTCGCGAAGATCGAGGGTTTGGCCAAGACCTTCACCCGCCTGGGGCGGATCGGTTTTTGGCTCCAGGTGGTGCTGGGCTCAGTCCCCCTGGTCGTTATGTTCTATGTCTTTGTGTTTTCAGGCAGCATCTCAGGCCCGCGCAGCGGCCTGCCGATCGTCGGGCTGCTGAGCCTGGCAAATATGCTGGTGCTCCTGTTTACGATCGTCTGGTTCTATCGTTACCCCGGTCTGGGCCGGCGGATTGCCGATCCGCAAACGCGTCCGACCGAGTCGGCGGTGCTCGCGACCCTGTGGACCGGCCTGGTCGCGAGCAGCCTGGGCATCCTGTTCTCCATGGTGGTGATGCTGCTGGAAGTGGGACAACTCCTGTTTTACTTCCTCGCCGCTCCCCAGGCGGGGATCGCGACCATCCAGACGGCGGGCGGCGGGGCCTCCAGTTGGGTGTCCGCGGTCGATCTGGTGAGCCTGTTGGCCTTGGTGCAGATGCTGGCCGCCGAGGTGATCGCCCTGGTGCTGGGCCTCTGGCTGATGTTCCGTACCACCCAGGTCGCCGGCCAATTCCCCGCGACCGCTCAGACATGACCCGGGGAGGTCAACCAACTACCTTCCGTGTACGATCTTGGACACCCCGGCGCATGAAAGGGCCGCCGTAGGGGCGGGTTTGAAACCCGCCCCTACGTGGTTGCATCGCGGCGGGACCTTGATACCGTTTTCACCCAATCCCAGTACAGGAGCCTGCGCCGCCATGAATGTCCTAGCCACCTTCTCTGGGCCCGCCCGCGGCCTGATCATCGCCGGGGCCGTCGCCCTCGTCGTGACCTTGATGAAGACCGCGGCGCCGCTGCTGACGCCGCTCCTGCTCGCCATCTTCATCGCGATCGTCGCCACCCCGGCGCTGGCCTGGATGCGCCGCAAAGGCGTGCCGAAATGGGGCGCCCTGTTCGTGATTGCGTTTGTGCTGCTCGATGTCGGCAGCCTGCTCGCGCTGGTGACGACCGGGTCGCTCGAGGGCTTCAAGGACAGCCTGCCGGGCTATCAGGAACGCTTCACGGCACTGACCCAGCAATTCGGCGGCATGATGGCGGGGACCGGGGTCGACAACCCGGCCGCGGCAGCGACGGACCTGCTGGACCCGGCCAAGCTCAGGGCCCTGGTGCCGCGATTGTTGTCCAGCGCCAGCGGCGTTTTTGCGACCGGGCTCCTGGTGTTGCTCACCGTCATCTTCATCCTGCTCGAAGTGCCGACCATGATGCCCAAGCTGAAGGCGGCCTTTCATATCACGCCGGACGGTGAAGAACGCCTCCAGCGGATGTTGGACAACATCAATCGCTACATGCAGATCAAGGCCCTGACCAGCCTCGCCACCGCCGTCTGTGTCTGGCTCCTGCTGTGGTTTTTCGGGATCGACTTCGCCATCCTGTGGGCGGTGATGGCCTTCTTTCTGAACTTCCTGCCGGTGGTCGGCAACATCCTGATGATGATCCCGCCGGTCCTGCTGGCACTGGTGCAGGTCGATCTGGGCACGGCATTGATGGTCGCGGCCGGATATCTTGTGATCAACACCGCGATCGGCAATGTCATCGAGCCGCGGATCATGGGTAAGGGGCTCGGCATCTCGACGCTGGCGGTCTTCATCGCCCTGCTGGTCTGGGGCTGGCTGTTCGGCACCGTCGGCATGTTCCTGGCCGTGCCGCTGACCACGGCCCTGATCATCGCGCTCGATGCGAGCCCGCATACCCGTCCGCTCGCCATCCTGATGGGGCCGGCGATTGCCGAGGAGCCGGCGGAAGCCTTGCCGGCGGAGCCGGACGCTCGCCGCTCGGATGACTGAGGGACCTCGTGCGTCGGGCCCTGATCCTGGGCCCGGCCACCTCGCGATCTGTGGGGCCGCCAGTCCGCACAGCGGACCCTACAGATCGCGGCCTTACGGGCCTTGATCATCGTTCCGGCCGCTGGCAGTCCGCCCGCAGCCGGAGGTCGAGACTTTAGCCGGTGGCGGTTCCCGATATATCCAACAAAATCAGTTGCACCTGCAGGCCGGACCGGCTAAAGCCTCGACCTCCGGTGGCCGAAACGATGATCGAGGCGGCCTTACGTGAGCGTCCGCGCGACGAAGCGATCAGGGGCCGTCGCGGTTCCGGCCCGCCATCCACGCCCTGGTTCTCGGGTCGGAGAGGGCTCCGTAGCGGTCCGGCGTCATCCTGACCACCTGGAAGGCTTGATTGAGTTTGCAATTGAAATGCAGCGGAAAATCGATCGCATGACGGTGTATTCCGCCGAACTTTAACTATCGGGAAAGGCTTTTGCAACCCGCTTGGCAAGGGGATCGAGTGGCCCAACCTAGTGCCGACACGCAGGAATCGTCGAACCATTTCGGGCGGTCGGTAACGCAGGGGCTATCCCGCACGTCGATTACGACAACGACAACGATCGGCAATGGCCTCACGACTTCTGCGGTGTTGTACCAGGCGGCTCAGTGTTCGCTGAGGCCATCGTTGCGCCAACCGTCAATCCGATAAGATTGATAAGGAGAAACCGATGCAATTCGCCACCCTGCTCGCCGGGCTCGATCGTCCGGCCCTGGCCTGGGCCGTCGATGGCTTGGGCCTCGCGCTGCTGATCGCCTACCACCTGTATCTGCGGCGCCTCTTTCTCCGGGAGCCGGAGCGGACCTATCGCGGCCGCTCCAACCGGCTGCGCCGGGCCTGGGTCGCGACGGTGCGCGCCGGCAACCTGGACCTCCTGGCGGTCCAGACCCTGCGCAATTGGGTGATGTCCGCGACCCTCTTTGCCGGGACCGCCGTTGTGATCGCGCTCGGTGTCGTCGCGGTGGCCTTCGACCGGATCGACCTGGGCGGCCTGTCCCAGTCATTGAGCCTGGCGCCGGGCGCTCCGGACCTGGTGCGCTTCAAGCTGGTGGTGCTCGCGGCCATCTTCGCGACTGCCTTCCTGCATTTCGCCCTCGCGCTGCGCTATTACAACCACACCGGCTTTCTGATCAACCTGGCACCGGAACACTTTACCGGCTCCGCCGTCGATGAGATTACCGATACGCTCAATCGCGCCGGCGGCCACTTCCACCGCGGGACCCGCGGCTTTCTGTTGGCGATCCCGTTCGTGCTCTGGCTGATCGAACCGGACTGGTTCCTGGCCGGTGTCGTCGTCTGCCTGGTGCTGTTGTATCGCTTCGACTTGCGGGTCGACGGTGAGCCCGCGCGGGCGGCGGCGGCCCCCGGTGCCTTCGACCTCGGCGACCCCTTCGCCCTGCAGGCCGACGCGGTCCTGCACGCCCTGCACACCACGGCGGACGGTTTGACCGCCGCCGAGGCGGCCAAGCGGCTCGCGGCCGTCGGTCCGAATCGGCTCCCGAGCCCGCCGAAGGACGGCCCGATCAAGCGCTTCCTGAAGCACTTCAACGATATCCTGATCTACATCCTGATCGCTGCCGCCGCCGCGACCGCGCTCAAAGGTTACTGGATCGACACCTGGGTGATCCTGGCGGTGGTGGTCATCAACGCCATCATCGGGTTCATCCAGGAGGGTCGGGCCGAGGACGCCCTGGAGGGCATCCGCAAGATGCTCTCGCTGCACGCCCACAGCCGCCGCGGCGGGCACTGGGTGGAGGTCGAGTCGGCCGACCTGGTCCCCGGCGACATCGTGCGCCTGCGCGCCGGTGACCGGGTGCCGGCGGACCTGCGCCTGCTCGAGGCGGTCAATCTGCGCATCGAGGAATCCGCCCTCACCGGCGAGTCGGTGCCGAGCACCAAGGGCAGCGAGCCGGTGGACGACGCGGCCGGGATCGGCGATCGGCACGGGATGGCCTACTCGGGCACGCTGGTGGCGGCCGGACAGGGCACCGGGGTGGTGACCGCCACCGGACCCCACACCGAATTGGGCCGGATCAACCGGATGATCTCGGAAGTGGAGACGCTGGACACCCCGCTGACGCGGCAGATGACCGCCTTCGGCCGGGTGCTCTCCGTGATCATCCTGGGGATGGCCGTGGCGATGGTCCTGATCGGCTGGTTCCTGCACAGCTTCGGGGTCGAGGAACTGATGATGGCGACCATCGGCTTCGCCGTGGCGGCCATCCCGGAGGGCCTGCCCGCGATCATGACCATCACCCTGGCGCTCGGCGTCCAGGAGATGGTGCGGCGCAACGCCATCACCCGCAAACTCCCGGCGGTCGAGACCCTGGGGTCGGTCACCGTGGTGTGCTCGGACAAGACCGGCACCCTGACCCGCAACGAGATGACGGCCCGCCATGTCGTCACCCCGGTGGACCAGTATGACGCCGCTGGGATCGGCTATGCCCCTGAGGGTCATCTGTCGCTCCACGGGCAGCCGATCGCGGTCGCGGCCCACCCGGACCTGCAGGCACTGATCGAGGTCATGGCGGTCTGCAACGACGCCGAGATCGCCGAGGAGGACGGTCACTGGCGGGTCATCGGCGAGCCGACCGAGGGGGCCCTGCGCACCCTCGCCCACAAGGCCGCCTTCGCCGCCGCGGATTACGCGCGCCTGGCCGTCGTGCCCTTCGACTCCGATCTGAAGTTCATGGCCACGCTGAACCGCCTGCCCGGGGGCGGCCGGCGCATCCTGATGAAGGGCGCGCCCGACCGGCTGCTCGATCGCTGCGCCGGTAGCCGCGCTGCCGACGGGTCCGTGGCGCCGCTGGACCGCGCCTTTTGGGAGGACTGGATCGACCGACTCAGCGCCCAGGGGCTGCGCGTGCTGGCCGCCGCGAGCCGCGAGGTCGAGGCGGACCAGGACGATCTGGACGTCGCCGATGTGGAGCAGGGGATGGTGCTGCTGGGTCTGGTCGGTATCATCGACCCGCCGCGACCCGAGGCGATCACGGCCATCGCCGCCTGCCGCCAGGCGGGCATCGCGGTCAAGATGATCACCGGCGACCACGCCGGCACCGCCAGCGCCATCGGCCGCGAGATGGGCATCACCACGGACGACCGCGCCGTCACCGGGGCCGAACTGGAGGCCGCCAGCGACGCGCAACTGCAGACCATCGTCGCCGAGTACGCCATCTTCGCCCGCACCAGCCCCGAGCATAAGCTGCGGCTGGTCCAGGCCCTGCAGGCCAATGGCGAGGTGGTGGCGATGACCGGCGACGGGGTCAACGACGCCCCCGCGCTGAAGCGCGCCGACGTCGGCGTCGCCATGGGCATCAAGGGAACGGAAGCGACCAAGGAGGCGGCCGAGATCGTGCTGGCGGACGACAACTTCGCCTCGATCGAACGCGCCATCGAGGAAGGCCGCACCATCTACGACAATCTGCAGAAGTCGATCCTGTTCCTGCTGCCGACCAACGGCGCCCAGGCCCTGGTCATCCTGGCCGCGATCCTGTTCGGCTTCACCCTGCCGCTGGCCCCGGTGCAGATCCTCTGGGTCAATATGGTGACCGCGGTGACCCTGTCCCTGGCCTTGGCCTTCGAGCCCGCCGAACCGGGGGTCATGAGCCGACCGCCGCGACGCCCGGGCGCGCCCATCCTGGGCTGGTATTTCATCTGGCGCATCGCGCTCGTCTCAGTGCTGATCGGCGTCGCCACCACCGCCGTCTTTCTCTTCGAGGAGGGGCGCGGCTATTCGGTGGCCGCGGCCCAGACGATGGCCGTCAATACGCTTGCATTCGGGCAGTTGTTCTTCCTGTTCAACAGCCGGTTCCTGCACGCCTCCAGCCTGCGGGTCAGTCTGTGGTTCACCAACCGCGTGGTGTGGCTGGCCGTCGGCGTACTGGTCCTGTTGCAACTCCTGTTCGTCTATGCCCCGTTCCTGAATCGCTGGTTCCACACCGCGCCCCTGGCCCCGCGCGACTGGCTGCTGCCGGTCGGCATCGGCGTCGCCATCTTCCTGGTGGTCGAGTTGGAGAAGGCCGTGGTGCGGTGGGTGGCGACCCCGGGAGGGACACGGCGCAGTGCCTGAGAACTGGCGCTGCGGGGCCCGTTGTGGCCTTGGTCGTAGTTCCGGCCGTAGGGTGGACAAGCGATAGCGCAGTCCACCGAATACCGCGCAACCGCTGGTGGACTGCGCTGCGCTTGTCCACCCTACGATGCCAGACCTGACCCGGCGACCACAGATCCGTTGCAGGAGCGATCCGCACGGTTCAGAATCCCTGCAACGAGCGAATGCCTCCGCACGAGACCCCCATGTACTCGACCAACGTCCGCGACCTCAAGATGGAGGTACCGATGCAAGTTTCAGTCACCGAGGCCAAGAGGCAACTACCGGACTTGGTGCGACGCGCCGAGGCTGGCGATGAGGTCATTCTGACCCGCAACGGTCATGCAACCGTTCGTCTGGTCCCCATCAAGACAGCGCCGGACAAGAAAACCCGGCGGACGCTGTTAGAGGCATTACGGGCGTCCGCGTCCCCCACGGCCGGGCCGAGCGCTGCGCGCAGCCAGGATTTTCTCTACGGTGACGATGGCCTGCCAGTATGATCGCGGTCGATACCTCGGCCCTGATGGCGATCCTCTTGGACGAGCCGGAAGCGGATGCCTGTATCGCCGCACTTGAGACCGCGGACGAGATCCTGATTTCCGCCGGCACGGTGTCCGAGGCACTGATCGTCTCGGCACGGCGTCACGTCGGCGAAGCAATGACCAGCCTGATCGATGGCCTTGGCCTTGAAGTGGTGCCTGTGACAGCAACCTCGGCCCGGCGCATCGCGCAGGCTTATGAGCGGTGGGGAAAAGGCATGAATCCCGCGGCCCTCAATTTTGGGGACTGCTTCGCCTATGAGGTAGCCAAGGAACATGGCTGCCCTCTGCTATTTGTCGGCAACGACTTCGCGGGAACCGACATCGAAGGCGTGCTTTGAGTTTCGTATATCCATGAATGCATATAAAACCTACGTCGAGGTCGGGGCCTCCGGTCGCGTCGTTCTGGAGCACCTGCCCTTTCCAAAGGGTGCCCTGGTTGAAGTCCTGGTGGTCGATCAACGCGCGCAACCTGGAGATGCAGAAGACTGGCGCGCCCTGTTCAAAGAGATCCAGGCATTACCACAATCACAAGCAATGACAGATGCGGAGATCGCCAAAGAGATCAATGATTACCGGAGTGGCGGGTGAGGGTTGTGATCGACACCGGCGTTCTGGTGTCTGCCGCAATCCGGGATCGGCTGCCTGAGAGCGTCATTCTATGGTGCGTCGCGCAACCGGATCTCGAATGGCTGGTCACTCCCGAGATCATTGACGAGTACATCGATGTCGTCAATCGGCCCAAGTTCAAGTTGTCGTCAGCCGTCATCGCCCGTTGGTTGGATTTGTTGAGCAGGCGCACCCGGATGATCCAGCCGACCGTTGAGATCCACTTTCCGCGAGACCGCAAGGACGCACGATTCCTGATCTGCGCGGAGTCCGGACGTGCCGACGCCCTGATCACCGGCGACGGCGATTTCAGCGAGGCGCGGCCCTTGATCGGCGCGCCGATCATGAACGTGCGCGAGTTTGCCGAACGGTTCGCCCCGGAACTTATCGCTGCTTAGCCAATGAATCCTGATTCCGGCGGCTGCCCCCAGTCCCGGGGAAAGTTTACTCAATTACGCCTACCGCAGAGTATGGAATAAGTAAAAGGTCCCCGGAATTTTACTCGCTATTGTCAGGTATCACGCAGCCCGATTTCCGCTTTTTACGCGAAGGTCGCTACCGGAACCGGGCGAGTAACTGCTAACGCCTTACGATGCGCCTTCACCCGCTCGATCTCATGCATGGTAGCTGCGGTAAAATATGACTCCCCGCAACTGCCGCAAGAGATTGATGGAATGCCTTCAATAACAAGTAACTTGTCACCTTTTCCAAAACTCCGCGTCACAAGGCGGTGATGGAGGTTTGAACTTCCGCAGTAAGCGCAATTCTCAGATGACGTAGACGGTGATGAAGATGAGTTCGCCACTGAAGCCGATCTTGACGACAGCTTCTGCTTCATAGTCTGCGATGCTTCTTCCGTTGACGACGTGCTTCGTTTCATCTGTTTCTCCGTCATGTTGTCGTTCGACAATCCGGCCAGTGAGGACGATGCTTTCCAGGTCAAGGATTGTCAGGTCATCGTCTTCGAGTTCATCTGCTGCGTGATGCGAGACGACGTAGTTCTTTGAGCGAATCAGCTCGCGAAAGATGCCGATCGTGGTCACAAGTTGCGTTTAGCGCCTCCTGGTCATGGCCGCTAATGTTCAAGCTGACCGAGAGACGACGGCCGGATGAACGATTTTTTTTTCTCAGTTGGTTGGGCTTAAGTCAGTGACATTCGAGCCTGGCCCCTTATCTTTGTCTGTCAGGCCCGAAACGTTCGGGATCGGATTTCAAACCCCGTCCCGTTTGAATCGAGGCCAGACGTTGCATCGGGCTGCCGGCGTTGTGAATTAGGATAAGCGGGGATTGAGGAAGCGAGAAACCGTGGTTTGTCCCCGCATACCATGCGGGAACTCACGTATTTCGCTTTCAAAGCTCATCTACTGCCCATGCTGATTCACCCAGCTATCCACAGCAAAAACATCGACCTCGGTTCGGCGAACTCGTCGGCTTCCTGGTCGATGTGAGGCCAAACCGACAGCGGGCTTATATATGTCCAGTCCCCGGCCCAGTTTGAAGAGGACGCCGTGGTCACAAACAACATAGCGGTCGTGGACGGTGTGATCGATCTCGATAGATAGATTCATACCGAAGCTGCCGAATAGATCCTTGCCGATCTCCTCGGCGATAGCGACGTTCGCGCCGTTGCCCTCTGTCCAAGATTCGGACGTGAAGACGAGAATCTCTTTGGGCTTAGCGACCTCGGAGACAGCTAGCAGGAATTCCTTGAGGTTGCGCACCTGATGGGGTAGCGCGAGGTAAGGGTCAATAAGAGCGATGCGCGTGCATCCAGCGAGCAAGGCCGTCGGGAACAGGCGATTAAATGGCCAGCCTGTATCGCCTTCCCGCAGGATGAACCGCTCGACAATCGTCGTGGCACCACTTTGTATCTCTTCGATCCACTCGCGTCCAGATGCGTCGCTTGTCCAGACCGGCCCAGAAGGCCCCACACTAACGACCGTAACGGGCGACGGTAGCTGTGCGGCCGATTCAGAGTCTTCCGCGGAATCAAGGAATGGAGAGCAGGAGTTCTTAACGCCTCGTATCGCTACGGATAACGCCTCGCAGTCGCGTGCGAAAGCCTCCCGCTCCCCACCGATCCGAGCCATAGCGGCAGCCTTAATATCTTGCTCAGCGCTAGCCAGCATAGCTTGAACTTCGGCTAGGGCTTTGCGCGGGACGCCGTCGGCTTCGGCGGCGAGGAACTGTCCAAAATCCCCGCTGCGTTCATTGAGATGGGTCGTCAAGGCGTCCCTAAGTAGCCGTTTGACCTCAGCATAGAAAAGACGAACCTCCTGGGACTGATTGACAGTTGTTCCCCGGCCAATAATGTCGGAAACTTTCTCGCGGGCCGTGGAAATCTTGTCGGAGACCTCGTCGGAGACGAAGTCGTCTAAAAAGGAGACGATACGTTGCTCCTCGGCGGCGATGAGTTCATTGGCGGCGGCAAGGGATTTCTCAAGTGAACCTGCTAACGTTTTCGGCAGATCAAACGCCAGAGTCCCTCCCAATTCGAGTTTTCCGGCCAGTTCCGTGCTCGATTCCGAGAGCGCTGTGACGTGTTTCTCGAAGTGCTCCACGAAGAACGCGAAGTGCGCTGTCATGTCCGAAAGCATTTGCTGGACTCGCGGGAAAATCCGATTTGCTACGCGCCCCTGGAGATCGTGCATATATCCCCACGTGCCCGATCGGCGGGTTCTCCAGTGTTTGCCTACATCGTTCGTTTCAAAATCGGCCAGTTCTCGCTCTGCGAGAAGCCCTATCGTCTCGATGATGAGACCGTTCCTCCGACCTGCGTCTGCAAGATTGTCGTGTAAGAATCCGACGTCCGATTCTGTTGATGACTGAAATATTTCTCGCTCCGACTCAAAGTTGCGGCGAAAAGCCGCAAGCCTTTGCTCGGCTACCTCGCTGTCTTTGATGTCACGTAGGGCCGTGAGGCGGTTTGCGATAACCCCAAGAAGATCGTCCAGTGCTGATTTCGCCCCGAAGGCAATGTTGTGCGCAACCAAGGCCAGCCGCGACTCAGTCGAAAGCAGTTGGAGCAACTGCGACTTTACACCTTCGATGCCGCCAGGATCATCGTGATGTATATGGTGGGGGACATCTTTGCCCTCCTGCCAGTCGCGATGCTTTCGTGCCGAGGTGAAAACGAGGCCGACAACGCCGAGTTGTTCGCGATAACGGCGTATCGCAGGGGAGTCATCACTTCCCAGTTCGTTGAGTGTCGCATCGATTTCTGCGCGAATGCGCCGCTCTTCACGCCGGATTCGGTGTGAGAGGGGTTCGGCATCCTCGTCATTGTCGTCTGCGGCGGCTAGGTGCTGCTCGTAGGTCTTATCGACCTGAGTGATCACGAAAATGAGCTGTTTGACGGTACCCCGGCGCAGCAACGTCAGTATGAAATCTTTCTCTGATTGTCCATAAGAGGCACCAGACTGAGTGAGGAACAGGACTGCATCGACGTCCTCGACAGCTTTCTCGGTCAGTGTGACTCTGAAACGCTGGGTGTCGTCCAGGCCCGGGGTGTCTACAAGTAGAACACCTTCGTCTAGGAGTAGCGATGGAGAGGTTATCTCAATGCTCGTTACCAAACAGTGATGTGGACGCGTTCCGGAGGTAAACTCTTTCAATCGGTTGCGGAAAGCGTTCTCGAACTTCCTATCCCCTGGCTTGTCTAGTGCAATTTCGATCGTGTGGCCGCCGGGTCTTATGTAGGTCTTTTCGAGCGCAGGCAAGTCGAACGTTTCTACGATTTCCCCTTCCGAATTCTTGCGCGCTTTACCATCGAAACTTTCCCACATCTTTATACGATGGGCATCGATATGCTTGGGGTCCTCGCGGTACAGTTGGCGCAGTCGGTTCCACACTTCTTCCCCGACGAAACGAATTGCGGCCTTGACCTCTTGTCCATGACGGAAAGTTGTCACGGCAGCCGTCTCGGGGTCCGTGTTTTCGCCAGCTAACCGCGCAGAAAGTAATTCATTGACGAACGCTGATTTTCCGGCTTTGAATCGGCCGACCACTGCCACTTTGTAGCAATCCGGGACCACCTGGCTTTTCAGGATCGCGTGCAACGCTTCGGCAGTCTTTTCGCAGTCGCTCCCGATGCCCCATATCGGTTCGCGTCTGTCGAGGACCTTGGCGAGCAAGGTCTCGCGGAGGGTTTCCACGCTCGCGCGCAGGGAGTGGATTTCGACTCGTATTTGTTTAGGCGACTTCACTTGATTACCCTCTTTCCTATTTACTAAAACTGTTGCAGTTGGTGTCAGATTATCGCGAAGGCTTGATCTGCTTGCAGCAACAAGGAGCAGTACGCGCCCTGATACAGGAAGTTCCTCGACCTGTTGAGTCAAGACAATGGAGCCGAACCGCCGAGGACATCTCGTAGACTCTGGCACTCCAGTACGCGATCGGCCCAAGCCTCAAGCTCGGCCTCGCCGGCTTGACCCAGGCGCTCCTCAGCCCATGACGGCAGGGGGCCGAAGCGGCGAGTGAGTTGCCGGCGCAGCACCTTAGTCTCGCCCTCCTGCAGGCCTTCCCGCAAGCCCTCATCCTTCCACTCCTGGGGAAATAGGGGACGTACCACGAAACCCCGTCGTTAGCTGCCAGCACCCCATGCCCCACTTCCTCAATCTGATCGGCCAAAGACATCCTTCAAGCTCCGGCACTCCAACACCCGATCAACCCACTCCTCAAGCTCGGTCTCGCTGGCTTGACCCAGGCGCTCCTCAGCCCATGACGGCAGCGGGCCGAGCCGGCGAGTAAGTTGCCGACGCAGCAACTTAGCCTCGCCCTCCTGCCGGCCTTCCCGCCTGCCTTCCCGCAAACCCTCATCCTTCCACTCCTGGGTCCACGTCTTGACGCGTTCGGCCAGCATGTGGTGAAGCTCCTGTAGCTCGCTGAAATTGGGTATCTCGACGCCGGGCACGCGCGCCGGTAGTAACACGCGCTTGAGCCAGACCACGAAGGCACGGCGCAGGCTCGCATTCTCCGCCCCGGCCAGCCATTCGACCAGGCAGTCGATGACCCGCTGGATGTTCTCCGGCGCTTGGGCATTCTCCAGGCGGAACAAGGCGACGACGACGTTGGGCAGACGCGCGAGGTCGGCCTCGGGGTAGCGGCGTTCTTCCAGGAGAAGATAGCGCAGTTGGGGCTGCCAGTGGCGCAGTTGCGGCGGCAGGCTCGGGTCGATCAGGTCCGCCTTGGCGGTCCAGGGCTCGGCGCCGTTTTGGAGCACGATCGGGAGCACCAGCGGGAGTGGGTCATCCGGTCGGAAACCCATCTTGCGATGCGAAAACAGCAGCTTATAGGAAGGGTCGTGCTTCGCCATAGGGACTTGTCCCACGGGGTCCAATGTTACAAGGATACCCATTTCGTGCGCCTGATGCAGTACCTGGCGCTGGCCACGGTTTCCGGCGGAAAACCGGGCAAAGACTCTGATTTATCAGCACGAAATCAGGGACTCCGCGGTCTGTTCACGGTTTCGCGCGCGATGACTTGTCATTCGGCGATGCGCTCGACCTCCCCAATGACTTCGAGCAAGAGCGACGGCTTGATGTGGAGTGTCGACCGCTCGGGTATGGCGCGGAGCAGATCCAGCACCTCCTGCCCGCTGCGCTGGCCGCGGCGAATCGCGCGCAAGAGGATGCCTAGGGTTCCGTGAACGGGCAGTTGGAACTCGCGTGCGGCAAGGCGGGCTGACGTGTCGTCGGTCAGGAGTAAGTCGGCGCCATGTTCTTCGGCAATCTGAAGCGCCTGGGTTTCACCGGCATGCAGGGGCATCAGGCGCGAGAGCGCGGCCAGGGCGGGGCGAAGCGGATGCTGTGGCCTAACACGGGCGAACGACGGTTTCGGCAACTCGAAAATGTCCGGCCGGTGCCGCTGCGCCTCGGCCCACACCACCTCGGGCACCAGCACCGACGGGAAGTCACAGAGCAGGCGGAGCGAGTCCAGTTCGTCCAGGTGAATCAAGGGCCCGGCATCGCAAACGACAACGCGAGCGAGGCGGCTATCCGTCGCCACGCAGACCCCACTCCAGATCCTCACGAACGAAGGTTTCGCTCAACTCCGCGCTGTGCGAACTCAAGTAGCGACGCAGTGCGTCGGTGAGGATCTCGTCGAGGTCGCTCGCCCAGCCGTCGCGGATCAGGATCGCCGCCTGCTGTGCCAAGCGATCGGGGATATCGGCCTGAATGGATGTCGTCATGGC
>Ga0247839_1001850_pt1 | contig 33500 bp, 32 predicted proteins | sample LaCruzMarch2015__6_FD_192405 | JGI IMG/M metagenome (GOLD analysis project Ga0247839, IMG submission 192405) | Freshwater microbial communities from meromictic Lake La Cruz, Castile-La Mancha, Spain - LaCruzMarch2015_16m | ecosystem: Environmental > Aquatic > Freshwater > Lake | place: Spain... | reverse complement strand
GGTTTATGTTTTTCATGGCTTGCTTTTTTCTACAGCAAATATAGAAAATCCAATGACATAAGCATGGTTATGTTATTAACAATCAGTTGTATATATTAACAATTGGTTTTTAGAGGTGCCCTTAAATACTGGAATAATGCAGCCAAACCCTTAAGGGATATGATCACGGCCAACGGAGTCACACCGGCCATAACCCTTGTAAGGCCGACCGATGCTCCCAATGCCTGCCAGTAGAGAAACGAGTGCAGGGAAAGATAAAAAAGAAAAGGAAACAACGACAATAAGCATAGGATCACTGAACTATTCCTAAGCGTGCGATCCCTTGAAAATATTTCTTTTAATACCTGCAGCGTACCTATTATAAACAATATGGCAAGCGGAAGTCCTATAATTTCATCATAATATTTTACAAAATGGAACAGTTCGCCATGTATGTTATACAACCCATGGTGAACCTGATAGGGGAATTGAGTAAAAACCCAAAAAAAGTCCTTGTAATGATACCAGCCAACCAGGCTAAAAAAAAGGGTGCCCATTGCCAGCAATGGGATTGGTTTATATTTCTTTACATACAGCAGGGCCAGGAAATAGAAGAATAAAATGAAAAACCCTTCACTTCGGGCAAACGGGAGGAATGATATTACAATTGCTGAAGCATAATAATGGCCGCTTAAGAACAAATAGCAGGAGAAAACCAGTACAAAGCTGAAAAGAATTTCTGTAAGCGCAGTGGGCATCATGATAAAATACATCGGAGTAAAACAGACAAAGATGATCACTGGCAGGGCTGGATGGATATTCAGGAGCTTTGCAATCCTATAACAATAATAGGCAGTTGCCATGCCAAGCAACACATTGAGCATTTGAACCCATTTGAATCCTAGTTGGGCGAATGGTGCACTCAAGGCGGTATATAGCGGTCTGGCCCAGGGATAAATGAAAAATTCGGGCATTTGAAAAGCCCATTTTGAGTACAGAAAATGAGTTATGTTTTCTGTAGAACCATAATAACCAGCAGAGAAAAAGTAGTATAGAACGACAAGGATAAAAATGATGCAAAGAACACTCCAGTGGGCATATTTGGCAAAATAATTTTTCATGGCGATTGTGTATTTGTTATGTTCCATGGGTGGATAACATGCAAAAGTAATACTAAATCCTGAAGCACGGGGTGTTTTCTAAAATGCTACAGTGGAAACTCTGTAAGGGGCAGAAAAAAAGTAAGATGGATCTATTGAATTGCACTTTGATTCATCACAGGCGCTCCGGCGCTGACAAGGTAGATCCGGTTGGTGTTTAAACAGATACACCGGTAACGGGTTCTCACCTTCTCCTTTTTTTGGAAAATTCTTCTGCCGTGGAGGGTGAAAACGGCATCAAACGGGAGTTCTTCGAGCCGCATGGTGGTGTCGGGGGGATCGTAATTTTTCAACGCTTTCGACAGGTGATGATCGGCCGAGGAGGAGGCCCTTGGGTTTTCAAGGTATTGGATCAGCACGGGAAGGATATCGGAAGGAAACACCCCGCTGTTCAAATAGGGCTGCATCAAACGGCGAAAGGCTGCTTTCCACTCTTTTCCGTGGGGAAGAGGCCTGGATTTGCGGCGCAGACTGAACCTCTGCAGCATCCGGCTGTGCTCGAGTGTAACATGGTGGTGCGCCAGTTCATGCACCAGGGTGATCAGAAAGGCATAGCGATTCAGGGTCCCGTTGATGGTGATGCGTGCGGGATTGTTCTTGTGAGGCGCCCGGAAATCGCCGGTTTTTGAAGTGCGGTGGTTTACCACCTTCAGGTTGATCGGATTTTCCTGTATTTGTGAAACCATAAACTCCACTGCAGCTTCCGGAAGACGCGTACCGAGAACCGACCTGATTTTTTCCCCGAATGGGGCGTGAGCAGGTTTGACGATGGGTGGTTTTGACTGGAAGAGGGAGAGTTGCACCTAAATAAGCTCAAACTATGCTACTTCATATTCTAATTTCATCGGTTGAGGCATTTTTTTCGAAGCGTTAAGTACCTCGATCCCAATGATATTTCCAGAGTCGTTATAGTCAATGATGATTCCAGGCTTGTCTTCATCACTCTCACCTATTTTTTCATCAGAAAACTGGATGTAGAGAACATCAACCGCTTTATCATATTTTACTTTCATAATACTTTTCAATTTTTGAAGTTCTATAAACCGTTATAACAAGAGGAGGAATTTTATCAATATTTACAAATACCCTGATTAAGAATCTTTGCTCCTGCGAATCTTTAATAATACTTTGAAAAACTATCAGATTATCCTGTTCAACTGTTTGGTCAGGCACTGAAAGAATGCCTTCAACGGTTTCACGGGAAATATCTCTTATTCCCATTTGGTTTAATGCATGTTGTGACAATTGATAAATCATCTGCTTGACAAGTTTCCATTACAAAGGTAAATAATTAGGCGAAGACATATTTCGTGCAATTGAGATTAGATCATTTAAACTTCGGGCAATCACACCCCCTGGGTTGAGATGTACGATGAGAGGGATATCGCGTTGAACTGCACGACCCGGCAAGCAACAGCAGGACGACAGGAACAACCAGTAAAATCAACCTTAATCGTAAAAGTCTCATGTTTCCCATTCCCCTCTATAAATTTACAAATATTTGTGTCACGCGTCACGCGTCACGTGTCACGTTTTCTTCGTCACGTGTCACGCGTCACGTGTCACGTTTTATTCCATCATCAAACGCATATTCACCGAAATTTGGTATTTTAGCAAAAAGATTTTATGCTGAAGATATTTTCAACCACCGGAGAGTATGTGCTTTTGATGCGGAAGGTCTTCAGCCGTCCGCAGAAACGCAGGATCTTCTGGAACCAGCTGATGACCGAAATCAACAGCCTGGGGTTGGAATCGCTGGGAATCGTTGCCTTTATCTCCGCCTTCATGGGAGCGGTAGTGGCCATTCAAACAGCATACAACATCACCAGTCCCCTCATTCCCATGTCGATGGTTGGTTTTACCGTGCGCCAGAGCGTCATCCTCGAATTTTCTCCTACAGTGATCTCCCTGATCCTGGCCGGAAAGGTCGGATCAAGGATCGCCTCCGAGATTGGGACCATGCGGGTGACCGAGCAGATCGATGCGCTTGAAATCATGGGGGTGAATTCTGCCAACTTCCTTATTTTTCCAAAAATCGTTGCCTCCATGCTGATCAACCCGGTGCTGATCGTTTTCAGCATGTGGATGGGTATCCTGGGCGGCTGGCTGGCCATGGTTGCTACGGGGCTGGTCTCTACAAATGATTTTGTACAGGGAATCAGGATCGATTTTTTGGGATACACGATATTTTATGCGCTGACCAAGACGGTGTTTTTTGCCTTTCTCATCTCCTCCATCTCGGGATTTTTTGGCTATATCACCCAGGGAGGCGCCCTGGAAGTTGGCCAGGCCAGCACAAAAGCAGTCGTTTTCAGCAGCGTCATGATCATCCTTTTCAACCTGGTATTAACACAACTTCTGCTCACATGATCGAGGCCCGGAACATCAGCAAGACCTTTGGCGAACATCGTGTGCTGAAGGATGTTTCCTGCTCTTTCGAGAAGGGGAAAACAAATCTGATCATCGGGCAGAGCGGCTCGGGAAAAACGGTGCTGATGAAGTGCCTCGTCGGGTTGTTCGAAGTCGATAGCGGCATCGTTGCCTACGACGACCGCAATTTCACCACCATGAACTTTGAGCAGCGAAAAACCCTCCGGCAGGAGATTGGCATGCTGTTCCAGGGCGGCGCCCTCTTTGATTACCTGGATGTTGAAGGGAATATCATGTTTCCGCTGAATATGTTTACCCGACAATCGCATGAAGAAAAACTCGAACGGGTCAACTTCGTGCTGAAGCGCGTCAACCTTGAAAATGTCAACAAACTGATGCCCTCCGAACTCAGCGGGGGCATGCGCAAACGGGTGGCCATTGCCCGGGCCATTTCAATGAAGCCACAATACCTGTTCTGCGATGAGCCCAATTCAGGACTTGATCCGCAAACCTCAGGAGTGATCGACCGCCTCATCCAGGAAATTACCATGGAGTACAACATCACGACCATCGTCAATACCCATGACATGAATTCGGTTCTTGGCATCGGCGACAGCGTGGCCTTTATTTTCCAGGGCGAACTGTGGTGGAAGGGAGATAAAGAGACCATCCTGCATACACAAAACCCTGAATTGAATGAATTTGTCTTCGGAACAGAATTGACCTCCAGGTTAAAACGATAATTCCACCGCCATGAATTTTATTGATTATATCATACTCATCCTTGCCGTGGCCTTCATAATCGATGGCTACCGCAATGGGATCATCATCAGCCTGGCCAGTATTGCGGCGCTGATCCTGGGAATTTATATCGCCGTCCATTTTTCGAATTACCTCGATACTACGCTCATCGAACATGTGAATCCATCGAAAAAATGGCTGCCCATCCTCTCTTTTTGCATCACCTTTTTGTTGGTTGTGATTGCGATCATCCTGGTGGCCAAACTCATGGAAAAGCTGGTTGATGTGGTGGGCATGGGGTTCTTCAACCATCTTGGCGGCGCTGCACTCGGACTGGTAAAGGGAATCATCCTGGTAAGCATCCTGCTGTTTATTGCCACCAGTTTGGATCCCAAGGGAAAATGGCTCACCCATGAAGATAAAAAGGAATCCTATTTTTATAAATCCGTTTCAGAGGTTTTTCCCAAACTGATGAAGACCTTTGGCGGGGAGATCAAATTCCCGAACTGGAACTGAATACCAAAAAATGCAATCAACTGCACTGCCCCGGCTGCTGATCGATGTATATAAAACCAGGAATTTAAATTCGGGAATCGGGCGGTTTTCGGTCAATTTTGCGGAGACCATCTCAAAAAACAGCAACACGGGCTACCTCATTGATTTTTTATGTCCACGAAATTTTCCTGCCGGGGATTGGGGGCATGTCCATTTACAGAAGGTCAATTTCCAGAAACGGTATTTACCATGGTTTAACAAAACCTACGATATATGGCATTCGCTATATCAGTTTCCATCGCATATTCCAAACCGATGCTCAAAATGGATCCTGACCATACACGACCTGAATTTCATGATGGAGAAAGATAAATGGAGATCAACCCGCTACCTCAGCAAACTCCAGGATAACGTGAACAAGGCTGCTGCCATATCGGTAATCTCTGATTACACCCGGGCGCAGGTTCTGGAACATCTCGATGTAAAAGATAAACCACTGTACCGGATTTATAACGGGATCAGCGTGAACACATTCCCCGACGCCGGGCAACCCCCCTTTCTGACCAACGACAAATTCTTCTTCACCATTGGAATAATCACGGCCAAAAAAAATTTTCATGTACTTGTGCCCCTGTTACAAAAATTTCCCGGCTATGACCTTGTTATTGCCGGGGAGAATGATTCGGCCTACGCGAAAGGGATCCTTGCATTGGTCGATGAATTAAAACTGACCGGGCGGGTACATTTTCCCGGAAAAATTTCGGAAAAGAACAAATATTGGTTGTATTCCCATTGCCGCGCTTTTTTGTTTCCATCGCTGGCCGAGGGATTCGGGATGCCGGTGATTGAAGCCATGCTGTTAGGAAAGCCGGTTTTCACCAGCACCTTTGCTTCACTGCCCGAGATCGGAGATAAATATGCATTTTACTGGCAGAATTTTGATCCGGACCACATGGCAGAGGTGTTGAAAGAGGGATTGTCGGCCAGTGATCGGCAAAAGGAGGAATTTTCAACCGCAATGGTTGGTTATGCTCAGAAATTTAACTGGAGCACATGTATTGACAATTACCTTACAATGTACCGGCAGGTAACAGGGCTCAATGGTGTTACTCCATGATCGCCCTGATGCCCGGGAGTTGCTTGCCTTCGATGTATTCAAGCATGGCACCGCCGCCTGTTGACACATAGCTTACCTTGTCGGCCAGGCCGTATTTATTGATGGCTGCCACGGAATCGCCACCGCCCACGAGTGTAAAAGCGCCATTTTCAGTAGCTTTCACCAGCGCCAGGGCGATAAATTTCGTTCCCGCTTCATAGTTGTTCATTTCAAAAACACCCATGGGGCCATTCCACAGGATGGTTCCCGATTGTTCGATCACATGGTTGAATTTTACACAGGAAGAGGGTCCGATGTCGAGGCCCATCCAGGGTATCTGGATCTCATAGGCGCTGCTCGTCCGTTTATTGGCATCATTTGAAAAGGCATCGGCCAAAACTGCATCCGCAGGAATGTAAAGGTTGATGCCTTTTGTTTTGGCATTTTCCACAATATTTTTTGCCATTTCCACATAATCCTCCTCGACCATCGAGGCCCCGATTTCTCCGCCCAGGGCTTTGATGAAGGTAAACATCATGCCGCCGCCGATGATCAGGTTGTCGACCTTGTCCATCAGATGGTTGATGATCTCGATCTTGGTCGATACCTTGGCGCCGCCTAAAATGGCTGTAAAGGGTCGTTTGCCGTCCTTCAGACATTTGTCGATGTTGATGATCTCGTTGGCCATGACATAGCCGAACATTTTTGTATCAGGAAAAAATTCGGCGATTACGGCCGTTGAGGCGTGGGCACGGTGTGCCGTACCAAAGGCATCGTTCACGTACATGTCGCCTAACAGGGATAACTTCCTTGCAAATTCTTTATCGCCCTTTTCCTCCTCCTTGTAAAAACGGAGGTTTTCGAGCAGCAAAACATCACCGGGTTTCAGGGATGCGGAAAGGTCCAATGCAGACTGGCCGATACAATCGTCGGCAAATTTGACGGGCCGGTTCAGCTTTTTAGTCAGATAGGGGAGAAGGTGTTTAAGAGAATATTTTTCTTCCGGCCCTCCTTTGGGACGGCCCAGATGTGACATCAGGATCACCGATCCGCCATCGTTCAGGATCCGGGTGATGGTAGGAATGGTGGCATCAATGCGGGTGGTGTCGGTGATTTGATACTGACCATCCAGGGGAACATTGAAATCGACACGGATAAGCGCTTTTTTATTCTGAAAACTGAAATTATCAATCGTTCGCATAACATTGTTTATTTATAGAATGTGCGCAAAAATAAAAATTTTGCACACGTCAACGCAGATATTTTTAATTTTACCTTGATTTTAAGACTAAAAAAATGGAGGATCTCAGGCTTACCCTCATACAAACAAACCTTTTCTGGGAGGATCGGGATAAGAATCTCAATCACTTCGACCATTTGCTCGACCGCATCGATGAACAAACCGATTTAATTCTTCTTCCTGAAACCTTCAATACAGGCTTCTCTATCAATCCTTCGGCATGTGCTGAGCCTATGGAGGGGCCATCCATGCAGTTTCTCCGGAACAAATCACACGATAAAAAGGCGGTGATCATGGCCACCTTGCTTATCAGCGAAGGAGGTGAAACCTTTAACCGGCTGATATGCATCCATCCGGACGGACATTACGAAACCTACGATAAAAGACACCTTTTCCGATTGAGCGAAGAGTATCAGATTTTTAAAGCCGGACACAGTCAGCTCATATTCGAAGTGCAGGGTTGGAAAATTTCACCGATTATCTGTTATGACCTGCGTTTCCCGGTATGGAGCAAGAACACCTGGCGCGATGGGAAATATGGGTATGACCTGCTGGTATGCCTGGCCAACTGGCCTGCATCGCGTGCCCATGTGTGGAAGACCTTGCTGGTGGCCAGGGCCATGGAAAACCAGGCTTACGTAGCGGGGGTAAACCGCATCGGAAATGACGGACATGGTACACCGCATTCGGGAGATACAAGGGTCATCGATGCCAAGGGAAATGTGCTGTTCGCGGCCACCGAAGGCAGAGAAGAGATGATGACCCTCACCCTTTCGGCACAGGATCTGACCATTTTTCGTGAATCGTTTACTGTTGGAATGGACTGGGACCACTTTTCAATCAACCCCAATAATTAGCCCATGCTTAGACTATCGGTGGTCATCATTACACATAACGAAGAGCATAATGTGCTTCGTTGTCTTGAATCGGTGAAACCGGTGGCAGATGAAATCGTCGTGGTCGATTCCATGTCGGCCGACCGCACAGCAAGTTTATGCAGGGAGTTTGGTTGCAAAGTTTTTCTGCGCGAATTTGATGGGTACGGAACACAAAAGCAATTTGCCGTAGACCAGGCCTCCCACGATTGGATTTTATCGGTTGATGCCGATGAAATTCTTTCCGAAGAGTTACAAAATGAGATAAACCTTCTTTTCAGGCACAATCCGCATCCCGGAGTTCAGATTCCGCAATCAGCCTACAACATCCCGTTCAGCCTTTATTTTATGGGACGGATTCTCAGGCATGGCAGCGTTGGGAAGGAGGTTCACCTGCGGCTATTCAACAGGACCCTGGGCAGATTTACCAGGGTTCCGGTGCACGAAGGAATAGACGTGACAGGTTCAACCGGCACCCTGAAGGGGCGCATTATCCACTACTCCTACCGGGATATCAGCCATCACCTGGAAAAGATCAACACCTATACTTCGCAGGCTGCAGAAGGGTACCATGACAGGGGACGCACCTTCTCCAAATTCATGGTTGCGCTGAAATTTCCCACCGGTTTTATTTCGAATTATTTTTTCAGACTTGGCTTTCTTGATGGTTACCCGGGATTTATGTGGTCATTCCTGGCAGCCGTCTATCCCACCTTAAAAGTCGCCAAGACCATTGAATTGACAAAGAAATCATGACGATCCTGTTTAGTTTCCTCATCCCTCCGAAAAAGGGGCTCCCGGTACTCATGTATCACAAAATCCTTCAGGAACACCCTGATGGACTTACGGTGTCTGCAGACCAGCTTGATCATCAGCTGATGTACCTGAAGGAAAAGGGTTATCAGACCATTGGATTAAAAACCCTGAAAAACCTGTTGAAAGATGGGGGGCCGCTGCCAAAAAAGACGATCATCCTGACATTTGATGATGCGTATACAAATTTTCGGGATTATGCTCTCCCCTTGCTGAAAAAGTATAATTTCACGGCCACCGTGTTTGTTCCTGCGGCTTTTATTGGAAAAACGAATATCTGGGACAGGGGCAATGATGCCATCATGACAGCTGAAGATTTGAAACGGCTTGTACTGCAGGATGGGATAGAGATTGGATTACACTCATTTTTGCACAGGAGTTATGGCGACCTTGCCATTTCCGACATGGAGGAGGATCTGAACAACTGCAGGCAGACACTTGAGTTTTACGGAATCCCCTACGTGAAGGCGCTGGCTTATCCCTACGGTGGCTATCCGAAGAGGGATCCTGAACTGAAGGCACAAATGATTTCACTTTTTCAAAAGACCGGGCTCGATTTCGCCCTGCGTATCGGCAACCGCATCAATCCCTGGCCGATTCGCCTGCCGTATGAAATCAACCGCATCGATATCAAAGGAACCGACAGTTTTTTTACTTTCAGAACGAAGTTGACAAAAGGCCGTGCCAAACTATTTGCCTAATCCCCTTGCGATGCCCAAGACCTGGAAAGAGATTCAACGTTACTGGTACATTTTCGCCCTCATCGTGACCGTGGGGTCTCTTCCTTTTTCAAAATTCGGAATCAGCTTTGGACAATTTATGCTTGCCGGTGGCTGGATTGTAGAGCGATTCAATGCAAGGAAGCTGCTGACTTACTTGGCCGGACGATCATTCTGGCAGGTTATCCTCCTGATATTCCCCTATTCAGTGTACCTGCTGTTTGAAGGCATCATAACCGGATTCAGGCAATTTTTCAGAAACAGGCCGGCGCTGCTGTTCAGCTCAATCATTCTGTTGCACCTGCTGGGCCTGTTTTTCACCACCGACTTTGATTATGCGCTCAAGGATATACGGACAAAATTGCCCTTTCTGCTGTTTCCCTTGTTCCTTTCGACATCTGAAGCTTTTGACAGGAAGGCGTTTTACAGGTTTATGCTATTCTTTGTCCTTGTCGTCCTCGTGCGATCGGGTTATAATGGCTGGATGATCCTGACCCAAAATTTTGTCGACATCCGCGATGTGTCGCACAATATTTCACACATCATCTTCAGCCTGTTGCTATCACTGAGTATTTTCACACTTGTATACCTGTCATTGAATAAAAATTATTTCAGGCCATGGATGCGGGTATTGGGATTTCTTGTGACGCTATGGTTTTTCGGATATCTTCTTATTTCACAGTCATTCACAGGCTATGCAATCACCCTGATCACGGCTTTGATTCTAACCCCGGTCTTGATTTTCAAAACCCGCAACCGGTTACTGAAAGCAGGGTTGATTTTGTGCATTCTTCTTGTGACAGGGCTCATTTTCCTGACGCTCAAATCCATCATCCACGATTATTATCATGTGAACCCGGTGGATTTTACAAAACTTGAAAAGGTTTCGTCGCGCGGAAATCCATATATCCATAGTATCAAAGAGCCTCAGACCGAAAATGGAAATTACCTGTGGATATATATTCAGTGGGATGAAATGCGCAGTGCCTGGAATAAACGCAGCAAGATTCCCTTCGACAGCCTGAACATGAAAAAGGGGCCTGTTGCGCATACGGTCATCCGGTTCCTGACCTCCAAGGGTTGGCGTAAAGATGCGGATGCCATCGAAAAGCTGACTGACCAGGAGCTCCTTGCCATTGAAAAGGGGGTCGCAAACCAAGAGTTTCTGAAGGAATTAAGCATCCGGGGCCGGATTTATGAATTCCTGTGGGGGTTCGACAATTACATGGAAACAGGGAATCCGACCGGTTCAACGCTGATGCAACGACTTGAATTCTGGAAAGCCTCCATCGGAATCATCCGTGGAAACTGGCTTACGGGAGTCGGGACCGGAGATATGAATCTTATCTTCAAGTCACAATACGAAAAGATGCATTCGAAGCTTTCGCCTGACCAGCGTTGGCGTTCACACAACCAGTTTTTATCCGTTTTTATCGGATTCGGGATCATCGGATTGCTTTGGTTTTTGGTGGCTGTTTTTTATCCGCCATTCATGTTGCGCAGACAGGACGATTTTTTTATGTTTGTTTTCCTGATCATTGCTGTTTTGTCCATGCTCACCGAAGATACCATCGAATCACAAACCGGGGTGACATTTTTTGTCCTTTTCTATTCCTTTTTCCTTTTCGCCCGGAGGGAGAAAGATCCCATCTTTTCCAAACAAATCGTACATGGCTGAGACGAAGGCACTCCATCCGGATGCATGGATGATGATCGTAAATCCCAATGCCGGGATTAAAAAAGGGACCAAGGACTGGCCCGCAATCCTTCAGCTTCTCCGCAATGAAGGGGTCGATTTTGAATACAGGACCACTGCCCATAGGGGTCATGCCATTGAGATAACATCAGAAGTAATTTCCGCGGGATACCGAAATATTTGCGTGGTGGGAGGAGACGGCACCTTGAACGAGGTGCTGAATGGAATCATGAATCAGCAGGTCATCGCATTTTCCGATGTCACGCTGGGCATGATCCCGGTTGGAACGGGCAATGACTGGTGCCGCATGTTCAATGTCCCGTTTGATTACCTGAAGGCCATACACGTCCTAAAGCAGAAGAAAACCTTTTTGCAGGATGCCGGCAAAGTGACCTATTCTCACCAGGAAAAAAGGGTGGTTCGGTATTTTATGAATGTTGCCGGGATGGGCTATGACGCCCTCGTTGCCAAGAAAACAAACTTACTGAAAGAGAGGGGAATAGGCGGGCCGCTGATCTACCTCTATTTTGTCTTTGCAAGCCTGTTTCAGTATAAATTTATAGAAGCGGTCATTGAAGTGGATGGTGCCATGGCCTATAAGGGTGAAATTTTTTCAATGAACGTCGGGATATGCAAATTCAATGGCGGCGGGATGAAGCAGGTCCCCTTTGCTGTACCTGACGATGGATTGCTTGATGTAACCCTGATCAAAAGGACATCCAAATGGATGGTGGTAAGGTATGCCCGGAAACTGTTTGACGGAACGCTGGTTGACCTTCCCTTCATCGCAACCTTCAAGGGAGAAAACATCCGTATCCGCTCGACCGGAAAGGTTTTTCTTGAAACCGACGGGGAATCGCTCGGGCACACACCCTTTACCTTTGAAATATTGGCGCGATGTGTTAACGTGGTGGTCGGAAATTAAATTAACCCATCCCGTTAACCAACCCCGCTGTCAGGGGCCACTACACTGTCAGGGAGTCGGATTAACCCAGTCCCCATTTTCCTTGATGAGATTGATCAGCGCCTCCACCGCCAGGGATTCGTCAAGGTTCTTTTCAACCAGTTGCTGTTTTTTGTACAAATTGATTTTTCCTTTGCCTGCGCCCACGTAACCATAGTGTGCGTCGGCCATTTCGCCTGGTCCGTTGACAACACAGCCCATCACGGCAATTTTCAGTCCGGACAAGTGCGATGTTTTAGCCTGAATATTTTCCAGCGCCGACTGGATATTAAATTGGGTCCGGCCGCATGAGGGGCAGGCAATAAACTCTGTTTTGGTAATCCGGGCCCCTGCTGCCTGCAGGATATTGTAAGCCACCGGAATTTCAAATTCAGGATCTTCGGTGAGGGAAACCCTGATGGTATCGCCGATGCCATCGGCCAGCAAACTGCCGATCCCGATGGCTGACTTAATCCGTCCATCTTCTCCGGCGCCAGCTTCTGTGACCCCGAGGTGGAGCGGGTAATTCATACCAGCCTCCCTCATCTTCTCAACCAGCAAACGGTTAGCGGCGATCATCACCTTGGTGCTGCTGGCTTTCATAGATAAGACCAGATTTTGAAACGATAGACTTTCGCAGACCAGTGCAAACTCCAGTGCTGACTGAACCATGCCCAACGGGGTGTCTCCATATTCGTTCATGATGCGATCGGAGAGCGACCCATGATTCACACCGATCCGGATGGCCGTGCCGTGATCTTTACAGATTTTTAAAAGCGGGGAGAGGCGCGTGGAAATCAGTTCCAGCACATCACCCTCCGTGACGCGTGACGCATCAATCGTGACGCGTGACGCGTGACGCGTGACATTGCTTTTTTGACCTGGCATGTAATTCCCAGGATTAATCCTGATTTTTTCGACAATTCCTGCGGCGATTTCAGCGATTTTAGGATTAAAATGGACATCCGCGATCAGGGGGGTATTGTATCCGCGGAGGTGTAGTGCTTTTTTAATTTCCCGCAGATTTTCAGCCTCTTTAATTCCCGGAGTGGCAATGCGGACATATTCACAGCCGGCTTCGATCATCCGGATGGCCTGTTCAACCGTCGCTTTGGTGTCGAGGCTGTTCGTGCTTGTCATCGACTGAACACGCACGGGATTGTCCCCTCCCATGGGCAGATGGCCCACTTCAACAACCCGGGTTGCAAACCGCTGATATAATTGCTTGCCTTTCATAATTTCGCTATTTCGCTATCTAAATCAGCCCCTTCACCCTTGGCTTTCCTGCCACAAAATCTTTCAGGTAGAAGGGCTCAAAATAGGCCAGGCTTTCAAATTTTTTTTCTCTGAACTTCTCTTCTGCCAGCCTTGTGATGAATCTGGCTGATGCCTGGAATCCATCCATAAACAAAGCATTGGGATGATCGCCCAAGACAGGCTTGCATTTTTCAGCACCTTCACCCCCGAAAGCAATCCTATGGTCAGTCAGGAGCTCCTGAAATGAAAAATCATTGATGATTTCAGCGCAAACCTCCCGAATCTCCCTGTTTTGCTGATCAAATACCGCACTGTAAACCTCCATTCTCCGCGCATCGATCATGGGACATAAAAAAATCCCGGATTGACCATTGGTCATTGGTAATTGGTCATTGGTCATTGGTAATTGGTCATCGGTCATTGGTAATTGGTCATCGGTCATTTGTAATTGGTCATTCATCCCCACGGCCATGGCCTGGAGTGTGTGAACGGCAATCAGGGGTTTATCGATGGCATAACAAAGACCTTTTGCTGCAGCCACCCCAATGCGCAGACCGGTATATGAGCCGGGGCCCATACTCACAGCAATGGCATCAAGATCAGTGATCTGAAATCCGGAAGATTTTATTAGGTCGTCGATAAACAGGGTGAGCATGGCAGAATGAACATTCCGTGCTGAAGATTCCTTTATTCCCAGGATCTTTTCATCGCGCGCCAATGCCACGGAACAGACCTCAGTGGCCGTTTCAATGCAAAGGATCAGTGCCATGCACTATTTCTCTTTTTCCTTGGTAAACAGATCTTTTTTATCAACTTTCGTCACCTTATCCCCGTCTTTCAGGAGTTTCGAAACGGCACTGTAGGGCGCCGTAATAATTTCATCTCCATCCTTTAACCCGCTAATGATCTGTATGTAGGTGTTATCCTGGATCCCTGTTTTCACATCCGCTTTTTTAGCTGTGCCATCACTCAGGATAAATACACATTCAAGAATTTTCTCACTTTTCTTTGTTGTACTTACCACTTCAATCTCACGGTCGCCATCCTCTTTTTTGGTCTTGGTTTTTTCATTGATCTTGTCGAGGCTGTCCTTGGCAATTCTCGTGGTAACAGCCTGGATGGGAAGCGTCATTGCGTGTACAACGATCTCGGTTTGAATTTCAACAGTACAGGACATGCCCGGGCGGAAAGGGGAGAAGTCGATTGGTTTTCCCTCCAGAAGATCTTTATAGGAATCTTTGATGATGTGGATCTTCACATTGAAATTGGTCACCTGGTCAACGCTGACGCCGGTGCTGTTTGCTGATGTGGCAATCTCAGTAACCACTCCTTTGAACTTCCTGTTCAGGTAAGCATCCACTTCGATCAGGGCCGTATCGTCCAAACTTACGCGTACAATGTCGTTTTCATTGACCTGCACCTGGGCTTCCATTTCATTGAGATTGGCAATGCGCATGATCTCTGTTCCGCTTGAGAACTGAGAGGCGCCGGTAACCCGTTCACCTTTGAGCACCCCCAGCTTTGACACTGTTCCGTCGTTGGGTGCGAAAATAGCGGTCCGGTTAAGATCCTCTTTGGATCTTTTCAGGGCTGCTTCTGAATTTTTAACCATGAATTCCGAGGCTTTGATGTCCTCTTCTCCGGCTGTCACCTGGGCCTGAGAAACCTGGAATGCTGATTTAGACTGATCATGCTCGGCTTTTGAAATCACATTCTGCTGGTAGAGTTTTTCCTGGCGTTCGAAGGTGAGCCTGGTGTTTTCAAACTGAGCTTTGACTTGTGCAAGCCGTGCTTTGGAATTTGCCAGGTTGGCTTTCTGGGTGTTTACAGAAGCTTCACTTTGATCAAACTGGGAAATGTAAATCTCAGGATCTATTTTGGCCAGAAGATCCCCTTTTTTGACCTGGTTTCCCTCTTTTACATACAATTCCACCACCTCTCCGGAAATATAGGGACTGATTTTGATATCCTTTTCAGGCTGAATCTTGCCATTGGATGAAACAGTCTGAATGATGGTCCTTTTTGTTACTTTTTCAGTAGCAACCTTTATTCCGTCGCTACCTTTGCCTTTCAAAATGGAGGCAATCACAATGATGGCTATTACTGCCACAATGGCAATAATGATCCATATTTTTTTCTTAGAAATCTTATTGGTCATGGAGAAAAGAGTTTTGAATTATTTACGATCGATCCTGATGGGGTTTCCCATGTAAAAGTCGAGAATGGTCGTTTTAAAGATAAAATCATATTTGGCTTGAAGAAGATCAGACTCAGCTTTGGTAAGATCTTTTTTGCTGGTGTTATAATCGAATGATGTCATTACCCCCACGTCAAATTTCTGCTGGGCATATTTAAAGGCCTCCGATTGAGCATTGACCTTTTCCTGGGAAGCATTGAATTTTTGAAGGGAAGATGTTGCATCGGCAAAGGATTGCTCAATCAGCTTCCTTAAATCCCGCGTGGTGATGCCCAGGTCGAGTTCAGCCTGGGATTTCAGAATTTTTGCCTGGTTGATGGCCGAACGGCCTTGCCATCCGTTGAAAATAGGGATATTCAGGTAAAAGCCAACCGACTGGTTGCTGTTATCCTTGAGTTGCTCCTCGAATGGTTTTACCTGATAGGATCTGGAGATTTCAGGCATCAGCACAAGGTCCTTCGATTGTTGGGTAATGCCGATGGGAGACCAAATAGTGTCAGCCGGGACGCTTTGATCTACCTGCATGGCAGCACCTGAATACCCCGTTCCCCATGAACCACTCAGCGAAAGTGTGGGCTGAATATACCCTCTGGCAATTGCAAGTCTTTTTTGCGCACTTTCAACACGAAGTTCAGCGCTCTTGATTTCAGGCCGGGTTTTCACGGCGTGATCAAAAATTATTTCTGCAGTGATCTTCTCTTTCGGGGCCTGCACAGGTTTCAGCTGTGGCTCCTCAATGACGAAATCGCGGGTCACCGGAAGATCAATCAACTGCTGGAGTGAAAGATTTGAAATATAAAGCCGGTTTTCAGCATCCACCACCGTCAGTTGTTCTGTGGCTTTTTGCGCCTGGATATTCAGAAGGTCTCCCTTGGCTGAAGAGCCGGCGTCGACCTTTTTCTGAATTCGTTCAACTTCGGCTGTCGTGACCCTGAGTTGCCCCCTGGCCACATCGAGCAGTTCATTGTTAAATAAAATATCGAGGTAAAATCCTGCCACAGCAAGGGAAATGCTGTTTTTGATCACATCCAGATCGTATCGGCTGGCCAGCAGATTGATTTTATTTTCCTTTAACGTGTTTAGTTTTTGCAGTCCGCCAAACAGGGTGACGTTACTGGCGATATAAAAGTTATTTGACCTGACGGTGTTCGTGGCAAATGTGTTGGTGTATTGGTCAATCGTTTGTCCGAAATTCCACACATTGGTACCGTTGGCATTGAGGTTTGGCAACATGCCCAAGCCACTCTGAAGCAACGCATCCTTATTCGACTGAACGGTAAGAAGCTGCTTGTTGATGTCCAGATTATTCTCAAGTGCGTAATTGATACAATCTTCCAGCGTCCAGATTTTTTGTGATAATCCGGGTTGGGAAAATCCCAATAAAATTACCATGATCAGGGCCAGAGGCCAAAACCGAAGTCGATACGCTTGCATTTGTAAGGGTTTTAATACGACATCAAAAGTAATAATTTAAATATTCATCAAGGCATTAAGACGAAGAAATTGTTGTTTGGTTACATATAACGATTTTCCGGATTCAATATTATTTTCTATTTTTGCAACTCATTATAGATGCGTTATTGGTTTCATGACAGCAAGCAGATCACTCGTACCCGCTTTTCGTTTCCTTGCCCTCAGTGTCCTAATGGGCTTTTTATTAATAAGCAGGATCTATGCCTCCGCCCAGGACCATACCCAGCTTAATGCGGCAAGCGACAGTGTTTCTACGCCGCAGGGTGAAGCTGAAAGCCATAAAGCAGAGGGAAAGTTCAACGCAGGCGAGATGATCCTGGAACATGTCGTCGACAACCATGAATGGCATGTGGCCGAAATCGGCAGCCTTCACCTGACCATTCCACTCCCGATCATCCTGCTGTACGATGGCAGGATCTACACCTTTTGTTCAAGCCGCTTTCACAATGAATCAGGCAGTTACCTTGGATTCAAGCTTGAAAAGGAGGGGCCCCACAAAGGAAAAATCATCAGGATTGGAAGCCAGGGTGAATCGGCGGAGTCCATTCCTGTTTATGACTTCTCCATCACCAAAATAGTACTTGCCATTTTCATCAGTACGTTTTTGCTGATCCTGATCTTTGTTTCTGTTGCCAACAGTTTCAAGCGAAACAGGAATAAAGCACCCAGCGGGCTGCAGTCACTTCTTGAGCCCCTGATTATTTTTATCCGGGATGACGTTGCAAAAAGTTCGATCGGAGAAAAAAAGTACGAAAAGTTTATGCCTTTTTTACTGACAGTATTCTTTTTTATTTTCTTTAATAACCTCTTCGGACTGATTCCCTTTTTTCCCGGAGGGGCCAACGTAACCGGGAATATTGCCGTTACACTGGTCATGGCTGTGTTTACCTTTGTTATTACCACGATCAGCGGGAATAAACATTACTGGATCGATATCATCAATACGCCCGGGGTTCCCTGGTGGCTGAAGTTCCCGGTGCCTCTGATGCCGGTGGTTGAGATTATCGGAATCATCACCAAGCCATTTGTACTGATGATTCGTCTCTTTGCAAACATTACCGCCGGGCACATCATCGTGCTTGGTTTCGTTAGCCTGATCTTTATTTTCGGGGCTATCAGCGCGGCACTCGGTGTCGGAGTTTCTGTTGTTTCTGTTGCATTCATGCTTTTTATGAATTTACTGGAATTGCTGGTTGCCTTCATTCAGGCCTATGTGTTCACCCTGTTATCGGCGCTTTATTTCGGACTTGCAACAACAGAACCGGAACACCATTGACGAATGACGAGTGACGAATGACGAGTGACGAATGACGAATGAATTTTTAGTAGTAACCTTTTAATACCTCTTATTATGCATTTATTAGCTATTTTACTGCAACTGGCTGGTGATTTCGCCGCCATTGCAAAGATGGGCGCAGGATTGGGCGCAGGAATCGCAGTAATCGGGGCAGGTATCGGTATCGGAAATATCGGTAAAAGCGCCCTTGAATCCATTGCACGTCAGCCTGAAGCGATTGGTGATATTCGTTCGAATATGATCATTGCCGCTGCACTCGTCGAAGGGGTGGCATTTTTTGCTATCGTCGTTTGTTTGTTGATCCTTTTTATTTAACAGCAGCGACAGGTTCTTTACGGTTTAACGGTTGGTTATGCCGTAAAGAACATTATCCATTCATCTACTACAAAAGAAATTGATATGGAATTAATCACTCCGGGGTTAGGCCTGGTTTTCTGGATGACACTGGCGTTTTTGCTCCTGGTGTATGTCCTTGGAAAATTTGCATGGAAACCCATCCTTCAGATGTTGAAGGAGCGTGAAACCTCTATCCATGAGGCCCTGAGTTCAGCCAGCAAGGCCAGGGAAGAGATGAAGCAATTGCAATTCAGCAATGAACAGCTGCTCCAGGAGGCAAAGAATGAGCGGGATGCCCTGATGAATGAAGCCCGTAAAGTCAGGGACAGGCTGATCGAAGAGGCACGCGTCAAGGCCACCGAAGAGGCATCGCGGATCGTTGAAGGAGCCAAGGCAAGCATTCAGAATGAGAAGATGGCTGCCATAACGGAACTGAAAAATCAGATTGCCGAAAGTTCCCTTAACCTTGCCAAGTTCATTTTGAAACGAGAACTCTCTGATCCGAAGAAACAGGAAGAATACGTTCAGGAATTATTAAAAGAGGTTAAATTCAATTAGCTGAAATGAACATTTCCCTGGTAGCGGAACGTTATGCCGCAGCACTGTTTGAGTTGGCCACCGAAAAGAACGCGGTGGAGGCGGTTTGTGCCGACAGCAAGCTGATTTCTCAGACATGCGAAAACAGCCGGGATCTAAGGTTGTTTTTGAAAAGTCCGATCATCAACTCGGGAAAAAAGCGGGCTGTTCTGAAGGATATTTTTGAGAAGGATATTCACCAGATCACGATGACCTACATGCTCATCATGGTTCGAAAAAAAAGGGAATCTCTTATACCGGAAATCGCGCTGCAGATCATTGAACTTTATTTGCAGTATAAGAATATCATGACAGTTCATTTCAAATCGCCGGTCCTGCCCGATCCGGATGTCAGGAAAAAGGTACTTGATCTGATGAAGAAGTATACCAAATCGGATATTGATCTGAAGGCAGAAATCGATGAATCGCTGATTGGCGGTTTTATACTCTCCTGGAAGGATAAGCAATATGACGCAAGCATCCGCAGGGAGATAGAGGAGATGCGCAATGCAATAGCAAAAGTAAATTTATATAAAAAAGGTTTTTAAGATATCTTATTATGGCAGAGATCAAACCCGCAGAAGTTACCGCGATTTTACGGAGGGAACTGGCCGGTTACCAAAGTGAAAAAGAACTTGAAGAGGTCGGCTCCGTATTGACGGTAGGTGATGGCATCGCCCGCATCTATGGTATGAACAATGTCGAAAGCGGTGAGCTGGTCGAATTCGAGAAAAACGGGCTGAAAGGCATTGTACTGAACCTGGAAGCTGACAACGTCGGAGTTGTTTTACTTGGCGATTACTTTGAAATCAAGGAGGGGGATATTGTAAAACGTACCCGACGTATTGCCTCCATTGAAGTGGGCGAAGGGTTACTTGGCCGGGTCATTGATACCCTGGGTGAGCCCATCGACGGGAAGGGAAAGATTGAAGGAGTGCGTTACGAGATGCCCCTGGAGCGTAAGGCTCCCGGTGTTATTTTCCGTCAGCCGGTAAACCAGCCTTTGCAAACCGGCATCAAGCCCATCGATGCCATGATCCCAATTGGCCGCGGTCAGCGGGAGCTGATCATTGGCGACCGCCAGACCGGGAAAACAGCCATTGCCATTGACACCATCATCAACCAAAAGGAATTTCACGCCCGTGGGGAAACGGTTTATTGCATTTATGTTGCAGTTGGCCAGAAGGGCTCAACGGTAGCCAATATTGTTAAAACCCTCGAAGAAAAAGGCGCCATGGCCTACACGGTTGTTGTATCCGCCACCGCCTCCGATCCTGCCGCCATGCAGTACTATGCTCCCTTTGCCGGAGCTGCCATCGGCGAATTTTTCAGGGATACGGGCCGTCCTGCGCTGGTCATTTATGATGACTTGTCGAAACAGGCCGTTGCCTATCGCGAAGTCTCCCTGCTGCTCCGCCGTCCCCCCGGACGCGAAGCCTACCCGGGTGACGTATTTTACCTCCACTCCCGGCTGCTCGAACGGGCTGCACGGGTGATTTCATCCGATGACATTGCCCGTCAGATGAATGACCTCCCGGCCAATCTGAAATCAATGGTCAAGGGCGGAGGTTCGCTTACCGCACTGCCGATCATCGAAACCCAGGCGGGTGACGTATCAGCCTATATTCCTACCAATGTGATCTCCATTACCGATGGCCAGATCTTCCTTGAAACAAGCTTGTTCAATGCCGGAATCCGGCCTGCAATTAATGTGGGTATTTCGGTATCCCGGGTGGGTGGAAATGCGCAGATCAAGTCGATGAAAAAAATCGCCGGAACACTTAAGCTCGACCAGGCTGAATACCGCGAGCTCGAAGCCTTTTCAAAGTTCGGCTCCGATCTCGACGCCGCCACCAAGGCGGTGCTTGATAAAGGCGCCCGCAACGTGGAGATACTGAAGCAACCGCAATATTCCCCGATGACGGTTGAAAAACAGATCGCCATCATTTTCTGCGGAACCCGCGGTTTGATCAAGAACGTCCCGGTTCGGAGTGTAGGTAATTTTGAGGTTGAATACCTGCATTTTATGGAGTTAAATCATCAGTTGGTATTGAATAACCTGAAGGCCGGCAAACTCCTGGATGAAGATCTGAAAACCATGGAAGAGGTTGCAAAAGAGTTGTCAAAAAAATACGAGGAAAAGAAATAAGACAGGTAAATGGCCGGACTGAAGGAAGTACGTATTCGGATTGCATCGGTTAAATCAACCCAGCAGATCACCAATGCCATGAAGATGGTGGCGGCCTCCAAGTTGCGTAAGGCGCAGACGGCCATTATCAAATTGCGCCCCTATGCAGCCAAATTGAGGGATATTCTGCAAAACCTCAGCACATCCATTGACAGTTCCGACGAAAACGTATATTCTCAGGAACGCAAAGCTGAAAAGGTGTTGCTGGTGGTGATTGCTTCAAACCGTGGTTTGTGCGGTGCCTTTAACTCCAACATCATCAAAATGGGGGTGAACCTCACTGCAACTACCTATCATCAGCAGTTCATCCAGAACAATGTCAGTTTTATCACCATCGGACGAAAAGCAACCGAGTTCTTCCGTAAGCGCAAATTCAATGTCATTGAATCGCATGATGATCTTTTTGATCAGCTTACCTTCGCCAATGCCTCTATTCTTGCCGAAAAACTGATGAAGGGATTCGCCGCCAAGGAATATGACCGGATTGAACTGATTTATAATCAGTTCAAAAATGCTGCCGTGCAACGGTTGATCGTGGAACAATACCTCCCCATTGCCCCGGCCCAGGCGGCAGACCAGGTACCTGCGACCAAAGTGGAGTCGGATTACATTTTCGAACCGGATAAGGAGACCATTGTGCGTGAACTGATTCCGAAAACATTGCGTATTCAGCTGTTCAAAGCGGTCCTTGATTCATTTGCCTCAGAACAGGGGGCCAGGATGACCGCCATGCAAAAGGCCACTGAAAACGCCAAAGATCTCCTGCGCGACCTCAACATCTCCTACAACAAAGCCCGTCAGAATGCCATCACCAATGCCATTCTTGAAATTGTTTCGGGGGCTGAAGCGCTGAAGGGATAAGTTCCCTTCAAACCGCTAATCCACAATTGCAATTCGCCTTACAACTATTCCCGCATCTGATTTCAGTCTCAGGAAGTAGTACCCTTTGGAGAAGTCAGACAGGTCGAATGTCATTTCAGCCGAACCATTGGTTAACTTGGCAGAAATGGTTTTTCCGCTGAGATCCATGAGGGAGATCTCGGCCTCCGTATTCAAAGTATTTCCAAATGACAGCTTGAATACGCCCCTGGAGGGATTTGGGTAGACAACCATGCTGTTGTCTTTATGTTCACCAACCGCTGTGGCTAAAGTAGCAGTAAATGAACCAACCATACCCATCCCTGCATGCGGGGTGCAAACGTAATTGTAATCGCCGGCCAGCAGAACGCGATATTCATAGGAATGGTTTGCTGTACTGATATTAGCATCCCAACTGGAAGCACCGCCCGGGATCACCCCTGATGTTGTGGTATGACTCCCGTTATCCCATACCCAGCGTACAGTATCGCCAACTGCTACATTCAGGGACGAAGGGGTAAAATAATAGTTTCCGGCATGTACGATGTGCTTAATGGCGTATGTGTCTGTATGATAACCTAGTGCCATTGCCAGAACATATATCAAGAAATAGGGTAGTTTTTTCATCATGTTTGATATTTAAATATTAAACGATTTAGACTAAATAAAAACAAAAATACAACATATTGAATCATAAGTCAAGAATTATTATCAGAAATATTCATTAACTTTGTATTTATTCAAATCAAATAACATATGATCACAAAGAACGTTGAAAAAGCGATAAACGAGCAGATCAAACGCGAAGAGCATTCTTCACGCATATACCTGTCAATGGCCTCATGGGCTGAACGGAATGGTTTTCCGGGTGCATCCAATTGGCTCTATGTACAAACGGAGGAGGAGCGCATCCATATGCTCAAACTGGTTCATTATCTCAACGACCGTGGCGGAGCGGCCGTCATTCCTGCGCTGGATGCGCCTGATGCAAAATTCAAATCGTTGCCCGATGTATTTCAGCAGGTACTGAAACATGAGGAGTACATCTCTGCCTCGATCAATGAACTCTATGCCACCTGCACCAAGGAGAAGGATTTCACAACGGCAAACTACCTGCAGTGGTACATTACCGAACAAATCGAAGAGGAGAGCACCGTGCGAAATATTCTCGACCAGATCAAACTGGCTGGCAGTGACAAAGGCGGTCAATTTATGATGGATAAGGAATTTGCAACCATGGCCATTGCCAAAAGAGCGGCCCTTGCCCTGAGCGGCGGCGCTACCGCAGTAGTTTAACCAGCTTATTATACCAGCTTCGCCCGTACTTACGGATCAATGCCCCTTCCAGGAACTGGTAAAGGGGTATTTTTTCATTATGGCCCTTTATCAAAGCATTTTTACAGATGGGCCATTTGTGATAGTTGAGCAGGTCATTTACCGGGGTTGATTTAATCCGGATGGGGTAGAGGTGACAGGAGATGGGCTTAGCAAATGGAATTAGCTTCTCCTGGAAGGCCTTTTCAATGGCGCAGCGGGCAATGCCGGCATCAAAATAGACAAAGGCACACTCCTTTCCGTGGATCAGCGGTGTGACGAATTTTCCCTCGGCATCATAGTCGAACACGCCCAGCATCTCCACTTCGTTAATGCCTTCCTGAACCATGAAGGGCTTGATAGCATCAATAAAATCTTCGAGAAGCGAAATCTCCGCCTCATCCAGAGGCGCTCCTGCATCACCCTCCACACAGCAGGCCCCTTTACATTTTGCCATGTCGCAGCAAAAAAAGAGCTCTTTTACTTCATCGGAAATCAGGGTGTTTTCTAAGTAAATCATGACTATTCAATTATAGAATGCAGATGGTGCCTGCTTTGCAGACATTTTTAGATTTTTGCGATCATTTGCCGTGATGGTTTATACCGTCGCCAGAATTTAAATCGTGTCAAGGATGTGAAATAAAAAAAATCCCGGATCCCGGGGATTCTCAGCAGATAATGGTAGATGCGATAGGAGAGCACCATGACAGCGAAGGTAAGGATCCATCCGGTAAGGGTGACGCCCAGCTTCGCCCATCCATTGCCGGTAGGGATGGTGACGAAATTACCCACCCCTTGCCAGAACCAGACCATGATTCCCATGTTGAGCAGGCACATGATGCCGATGATATAACCATGGGCTGTTTCGATGGCCCTTTTGGGACAGTTGTTCATGCAACGCATACAACTTTCGCAGCGGTACGACCAAAATGGACGGGAATCCACTGTCAGAATGGCCTTGACAGGACAGTTGTCGATGCAAATGTCACATTTGTCGCAGGCACTGGTGGCGTAAAACGATTTGGCCAAAACAAAACGGCCGACGAAAAAATATCCAATGCTGATCGGAGAGATAAGCAGGTCCTGGATGATATCGCGGAAGGCCGTGTAGACCTTTTTTCCATCGAGGATTTTTGATGCAAATCTTATGGTGATGCCTTTACAATGGCTATAAATTGATTCAACCACCTTTTCCTTCACTCCTGGATGAAAAGAGATCCAGTTTGAGGGCAGGTCGATGGAACGGAGCCCCACGATGCGATAGCCCTTCAGCAGCAGAACCAGCGCTGAGAGCCAAAGTGCAATCCCGCTCAGTCCGGGAACAAACCACTTGGACAGTTTCAACCCGGCACGGGTATTCATCAGGAAGACGCTGTTTCCCTTAGACCGGGGAAAACGAAAAATAAAATACATCATGGCCGGGGGATAGTTGAACCCGTGGGTGGGAGATACAAACCCCACCAGAGAATGTGGTGGCGGTGGCTGTATTTTTTTCCGGTCGGTTTTCGCAATATCGATCGTTTCAGCAGGAATGTTTCGTTTCAGTGCCGTATCTGCAAACCACTGAACCACAGTGCGGGCATTGCCTGTACCAGAAAAGAAATAGATTTGAAGAGATAGTTCCATGGTTGACGTTTTCGGCAGGTTATTTTCCTACAATGGCAACAATACGCAGCGGTGCCCCACTTCCCCCTTTGATCTTCATCGGAAGAGCTACGATATAAGCCCCTGTGGCCGGAACCTGCTCTAGGTTCGTCACATTTTCGTACATGGTAAGTCCCGCAGCACACAAAATCCGATGGGTCTGAAAATCCTTGGATTGTCCGTAATCAATGCTTGGTGTATCCAGGCCGATCGCTTTGATGTTGCGGTTTTCCACCAGCCATCTGGCTGCGCCCGGATCCAGTCCCGGGAAATGCAATTCTGCCACCCCCTCAATCCCTTTTTTCAGGGTCCCGGTATATTTCAGGTGATCCTCCCAGTATTTTCCAAAACCGGTGTTTAACAGGATGATTGCTCCGTGGGGGATTTTTCCATGCGCGCCTTCCCATTTTTCAAAATCTGCTACGGAAACCAGGTAGTCGCGGTTATCGGCAGCCTGCCTGGTCACATCCAGAACAACGCCCGGACCATGAAGTTGTTCAACTGGAACCTGGTGAATGAATTTCTGACCCTGTCCGAAATGAACCGGCGCATCGAAATGGGTTCCGCCATGCTCTTCAGCCGAAAATTTAAAGGATGAATAGAAGTAACCCTTTTCGGTTAGGCCATAAAAGACGGTATCATGCCTGTATGGCTCATCTGTGGGCCAGTATACCGTATTGGTATCGAAGTCGTGGGTAAGGTCGATCCATTTTGCGGAAGACAGTATCTCAGCCGGGTCATCAGCGCTGCAGGAGACAAAAAAAGCCAGCGACAGAAATATAAATAAATTCTTCATTTATTCTTGGAATGGTTGATCAAAGATAATGGTTTCAGGGAAATGAAAGAAAATAGATTATCTTTGAGTTAAAATGGGCGTATTATGATTTCATGTATCATCATTGATGATGAAAAGAAGGCCAGGGAGACCTTTGAAATGTCGGTTCAGCGGTATCTTTCGGATAAACTGAGTGTGGTAGCCATGGCTGACTCAGTGAAAGAGGGGGTGTATGCCATCCACAAAATGAGGCCCGATATGGTGTTCCTCGACATTGAAATGCCTATCGAAAATGGATTTAAACTGTTTGATTATTTTGAAACCGTCTCTTTCGAGGTTGTGTTTCTTACCGCTTTTAAAAATTATGCCATCAACGCCATTCGCTTCTCAGCCTTTGATTACTTGCTAAAACCACTCGATTACAATGAACTGACAGAGGTTATATCCAGATTTGAAAAGAAGAAAAAGGATGCAAGCAATCAGATCAGGGTAAACGCCTTGTTAAGCAATATCAATATCGGGGCAGACATCAGCTCCAAGATTGCCCTTCCTACCGCCTCAGGATACCAGATGGAAAAGATCAATCATATTATCTATTGTGAGGCAGAGGAAAATTACACTAAAATATATACTGTGAAGGGAGATTCCTTTCTCGTTTCACGCACGTTGAAAATAGTTGAAGAGATGCTTCCTCCTGAATATTTCTTTCGAATTCATAAGTCGTATCTTGTCAACATGAATTTTGTAAAAAACTACAACCGCACCGACGGGCACAAGATCCTTCTGGAGAATGGGGTGGAGCTGGAGATTGCCACCAGGAGGAATGAGGAGTTTGTCAAAGCGCTCACTAAAGCCAAGGACTGAGTCATGTATTTCCGCCACGGCGCTTATGTTTTCCCGAAGGTTTTTTTTCAGATCATTGGAATAATTGTCTTTGTAGTTATTTCAATGAGTTTATCCGGCCAGAATTATTATACCCGGAATTTTACCATTGAAGATGGTTTGCCATCGAATACCGTTCGCGCGGTATTCAAGGATTCACGCGGCATCATGTGGGTTGGTACCTCGGCAGGCCTCTGCAGGTTTGACGGACGGGAATTCACCGTATATAACTCCGCCAACGGCCTTGGTGCGGAAAATATTTTCGACATTACGGAAGACAACAAGGGGAATCTCTGGATTGGAGGAATGGGCTGCGGCATCTCCATGTTCGACGGGACAAAATTTACCAATTATGATGAGAAAAAGGGCCTGGTGTGCAATGATGTACGGCGGGTATGGTGGTCGAAGAAATTCAATATCCTGCTTGTCGGGACCAACTTGGGCTGCAGTGTTTTTACCGGGAAAGCGTTCTATTCCTTAACGGTAGCAGCAGTCGATAAAGAATATAAATCATTGGTTGTAATCGGATTTGAGGAAAAAACGGAGGTCATCAGAATTTTTAGTTACGGTTTCCGGACAGTTTATTGGTATAACCCGGTAACCCATAAGTTCACCAAAGATACGGGTGGGACCGTATTGAATATACAACCCAATTGTAATCCGATATCAGGAAAAAACGGGGATACGATCTGGAGTTGGGGAAGAACCGGCATCCTGGTATGGAATAAAAAATGTATTGCAAAGTTTGACAGTTTGGGTCAGGTGTTTCATATGGCCGCAGATGATAAAAAAAACATCTGGATTGCCGCCTGGACAGAATTTCCTATTCCTGCGATGCCGGGAGGTTTTTATATGTATGACGGCACAAAGGTAGTTTCTCTGGGTAAACAGACCGGAATCACCGAACCCGGGGTCTGGACCGTGCTTTATGATTCAATATTCCATGCCGTCTGGGTAGGAACCCTTCGCCAGGGGCTTTTCAGGATGCCCTTGCCATTTGTCGAATGCTATGGACCATCCTGGTTCGGGTTATCTTCGCTGAAAATAAATGCCATCCACGCAGGCCGGGGCAACAACCTCTGGATCGCCACCTCCAAGGATATCATCAGGAAAAACCCGGATAGTGGCTTATACATATACCCGCGCGACGTGCTCAGAAAGATTCAGCATCTTGCTTATTTAAAGTACTTTGACCTGAACTACATGCAATACAGGGATAAGGATGGCTCATTTGAGAAATATAAAAAACTGATTGCCGAAGGGAAATTTCCTTATCCAAATCCGTATCATCAAATTTTCCTTGAATGGGGAGAAGAGCGTATTTTACCTGCTGGTTCACTTTATGATCCAGCCTTGTATAACCAAGCCAGGCGGGATATAATAAAAGAAAGCAAAGACACGACAGTCTTCGGTTTTTTAGGTATCGGTGAAGATTCCCGTCACAATATCTATGTCAAAGGAAGGTTTTTACTCATCCGGTTTAATGATAGGACAAATTTTATGCGTCCGGAAGTAATCCCCATTGCCCAAAATAATTCACTTTATATAATGGCGTTCGATAAGACAGACACATTATTTTGCTCTTCTTACTGGTTTTGGGGAATATCCAGGTGTGCCATTTTTCCTGAAGTGAAATATCCTGATCCGTTTTTTTCTTTAGCTGGCAAGGATAATGCCACAGACCGCCCGGTGCGTATGTATTCCCGGGGTAATGAAATCTGGAGTGCAAGCAAGGTCGGGGGGCTTTTTCTTACTTTTGGGAGAAAAAATTACGCTTTCTGCAAGGCCGATTCGACCCTTCCCAGGAGTTTCAATGATCTTTGTTTCGATGGAGAGCACAATGTGATTGCCGGAGCGAACAACGGGGAGGTGTTTGTTTTTCGTTGGGATGGAGAAAAACTAAATCTACTTCACAGGTTAAACCGGAAAAACGGCATTGTTGGAAACAGCATTCGTTGGGTAAAAACCGACGGGCAATCGAATTTATTTATCGGGACTAACGAGGGATTGAATCTGGTTGATCTGAAAGAGTTATATGCAGGGGGGAAGGCCAGGGTGAGATTTTTTTCAAAGGAGTCAGGGTATGTTGATCCAACTGCTGAATTTTCGGAAGTTGATTCAACCGGTGACCTTTGGATTGCATCAAGTAAACAGCTTTTCAGGTTGAACCGGAAACTTCTTTTTGACTATACTTCACATGTTGCAAATCTTTTGCTTACGGGGATGGAAATCAATCAGGTTCCCTTGAACCAGGTGGATGGATTTACTGCTGATCCATGGTTCGGATCCCCGACAGAAAAACTGAAACTGACCCATGATCAGAACAATGTGATGTTTTATTTTGATGCCGTGAATTACCTGGATGCCAATCAGCAGCGGTTCAGGCACAGGCTTTTACCGGTAAACAAGCAATGGAGTGAGTATTCGTCCGACCGCAAGGCTTTTTTTCCAATGCTTCGTCCCGGTCATTACACATTTGAGATTGAATCGTACAGTACCATTGATAACAGTCAAATCAGCCATTTATCCTATCAGTTCGTCATCCGGCCGCCCTTTTATTTTACCTGGTGGTTTATTCTTTTATCGATGTTGCTGATCACAGCCATTGCAATATCAGCCTGGCGACTTAGGATAAATCAGATCAGGAATCAGGAAAAACTTAAGGCCAGTATCCAGTTAGAGCTTACCAATATGGAGATGAAGGCGCTGAAAGCCCAAATGAATCCCCATTTTATTTTCAATGCCCTTAACTCCATTCAGAGCTATATCCTGAGCAGCAATATCGACAAGGCTTTGTATTATCTTTCCATGTTTTCAAAACTGGTGAGGAAAACCCTGGAGAATGCCACCAAGGAGTTCGTTCCCCTGGTGGAAGAGCTGGAATTCCTTAATTTTTACATTGAATTGGAGAAGATGCGGTTTGAAGGACAATTTAATTGTGTAACAGAATTGGATCCTGATCTCCCGCTCGACACCACCATGATCCCACCCATGATCATTCAGCCTTTTGTGGAGAATGCGATCAAGCATGGACTCCTGAAACTCAAAGTGGTTGGGGTGCTTAGGGTACAGGTAAAAAAACTCAATGAGATCCAATACCAGATAGTCATTGAGGACAATGGCATTGGCCGGAGGAAAGCTGCGGAGTTAAAAAACAGCGAGGGGAAAGTGCATAATTCGAAGGGGCTTGACATCACCAACACCCGGATTCGCCTGTTGAATGCCAACGGGAATACGGGCAAATTCAGTATAACAACGATTGACCTGTTTGATGCTGAAGGCCATCCGGCCGGAACCCGGATTGAGGTTAATTTTCCGCTGGCTTAAAAAGGGTTACGCCAGTTGTGTCTGCTCTTCCATTGCAACACAGGGGGCCTGGTTACCAGCAGGTGCATATAAATTAATCCACCTCTCCTTCATCGCTTCCAATTGTTCATAGGAGGATGTGTTTTTCAGTACCTCGTATTGCAGGATTTTGGGTTTTACCGACTGCATGAAGTACCGCAACGGGATATTGGGCTCATTGGGTCTGAAATGAGCAAGCATGGCCTGATGGAGGTTGTCAGTCACCCCTACGAAACGGCAGTTTGCTGATGAGAAAATGGCATAAACGGCTGTAGATACCGGCAAATTCACCTTTTCAGAATTTAACAGGATTTGTATTGCTTCATTCATGGTTATTACGTTTTTTGATAATGTTCATCCCCATAATAAAACTATAACATAGCTATATAAGTCTGCAAATATATAACAATCTTAATGCACTCGGTTACGAATTTATTTAACGTGGGGTTTTTTACATGACCGTTCATGCGCGTTAAAGGAACGCTGGTGGGGGGATGATCCATGTTTATCTGCGCCGAATTTCGCTTCACTTTGTCACAAATCCAGATTTTTCAGGACTAACATAATAATTGAAGATTGGGGGCAGTCAATTTTAGCGATTATCGTGAATATGATAACGTTTATTTAGAATATGCAACGTTTAATAAATAGGGTGCTGTTGTATTATTAATAGGATTAATATTGATTATATTTGCTATAATCAGACCATCGCATTTAATAACCATCGCATTATGAATAAATTCATCATTGTTCTTGCATTTTCCCTGAATCTGGCCCTATCAGGCTGGTCCCAGGGAAATCCGGGTAACCAGGAGGTGTTTGTCCCTGATCCAAATGCTCCTGAATATAAGCAGGGGGAGATTTTGGTAAAGTTTCGGGATGAGGTTAATGTATCGGTGCTGAAGTCTGGCGGGGCAATGCAAACCGGTGTTTCTTCTGTTGATGTTCTCAATGCCAAATGGGGAATCACTGGGATGAACAGGGTGATCAGGAATGCCAGCAAACAGGCTTCGACGCAAACGATCTCGATGCCCGATGGCAAGCAGATCAAACTGGCACAGATGTTCAACATCTATAAGCTGACATTTCCTTCGGACAGGGACGCCAAACAGGTGGTTGAAGACTTTAAGGCCTTACCTGAGGTGGAGTATGCCGAGCTTAACAAGGCTTTCTTTATGACCGGGGCTATTCCCAACTCACAACCCTTCAATGATCCGGGAACTGGGAAGCAGGCCAGGACTCCGGCAGGGAATCCTCAGAGCCCATCTCTTGTTACCCCGAATGACCCGTTATACGGGCAACAGTGGCATATCCCCAATGTAAAGGCCGATTCACTGTGGAGTTACACCACGGGCGATACCTTACAGGTGGTAGGGATCCTTGATACGGGCGTTGACTGGCTCCACCCGGATTTGGTTAACAAGATATGGAGGAACACGGATGAGATTCCAAACAATGGAATTGATGATGATCTCAATGGGTTTGTGGATGATGTGCGTGGATGGGACTTTGTGAATGATGACAACAATCCGATGGATGATGCCGGCCACGGGACGCATTGTGCGGGTATTGCTGCGGCTGAAACCAACAACGGGATCGGGATCGCAGGGGTGAGCTGGGGTGCGAAGATCATGCCGGTGAAGATCCTTCAAAGTGGTGGAGGTAGTTATGCTGACCAAATTACCGAGGGTATCTGGTATGCTGCACAAAACGGATGCACTATTTTATCCAACAGTTGGGGCGGTTATGGAGAATCGGTTACAGTTCGGCTGGCTTTGGAGTATGCGTATACCAAAGGCCCGATTGTGGCTGCAGCCGGCAACAATGGATATAAGATTGACTGGCCGTTTCCGCCATGGCCTCCTACAGCTCATCTATTCCCAGCCTCATACAACTGGGTATTGGGTGTTGAGGCAACGATTCCCAATGGCTGGAATGCCTGGTTTTCAAATTACGATCCAACCGGCCCGGTTATTTCTGATAGCAGACCATATGACCAAATTTTTTGGAATGACAATGAATACAATTATGAGATGAGGGCCCCCGGCGTTAATATTCTGAGCACGGTTCCCAATGGTCAATATCGCTATTTCAACGGAACCTCTATGGCCTGTCCTATTGTAGCGGGAAGCGTTGCGCTGATGAAAAGTTACGATTCCACCCTTACGAATGAAGAAGTGTTTGCCAAGCTGATACAGCTCAATAAGATAAGTATGTTCCAGGCAGGAGTCATGAACATAAAGAGGAGCACGCTGAACGACCCACCCCCTGATCTTTATTATCAATCGTATACCATTGCAGATTCGCAAGGTGATAACGACGGTAAAGCTGATGCCGGTGAGACCATTAACATGTTTGTAAATGTAAAAAATGCGGGAGGTTTGGTGAACCCGGTATGGGCGAAGATAAGACTCAGAGAATTTGAAGATACAACCACAGTTCATTTTATTGTCGACTCCTGTTACATCGGAAGTTTAGGTACTTATGGCACTAAAACATCGCTAACACCTTTTACACTGTCAATAAATCCCAATCTGACAGATAACAGGTATGTCTCCATACAGGTAATGATTATTTACAATGTCAACAACGTTCCGGATACAGTATTCAAGAATACAGGCATCATTGTCGAACACGGACTGGAAATAAAAGGACTATACTCTTATCTGCATCTTCGGGCAAATAATTATTACATCGTTACCGAACCGGCTGCCATTGATACATTACTCATAGACCCCGGAGTCACCCTGCGTTTTAAAAGCAACATGTATCTTTTGGCAAATAAAAAAATCACTGCAATCGGCAAACCAGACAGTATGATTACTTTTCAAGGGGCTGACGGTATGATATGGCGCGGAATATCGCTTGGGCCTAATTGTGACGATATATTTTCTTATTGTATTTTTCAAGATGGTCATAATGATTACGTGGCTGGAAATTTCATAACAAATTCATCAAAAATATATCATTCTATCTTCAGATATATTGCCACATCCATGCCTGTTTTCAATACAAAGCCTGGAGGAGATTACCAATATAATCTTTTCATTAACAATTCACAAACATATGTTTATTGGCTTTCATTGATTGGATATGTGGGCCTCAGTGATTTTAAATACAATGTTATCGCCAGCAACAGAACAGATTCTCCATATAATGGTGTGGCGTTGGGAATGAACACTGAATGTACTCCCGAAAAAATGGCAAAGATCAAAAATAATGTATTCATGA